>Ga0335085_10012431_pt1 | contig 12540 bp, 15 predicted proteins | sample Lox_Sample_45_FD_206712 | JGI IMG/M metagenome (GOLD analysis project Ga0335085, IMG submission 206712) | Soil microbial communities from Loxahatchee National Wildlife Refuge, Florida, United States - Lox_Sample_4.5 | ecosystem: Environmental > Terrestrial > Soil > Wetlands | place: USA...
ACGCCAATGCTCAAAGCTGTCTGAACTATGCGATCTCCCAAGGTAATGTCGAGATCGATGCGATCGCAATCGCTCCCTATGTTTATCCGTCAACGTATGCATCATCATTGCAGGATTATTGGAACTACGATGATGACCAGGTTGCCGGAGATCTGCTCTCGCATGACCTCTGGTACAACACGGACTTCAGCGGCGCTAGCGGGCAAGCTCCATGGGCGCAGCAGATGCAAGCCGTGATCGCGGCTTACAACACTTCGACGGGTTACAACTGCGTTCTGTACGGCTATGAAGTCGGGATAACCCAGACGCTGCCCAGGACCTCCACATCGCTCACGGCATCGATCGACAATCAACCCACCTCGACGATTCTCACCGTGGCATCAACGGCGAATTTCGTGGTGAATCAATACATCGTGGTGGATTATCCTTCGAGCACGAACTTCATCCCCACGACAGCGACAGAACTGATGGAGATCACGGGCATCATCGATGGCACGCATTTCACCGTGGCCCGCGGCGTGGTTGGTCTGGCTCTGGGCAGCCAGGTTCCGGTCGCCCACAACGGCGGAGCATTGGTCCGCTCTTGTTCATGGGAGCGGGACAGCGACATCTTCTACAATCCGAACTATCGGCAGTGCGAGATCGACACGTACGTGCTCTACCAGACGCTTGGGTATCACCGGGTCAACATCTATTCCCTCTTGTATCTTGCCCCGCCTCAGTCCGATTGGTCCTGCTACTGGGCACAAGGGCAGCTTCCGGGCAAGGGAGACGGGTCTGACGGCAAGGCGGACAACCGGCTCAACATCTCTATGCCGCAGCAAGCCAATTCCAAATCGTACACGATGAATCCACACGCGCCCAACGTGTCTGTGAGAGGACAGGCATTGCTCGATTACTACACGGCACTGGCTCCGGCTTACAAGCCCATCTACAGGGGATTCCTGGCCCGGCGCAACGCGGCGTGGTCGATCCCCGGAAGGGGTGGCCGGTGAGACCGTTCTATGTCCGGCGCTCTCCCGTGGTGTCCAGTTCGTTGACGGTTAGCGCGGGCTCGCCTCAGTCCGTGGCGGAGGGCGGGACGCTCACGCTCACTGGGTCGGTCAGCGGAGGAACTCCACCTTACACCACGTTCTGGAGCTATGGCGACGGCCCGATGCAGATCGACAATGCGAGCACGAGTCACCAATATAACAGCTCGGGGACGCTCGAGTCAGTCTTTGCCGCTGTCGATTCCGCAGGAAATATCGGGGCCGGCAAAGCAGCGATCACCGTTACCTCGGTTGCTCCGGTCGCGAAAATCTGGGCCTCTCCCTACGGCCTCGCTGGGGAGCCGGTGACGCTGGTTGCCGGGTTCGTCGATCCTGGCTATGGTGCCGTCCAGGCCGGCTTCACCTATGCATGGACGCTGGGAGACACGAACACGGCCACGACCCAGATCGTCAATCACACGTATTCTGCTGCGGGGACATACAATCTTACTTTAGTGATAACCAACGCGGCGGGAACGGCAAGCAACACGGCCACGTTCTCGATCACCATCTCCAGCCCCAGCAACGTCACGATCGATTCGACATGGCTGACCGCAAACGGTCCAGAGCCTTACCTTTTGTTGACGAATAACACCATTTACACGCTGGCCCAAGATGTGACGGTTCTCCGCACTGGCTTCATCTTCCTCGGTAAAAATCAGGTCCTGGACCTCGGTGGCCATACCCTGAACTATGACACGATAGCGCCTATTTCGTTCACAAATGGGGGGTTCGAGACCGGGGATACAACGGGATGGAACGTGACTGGGGCGAACTCCGCCCAGGTGGTGCCAGTGATCCCCTATATGTGGGGGAACTACTGCTTGGAGTTCAACAATGCCTCAAGCAATCAGACCATCATCAGCAGTCCGGTGACGCTGCCCACCACGACCGGAGTCGGCAACGGCGTGGGTTTCGAGTACAACGCGGCCATCACCATCTTGGACTATACCGTCTGGGCATCGATTCACCCGAGCCAGGTTGATCAGAATTACATATACGTGATCGACAACGTGACTCAGGCGGTTCTCGGGTCGCAGAATCAACCTCAACCGGCGCGCGGGTTCTGCGCTTGGTGCCAGTTCACCACCACTTCCGCCACTCCCAATCCCGTCGTGATGCAAGTGGTGAATCAGCCTGCCGCGAGTTCAACGGACATCTCTTACCTCGATTATGCGGAGATCACCCATTCCCGGAACTTCGGCGTTGTGGCTTCGACGAACGGCAACGCCTATCCGCAATGGTTGAAGAACATATCGGCGATCAACAGCAACATCGGACACCAGCACACCAGCACGGTCAGGAACGGCACCATCACGCAAGGGCAAGGCAAAAGCTGGGCCGGCAATGCGATCATGGCCAACACAGGGATGTACGTGACAGCTGACACGATCACGACGAACGTATGGGGATTGGACTGTCGTGATATCAACATGTATTATTGCACGATGCCGGTGGTTCGCAACTGCACATGCCAGCCCAACCTCGACCGGATTACTGATCGAATGAGTTTGTTCGGGTCGATCTTCTGCGAGTCGGCTTATGGGGCGATCGTAGTTCAGGACAACAGCGTGAGCGGAACGACGCACATCGGGACGGTAGTTTCCAGGCAAACCAACGCCTACACCGAACCGGCGATCGTCAGCGGGAACACGTTCACTTATGAAAGCCTCTGGACTGAAGGCTATTGCATCGCGGTGGAAGGGCTCCAGAACTTCGAGATTTATGACAACACTGGGAACATACCGTCAGGCCGTGGCTTGCTGATCGATTCCAACAGCACGGGGCAGCTCAACACGAACGGCAGAATCCACGACAACAGCTTCACCGTGATGGAGCATCCTAACCTCGAATACGCTTCGACTGGATTGGACGCTTGCGCTCTCCGAATTCGCAACGCATCACTAGGTTATTACAGGAACCTATATTTCTATAACAATGAGTTCTTCAGTTCGACGCAGAACGGTTATGCCTACGTCACTTGCGGGGCTCTGATCGGCGAGCGGAACCCTGGCGGCAACATGAACTTCTGCGGCACGATCTTCGATAACAACCATTTCAAGGCGATCGTGATCTCGATCGATCCCTCCCAGCAAGGCGGTGGCAAGGAAACCACGGGATGGGCGATCTCGCACTCTACCAATGACACCGGGATGTGGATCGTCTACAAGAACAACATATTCGAGAGCAACGCGGTATCAGCGAATTTCGGGGATGACAATGGAAGTTTCTGTTACAACGTGGACGAGCAATCGAACACTTACACGAAATCAAGCGAAGGCGCGACGTTAGTTTATATGCCGATCCAGTGCGGGTATAACAACAACATCGCGATCCAGAATCGGATGTTCTCGCCGACCTACACAGGCGGCGCTGCAAGCTCCCAGATCAGTTTCCATAACGGCACGGGAAACAAGCAGTTGAGCCTGGGATGGACGCTCTCGGTTTACGTGACGGACGGCAGCTCCGCGCAAGTCGGGGCGTTCGTCGTGGTCTTGGACAATACCGGAGCGATCGTCTTTGCTGGCGTGACGGACGGTAGCGGTAATGCCGCTGGGATTCTCGCTGTTGTCACGGTCTTGACTCAGGCTGGAGTTCAAGGGCAAGGCACACTTATAACCACTCAGATGACGCCGCTGAAAATCTGGGCATCGACCAGCACGAAAACAGGGTCGATCACGGCCACGCCAACAGCGGACACAAGCTACACGGTCACGGTTGCCTAGGAGGATCGATGGCGCTTCAATCAGTAGGCAAACAACTCTTCTGGCCCGATCCTTATGCCATGGCTCCGTGGCTGGTTCCGGCGTCCAACCCGCTCTTCTCCGCCAACGCGAACTATGGCTTGACCGCAACCAACACGCAGCAAGCCGTGATTATGTCCATTCCCAAGAGCGGGAACATCACGGACCTCATGTTCACGCTCCAGGGAGTGACGACGGCTCAAGACATCACCGGCATAATTCAAACGCTCGATTCCAGCGGCAATCCCAGCGGCACGGCATACAAGGGATGCACGGCCGGCACATTGGCGCTCGCGAGCTTGAGCGCCAACACGGTCCTGGATCTGACTCTTGGGACTCAGGCGACCTCGGTTGTCGCCGGGGATCTTGTGGCGATCGTCTTCGGATGGTCCAGCACTCAGGGTTCGATCCTGTTCGGATCGTCTTATTCTTCTCCGTTCTCGACAACATACGAAACGCGGTACACAAGCTCATGGTCGTCTCGAGTGGCGGCGAGGATGGCGGTGGGCTTCAAGTACGATGATGGGAGTTACGCGAGCCAGTCGCAACTTATCAGCACGACGGTAACTTATGCATATAACAACGGGACAGGAACCGCGAACGAATACGGCAACCTCTTCCTTCCGCTGTTCAAGTGCCAGGTGATCGGTTGCTGGTACGCTGGAGTCTTCGCCAGTTCTACCTCTCATGTTGTGGCCTCGCTCTACAATGGCACAACCAACATGACCTACGGGCTTCAGGTCGCGAATCAAGCCCAATCCAGCAATCTCTATGCAATCAACACGCTGTACTTCCCGACGCCGCAGACGCTCACTCCTGGCAGCAGCTATTATCTCGCGTTCACATCCGAGAGCACGAACAACGTGACTTTCCAGTCTCCCCAGGTCGCGATCAGTGGACAGCTCGCGACGTGGCCAGGCGGTCTCAACGTCTACCTTGCCAAGCGGCTTGGCGGCGTCACTTGGTCCGGTGGTGCGCCAACATACGGCGGGGCGGCTTGGACCACGGTCAACACACAGATCATGCCGATGGGCCTGATCCTGAATCAGCTTGACGATGGGGCGGGGGGAACCGGGCTTGTCAATCTAATCGACGGAGGATTACTCGTATGAGCGCATGGGTTGGAGACTTCAGGCCCGGTCAAGTCGTGCAACTCGATTTCAATACGATCGACACGACTGGAGCCCCAGCGGCCATTGCCAGTGGGGCAATAGCGATCCTCAAAGATGGGACAGTTGTGACGCCAAGCGGGGGCGTGACATTCACGGCCAGTGCTGGTGGTGTCACCGGATATAACACTATCGTGATAGATACAAGTGTGGACACAACGACGTTCACTGCTGGAAGCGACTACAAGGCCAGACTCTCAGCGGGGACCGTTTCCAGCGTGAGCCAAGTCGGTAGGGTCGTGGGGCGATGGTCGATCGCTAACCGTGGAGTTGTCATCAATTCCAGTGGATATGTAACGCTCGCATCTGGACAGACATTTTCCACAACTGGCTCGATTGGCGGGATTACCGGAATTGCCTTCCCGACGAATTTCAGTCTGTTCGCCATCGACGCCGCTGGAAGGACCAATGTCGGGAAAATCGCCGACATTCAGGTATACGGATATGAGGGAATTCTCGCTGCTGGAACGAGTTCATCTCAGGCTGTTTTCCCATCGGAGGACGCGGCGGGGAATTCCATCCCCGATGATGGCAGATTCGCGAACGCGGTTCTGTCGATTGTTCAGGGGACGGGAGCGGGGCAGAATAATGTGATCTTGGGAGCCAGGACCGGAACCAGCACTTACGCGGTTGTAAGTGCTCCTGGGGGATTGGATGCGACCAGCGCCTACATCACCGTTGGTTACAACCGAGCCCGAATCGATCAGACTGACTTGATGCCCGCTCCCAGAAACGTCAGCTCGCTTGCCGATTCGAGCACACAACTGGCGGATGTGTTGTGGCTAATTTACGGATTCGCGAGCGGCAAGTTAGTCGTTGATCCAAATGCCAAAACGCTGTCGATCTATTCGATCACCGGAACATTGCTCAGACAGTTCAGCATTGATTCGGTGACGGCTCCGCTTGAACGGGAGTAGACATCGTGTCACCTGTCGGCAGAGTTTCGAGCATCACACGCACTTCCGATAAAACCGTGAGCACATATTCTGAAGTGAGACTTGCTCCATCCAGCGCATCGTGACATTGGCAGACCAGATCCAGAATTTTGTCCTTGAGGATCTGTCGACCAACTTCTAGTTGAGCGCGTTCGCTGGTCAAAAATTGGGAAGAGACGCGGCCTAGGGGATCGATAACTTGCCAGCAAAAGTAGGTCTCGCGAATTCGCCATCCTCTTTCCTGATTCACCAGCGATTCAGCGTGTGCCCGTGCCGATTCGGCTGAATCCCATAGGCCCAGATTCTCGCCATCCGGGGACCGCAAGCGGAAGCTCGCCAGAGGGGCAAAAGCAAGACTTGGCTTGACTGTGTAACCAGCGGTGTCCATCGGGGATCTCCTTGTGGTTTGGGTGGTTAGTCAAGATCAGCGAAAGCATCTTCGGGGATCAATCCGTCCAGTGATTGCAGGGCGGATATGGCGTGGTGGAGGCGATTGTCCGCATTTGCTAGCACGTAGCGGACGCCAGGATCAGAAATATTCTCAGTACGGATCTTTCTGAGATCGCGAACGACTTCGCGCGCGTCTTCAACGAGTTCGGCGATGCGTGGGGATTTCATGGCAGGTCTCCGTGATTTGAGATTGATTCGGAAGCAACCATCTACCGTGGCGGAGCCTCGATTCTCCGCTCCGCAGTTCGGCTGGGCCGTCTGCCGACTATCCAGCTATCTGCAGTGAACCATGCCCGGCAGGGCACTTTCCACGGTAGGTGGTTGCGTCCTGGTTGAGCGGTCAAGCCCTATTCGTGACCATCCATACTGTTATGAGCGTGTTGGGTCCGCCAACTGGCTGACCGGATGATGTAGTGCGGCCATAGGGGCCGAAACTGCCGCGGGCGAACGATCCGAGACGGATGACCCGTTCTCCGCGTTTCGCGGCCTTTCTAGCTGCTGAACGACAAGCGAAATAACATGCGTCTGATGGATGTGTGGTGATCATCGTTCTTCTCCTTGGTCAGGCCCTCGATCGCGCCCCCTCCGCGAAGGGGCATGAATGAAGGCCCGGCTGGGGGACCGGGCGAGATGGTCAGTTTGTGATCGTCCAAGAGTACACGCCGTCGGGTCTGGTGACTTCTCCGGTGCCGGTGTATCGTCCGGAGTTCTGGGGCTCGCTGTCGATGGCGTCCTGAATGGCCTCATAGGTGTCGTCACTCTCGTCCTGATTAGCTCCGAGCACGGCCGGACAGTTCCGGATCTCGCCGTCGGAATCAAGCCACCCTTCGCCGGACCATACTCCATCGTGGTAGATAGCGATCTTCTGTTTTGTCGCGTTCATGGCTGATCTCCAGTTTGGTCCTCGGTTCTCACTGCCTCTACCCTATTATACGCTAATCGCTAGCGTATAGCGACACATAATCCAGAAATTTTCTCGGAATTTTCCTAAGCCATTTCTCTGGTTGATGTTTCGTCGTCAACTTTTTCCAGGTGCTCAGCTGCGATCCTGATTGCGAACCTCACAGCGGCATCAAATCCGAGTTCTGGCACACGCTGGCGGATAGCAGCAATCCGAGCATACTCTTCTGGTCCAATAGAAATTCCCCGCTGAGACCGGGGCTTTTTTTGTATCGGTTTTGGCATCGTTTTTTGCTCCAGAATTAGCGAAAAACTCTCTTGATACTATCTAAGTATACGCTATACTGAAGTGGTGATCAAGACAACTCTCATCAGGAGCAAGACAATGCCAGAGACGGCGGAAATTCCGGTCCATGACGCCGCGGAGCAGACGGCCCGCACGTTGGTGAAGAATCTCGAGGAAGCCGAATCGCGATGCGAATCGGCTCTCGCGGTTGCCAAGAACAACCTCAGGGACGTGAAGAAGCGACTCAAAGCCGCGAGGAAGTTCGTCGCGGAAGAAGGAGGTGGAAAGTGAACCCACTCGTAACCTCTCTTAACGCGGACGAACGAGCCGCGATCGAACGGATTTCCGAATCCACGGAGGCGGCGTCAGAACTCCAGCGGAAATGGCTGATCGAAGAAGAGATCAATGCTCTCCGCGACCTGATTGAGGCTCGTTTCGCCTACCGGCGAGCACAGGAAGCTCGAGAGGCCTATGAGGAGCGGTTCTGATGACTGAATACCCTGATGAAGCGCCATCCGCGTATGAGATACTGAGATATTCGGCCGATGGTTTCAAGCACTCTGGATTCGACCAGTGTCCCGAATGCGACCGGAAATTCAGACCAAACGATGTACTTGTGCTCCTGGTCTGGGAGCCATGCGGATTTCGCGGCCGTCTTGCCATGATGTTCCACCTGCTCTGCGTGCCATTCTATGTCGCCAATGATTTGGCGGAGGCCGCAGATCGACCGTCAAAAGATGAGCGCCGGGAAGTTGACACATCCGTGATCGAAGAAACCAGGAATGCTTTGATTCCCGTCCTCTTTCGCGCGCTGAGGAAAGACAAGACTTCTGTCCAGGCATGCGACTCGATCATTCAAGCAATTGCATCTGGCAAAATTCCTCATGTCTCTTTCGACTGGGGGAAATAATGCGCACCCTCGAGGGCGAGCGAATCCACGCCATTCTGTGGGCTTACGAGACCAGCTTGATTCGCCTATCCGGCAGGGGACTCGAACGCCGTACAGCGGCCAGAATCTCGCTCTTTCTGGCCCTGACCACGGAGGGCGGATGGAAAATCTCCGAAGCGTGGGAGGACGTGAATCGGCTATTGCCGAAAGAAACGCAGCCTTAACCAAAAGGTAGAACGAGGAATGAGCACAACGACTGAACTCAACCTGATTCCCGAGATCGAGAATCCAGCCGAGCTGTTCAAGCCTGGCGGACTCGATCCAATCTTGGCGGCAATCGAAGCCAAGGTCAGGGAATTTGAACTGGACATTTCTACTGACAAAGGCAGAAGGGAGGTTGCCTCTCTGGCCCGAAAAATCGCCAGCAGCAAGACTTACATCGATGACGCCGGCAAGTATCTTGTCGCTGAGTGGAAAGAGCAGGCGAGAATCGTGGACCGTGAGAGAGCCAAGGCACGCGATTTCCTGGATCACCTCAAGGATGAAATCCGGGGCCCGCTCACCGAATTCGAGGAGAAAGATAAACGTCGGATCGCCGTGCATGAGGCCGCGCTGGAGGCCATCACGGAGATTCGAGTTAAGGACCATCCTCCAACGGTCCAGGAAGCGGAGTGGGCACTTGAGAGGATCGCTCAATACGAATCCCGCGACTGGGAGGAATTCGCGGGGCGGGCCAAGAAAGTGCTGGGGAACGCTCGGCATTTTGGTGAACTCGACCTCGCACAAGCCAGGACCCGCGAGGCAGAAGCAGCGGAACTTGCGAGACTCCGCAAGGAAGCAGCGGAGAGGGAACAACGCGAACGGGAGAAGCGGATTGCCGAGAAGGCCGCAACAGAGGCAAAGCTAGCGGCAGAAGACAAGGCGCGGAGAGAAGCCGCGGCAGAGGCAAGGCGGGCGGCAGAGCAGGTCGAACTTGCCGAGAAGGCATTCCGGGCCGAACAGCGGAGAAGGCAGGAAGCCGAAGAGAGAGCCAAGGCTGCCAAGGAACAGGCGGAACGCGAAAAACAAGCCGCTGTCGAGGCCGAACGAGCCCGCGTTAAGGCCGAACGCAAGAAAGCGGAGGAAGAGGCCGCAAAACGAAAGGCGGATGAGGAAACCTTCGCGAAAATCTTCGACGAAATCGATGAGGCGATCGGAATAGCGATCACGGATTCCAAAGGCAAAGACGTCGATCTGGCCATTGTGATCACGACCCTGATCATGGATGGCAAAATTCCGCATGTTACCATCAACTTTTGAGGAGAAACCATGAGCACGGGAACCAAGGGCGACAAGACAACGCAAACCGTTGAGGTCGATCGGGATCTCTTGGCGGAGATCCTCGAGGCTACGCGAGCGGCAAAGGAGCCGCGATGGAGCGTCCAGGACATCAAGACCGTGGCCAAGGAAGCGGCCGAATCCAAGATGTTCGGCATGACGGAGAGCCAAGCATTCATGCTGATGCAACTCGCGGAAGCGGAGGGCATCCATCCGGTGAAAGCTCTCCAGCGTTACCACCTCTCCAAGCATGGCAAGCCAATCTTGAAAGCTGAGGCCGCTCTCGCGGACTTCCTCAAGCGAGGCGGTTGTGTGGAGTGGGTCACGGAATCGGACGATCGCGAAAAGTGCGAGGCGATTTTCAGCCACCCAAGTCTTTGCCCTCAGGGCAAGACGATCCGGTTCTCGATGAACGACGCGAAGCTCGGAGGGGTAGCTGGAAGCGATACGTGGCGGTCTTGGTCGCCTGCCATGCTGAGAGCCAGGGTCTCCACGATCGGCGTCAGGATGATCGATCCAGCGATCCTGGCGGGGATGTACTCAGAAGAAGAGGCGGAAGACATCACCGATGAGCAATCGACCAGCGGCGGCAAGTCCCACCATGCCAAATTCCACGACAATGGGACCGGCGTTGGATTCGGGGCCTATGCCCCTCCCGAGACGGTTTCTCAGTACATGAAGTGGGTCGGGGAATTCGTTTCCCAGATCAATGCTCAATGGCTTGACCATTTGACCGACAAAAAAACCGGTGAGATCCGGCCGGGTCCGGAGCAGATCATCAACACCTGGCAGCTCAGCGGCCATATCGTGAAATGGGCCAAAGCCAAGGGGATCTTGAACGCTCCCGATGAGATCCGAGCGGGGCAACGAGATAAATTCGGGGCTGTCGTCTGGCAGCGTGACAACGCGGCCACGGTCATGGAAGCAACCGAATACTGCCGGGAGCAGTGGCGGAAAGCCCTTGAGGAGATGAGGAAATCAGCCAAGGCAGCGGCTCCCGAACCAGCAGCCAAGAGCGTTGAGGAGGGCAATGAGGATGGGGCAGCATGGCCAGAAGGAAAGGAGTGAAACTCCGCTTGATCTCTCGGCAGTCCCGCGTTAAGATCCGCTAACATCGAGGCTCATCCGGACTGCCACCCATGAGCCTCCGCGAAGCACGGGACCGGGAGACCGGACCATTGGCCGTCGTCAACGTGTGGCAGCGTTGGCGGCGGTTTTCTCATTTCAATTCGAGAGGATAGGCGATGCGGCCGGCACGAGACCAGGACTTTCTTCCCCTATCGCATGAAGCAAAACCTCTCTGTCCGGCGTGCGAGCACAGAAGCAACGAAGTAGGCCGCAAAGATAAACGGCCGCTCTATCGTTGCAGCAACCCCGATTGCGCCATCGAATGGCAAGTCATGGGCTCCAGAGAGGAGCCAAAGGCGTGAACAACCTAGCAGGGTGCATATCGCTTGTTGCCAAGGCGTGGGCAGACAATGCGGAATCCCTTGCCGATTGGACGATGGCGCGAATCATCGTGAGAAAGGATGTCTACGGAAGAACTCACCAGGATGGCAAGAGGACAACGGGGCATGATCCGATCAGTCGGGAATTGCTGATTCGACATTATCAGGGGATAGAGAACGTCGGGGCTCATTCGATTTCCTCGGACGGCTTTTGCCTCTGCTTCACGGCCGATGTGGACGCACATGATGATTCAGTAGATCAAGCAGTGAATTGGCAATGCGTCAATCTCATCGTAGACGCACTAGCGCGATTCAAACTCTCTCCGGTCATCTGTGATTCCAACGGCAAGGGAGGTTTCCACGTCCGACAGTTCTTCAAGAAGCCGGTTCCATCGAATGTTGTTTATTGGCTTGGGCAGGCCATCCGAGATAGGCTCAAGAAAATGGCTCTCCCCGATTGTGAGATGTTTCCGAAACAAGGGGCAGTCACGATCCACACTCCGTACGGCAATTGGATCAGACTTCCCGGCAAGCATCATAAGCGAGATCACTGGACGCGAATATTCAGGGGTGATGACTGGCTTGATGGAGAAGCGGCAATCAGAGTCTTGATCCGGGCAGCCGGGGATGATGCCAGCGAGCTTCTCAAGGAATTTGAATCCCATCAACCGAAACAGGGAAATCATCGATTGGGGAGAGGAACACGGAATGGTGATCTTCCCGACGTTGATAAAGTGAATGACGCCCTGCGGTTCTACCGCAACGACAGCGTTCACTATGACCAGTGGATTGGCGTCGGGATGGCGCTGAATGATTGGGATAAGAGGCAAGGTCTTGATCTCTGGCGTCAATGGTCAGCCCAAAGCCCAAAGCATGTGGAAGGAGCCTGTGAGCGGAAATGGCCGTCATTCTCGCCGGGAGGCGGCTTAACGATCGCCAGTATATTCAAGGAAGCGATTGATCGGGGATGGAGTCAGAAGCAGCTTGATGGGAATGGGCGTCCCCAGGCGACCATTGGCGATAATGGAAGGGCCGAAACATCTGGAATACCGATTCTTGGAAGAAATGGGCGGCAAGTTTCTTGCCAGCATAATTCTAAGATATGGCTAATGTCTCATAATCCAACCATCAACATACGATATGACAAGTTCCGCCAAGCTATTTTCGTCAATGATTCCATTCTCAGCGATGAGTTGATTATCTCACTTACAGGGCAAATCGAAGAATCGATGTCCGCTGTTTGGTGCCAGGAGCATGTCAGATCGGCCATGGTGGACATTGCCCATGTCAATACGATGTCATCTTTGACAGATTGGCTTGATTCTCTTTCCTGGGACGGGGAATCGCGCATCAACAGTTTCTTCAAGGATG
>Ga0335085_10012432_pt1 | contig 12540 bp, 6 predicted proteins | sample Lox_Sample_45_FD_206712 | JGI IMG/M metagenome (GOLD analysis project Ga0335085, IMG submission 206712) | Soil microbial communities from Loxahatchee National Wildlife Refuge, Florida, United States - Lox_Sample_4.5 | ecosystem: Environmental > Terrestrial > Soil > Wetlands | place: USA: Florida...
ATTTCCGGTGTCGATCTCCGTCCCTGGCTGGCAGTTCTGGATCGACCGCGGCGGCACCTTTACCGACGTAGTCGCCCGCGGTCCGGACGGCGGCATCATCGTGCACAAGCTGCTCTCGGAGAATCCCGGCCGCTACCGCGACGCCGCGCTCGAGGGAATACGCCGGGTGCTGCAGGTGGCGCCCGACGCACCGATCCCCGGCGACAGGATCGAAGCGGTGAAGATGGGGACGACCGTCGCCACCAACGCGCTGCTCGAGCGCAAGGGTGAGCGCACCGTCCTGTTCGTGACGCGGGGGTTTCGCGATGCCCTTCGAATCGCCTACCAGAACCGCCCCCGCATATTCGACCGGCACATCGTGCTGCCGGAGCTGCTGCACTCGAAAGTCGTCGAGGTCGAGGAGCGCCTCGGCGCGCGCGGCGAAGTCCTGATCCCGCTAGATGTGGGGGGGGTCCGCAGGGATCTGGAAGCGGCGCGCCGGGAAGGCTACCGCTCGGTCGCGATTCTCCTTATGCACGCTTATCGCCATCCCCGCCACGAGCAGCAGCTTGCCGCGCAGGCGCGCGAGATCGGCTACGAGCAGGTTTCGGTGTCGCATGAGGTGAGCCCGCTGATGAAGCTGGTTTCCCGCGGCGACACGACGGTGGTCGATGCCTACCTGTCGCCGGTCCTGAAGGGCTATGTCGCCCGGGTGGCCTCCGAGCTCGAGGGCGTGCGGCTGATGTTCATGCAGTCGAACGGAGGACTGACCGACGCGCGGCGCTTCGCCGGCAAGGACAGCATCCTTTCGGGCCCGGCGGCCGGGGTGGTGGGCGCGGTGCGCGCCTCGCTCGCCGCGGGGTTCGGGAAGATCATCGGCTTCGACATGGGCGGGACGTCCACCGACGTGTCGCACTATGCGGGCGAATTCGAGCGTGCCTTCGAGACGCAGGTGGCGGGCGTGCGCATGCGTGCGCCGATGATGAGCATTCACACCGTCGCTGCGGGCGGCGGCTCGATGCTGCACTTCGACGGCTCGCGCTATCGGGTCGGGCCGGACTCGGCCGGTGCCGACCCGGGCCCTGCCTGCTACCGCAGGAATGGTCCGCTCACGGTGACCGACGCGAATGTGATGCTCGGAAAGATCCAGCCGAAGTTCTTTCCCGCGGTGTTCGGGCTTGACGGCACGTCCCCCCTCGACGATGCGGTGGTGCGCCGCGGGTTCTCGGAGCTGGCCGAAACGATCCACCGGGCCACCGGAGACTCGCGCTCCGCAGAACAGGTCGCGGAGGGCTTCATAGAGATCGCGGTAGGCAACATGGCCGAAGCGATCAAGAAGATCTCCGTACAGCGGGGCCACGACGTCACCGAGTACGTGCTCTGCTGCTTTGGCGGCGCGGCGGGCCAGCACGCCTGCCTGGTTGCCGACGCGCTCGGCATGACGCGCGTGTTCATTCACCCGCTCGCAGGAGTCCTTTCGGCCTACGGCATGGGGCTTGCCGACACGGTGGCGATGCGCGAGGAGGCGGTGGAGGCGAAGCTCGAGGCGGGCGCTCTTGCCCCGCTCGAAGAGGTTCTCGATCGGCTCTCCCGGACGGCGCGCGAGGAGCTGATTTCCCAGGGCCTTCCCCCGGAACGCGTCCATGTCGTCAGGCGCGTGCACCTGCGCTACGAGGGCACCGACACGGCGCTCGTCGTCGGATTCGCCGACCTCGGCGGGATGATCGCGCAATTCGAGTCCGCCTATCGCAGGCGCTACAGTTTCCTCATGTCCGGCCGCGGCCTCATCGTCGAGTCGGTTTCGGTGGAAGCCATCGGAGCGCCGGAGGCCCGGTCTGAAGCCATGCAGGTCGAGTCGCGCTCGCGCGGCGCCCTTCAGCCAGCCGAATGGGTGAGCGTGCACACGGGAGGCCGCGCGCACCGGACTCCGGTTTTTCTGCGCGAGCAGCTTGCACCGGGGGACCGGATCGTCGGGCCGGCCGTGATCGCCGAGCGGAACGCCACGACCGTGGTCGAGCCCGGGTGGCGGGCGGAACTCATGCGCCTCGGCCACATGGTGCTCGAGCGAATCGAGGCACGGCGCCACGGTGCTGCGATGGGAACGAGCGTCGATCCCGTGAAACTGGAGATCTTCAACAATCTGTACATGTCGATCGCCGAGCAGATGGGGCTGCGCCTCGCGAATACCGCCTACTCCGTGAATATCAAGGAAAGGCTCGATTTTTCGTGCGCCGTGTTCGACCAGAGCGGTAATCTCATCGCCAATGCGCCGCACATGCCGGTACACCTCGGCTCGATGGGGGAGAGCGTGCGCACGGTGATCCGGGAAAACCGCGGAAGAATGAAGTCGGGCGATGTCTACATGCTGAACGCCCCCTACAACGGCGGCACGCATCTTCCCGACGTCACCGTGATCAGCCCCGTGTTCGACGAGGAAGGCGGCAGGATTCTTTTCTACGTGGGCTCGCGCGGCCATCACGCCGACATCGGCGGCATCACCCCGGGCTCGATGCCCCCCCGGAGCCGCGTCGTCGAAGAGGAAGGCGTGCTCATCGACAACTTCCTCCTGGTCGAGAAAGGCTGGCTGCGGGAAGCCGAAACGGCGGCGCTGCTTTCCTCCGGGTCTTACCCGGCGCGCAACGTGGACCAGAACATCGCCGACCTGCGGGCCATGGTCGCGGCGAACGAAAAGGGCGCGCAGGAGCTCGGGCGCATGGTGCGCCACTTCGGGCTGGAGGTCGTGCACGCCTACATGCAGCACGTGCAGGACAACGCCGAGGAGGCGGTGCGGCGCGTCATCGACGTCCTGAGGGACGGCGAGTTCAGCTACAAGCTCGACAACGGAGCGGTCATCCGCGTGAAAATCGCGATCGACCGCAGGAGCCGCGGCGCAACCGTCGATTTCACCGGGACCTCGGCCCAGCTGCCGGACAATTTCAACGCGCCCTCCGCCGTTTGCATGGCGGCGGTCCTCTACGTGTTCCGGACGCTCGTCAACGACGAGATTCCGATGAACGCCGGCTGCCTGAAGCCGCTCCGGGTGATCATTCCTGAAGGCTCGATGCTCGCGCCCCGCTATCCGGCGGCGGTGGTGGCCGGCAACGTCGAGACTTCGCAGTGCATCACCGACGCGCTCTACGGAGCGCTCGGGGTCATGGCTGCGTCCTGTGGCACGATGAATAATTTCACCTTCGGCAACGACTCTTACCAGTACTATGAAACGGTGGCGGGCGGCTCCGGCGCCGGCCTGCTTCGCGAGAGCGCAGACGCGGCGCCGCGGGGATTCGACGGCACGGACGCCGTGCAAACGCATATGACCAACTCGCGCCTCACCGATCCGGAGGTTCTGGAGTGGCGCTTCCCGGTCGTGCTGGAGAGCTTCGAGATCCGGCGGGGAAGCGGCGGCGCAGGACGCTGGCGAGGAGGCGACGGTACGGTGCGGCGCGTGCGCTTTCTCGAGTCCATGACCGCGGCGATTCTCTCGGGGAACCGGCGCATGGCGCCGCACGGAATGAACGGTGGGCAGCCGGGGGCGCGCGGCCACAATTGGGTGCGCCGTTCCGACGGGAGCGTGGTCGAGCTCGACGGCTGCGATCAGATCGAGATGGCGCCCGGCGACTGCTTCGTGATCGAGACACCTGGAGGCGGCGGCTACGGGCGCTCGGGCTCGGGATGAAATCGGCGCTGGCCAGGTCGTTTGCGCACGTTCCGGTCCTCCGGCCGGCGGGCAAGGAAGGTTTGCCGGCCGCCCTGGCGAAGTCCGACATGCCTATAATAGGGCCGGCTGTGCAGAGGACTGGGCAAGGGCGGGAGCCGCTTCCAGCACAGAGCACCTCGAGAACCCCGAAAGCATGAATCGGTATTCGATTCTCACCAAGACCGGCAAGGGCCTGATGGAGGCGACCGGCAAGACCTCCAATCTGTCGCGCGATCTCCGGAATGTTCTCAAGGAGATCGACGGCAAGGTCAGCGTTTCAGCCCTGCTCGACAGGCTGGACAGGTTCACCGAACCCAGGCTCCTTGAGGCTCTCGGGGGTCTCGAGAGGGACGGTTACGTCAGGGAGTTCCTGGGTCCGCAGGACACGGGAGGATACGCGCCGGTAGGGCGCGCGCCGACTTCGGAAGCGCCCGCGGACGCCGGCGAGGATCTGGACTTCACCTCGTTTACTCCGAAGCCCGCCGCGAAAGAGCGGACGGACGCGGCGGCAGCCCGCGCGCGCGAAGAGGCGGCCGCCAAGGCGAGGGCCGAGGCGGCCGCGCGGGCCAAGGCAGAAGCCGAACAGAGGGCGAGAGCCGCGCTTGCCCAGCAGCTCAGACCCGAAACCCGGCCGCCAAGCCAGACATCGGCCCAAGTGCAAGCCCTCGATCAGGCCCGGCGGGAGGCGGAAGAGCGCCAGCGCAGGGAAGCCGAAGAGAAGGCGCGGCGCGAAGCCGAGGTGCGCGCGCGAATCGAGGCCGAGGATCGGGTCAAGCGCGAGGCCGAGGAACGGCAGCGCGCGGATACCCAGGAGAGAATCCGGCGCGAGGAGGAGGAGAGGGCGCGGCGCGAAGTCGAGGCGCGCGCGCGCCGCGAGGTCGAGGAACGGGCGCGCAAGGAAGCCGAAGAACGAAGGCGCCGCGAGATCGAGGAGCAACTGCGCAGGGAAGAAGTCGAGCGCCGGCTGCGCGAAGAGCAGGAGCGGGCGCGGCGTGAGGCGGAGATGCGCGCGCGCATCGAGGCCGAGGAGCGCGCAAGGCGGGAACAGGAGGAACGGGCGAGGCGCGCCGAGGAGGCGGCGCGCAGGGAGCTTGAGCAGAAGATACTCGAGGAAGAGGAACGCGAACGCAGAGAGCAGGAGGAGCGCGCCCGCCGGGAGGAAGAGGAGAAGGCGGCCGCCGAAGAAGAGCGCAGGCGCCAGGAAGAGGAGGAGGGAGAGGCGCGCACCAAGCAAGAAGCGAGGCGGGCGAGGGAAGAGGAGAAGCGGGCGCGGGAGGAGGAGAGGGCCCGGGCCAGGGAAGCGGAGCAGGCCCGCAAGGCGGAGCGCTCCAGGGAGCGCGCCGGAGAAGAAATGTTCCGGGGCGACGAGGGCGCGCTCGTCCAGGAGCGGGCCCGGGCCGCGCGCAGCGCGCGAGACTGGACGAAGGGGAGGTCGGGCAGCCCCACGAAGACGATTGCCCTGATGCTGCTTGTCATCCTGATCGTCGCCGGCGCAGCGCTTCCTTTCGTTCCGATCGAGTCGGCTCCGTACGAAAGAGCCGCCCAAGGCTGGCTGGGCGTTCCGGTGAAAATCGGAACGACCAGCGTGGGGCTGGTGCCAAGCCCGCACCTGAAATTCGAGAAAGTCGTGATCGGCGGCGATCCCCAGATGCGCGTGGCGACTGTGAGGGCCATACCGGAGATCGATTCCCTGTTTGCCGACAGGAAGGCGTTCAGAAGCCTGACGCTCGAAGGAGTGGTGTTTCCTTCAAAGTACGTGCCTGTGCTTCTGTCGAACAAGGGAGAGGGCAATTCGCTTCGCGTGGCGCATATCGCGGCAAAAGGATTGAAGCTCGACATTCCCGATCTGAACCTGCCGCCCCTCGACGTCAACGCCCGCCTGGGTGCGGACGGCGCAGTGCAGTCCGTGGTTCTCTCCAATGCCGAGCGCAAGCTGTCGGTGATCCTTATGCCGCAGGGCAAGAGGGCAGCGATCGAAATCTCGGCAGATGCATTTCCGCTGCCGATCGGCGGGGATCTCGCGCTCGGCGATTTTGTCGCGAAGGGAACGGTGACAGCGGGAGAGCTCGCCCTGAACGAAGTCGAAGGCCGCGCCTTCGGCGGCCGCTTGCAGGGAAACGCCCGCGTGAGGTGGACCGACGGCTGGGTCCTGGACGGCGAATTGAGCGCGCGGGGCGTGGACGCGGCGAAGCTCGCGGCCCCCATTCTCGCGGGCGGCACGCTCGAGGGGAAGGGAACATACGCCATGAAGGCTTCGGCGCCGCAGCGGCTGTTTGCGAGCGCCCGGCTCGAGGGGACTTTCAGCATTCAGAAGGGCTCGATCACCAACGTAGACATGACGCGCCTGCTCCAGGGCAGCAGCACCGGCGGCGGCACGACGCTGTTCTCCGAAATGAGCGGCGCGGTGTCCGCCGATCCCAATCGCCTGCACGTTCGCCAATTGCGCCTGGCGGCTGGCCTCCTGAACGGGACGGGGCAGGTCGAGATGGACTCGCAGAAGAATCTGTCCGGACGCATGCAGATCGAACTGCGCGCGCAGACGGTTCAGGCGCGCGCCACGATCGGGGTGGCGGGCACTTTGAACAATCCACAATTCCGGCGCACCAACTGAACTGCTCCTGTTGCGCGGGATCCTCGATCCCGAAGCCTAATCTCCTGCGTGCTTTCGGTATAATCGCCTTTTACCGGCACGACCGATGTCGTTGATCCTCAAGCTGCGCGGAAGCCGTGCTGTCTCCGCGTTTCGGCTGGAAAAACTCAACTCCCGCCTCGCAGCGATCAACGCGTCCATTCGGGCTGTCGCCGCGGACTATTGGCACTTCGTCGAGATCGAGCAGTCGCTCGACCGGCGCGGCTACGAGGTGCTCGAGGGACTCCTAGAGTACGGCGACGTCGGGCCGGAGCCCGCGGGGCGCATGTTGCTCGTCGTGCCGCGTCCGGGAACGATTTCTCCCTGGTCTTCCAAGGCGACCGACATCGCGCACCGCTGCGGGCTCGGCGCGGTCCGCCGCATCGAGCGGGGTACAGCGTGGCACGTTTCCGGAGACGGCGCGCTTGACGCGAATCGGCGGCAGGTGCTCGAGCTCCTCCACGACCGCATGACCGAAGCGGTGCTCGAATCGCCGGGTGAGGCCGAGACTCTGTTTCGCCACTATGAGCCCAAGCCGCTCGCCACGGTCGGGGTCCTGATGCGCGGGCGTGCAGCGCTCGAGGAAGCCAATACGACCCTCGGCCTCGCGCTCGCCCCCGACGAGATCGAATATCTGCACGAGCACTATCGCAGCGTCGGCCGCGATCCCACCGACGTCGAGCTCACCATGTTCGCCCAGGCGAATTCCGAGCATTGCCGCCACAAGATCTTCAACGCGTCCTGGATCATCGACGGAGTCGCGCGCCGGGAAACGCTCTTCGGCATGATCCGAACCACGCACGCGCGCAGTCCCAAAGGTACGGTGGTCGCCTATTCCGACAACGCCGCAGTGATGGAAGGACGTGTCGCCGCACGCTTCTATCCGGACCCCGGCCGCCGCTACGGGTACAGGGAAGAGCTCACGCACACCCTGATGAAGTGCGAAACTCACAACCATCCGACCGCGATCTCTCCGTTCGCGGGCGCGGCGACCGGGTCGGGCGGAGAAATCCGCGACGAAGCAGCGACCGGGCGCGGCGCGAAGCCGAAGGCGGGGCTGTGCGGCTTCTCGGTTTCTCATCTGCGCATCCCCGGATTCGAGCAGCCTTGGGAGAGGACCCCGGGAAGGCCCGAGCGCATCGCTTCCGCGCTGCAGATCATGCTCGAAGGGCCGATCGGGGCAGCGTCCTTCAACAACGAATTCGGCCGGCCGAATCTCGCCGGCTATTTCCGCGCCTTCGAGATGCAGGCGAACGGGGAGACGCGGGGCTACCACAAGCCGATCATGCTCGCCGGGGGCATCGGCAACATCGCCGCCGCACACGCGAGAAAGGACGGACTGCCTGCCGGCGCGTTCCTCGTGCAGCTCGGCGGTCCCGGAATGCTGATCGGTATGGGTGGAGGCGCGGCTTCCAGCATGGACACCGGCGCCAACCCGGAAGACCTCGATTTCAACTCGGTGCAGCGCGGCAACGCCGAGGTGCAGAGACGCGCGCAGGAGGTCATCGACCGCTGCTGGCAGCTCGGCGACGGCAACCCGGTGTTCTCGATCCACGATGTCGGCGCCGGCGGCCTGTCGAACGCGCTTCCGGAGCTGGTCCACGCCGCAGACCGTGGCGCCAGGATCGACCTGCGCGCCGCGCCCAGCGAGGAGCCCGGAATGACTCCGCGCGAGATCTGGTGCAACGAGGCGCAAGAGCGCTTCGTGCTTGCGATCGCCCCGGGGCGCATGGACGAGTTTCGTGCGATCTGCGAGCGCGAGCGCTGCCCGTTTGCGGTCGTCGGGACAGCCACCGACGACGGACGACTGGTGGTGGAAGACCGGCATTTCCGCAACGTTCCCGTCGAGATGGATCTCTCGGTGCTGCTCGGCAAGCCGCCGCGGATGATACGCGAGAGCCTGCACGGCTCGAGGCGGTCCGGCCCGCTTGCGCTCGAGGACGTGACGCTCGCGGAAGCCTGCCATCGGGTGCTGCGGCATCCCACGGTGGCAAGAAAGAACTTCCTGGTCAGTATCGGCGATCGCACCGTTGGCGGCCTGTGCTCCCGCGATCCCTTCGTGGGTCCGTGGCAGGCGCCGGTCGCCGATTGCGCGGTGACCCTCATGAGTTTCGAGCGCTACGAGGGCGAGGCATTCGCCATCGGGGAGCGCTCGCCGCTGGCGCTCATCAGCCCTGAAGCCTCGGGCCGGATGGCGGTCGGGGAGGCGCTCACCAATCTCGCCGCGGCGCGGGTGAGCGAGCTCGCGCGCGTGAAGCTGTCGGCAAACTGGATGGCGGCCGCCGGCTACGGAAACGAGGATGCTGCGCTCTTCGACACCGTGCGCGCCGTAGCCCTCGAGCTCTGTCCCGCGCTCGGGATCAGCATTCCCGTGGGCAAGGATTCGCTTTCCATGCGCACCGCCTGGGAGGACCAGGGCGCCACCCATGAGGTGGTGGCGCCCTTGTCGCTGATCGTTTCGGCCTTTGCGCCCTGCGAAGACGCGCGCGGCACGCTCACCCCTCAGCTTCGCACCGACTGCGGCGCAACCGAGCTCGTTCTCGTCGACCTCGGGAAAGGGCGCAATCGCCTGGGGGCTTCGGTGCTCGCGCAGGCGTTCGGCCAATGCGGGAACCAGGCCCCGGACCTTGACGATCCCGGGCTCCTTGCACGCTTCTTTGCCGCGATCCAGTCGCTTGCCCGCGACAGGCTCATCCTCGCCTATCACGACCGTTCCGACGGGGGCCTGTTCGCCACGCTGTGCGAGATGGCGTTTGCCGGACACACGGGGATCACGATCAATCTCGATCTGCTCGCCTACGATGCGGCGGCGCAGGACGTCGACGGCGGCGAGCGCAGGCCCGAGCTGATGCATGGGCGCGATCTCGAGCACGTGCTTGCTGCCCTGTTCGCCGAGGAGCTCGGCGCGGTGATCCAGATCCGGGCCTCCGAACGCTCCAGGGTCCTCGGTGCGCTCTCGGGCCTGCCCGTTCAGGTGATTGGGACCCTCAACCCCCGCGACGAGCTGCGCCTCGTGCGCAGCGCCAAGACCCTGTTCGCTGCGCCGCGCGTTGAGCTCGAACGCGCCTGGTCGGAGGTGAGCTTCAGGATGCAGCAGCTTCGGGACAACCCGGAGTGCGCGAAAGAGGAATTCGATCGCGTCCTCGATCGCGACGACCCGGGCCTGTCGGCGTCGCTCGCGTTCGATCCCACCGATGATATCGCCGCGCCCTTCATCTCGACGGGAGCGCGGCCGAAAATCGCAATTCTCCGCGAGCAGGGCGTGAACGGACAGGTCGAGATGGCGGCGGCTTTCGACCGCGCCGGATTCGAGGCGCACGACGTGCACATGAGCGACATCCTCTCCGCCCGCGTATCCCTATCGGGATTCAAGGGCTTCGCCGCAGGGGGAGGTTTTTCCTACGGAGACGTGCTCGGAGCCGGCGCCGGCTGGGCCAAGGCGATACTGTTCAATGCACGCGTCCGCGACGACTTCGGCGCCTTCTTCGAGCGCGGGGACAGCTTTGCGCTCGGCGCATGCAACGGCTGCCAGATGATGAGCAATCTGCGTGAGCTGATCCCCGGCGCCAAGGGGTGGCCGCGTTTCGTGAGGAATCGCTCGGAGCAGTTCGAGGCGCGCTTCGTCATGGTGGAGATCACGCCCAGCCCCTCCCTGTTCTTCTCCGGCATGACCGGCAGCCGCATGGCGATCGCCACTGCGCACGGCGAGGGTCGCGCGTGTTTCGATACGAAAGAGGCGCAAGCGCAGGCGATAGTCGCGCTTCGCTTCGTCGACAACTGCGGCGAGCCGACCGAGACCTATCCGCTGAACCCGAACGGCTCACCGCTCGGAATCACCGGATTGACCACTGCCGACGGGCGCTTCACCATCCTCATGCCGCACCCGGAGCGCGTGTTCCGCACCGTGCAGCAGTCCTGGCACCCGGAGGAGTGGGGCGAAGACAGCCCCTGGATGCGCATGTTCCGCAACGCGCGCAAATGGGTAGGCTAGGTCGGACACAGCGGGGATGAACGGCGCTTTCCGCGTCCGTTCCATCCCGCGGAAGTAGGCCGGCGCCCGGAAAGGGCGCCCGGATCTACTGGATCTTTGCCTTCGCGCGCAGCTCGCCGACGTATTTCTGCACTTCCCGCTCCTGCAGCATGTTGTGAATCTGCTGCTTCACGGAATCGAACGGGGGAAACTGCGCGGAGCGCACGTCGTCCAGCTGAATGACGTGCCAGCCGTACTGGGTCTGCACGGGCGTCTCGGTATATTTGCCCTTCTCGAGCTTGGTGAGCGCGTCCGCGAACGGCTTGACGAAGGTTGCCGGAGGGTTCCACTCGAGGTCGCCTCCCCGGTCCTTCGAGCCGGGGTCCTTGGATTGCTTGGCGAGGTCCTCGAACTTCGCGCCCTTCTTCAGCTGCGCGACGACCTCTTTCGCTTCGCTCTCCTTGTCGACGAGGATATGGCGCGCCTTGTACTCCTTGTCGCCCCGCGAGGCTTTCACCTTGTTGTATTCGGAGAGCATCTCCTCGTCCTTGATCGGGTGCGTCTTCAGGTGTTGCTGGACCGCCGCCTGCACCAGGACCTGCTGGCGCGCCAGGTCCAGCTGCGCGCGCACGTCGGCCGACTTGGCGATGCCGACCCGCTCAGCTTCCTGCGCGACGACCTCCTGGGCAATCAGGTTGTCCAGGATCGCGTTGCGCGCCTGCGCGTTGTCGGCCTGCCCTTGAGCCGCGCGCTGCTTGACGATGAATTCCAGGCGTGACTTGGGAATGGGCTTGCCGTTGACGACGGGCATTTTCGGGGAGGCCGGCGCTCCGTCTTTTCCGACCTGGGCGGATGCGGGGACAGCGAGACTCAGCGCCAGGGCGAATGCAGCGAAAAGCCGGGCGGTTGGATTGTTCATGGAGAATCCTTCGGAAGAAACCCGAATCATATCTCATTCGGTGCCAGAGCCCGGATCGCGAGAGCGTGAATCTCGCGATGCATCAGCGGTCCCAGCGCGGCGTAGATCATCCGATGCCGTTCGCGCATCTCCTTGCCCTGGAACAGCGGCGAAACGATTGCAAGGCGGAAATGGCTTCCGCCGCCTCTCGCGCCGGGATGGCCGACGTGCATGCCGGACTCGTCGAGAAGCTCCAGCGACTGAGGCTGGAGGACGGCCAGCTTCTCGCGGATCGCCGCGGGCAGGTCCATCAGCCTGGAGCGTGACGGAGTGCGGGTCCGACCGGGATCGCCGCCGGCTTGGTGCGGCGTTTCAACGAGAGTCCTTATTGTCTTCTACGTAGCGGACCAGGAACAGCGCCTGAAGAACCACGAATACGAGCATGAGACCCATGCCGCCGAAGAGCTTGAAGTTCACCCAGGTGTCGGTGGAGAAGTTGAACGCGACATAGAGATTTGCCGCGCCCATGAACGCGAAGAAGCCGACCCAGCTCCAGTTCAGCCGGGTCCAGGCGGTGTCGGGAACCTCCACCTGCCCTTTGAGCATCGCGCGGATCAGGTTGCGGCGGAAAAATAGCTCCGATCCCGCCAGGACCGCGCCGAGCAGCCAGTAGAGCACGGTGGGTTTCCACTTGATGAACGTCTCGTCGTGCAGCGCCAGAGTCGCGCCTCCGAAAACGACGATGATCCCAAGGCTGATCCACATCATCGCGTCGACCTTGCGCTTCTTCCACTTCAGCCAGCCGATCTGCAGGAACGTCGCCGCGATGGCGGCGGCGGTCGCGACGTAGATGTCGAATAGCTTGAACGCCGCGAAGAAGAGGATGACGGGAAAGAGATCGAAGAGGAATTTCACGGAAGCAATTATAAAGTGGGGCGCGGAGACCTGGGGTTCGAGAGCCCGGTCAGCGGCCGCCCGCACGCGGCCGGGCGCGCTTGCGCCCGGCCCTGGGATCGGCTCTCAAGCGCCGCCCCCTGCCGGGGCTTATACTCCGCATCGTGGAAGGGCCAAAGTGCCCGATGCAAGGTCTGCGCCTTCAAAGGAGACATCGATGGCCGAACCCCATATCGCGCAGAAATCCCCCTATGCCGTGGAACTCGCTCCGGGCGACTATTGGTGGTGCCGCTGCGGGGGATCGAAGAGCCAGCCGTTCTGCGACGGCTCGCACAAGGCTACGGAATTCAGGCCGGTAAAATTCACCATCACCAAGGCCGAGAAGCTGTGGCTGTGCGGCTGCAAGCGCACGCACAACCAGCCTTTCTGCGACGGGACCCACAAGACCCTTTGAAGCGCGACGCGAAGCCGAC
>Ga0335085_10012434_pt1 | contig 12539 bp, 13 predicted proteins | sample Lox_Sample_45_FD_206712 | JGI IMG/M metagenome (GOLD analysis project Ga0335085, IMG submission 206712) | Soil microbial communities from Loxahatchee National Wildlife Refuge, Florida, United States - Lox_Sample_4.5 | ecosystem: Environmental > Terrestrial > Soil > Wetlands | place: USA...
GCGCGCGGGCGCCGAGGCCGGCGAACTCGAGCAGGCCGGGGATGCGCGGCGCGATCTGCGCGTCGGCGAGGCCGAAGTAGCGGCCGTACACCGCGAGGTTCTCCGCCGTGCTGAAGTCCGGGTCGAGGCTGTCGAACTGCGGCACCACCCCCACCTTGGCCCGCGCCTCGCGCGCGCGCTCCGGCACGCGATGGCCGAGCAGGTCGATGTCGCCGCCGTCCGGGTCAACGAGGCCGAGGCAGAGCCTGAGTGTCGTGGTCTTGCCGGCGCCGTTGGGGCCGAGCAGCCCGAAGCACTCTCCCGGCGCGATGTCGAGGTCGACCCCGGCGACCACCTCGAGGTCGCCGTAGCGCTTGCGCAGGCCGCGCACGCGCAGCGCGCTCATCGCCAGCCGTTCTTCACGATCGCGCGCAGCACTGGCAGGCGGTGGTGGAAGAAATGGTCCGCCCCGGGCACCACCACCACCGGCAGGTCCTGCGGCCTCGCCCACTCGAGGACCTCGGCGAGCGGCACGGTCTCGTCGCGCTCGCCGTGGATCAAGATCGTGTCCGCCGGCACGGCCGGCGTGCCGTACTTGCCGACGGCGATGCCGACCAGGACCATGCGCTCGGGAGGCACTCGCCGCGCGAGCTTCGCCTGCATCGCGGCGCCGAAGGAGAACCCGGCGAGCACGGGGCGCTCGGCGCCGAGGTGGGCCAGCACCGCGGCGAGGTCTTCCACCTCGCCGCGCCCCTCGTCGTGCACGCCCTCGCTCGCGCCGACGCCGCGGAAATTCGGGCGCCAGGCGCTGTACCCCAGGTCGACGAAGGCGCGCGCCAGCGTCTGCGCCACCTTGTTGTCGAGCGTGCCGCCGAACAGCGGATGCGGATGCGCGATCAGCGCGATGCCGCGCGGCGGCGCCGCGGGGTCGTCGACCGCGCATTCGATCCGGCCCGCCGGCCCGGCGACGAGCTCGCGCCGCGTGCTGGCGCGCATGGCGCCGGCGTCAGATGCGCAGCCGCTCGACGATGCGGCCGTGCTGCAGGTGCTCGTCGATGATCTCGTCCACGTCGGCGCGGTCGACGTAGCTGTACCAGACCGCTTCCGGGTAGACGACGACGCAGGGCCCCTCCTCGCAGCGGTCCAGGCACCCGGACAGGTTGATGCGCACCTTGCCCGGGCCCGCCAGGCCGAGCGCCTTGACGCGCCCCTTGGCGTAGTCGCGGATCTCGCTCGCGCCCTTGCCGTTGCAGCAGGTGCGCCCGCCGTCGCGCTGGTTGCAGCAGAAGAACACGTGACGCTCGTAATAGGACATGGGCGCGATTTTACCGGAGCGCGGTCATGCGCCCCGCGCGCGTTCGCGCCCGGTGGCGAGCACCATCAGCCAGGCGAGCGCCGCGAACGGCCACGCCGAGGACACCAGGCGCGTAAGGCCGTTGAAGTGCAGGAAGTGCCCCTGCGACCAGACGCGCAGCGTATCGGCGAGGTACGGATTGGGCGGCGCGAGATTGACCAGCACCGTGGCCGCCATCAGCAGCACGGCGGCAAGCGCGAGGCGCGCGACGCGCGGCAACGCGAGCGCGGCGAGCGCGGCCGCGAGGCCCGCGGCGAGCCCCAGCTGCGCGCCAGGGGTAAGCCATGCCAGCACGTGCTCGGCCTTCATCAGGATCGCCGCCGCGAGCGTCTTGACCGCGAGCGCCGCGGCGAGCAGCGCGACCAGCGCCAGGCGCAGCCGCGCCGGCGCCAGGTCGGGGCGCAGCACCGCCGAGGCGAGCAGCGCCACGGCGACGAGGTTGGCCGCCGCGGTCGCGGCTTCGATCGCGACGAACAAGGTAGCACCGTGCACCTGGCCGACGGTGTCGGCGACATAGTCGCGCAGGTCACCGGCGCCGAAGGCGAGGGTCGCCGGGTTGAGCTGGGCGAACAGCCACAGGCCGAGCAGCGCCAGCCCGACGTCGGCTGCGGTCCCCGGCGCAACCAGCGAGGCGCGCAGGCGGCGCAGCGGCCCGGTGTCGAGAAGCCACGGCGCCAGCCATGCGCCCGCGAACCCGCCGGCCGCCGCGCCGCAGGCGTTGGCGAGCAGGTCGAGGTTCGAGGCGACGCGCGCGGGCAGCCAGGCCTGCGCCGATTCCATGCCGAGCGAGAGCGCGCCGCCGGTGGCGAGCGCGAGCAGCGCCGCGCCGACCCGCCCGAGCGCCGGATAGACGGCGAGCGCACACAGCAGTCCGTAGGGAACATAGCCGAGCACGTTCACCGCGACATCGAAGCGCGTGACCCAGCGCGGCCAGGGCGCGAACAGGAAATCGAGCGTCGAGCCGGCGGGGGCGCGCCAGCCCGTCCAGGGATAGAGCGACGCGTACACCGTGAGCAGCACGTACAGGACCAGCAGGAAGCGCGCCAGCGGCGCCCGGCGGGCACGCGCCTCGGCGCCGCGCCGCGCGCTCATCGCACCTTGATCTCGACCCAGAGGCGGTTCAGCATGCGCCGCGTGCGCCGGTCGTAGTCCCGCAGCATCTCGAGGTGCTCGAAGGTCCCGGCGTCCGGGAAGATGGCGTCGTTGGCCGCGATCTTCGGGTCGATGAGCGCGGTCGCCGCCTGGTTCGGGCTGCCCGAGCCGATCGAGTTGGTGAGCTCGGCGGAGGCCCGGCCCTCGAGCCAGAAATTCATGAACTCCTGCGCCAGGTCCGGCCGCGGGCCCGACTTCGGCATCACCAGGTTGTCGAGGGCGAACACCGCGCCTTCCTTCGGGATCGAGAAGCCGATCGAGAAGCTCCGCCCGGCCTTCAGCGCATCCTGCTGCGCGGTATAGAAGTCGTTGGAATAGCCGTGCGCCAGCCAGATATTGCCCACGGTCAGCTCCTTGAAGTACGACGCGGCGTTGAACGCGGCCCAGTACGGCTTGGCGCGCAGGATCAGGTCGCGCGCCTGCCGCAGCTTCGCCTCGTCGGTCTCGTTGGCCGAGTAGCCGAGGTACTTGAGCGCGGCGGCGAACAGCTCCCTTTGCGAGTCGAGCACCGTGACCCTGCCCTTCACGCGCTCGAGGTACTTCGGCTCGAAGATCGCGGCCCAGGTGTCGGTCGGGATGCCGAGCGCGCGCATCTTCTGCACGTCGTAGCCAAGGATGGTGAGCGAGTAGGCGTACGGCACCGAGTAGACGTTGCCCGGGTCGAACCAGGTGTTGAGGTACTGCGGCTTGATGTTCTTCAGGTTCGGCACCCTGGAGCGGTCGAGCGGCCGCAGCCGGCCCGAGCGGATCAGCGCCTCTACCGCGTTGCCCGTGGGCACCAGCAGGTCGTAGCCAGTGGCGCCGGCGGCGAGCTTGGCGAGCATCTCCTCGTTGTCCGAGTAGTAGTCCTGCAGCAGCCGGCAACCGCACTGCTTCTCGAAGCGCGCGACCGTGTCGTCGGTCATGTAGTTGTTCCAGTTGAACATGCGCAGCACGTCGCGCGGGCCGGCGTCGGCCGCCCCGCAGGCGAGGACGGCGGCCAGCAGCAGCGCGGCGCGCATCAGGCCGGCGCCCGCATCAGGTCGGGCGCGAGCTTGGAGGCGATCACGATGAGGGCAAGCGTGAGCGACATGAGCAGCGCCGAGATCGCGTTGACCTCGGGCGTCACCGCGACCTTGATCATGGTGTAGATCTCGAGCGGCAGGGTCTTGGTGCCGACGCCCGCGGTGAAGAACGTGATGACGAAGTCGTCGATCGAGAGCGTAAACGCCATCAGCGCCCCGGCGATGACGCCCGGGAGGATGAGCGGAAGGGTCACCTCGCGGAAGGTTCGCCAGGGCGTCGCGCCCAGGTCGCGCGCCGCCTCGAAGATCGATTCATCCATGCCGGCGAGACGCGCCCTGACGATGATCGCGACGAAGCCGATGCAGAAGGTGATGTGCGCGATCACCACCGTGACCAGGCCGAGGCCGAAGTCGATGCCCACCATCGCGAGCAGCGGCGCCGCGGTATCGAGGAAGAAGATCAGGAGCGACACGCCGAGCAGGATCTCGGGCATCGCCACCGGCGTGAAGACCAGGAACGGCAGCAGCCGCGGCCGGAAGCGGTGCATCGCGATGCCCGCCATGGTGCCGAGCACCGTGGCGACCGCGGCCGCGGTGCAGGCGATGAGCACCGAGTTGAGCGCCGCCCGCAGCATCGACTCGTCGGCGAGGAGCTTGGCGTACCAGGCGGTGGTGAAGCCGACCCACTCGGCGTTCAGCTTCGAGTCGTTGAACGAGAAAATCACAACGATCGCGAGCGGGATGTAGAGGAACGCGTAGACCAGCACGCTCGCGAACCAGAGCCAGAAGCGCGGCATCTCGCGGCGCCCGCCGGCGAGGCCGGCAAGCACCGCGACGCCGAGCAGGCCGAACGCAGTGCCGGCGAGCGCCACCTTGCCGCTCGAGGCGAGGAAGCTCGCGAACAGCGCGGCCAGCGCGACACCCTCCAGGCCGAGCGCCAGCCTACGCACGCTTGAGCGCCTTCCCGGCGAGCCAGCTCGCCGCGCCGGCCACCGCCAGCACCGCCACGGTCAGCATCAGCGAGAGCATGCTGCCGAACGGCCAGTCGCGCGTGCCGAGGAACGATTCCTTGATCATGTTGCCGACGATCCAGTCGTCCTTGCCGCCGAGGATTTCCGGGATCGCGAACATGCCGAGCACCGGGATGAAGACCAGCGCCGCGCCCGAGAAAATCCCCGGCAGCGACAGCGGGAAGGTGACGCGCCAGAAGCGGCGCCAGGCGTTCGCGCCCAGGTCCTGCGCCGCGTCGAGCAGCACCGGATCGTGCTTCTCGAGGTTGGTGTAGAGCGGCAGGATCATGAACGGCAGGTTGACGTAGACCATGCCGACGATCACGGCGAAGCGGGAGAACAGCAGGTCGAACGGCCCGAGGATGATCATCCAGGCGTAGATGCGCACCAGGAAGTTCGACGCAAACGGCAGCACGACCAGCAGCACCATCAGGTCGCGGTGGCGTTTGTCGCTGCGCGCGATCAGGAGCGCCAGCGGGTACGCGGCAACCAGGCACGCCAGCGTGGTCAGCGCCGCGACGCCGAAGGACTTGGCGAAGATCTCGGCGTAGATCCAGTCGCTGAAGAAGACCCGGTAGGTCTCGGTGGTGAGCCCCGCCTCCTCGCCCGGCCGCGTGGCGACGAGCGGCGCCAGGCCGCCGAAGTCGCCGGGGTAGCGCAGCGAGGCGACCACCATGATGAGCGCCGGCAGCAGGAAGAACAGCACCAGGAAGAAGAACGGCGGCCCGCCGACCAGCCAGCGCAGCGCGCGTCGCGAGGCCACCGGCCGCCCGCTACTGCGCCAGCATGACGCCGGCCTCGGCGGGCCAGGCCACCGTCACTGCGTCGCCGACCTCGAAGAACTTCGCCCGTCCCGGCGCGGAATTGGGCAGCAGCGCGCGCAGCTGCTGGCCGTTGGGCAGGTCCACGATGTAGGTGGTGACGTCGCCGACGTACAGGAAGTCGCGCACCTTGCCGGCGTAGCGGTTGGCGAGCGGGAGCTCAGCGCCCGCCTCGGCGATCCGCACCTGCTCCGGGCGCACCGCGAGCGCGGCGGCGACGCCCGGCGCGAGCCCGCTGCCGCCGCGCGACTCGATTTCGCCCAGGCCCGGCACGCGCAGCCGCGCGCCGCCCTCCGCCGCGGCGACCACCTCGCCCTCCAGCATGTTGATCTTGCCGATGAAGTCCGCCACGAACCGGTTGCGCGGCTGCGAGTACAGGCGCGACGGATCGTCCACCTGCTCGACCCGGCCCCGGTTCATCACCGCGATGCGCGAGGACAGCGCGAGCGCCTCGCTCTGCGAGTGCGTGACGAAGACGAAGGTGATGCCCACGGCGCGCTGCATCTCGATCAGCTCGACCTGCATCTCCTCGCGCAGCTTCGCGTCCAGGGCGCCGAGCGGCTCGTCGAGCAGCAGCAGGCGCGGCCGGTTGACCAGGCTCCGCGCCAGCGCGACGCGCTGCTTCTGTCCCCCGGACAGCTCGTGCGGGTAGTGCGCGTCCTTCTCCTCCAGGTGCACCAGCCGCAGCGCGTCGTTCACCTGCTGCGCGATCCGCGCCGGCTCGCGGCCCGCCATGCGCAGCGGAAAAGCGATGTTCTGCGCCACCGTCATGTGGGGAAACAGCGCGTAGCTCTGGAACACGGTATGGATCGGCCGCTTCTCCGGCGGCGTGTCCGCCATGTCGGCGCCGTCGAGGAGGATCTCGCCCGCGTCCGGCTGGTCGAAGCCGGCGATCATCCTGAGGAGCGTCGTCTTGCCGCAGCCCGAAGGCCCCAGCAGCGTGAAGAACTCGCCCGCCTCCACGGCGAGGCTGACGCCGTCGACCGCCAGCAGCGGCCCGAAGCGCCGCGTGACGTTGCGTATCTCGAGGAGCGCCATGGGCCGCTGCGGTGCGTTCGGCGAATGGTAACTCAGGCGAGCAGCAGCGCCAGCAGCGCGGCGCCGCAGAGCGCCAGCAGCGCCGCGATCACCGCGAGCAGCCGGTTGCGGCGCGCGTTCTGGCGCGCCAGCGTCCCGAGCGCCCGCTCGAGCGCGCCGAGGCGGTCCTCGGCGAGCAGGCCGTGGGCGAGCCGCGGCAGCGAGGGCAGCGTCTGCGCCCAGGTCGGCGCCTCGCGGCGCAGCGTCCTCAGCAGCGCGCGCCAGCCGACCTGGTCGCTCATCCAGCGCTCCAGGTACGGCTTGGCGGTGGCCCAGAGGTCGAGCTCCGGATCGAGCTCGCGCCCGAGGCCCTCGATGTTGAGCAACGTCTTCTGCAGCAGCACCAGCTGCGGCTGCACCTCGACGCCGTAGCGGCGCGCGGTCTGGAACAGGCGCAGCAGCAGCCTGCCGAAATAGATCTCGCGCAGCGGCCGCGCGAAGATCGGCTCGCACACGGCGCGGATCGCCGCCTCGAAGTCGTCGACGCGCGTGTCCGCGGGCACCCAGCCGGCGTCGAGGTGCGCCTGCGCCACGCGGCGGTAGTCGCGGTTGAAGAAGGCGAGGAAGTTCTGCGCCAGGTAGCTCTTGTCGACCTCGGTGAGCGTGCCCATGATGCCGAAGTCGAGCGCGACGTACCTGCCGCGCGCCGCGGCCGGCGCAGCCGGGTCGCGCACCGCCTCGACCAGGATGTTCCCCGGGTGCATGTCGGCGTGGAAGTAGCCGTCGCGGAACACCTGCGTGAAGAAGATCTCGACCCCGGCGCGCGCCAGCGCCGGGATGTCGACGCCCTGGGCGCGCAGCGCCGCCACCTGCGAGATCGGGGTGCCACGCATGCGCTCCATCACCATGACGCGCGGCGAGCACAGCTCCCAGTACACCGCGGGCACCGCGAGCAGCGGCGAATTCTCGAAGTTGCGCCGCAGCAGCGCGGCGTTGGCGGCCTCGCGCATCAGGTCGAGCTCGTCCTCGAGGTGGCGCGCGAACTCCGCCACCACCTGGCGGGGCTTGAGGCGCCGGCCGTCGGCCCAGAAGCGCTCCGCCAGGCCTGCGGCGGTTTCCAGCAGCGCCACGTCCCGGGCGATCGCGCGCTCGATGCGCGGCCGCAGCACCTTCACCGCCACCTCGCGCCCGTCCTTCAGCATGCCGAGGTGGACCTGGGCCACCGAGGCGCTCGCGACCGCCTCCCGCTCGATGCTGGCGAAGACATCCTCCACGGATGCGCCCAGGCCCCGCTCGATCTCGCGGATCGCCTCCTCGGAGGCGAACGGCGGCACCCGGTCCTGCAGCTTCGCCAGCTCGTCGGCGAGGTCGGCGCGCAGCAGATCGCGGCGCGTCGAGAGCACCTGGCCGAACTTGACGAAGATCGGCCCCAGCGTCTCGAGCGCCTGGCGCAAGTCGGCGGCGGCGCCCGGCTGCTCCGCCCTGGAGAAACGCGGCAGAAACCGGTACAGGCGAAAGCGCAGCCCGACCGCCAGGATGCGCGCAAGGCGGCCGAGGCGGCCCATCTAGCGCCGCCCCTCCAGGCGCTCAACGCGCTTCTCCAGCCGCTCGATGCCGTCGCGCAGCGCGGCGAGCGCCGCGGCGAAGGCATCGAGCTGGGTGCGCGCGGCGACGATGCCCTTTTCCTCGAGCGCGTATTCCACCAGGCTCTCGCCGATCCGGCGCGCGGCATCCGCGTGCCAGGCGGCGAGCGAGCGCGCCCCCGCCACCAGCCGATGCGCCGCGGCATCGCCCACCAGGCGCGACAGGTCCTCTTCGACGTCCCAGCGCAGGTGGCGCACCAGGAACAGCACCTCGGCGGCGAGGCGCGCGTTGCCGTTCACATCGATCGCGCGCATCAGGTGCTCCTCGCCGCGCACCGCGGCCGGCAGCGCTGCCGGCCCGAGTGTCACCACGAGCGCGGGCGCGGCATCCTGCGCGGCAGGCTCCAGCAGGCCGCCGCCGGCGATCGTGAAGCGCAGCGCGGGCGCGGGCGGCGCGCGCAACTCGAGCGTTTCCCCGGCGAAGGGCGCAAGCCGCTCGCGCGCCCAAGGCGCGGCCTCCAAGAGGTGGCCTAGGGCGCGGGCAAGGGGCGATTCGAGGACCATGGGGACCGAAAAACAAAAGGCCACCCGGGGTGGCCTTCGGCGGGCGCGGCGCGGCGCTAGTGCATCTGCTGGATGCCGGCGAGCAGCCAGCCGCTCGAGCCGTCTACCGGCTTGACGAGGTTCCAGACCTCCTCGAACCCCACCGGGGCCTCGGCGGGCGACTCGCGCACCGAGCCCGCGAAGCGCACGCTCGCCCAGTGCCGGTCGCCCTCGGTCACCACCTCGAGCAGGTCGGCGCCGAGCGCCAGCACGTCGGTCTGCCGCCGCGCGCCGCCGTGCGCCAGGACTTCCTTCTTCAGCTCCTCGAACAGCTCGGGGCTGGTGAATTCGCGCAGCTCGTCCAGGTCGCCGCGGTCGTTGGCCAGCTGCAGCTTCATGAAATTGAGCTTCGCGTTCCTTAGGAATCCGGCGGCGTCGAACCCTGCCGGTACGCTCGCCTGCGCCGCCGGCGCCGGCGCGTCGAACCCGGCGGCCTGCGACGGTGGCGGCGCCGCCACGGTCTCCGTTCCCACCGCGGGCCAGGCCGCGTCGCCCGCGTAGCGCAGCGGCGGCCGCGGCGCCTCGCGCCGCTGCGCCAGCAGCCGCACCATGGTGATCGCGGCGAAGGCTACGAACGCGATCATGATGAGCGCGCCCAGGCCGCTGCCGCCGAACAGCATCCCGAGCACGCCGCCCGCGGCCAGGCCGCCGACGATCGGCAGCCAGCCGCCGCCCGCCGGCGCGGGCTGTGCCGCAGGCGCCTGCGGCGCCGCGTTCTGCGCCGGGGCCGCGCTGGGCGCGGCGCGCGGCGCCTGTGCCGGCGGCGCGCTCCTCAGGCTGCGCTGCGCGCCGAGCGAGCGGGCGCCGCCCAGGCGCGCGGCCTCGGCATCGCCGAGCGCAAGCGCGCCGCCGAGCAGCGCCGCCGCGCAGGCGAGAACCATCCTTTTCATGACCGCGACCCCATCGGAAAGCCCGCGGCTATCCTACCGTAGTTTCCAGCCGCGATGCACCGCGACCACGCCCGCGGCGAGGTTGAACCACTCGACGCGCTCGAGGCCCGCGCGTTCCAGCATCGCGCCGAGCGCCGCCTGGTCCGGATGCGTGCGGATCGACTCCGCGAGATAGCGGTAGGCGGCGCCCGCGCCCTCGCCGACGATGCGCTCGCCGAGCCACGGCAGCACGCCGAACGAGTACAGATCGTAGGGCCTGGCGAGCGGCTCCCACACGCGCGAGAACTCGAGCACCACCAGGCGCCCCCCCGCCTTCAGCACCCGCGCCATCTCGGCGAGCGCGGCGTCCTTGCGCGTCATGTTGCGCAGGCCGAACCCGACGCAGACGCAGTCGAACGCGGCGTCGGCGAACGGCAGCCGCTCGGCGTCGCACCGCACCGCCGGCGCGAGCCGCCCGGCGTCGAGCATGCGGTCGCGCCCGCGCGCCAGCATCGCGCCGTTGACGTCGCTCATCCACACCTGGGCGCCGCGCGCGGCGCAGGCGCGCGCCAGGTCGCCGCTACCCGAAGCGACGTCCAGGACCCGCTCGCCCGCTCGCACGCGCGCAGCCGTCACCGCGAACGCCTTCCACAGGCGGTGCAGGCCGAGCGACATCAGGTCGTTCATCAGGTCGTAGCGGTCGGCGACGCGGTCGAACACCGCGCGCACGCGCTTCGCCTTGTCCTGCTCGGCGATGCGCTCGAAGCCGAAATCCGTGTCGGACACCGGCCCGCCCTTAGTCGCGGCTGGCGCCGGCCGCGGCGAGGCGCTCGAGGTATTCCGCCCACAGCCGCTCCTGGTTCTCGCCCAGGTAGTGGAGATAGTCCCAGGCGTAGATCCCGGTGGAGTGGCCGTCGGAGAACGACGGCTGCACCGCATAGGACCCGACCGGCTCGAGGCCGAGGATGTCGACCGCGCGCTTGCCGGTCTGCAGCACCTCCTGCCCGGGGCCGTGGCCGCGCACCTCGGCCGAAGGCGAGTGCACCCGGAGGAACTCGTACGACAGCTTGAAGCTGCTGCCGTCGGAAAAGGCAATCTCGAGCAGGCGCGACTTCTGGTGCAGCCGCAGCTCGGTCGGGACCGGATCGGCCTCTGCCACGCGCGCCCCGGCGCCTAGCTCAGGATCTCGTAGGCGACGCGCTCGCAGTCGCTGCCGCGGTCGAGCATCTCGAGGAGCCGCACCCGCAGCGGCGAGTCGACGAACACCTCGATCACGCGCCGCGGCTTGAACCAGCCCGCGGGCAGCACCAGCGTCGGCGGCGAGTTGAGCGCCGCGACCGCGGTGAGCGAAAGCCCCTGCACGTACTTCGCCTCCAGCACGTTGATGCCGGTCGGCCGCACCGCCACCGCGGCGGGCAGCCCGGGCAGCAGGCGGACGCCGGCGTAGAGGTCGCCGGCGTCGTTCTGCGCCAGCCAGCGCACGGTGCCGAGCATGAAGCTCTTGGAGTCCGCGGGCCTGACCCCGATCAGCTGCCCGTGGCCGTAGCGCCGTCCGGGGTTGCCGGCGTGCCGCACCATCTTCAGGCCCTGCGAGCTCTCGTCCTCCAGCTGCCAGTGCTCCAGCAGGAAGCCGTGCACCACGCTGTAGTCGTCCTCGTCGCGCGTGCTGACGCGGCCGAAGGTCGCGATCTCCTGGCGCTGCTGGGAGGTGAGCTCCTTCGCCTCGCCCGGCTGGCGGAACACCCGGCCGGTGACGTAGTAGTGGATCGCCGCGAGGTCGTTGCACGCCTGCGCGTCGCTGCCGGCGCGCTTGCGCTCGACGCCGCGCGGCTGCTTCGCCTGGCACCACTGCCGGTAGAGGAACACCAGCAGCTGCTCGCAGGACGGCTGAACGCAGTCCTCGCCCAGCGCGAGCTTGGCGGGGGATTCCCCCTTGCGCAGCAGGCCGATGCGATTGCGCAGGCTCTTGGCGAGGCGCCGCAGATCGAAATAGACGGGCTTGGCGGGCTTGCCGGCGCCGCGCTCCGGGCAGGCGTCGCCCGCGAGGTCGGCCGCCAGCGGCGGCACGTCCTCCTCCTCGGGCGGCTCCTCGCGCACCTCCGCCTTCTCGGCCCAGCGCTCCAGCAGGAAGGCGACGAAGGTGAGCTGCCGCTGGCTCAGCTCGTTGGGGTTCGCCATGCCCAGCAGCGCCGCCCGCATGTACGCGATGCGGGGCGAGGTGTCGTTCACGTCCCGGTTGAGGTAGTCCTTGACCGCGGTCTCGGCCACCTCCAGCTTCGCGGCGCGCGCGTAGCCCGCGTGCAGCGCGCGCCACTCGCGCGGCGGCACCAGGCGGTAGGCGCGATGGTAGTGGAACATCTTCAGGCCGGTGTAGCCGAGCTCGCGCTGGCAAAGCAGCGCCGCCTGCGGCGCGGCCGATGCATCGCCCGCCTGCACCGCCTGCACGCAGCGCAGGTAGCCGATGCGCATCTGCTCCCAGAGCGCGATGGTCTCCTCGAACGCGCTCGCCTCGGCCTCGGCCATCGGCAGCGCGCGGTTGGTGAAGCGCCGCGCCTGCTCGATCTGCACGAAGTGCACCGCCTCGCGCACCGCCTCGAGCGTCGCCAGGCGGCTCACCGCGCGGGTGTCGAAGCGGTTGAATTCGGCGATCTGCGCGTGCAGCTGGTGCTGCGCGGCGGCGACATTGGCGAGCGGGACGTTCTCGAGCCACGCCTTGGCGGTGGCGGCGTCGGTGAACTCGGGCGCCGCCTGCGGCGACAGCCCGGGAAGCTCGGGTTCCGGTGCGGAGGCCATTAAGGGTTCAGAGCAGGACGCGTTCGATGCCGCCGTTGTTCGCTTTTTCTACGAAGCGGGGGAGCCAGTCCGGCCCCAGCAGATGGCGCGCCATCTCGACCACAATATAGTCGGCTTCGGCCCCGGTGTCACCCGAGAAGCGGGCCAGCCCCTGCAGGCACGACGGGCAGGCGGTCAGCACCTTCACCGGGCCGTCGCCCGCCCCCGACGGCCCGCTGGCGGCTGCAGCGGCGCCCTCGCGCAATGCGGCAATCCCCCGGCGCAGCTCTTCCTCCTTGCGGAAGCGCACCTGCGTCGAGATGTCGGGGCGCGTGGCGGCGAGCGTGCCGGACTCACCGCAGCAGCGCTCCGAGA
>Ga0335085_10012437_pt1 | contig 12537 bp, 10 predicted proteins | sample Lox_Sample_45_FD_206712 | JGI IMG/M metagenome (GOLD analysis project Ga0335085, IMG submission 206712) | Soil microbial communities from Loxahatchee National Wildlife Refuge, Florida, United States - Lox_Sample_4.5 | ecosystem: Environmental > Terrestrial > Soil > Wetlands | place: USA...
GTGGCGTGCACCGGCACCGAGTTCTGCAAGCTCGCCATCACCGAGACGAAAAGCTTTGCCCGCTGGCTCGTCGAGGAGCTCGAAGAACGCGTTCCGGAGTTCGACCAGCCGCTCAAGCTCAACGTCACCGGCTGCCCCAACGCCTGCGGCCAGCACTGGATCGCGGACATCGGCCTCGAAGGCAAGAAAATCAAGCACGGCGATGCTCTCGTCGATGCTTACTACTTCTGCCTCGGCGGCGCTGTCGGCGAACACGCGCGCATCTCGCGTCAAGTCGGCTATCGTTGCACTGCCGGAGACGTGCCCGAGGCCATCGAGCGATTGCTCAAGACCTATCTGGCAACCCGCGATACCAATGAAAATTTGCGCGCTTATTTTGCGCGCCACTCCGACGATGAGCTTCGCTCGCAGCTGGCCGGCGCGATCGTCGCCCCCGTGGCGCGTGATCTTCCCGTGGGTCCCGTGCCGCACGGGGTGGGAGACTGATCGTGCCCGCGGAGCTATTTCCGGCGTTCATCAAGCTTGAAGGCCGTCCGTGCCTGGTCGTTGGCGCTGGAGCGATCGCGACTTCCAAGATTGATTCCCTCCTCCGCGCGGGCGCGCGTCTCACGGTCGTCGCGCCCCAGGCCAAAGCAGAAGTCGCAGGGCTGGCCGCCACCGGGAATCTCCGCTGGCACGAACGTGAATTTCGTGAGAGCGATCTTGACGGCGTTTTTCTCGCCATCGCGGCCACAGCCAGCGGCGCGGTGAATCGCGGCGTCTTTCTCGCGGCGCAAGAGCACGGAATCCTTTGCAATGCCGTCGACGATCCTCCTCACTGTGACTTTTACTTCCCTGCCGTGGTCCGCCGCGGCGATCTTCAAATCGCAATTTCTACGGCCGGTGAAAGCCCGTCGGTCGCGCAGCGCTTCCGCCGCGAAATCGAAGCGTCCCTCGACCTTGCTCTGGGCAATTGGCTGCGTTTCGTCGGCAGCCTTCGCCGCCATGTTCTTGCCACGCAGCCTCCGTCCGAGGAGCGCAAGAAACTTCTTCAGCTGCTCGCCTACAGCCGGATTTGTGATTCGAAGGACTGCAAGATCGAGTCGCGCTCGATCGAGTTTGCCGGCCGCCACGTTCACCTTCCCGAAAATCTGCCGGACCAGCCGCACGCAGGCAGCGCAGCGGCAGTTCAGGAGCACTCATGACAACCGCCATAAATGGAAAAGTCTATCTCGTCGGCGCTGGGCCCGGTGACCCCGAGCTGCTCACGGTAAAGGCTCACGCGCTTCTTCGCGCGGCCGACGTCATCTTCCACGACGATCTCGTCCCGCCGGCGATTCTTGCGCTCGCCAGCCCCCATGCCATGGCCGTCAACGTTGGCAAGCGCTACGGAATGAAGAGCATTACCCAGGAGGAAATCAACAGGCTGATGATCGGCTCCGCTCAACGCGGCTTGCGCGTGGTTCGCCTCAAGAGCGGCGACCCGGGAATCTTCGGCCGCCTCGCCGAAGAGCGCGATGCTCTCGAAGCTGCCGGCGTGCCTTATGAAATCGTTCCCGGCGTCACGGCAGCCTTCTCTGCCGCAGCATCGCTCGGCGCTTCACTCACTGACCGGCGCACCGGCTCGCGCATCGTCGTCATCACAGCTCAACGCGCCCACGAAAACGCTGGCGATCCGCCTACCGACTGGCGTGGTCTGGCCAACAACGAAACCACTCTTGCGATCTACATGCCTGGCCGAAATGTCGCCGGGCTTCAGAAAGAGTTACTCGACGCGGGGCTTGACGCAACCACTCCCGCCGCAATCGTTTCGCGCGCCAGTACTCCAGCCGAGCGGGTGTTTCGCACCACGCTCGCCGAGCTCCACGATGCGCCTCCGATGGACGCGCCTTCGATCCTCCTCCTCGGCCGGCCCCTGGCGCACACCGCTCGGCATGCCGGCCATTGTGTCCTGCTCGCCTGGGGACCGGCTCCGCATGCAACAGAACTCTTGCATGAATCCGGCATCGCGGCTGCCGCCACCGCCACAGATTCCGAAAGGAGAGTTACATCGTGACTACGTCGACGCACAGGAGCAGCGCAGTTCCATCGCCGAACAGCAAACCCACGCGGAAGCTTTCTCTCGACACGTGGGCCGTCGCTCTTTCGCTCGCGCTCTCGCTGCTCGTTTGGCTGGGCCTGATCAAGCACATCCCTTGGTAGCGGGGCAATGATCGAACCTCTCGCGTAATGGCTTTCTTTGATTGCTTCGGTCTCGGCGCCGAAATTGCACCTGGGTTGTAAATCGCGGTTTTAACCGCGACAAACAGGAAGGGAATAAATAAATGGGGGCTTTAGCCCCTGATGCGGCTTTGAAAATCTCGTTAGGAGAACGAAAGAATGGCTACCAGCATCGCACTTTCGCAACCGCAGCCGCTCAGCATCTTCAAGCGCTTCGGCCAGATTCTTCCTGGCCTCTTGCTGCTCGTCGCCGTCGGCTACGGCGGAAAATTCATCGAGCGCACCATCGCTCAATACGGACGCGCGCACCATCTTACTCTCCCCAGTATCGAATATGTCCTCTGGGCCATCCTTCTCGGCCTGGTCATCGCCAACACCACGGGCGTCCCCGCCGCTTTCAAGCCCGGACTGGCCACCTACGAGTTCTGGCTCAAAGCCGGGATCGTTCTCCTTGGCTCGCGCTTTTTGCTGGGCGACGTGCTCAAGCTCGGCGGCATCAGCCTGGTTCTCGTCGCCATCGAAATCGCGCTCTCGCTCACTTTCATGACCGCGCTCGGCAAAGCCTTCGGCCTCAAGCCGAAGCTCACCACCCTGCTCGCGGTCGGCTCTTCGATCTGCGGCGTCTCCGCCATCATCGCCACGCAAGGCGCCATCGACGCTGACGAGGAAGACTCTTCCTTCGCCATCGCTGCGATTCTCTCTCTTGGCGCTATTGCACTCTTCATCTTCCCGCTCATCGGACACTGGCTGCACATGAGCGACCTGGCCTACGGCCTCTGGGCCGGCCTCGGCATCGACAACACCGCTGAAGTTACTGCCGCGGGAAATCTCTACTCTGACGCGGCCGGAAAAATCGCCGTAATCGCAAAAACCGCGCGCAACGCTATGATCGGCTTCGTCGTCCTCGGCTACGCCATCCACTGGGCGCGCAAGGAAAAGACCGCCGGCGTTGGCAATAAGGCTGCGTTTCTCTGGTCCAAGTTTCCGAAATTCGTTCTGGGCTTTCTGCTGATTTCCGCCATCGCCACCGCCCACGTCTTCAGCAAAGAGCAGCTCACCAGTCTCGCCAACCTGTCGCGCTGGGCTTTCCTGCTCACCTTCGCCGGCGTCGGCCTCCGCACCAATATCGGCGACATGCGCAAACAAGGACTCCGCCCCTTCGCCGTTGGTGCGCTGGGCGAAATCGCCATCGCGGCGCTTACGTTAGGCCTCGTCTTCGGCGCCGATAAATTCCTGCGTTGAGGCGAGGATATAAGAACTCTCAGTAGCGGCACGGCATCTCTGGAATCCGCCGCAGGAGGGCCCTCGCCTCCAACTCTCTACGCCTTGTTCAACGCCCTGGCATTCACAACGCTCACTCCCCTTCCGTGCGCCCATTCCATGCTAGATTGGCGCTCGGAGCTCCGGCACAGTGCTCGACCGCAAACGCGCCCATCTCGACTGGATCGATCTTCTCTGGCTCCTCTTCCTCCTCACTCTTGCCCTTCTGCCTCCCATCCATGAAGTTCACAAACAGCTCATCCTGCTCGCAATCGGCGTCTTTCAACTAATCGAAGGCCGCCTCGTTGCCTGGCTCCCGAAACGCGGCCCTGCCTACGCCGTCGTTATCAAGATTCTTCTGGCCACGCTTCTCATTGACCATACCGGCGACATCGGCATCAACAGCAACTACTATCCGATCTACTATCTTCCCGTCGTCACCGCAGCCATCTACTTCGGGCCGATTGCCACGCTCCTCTGGACCACCCTCACCTCGCTCGCTTACTGTGCGTTTCTGATTCCCGCACTTCAGGAATATGAACTCACGCCCGAAGGCGCCACCGATCTCGCCATTCGCATTCTCTTTTTCTATCTGGCAGCCGTCCTGATCAACCGCTTCACTACGGAAAACCGCCGCCAGGTCCACAAATATCAGGAGCTCTCCGAACAACTCGAAGAAACCAACAGCCAGTTGCGCCGCGCCGAAGCCGATGCCCGCCGCTCTGAACGCCTGGCCGCTCTGGGACAGCTTTCCGCCGGGCTCGCCCACGAAATCCGCAACCCGCTCGGCGTCATCAAGGGCTCGGCCGAAATGCTCGGCCAAAAAGTCGAAGCCTCAAATCCTCTGGCCAGAGAACTCGCCGGCTACATCGGTTCCGAAGTCAACCGCCTCAATTCCCTGGTCACGCGCTTTCTCGATTTCGCGCGTCCTTCTCAACTCGAGCTTCGGCCTACGCAGCTGTCCACTCTCGTCGACCGGGTGCTCGAATCGGTGCACAACCAATTCCCGGATGCACAGGTCGCCGTCGAGCGACGCTACTCGGCTGGCACTCCGGATGTGCAGGTGGATCCTCAGTTGTGCGAGCAGATTTTCGTCAACCTCATCGCCAACGCTTATCAGGCCATGGAAGGGCGCGGCCGGCTTACGGTCGCGATCGCTCCCGAATCTCAAAATGGACGCGATGGCGTTGGGGTAATCGTTGAAGACTCTGGTCCCGGCGTTCCTGCCGAGTCCCGCGAGCAGATCTTCAATCCGTTCTTTACCTCAAAGAAAGACGGTGTCGGCCTCGGTCTCTCGATCGTCGCCAAGATCGTGGACGATCACCGCGGCTCCATTCGCCTGGAATCCCCTCCCGGCCAGGGCGCCCGCTTCCACGTATTTCTTCCGCTACGCCAGGATTGACATGACCTGGTCTACTAGACTAGACTAGATCGATTACGCTGAAACTGAACAACGAATGCGTTGCTCCGCTTTTGGGAGGGCCGCGATGGGAGAACGGCCGTGACTTCTGTGAATGTTTATGAAGCTAAGACGAAACTTTCCAAGCTTTTGCAGCGCGTTGCTGCTGGCGAAGAAATTGTGGTCTCAAATCGAGGCGTTCCAGTTGCTCGTCTCATTCCCTTCTCGCAACCCCGTGGCCGCCGTCCGCTGGGCATCGACAATGGCCGTCTGCGTATCGCCGACGATTTCGACGCGCCGTTGCCACCTGACATCCTCGCTGGCTTTTTGGGGCAGCCGGTGAGACGTAAGAAACGCCGATGATGAAACTTCTCCTCGACACAAATGTGCTCTTGCGTGCGATAGGCGCTACCGGGCGCCTGAATCGCCGGTGCCTTCGACTCTTGGAGGACCGGTCCAACTCGCTGTTCCTTTCTGCCGCTAGCGTTTGGGAGGTCGTCATCAAACACTCGCTCGGGAGGCTTGACCTCCCCGGCCCTCCGATTCGATGGTTGCCGGATCGAATTCGGCTCCTTGGTATTCAAACCTTGGACGTCACACCGGCCCACGCATTTGCGCTCGCGGATTTGCCGCCATCTCACCGTGATCTTTTCGATCGGATGCTCGTAGCGCAAGCCAATGCCGAGCAATTGACGCTGCTCACTACCGACCCGATCTTCCACTCCTACCCTGTGCATGTTGTCCTTTGCGGGAAATGATTTCCGAGAGCGCGGCGGCGTCGACGGCGTTGCTTTGTCAATCGGTATTTCCCACAATAGAAATTCGCGCCGCGCTCGTGCTAACGTGAGTCGGGCTCATTTGCATGCCCAGAAAGGAACGCCTATGGCAGTAAGGAGTCGTGCCGCGTCGGTTGCTGCCTTTCACGCCGCCCTCCCGCCCTCGAACGCTTTCCATTTTCTAATCGCGAATCCGCGATTAGAATTCACCGTAAGCCGTTCAAAACAAAGACCGCCGATGTTTTCTAATCGCGAATGGATCGGCATCTCTGCACCTCAAAGATGAGCGAAAAACCTTCCATTCTCGTCGTCGAAGACGAAGCCAAAATGCGCCGCCTCCTCGAGCTACAACTCGCGGACGAGGGCTTCCGCGCGCAAACCGTCGGCGATGCTGAAACCGCCTTAAAACTCGTAAATAGCAATTCCTTCGACCTCATCGTTACGGATCTGAAGCTGCCGGGCATAAGCGGCGTCGAGTTCCTCGAAACTGTCAAACGCGCCAACGCCGCGATACCGATCATCATCATGACTGCCTACGGAACGGTCGAGTCCGCCGTTGAGGCGATGAAAATGGGCGCCAGCGATTACGTCCTCAAGCCGTTCTCTCTCGCGGAACTCGTTCTCGTCATCCGCAAAGAGCTTGCCTCGCACCAGTTGCGCGAAGAAAACCGCAATCTCCGCGAAGCACTCGGCCAGCGCTACAAATACGACAACATCGTCGCCCAGAGCCCCAAGATGCAGGCCGTGCTGGCTCTCGTCGAGCGCGTCGCGCCCACCAACTCCACCGTGCTGCTCGGCGGAGAAAGCGGCGTCGGCAAAGATCTCATCGCGCGCGCCATTCACCAGCACTCCAATCGCGCCTCTGGTCCGTTCGTCAAGATCAACAGCACCGCCATTCCCGAAAATCTGCTCGAAAGCGAACTCTTCGGCTACGAGAAAGGCGCGTTCTCCGGCGCTACCGGCAGCAAACCCGGAAAATTTGAGCTCGCAGATAAGGGCTCGCTGTTCCTCGATGAAATTGGCGACGTGCCACCCGCCATTCAGGTGAAACTGCTGCGCGTCCTGCAGGAACGCGAATTTGAACGGCTCGGTGGCACCAAGACTCTTAAGGTTGACGTGCGCTTGATCGCCGCGACGAATCGTGACCTGCGCGCCGCCCTCGAAGACGGCACCTTTCGCGAAGATCTCTACTATCGTCTGAACGTTGTCGCCATCGATATTCCCCCGCTCCGCGATCACAAGGAAGATATTCCGGCGCTCGCCAATTTTTTCCTCGAAAAGTTTTCCCGTGAATCCGGTAAGCCGGTTCGCGGCATTACCCCTGCCGCCATGAAAATGCTGATCGATTTTCACTGGCCCGGCAATGTGCGGGAGCTGGAAAACATCATCGAACGCGGCGTCACCCTTTCAGCCGGCTCCACCCTCGACGTCGCGGACATTCATCTCGACCCCCCGTCGCCTCGCGCAGCTGCGGGAGCCTCGACCGTACTTCCGGCGGGCATGACCCTTGACCAGTGGGAAGACGAAGCCATTCGCGAAGCGCTCAAACAAGCCAACGGGAACAAGAGCCAGGCTGCGCGCGCTCTGGGACTTTCACGCAACGCCTTCCGCTACCGCCTCTCGAAAATCGGCGTCCCGGAAGACCCCTCCGAAAAAGAATAGCCTCCGCTAAGGATCGCGCGTTTATCTCTTTCGCGGCCTCCGGGTTTCGCGCGTCCTCGCCGCCGTGATTTCCCAGCGTGTCCGAGTTTTCCGCAGTTCAAACCTCGTCACGCCGCACACTTCGCGCTTGCGGTTCCCGGCTTTCTCCGTAAATGCGATTGCGCAGTGGACCACCGCCGAGCGTGGCTCCAGGAAGCGGGCCCGCCGCAGGCGAATCTTCAGCTCGCTTCCTTTCAACGCCCCACGAAAGGCAGCGGCATGCCCTTTCCGAATGGCCGCGCGTCCCTTCCTTGGAATTCCTGAGCGCGTCACGTAGTTCGCATCACCGGCGTACAGCCGCGCATAAGATTCCACGTCGCCTGCATTCCAGGCGCGCTCAATGGCAGCCATGAGCGCTTCAACTTCGGCACGATCGCAGTTTGATTTGCGCATCGGTTTCCAGATTTCCCGCAGTATCCCATAAATCTTGGCCGCTCCAGCCGGTGGCTGAAATCCACCACACCCGCGTGATATGCACCACCGCCCGCCTGCTCCAGGGGCAGGCCACTGGAGCTTGGTCTGCCTTTAACCCATTGAATACACAGGACGTAGCATGAGGACATCGATTGCGTTTCCTTTGGCATCGCCCCTGCATTCTCACTCGCGGATACGAAGTTTTCCCGGCTGTCCGTTAGCCGGTAGGTGAATATGAAAAGGTACCTGGCAATCTTCGGAGCAATGATTCTGATGGGCGCTTCGAGCGCTGCACGCGCCCAGGATTCTCCTCCGCCGCAGGACGATCGGCAGGCGCAGCAGCAACAAGCCGATGACGATGACGCGCCGCAGTACGACCAAAACCAAGCCGACCAAATTCAGATTCAAGACCAAGCCGCTGACGCTCAAGCCAGCTCTCAAGCCGACGCCCAGCAACAGCAGCAGGAGGCCGCCTCGCAGCCTGGCGTTGCGCGCGTCAGCTGGATTCGTGGCGATGTTTCCACCCAGCGCGGCGACAACGGCGAATGGGTCGCCTCCATCGTCAACACGCCGATTTCGCAAGGTGACCGCGTTGCAACTGGAGACCGCTCGCGCGCAGAACTGCAGCTCGACTTCGCCGACACGCTGCGAATGTCCGATCGCGTCACCGCAAAAATCGCGACTCTTACGCACTCGCAAATCCTTCTGCAAGTGGGCGAGGGGCTCACGACGTATACCGTCAACCGCGGAGCCGAAGCGAATTCGGAAATTGACACGCCTAACGCCGCCGTCCGTCCGCTTGGCGAGGGTGAGTACCGCATCCTTGTAAACTCGGACGCCGAGACGCAGGTGACCATCCTGCGCGGCTCCGCTGAAATTTCCACGTCGCAAGGCAGCACCCGCGTGGATGCGGGACAGATGATTACCATCGCCGGCACTGACGCTCCGCAATATCGGGTGGCGCAAGCTCCGCCTCGCGACGATTGGGATCGCTGGAATAGCGATCGTGACCGCGTCATCGCCGGCTCTGAGGGACAGCGCAACACCAATCGCTATTACACCGGTTCACAAGATCTCGACTCCTATGGCCGATGGGTCACGGTTCCCGACTACGGCCGCGTCTGGGTTCCAAACGCCGGACCGGGTTGGGCCCCGTATCGCTCCGGGCGCTGGGTCTGGCAGCCCTATTTCGGCTGGACCTGGGTTTCCTACGAGCCTTGGGGCTGGGCGCCTTATCACTACGGCCGCTGGTTGCCCTACGGTGCTGGCTGGGCGTGGTGGCCGGGGCCGGTGGCGGCGTATCCCGCCTACTATCCGGTCTGGGCGCCTGCGTACGTCTCGTTCTTCGGATTCGGTGGCGGAGTGGGCGTCGGAGTCGGCTTCGGATTTGGTTTCGGCAATGTCGGCTGGCTCCCGTGCGGTCCTGGCGATTGGTATCACCCCTGGTACGGCCGCTACGGGCGCAGCTTCAATGTAGTGAGCGTTCACAACACGACCATCGTGCACAACGGTTGGGCGCCTCTGCATGGCGGAGGCCGCGGATTTTCGAACGTGAACGAAGCCTTCCGCAACGATCATGTGCGCGCCGGCATGAGCTCGATGGACAGCAGAAGCTTTGGCCGCGGCACGGTGCCGGCTCATCAGACTTCGTTGAGCGCCGGAGAATTCCGCAACGCGAGCATGGTCTCCGGCAAAATGCCGGTCAACCCGGGACGCGGCAGCTACAGCGCGTCCACTCGCGCAGCGAGCCCATCAACGATTCGCAACGCGGCCGGCAGCTCACAACATTTCTACTCCGCATCTCGCAACAGCACCGCCAGCCGCACCATGGCGCAGTCGCGCGGCAATGGAGCGGCGCAGGGCCAGCACGGCGGTTTTGCAAATAACAATGCGCGCTCCTCCGCGCCCTCTGCGAACTCCAACCGAGGCGCTCAGCCCCAGACGCAATCGCGTACGTACAATCCACCGGCGGGCTCGAATCGCGGCAACGCCCCGACTTCCACCGCGCGTCCGGGCTGGCACACCTTTTCGCCTCCATCGGGTGGCGGCAATCGGCAGCCGACCAACAATCAGTACGGACGAGGCCCGATGCCCGCTCCCAATAATCGCGGCGGATACGGAGCGCCTAATGGAGCGTCTCGACCGTATCAGCCGCCCAATTCACAACGCGGCGGATACGGAGCTCCCAACGGGGCGCCGCGTACCTACCAGCCTCCGAACTCCGCTTCGCGCGGCGGATATCCCAGTGCCGGTTCGCGGCCCCCGCTCAATATGAGGCAGCCGATTGTTACCCCGCGCGGCGGAGGGTCATACGGTTCCAACGCCGGTCGCGGTGGCTACGGTGGCTCGCATGGCAATAGCGGCGCCTCGCGTGGAGGTGGTGGCGGCGGTGGCGGTTCACACGGAGGGGGCGGCGGAGGGAGTCACAAGCACTAATACCAATAACCAGTTTCATAATTCTCATACCCCAGGGTCTCGCGTACTCGAGTAAGCGGGATCCTGGGTCGTTTTTTTTTTTTTTGCGCTCATACTCGTGGTAGAACTCAATCCAGCCGATGGATATTTGAAAAACAAGAAAAGCTGCCACAGAATGGTATGCCGAAGCGATTCGGTCATATGCCCGGGCGCGACAAAGCGAAGAAGTTCACGGTGTTTACCGTCGGGCATTCCACGCGCGCAATCGAAGAATTCCTCGAACTTCTCGAGGCCCACGGCGTAAGACGTGTGATTGACGTCCGCACGATTCCGCGCTCGCGGCACAATCCCCAGTTTAATCGCGACTCGCTCGCATCATCCCTGCGCGCGGCCGGCATCTCCTACACGCACCTCAAAAAGCTCGGCGGCCTGCGCCACCCCAAGCGTGATTCGATCAATCTCGTCTGGCGTAACTCAGGTTTTCGCGGGTTCGCAGACTACATGCAGACGCCGGAGTTCGAGACGGGCCTCGCGCGTGCCATGAAGCTCGCCAAAACGAAGGCGAGCGCGCTCCTGTGCGCCGAAGCGGTTCCCTGGCGATGCCACCGGTCGCTGATCTCGGATGCGCTTCTCGTGCGAAAAATTCCGGTCGAACACATTCTCAGCAGGACGCGGGCCCAATCTCACAAAATCACTCCCTTCGCTCACGTTCGCGGCACTCGCATCACTTATCCCCAGGAGACGCCGCACCGGACTCCTTAGCTTCTGCCCCCAGCTTGCCTCGCTCCGCCACAGCAGCTCTTTCGCGCAGCAGAAATCGCTGAATCTTTCCCGTCACCGTCTTCGGTAATTCCTCAACGAAACAAATCTCGCGCGGACACTTGTAGTGCACCAGCTTGGCGCGCAGCAACTCTCGAATCGCATCCCCAAGCTCTGTGCTGGGCTGCAACCCTGCCGCCGCCACCACATACGCCACCGGCTTCACCAGCCCGCCGCCATCCTGCACTCCAACGACCGCCGCCTCCGCAACCCGTTCGTCCGCAAGCAGCGCATTCTCCACCTCTATCGGAGACACCCACATCCCCGACACTTTCAGCATGTCGTCGCCGCGCCCGCTGTAGTGATAGTAGCCGTCCGCGTCGCAAAAGAACTTGTCCCCGGTCGCCACCCAACCGCCCGCTTTCACCCTCGCTGAGTATTCCGGTTTCCCCCAGTATTCCGAAAACGCACTCTCGCCATTCACAAAAAGGCTCCCGATATCGCCCGCCGCGCATGCTTTGCCTTCCTCGTTCCGGATGCTTACCTCGTAATTTGCGACGGGAGTGCCGCACGACCCGGCCCGCGCGCTTCCTGGATGATTGGAAACAAAGATGTGCAGCATCTCCGTCGAGCCGATGCCGTCGAGAATCTCGATTCCGAAGCGCTCCCGAAACTGGCTGAACACCTCCGCCGGCAACGCTTCCCCTGCAGACACCGCAAGCCTTACCGATGAAAAATCAAAAGCGCGGCCGTGATTCGCCTCTTGCAAAAGCGCCGCATAGAACGTCGGCACGCTGAAGAAAATTGTTGGCCGGTGCCGCCTCACGATCTCCGCCACCCGCTCGATGCGCGTCTTCTCCGGATTCAGAATCGTGCTGCCGCCCACCGAAAGCGGGAAGTACATCCCGTTGCCCAACCCGTATGCGAAAAACAGTTTCGACACCGAAAAGAAGCGGTCCTCCGATCGAATCCCCAACACGCCCTCGGCGTAACTTCGCGCGCACACCAGCATGTCCTTGTGCTGATGCACCGCCGCTTTGGGCTGCCCTCCGCTTCCCGACGTATACGAAAGAAACGCGGCATCCGTCGCGGCCGTATTCACCGGCGATAGTTCCGACGCTGCCGCCAAAACCCATTCGCTCCACCTCAGCTCGTTCGAACGCGCGGATTCGCCCACCACAACGCTTCGCAGCCTCCGCCCCTCAGCCGCCGGCAGAAATTCCTCCAGCGCCGATTCGTCGACGATCGCCGCCGACGCCGCGCTGTCCGCAAGATAAAACGAATAGTCGCTGCGCCGCGCGAACGAATTCACTGCCACCGGAAGCGCCCCGATTTTCGTTGCCCCTAGGAACGCCGCAATGAACTCCGCCGAATCCCGCAGCACGATCAGCACTCGGTCACCGCGGCCGCAGCCAATCGCCTGCAGCGCATTTCCAGCGCGATTCGCGAGTTCGCGAAGCTCGCCATAGCGCACCGCCGCGGGCTCACCGAGAATCGCGATGCGCTCCGGGTGCGCTTCCGCTGGTCGATCGAGAAGCCACTCCCCGATATTGAACCGCGCCGGAATCTGCAGGGCTGGTCTCATCATGGCGCTGAACTTCGTCTCCTTGCCGC
>Ga0335085_10012438_pt1 | contig 12537 bp, 9 predicted proteins | sample Lox_Sample_45_FD_206712 | JGI IMG/M metagenome (GOLD analysis project Ga0335085, IMG submission 206712) | Soil microbial communities from Loxahatchee National Wildlife Refuge, Florida, United States - Lox_Sample_4.5 | ecosystem: Environmental > Terrestrial > Soil > Wetlands | place: USA: Florida...
CCATGATGAGGCGCCGCCCACGCGCATCAGCTCCAGCGCGTTCTCGTCGGTGGTGCGCAGCGCCTGCGTCAGGTTGATCAGCACCGGGAAGAACGACGCAAGCGCCGCGATGATCATCTTGGTGGTCAGCCCTGACCCGGTCCACAGCACAAGCACCGGCGCCAGCGCGATGAGCGGCAGCGAGTGCACGCCGATGGCGAGCCCGTGCAAGCTTCCGGCCAGCGGCCGGTACCGCTCACCGGCCAGTGCGATAGCGACGGCGAGCACAACGCCCACAGCAAAGCCAAGCGCCGCCTCCCCCACGGTTGTCCCCGCATTCTGAATGAAGGCCGCGCGCAGCCTCCATAGCGCAGAGGCGACCTGCGCCGGGGTTGGCCACAGCGTCGCCGGACCCTTCTCCAGCGCGGCGATCAGCCACCAGAGCCCGAGCAGCGCCAGCCAGACCGCACCGCTGGCCAGCAACAGGCCGATCCGGCGCGTCATACAGTTGCCTCACCGGTGCCGAGCTCACCGCTGTGCAGCAGGCGGGTGAGCCTCGCTGACAACGCGAAGAACTCTTGGTCCTCGAGCAGGTCAAGATGACGGGGCCGGGGCAGGTCCACCGTCACCTCGGCCACCATGCGGCCGGGGCCGGCGGCCATCACCAGAACCCGGTCGGACAGGAACACCGCCTCCCTGACGTTGTGAGTGACCAGCAACGCCGTGGTAGCCCGCTGGGTCCAGATGTTCAGCAACTCCATGTTCATCCGCTGCCGGGTGATCTCGTCCAGAGCGCCGAACGGCTCATCCAGCAGCAGGATCCGCGGGTCGAGAGCCAGCGCCCGGGCGATACCCACCCGCCGCTGCATGCCACCGGACAGCTTGGCGGGCCGGGCATCGGCGAAGCCGCCTAGCCCGACAAGCTCCAGCAACTCCAGCCCCCGCTCCCGTCGTCCGGCCGCCGAGCCCCGCCGGGCGACCTCTAGCAGCAGAGTGACATTCTCCAGCGCAGTGCGCCACGGCAGAAGCGTCGGCTCCTGGAACACGAAACCAAGCTCGCGGCGGGCACGGGCCTGACCGGGCGGCTCGCCCGCGATCGTGATCGTGCCTGCAGACGGCTCGATGAGGCCGGCTACCAGCCGCAGCAACGTGGACTTCCCGCACCCCGACGGGCCGATCACCGAGACGAACTCGCCTCCGCTCACCTCAAACGAGATGTCGTGGAGAGCGAGCAGCTCGCGGCCAGGCAGCCGGAAACGCTTAGACACGCCGCGGAGCGAGACCGCCGGGCGGCGGCCGCCGCGTTGTGCCGGTCCTGCGGAGGACTGCGGTACGGTGCTGGCCCGTTGCTCCGGTCCGGTCATTCCGGCCACCCGCCCTGGGCCGCCGCTCATGCCAGATCCCGTCGGTCTGCACTGGTCATGCGGCCAGGCTCCAGGCTGGGCAGGGCCGCCAGGTTCCCGCCTTCCACTCGCTGCCGGTGCTCTGGATCGGGGATCGCTCGGGCGATCTTCGTGGGGTACAGCTTTATCCCGCGCAGCCCATTCCGCACGTACTGGCCAACCTCGTCGGCAGCGCTGTCCAGCCACGGGTTGACCTGCCCGAAGCCGACGCCGCGGTCTGGCCAGCGTTGCTGGACCGAGCGGATGTAGGCGTTGGCAATCGCCTGCCCCAGCGGGCAGGACACCGCTATGTCCACTCTCGCGACGTCCATCGCTTGGAGCATCTGCTCAGCGCCGAACTCGTCACCAGCGAGATAGTCGGAGCGGGTCTCGCGCTCCCAGGTGTCGTAGTAACCGTCAATGATCACCGCGCCTCACATCAGGATGGAGGTCTGGCTGCCGTAGGCGGCGTCCAGGATGCTCGTCGTCATAACATCGGCGGCTTTCAGGGGCTTGGCCAGGGACTTTGAGGCCTCCATTGCGCTGATGACTTCCTGCATGCCCGGATAGGTGAACCGCATGATCCCGGCCGGATTCTTGATCAGCGCGACCTGCGCCACCGCCTGGCCGATCTCTGCTACGAGGTTGTCACCTGGAGCAGCGAACTTGGTGACGGTCAGGTGACCCATCTGTGTGGGGTGTGCGATCGCGTACTCCCAGCCCTTGATCGTCGCCCGCAGGTAGCGCACCAGCAGGTCGCGCTGCTTGGCAAGGGTTTCCCGCCTGGTGATGAGCACGTTGCCGTAGCTCTTCAACCCGAGGTCCCAGTTTGGGGTGGTGATGAAGCTGATGCCTTTCTGCTTGATCGCGACACCCTGGTTGGTGGAAAAGCCGAAGTAGGCATCGACCTGGTGGCTGGTGAACTGGGAGATGTTGACCACTGGCACGAGGTGTACCGAGCTAAGGCTTACACCCGCCTGCTGCAGCAGCGGGTAGAGCAGCGGCCGGGTCGCCGGGGGGATGGCGACCTTCTTGCCGGCGAAGTCCGTGAGCGTCCGGACCGAATTGCTCGGGTAGCTGAAGACCGAGTACGGGGACCGCTGGTAGATAGTGGCGAACATCACCAGGGGCTCGCCCTTGGCGATCGCCTGCAGCGTGGTGTTGTTGTCGTCCTCGCCGACCAGCGCATGCCCGGCGCCGACGACGCTAGATGCGATGATGTCCGGCCCACCGGAAATGAGGTCCTCGCTGATGCCCGCCTGCCGGTAATAGCCGTTGTTGATGGCCGCGTAGAAGCCGGCCCACTGTGAGGTCTTGAGCCAGCCGAGCTGGTCACTGACGTTCTGCATGGAGCCGACGGTGGCGCTAGTGGTGGTGCTGCTACTCCCGCAGGCGGCGAGCATGCCGCCGACCAGCATCGCGGCGGCCCCGGTGCCGGTCAGCTTCAGCGCCTCCCGGCGGGTAACTGCCGTCCTAGCCTGAATGTGATCCGATGAGCTCATCATGAGCCTCCGGTCATGCGGTACCGATACTTATCGCCGAGGACATAACCGATTCGGCGTGGGTCGGCGCTGGCGGCCGGCACCCAGTGCCCGTCCGGGGGGCAGCATCCTCGGCGATCGCCAGCCCGCCGACGTCATAGTCCGGGCAGTTCACGACGTCGTGGCCGCGCCGGCGCAGGCCTGCGCGCACCTCATCGCCGAGGCGGCCTTTCAGCGACGTGCGGGCTGGCACCTCAAGGTACGGGTAAAACGAGTCCGGCCAGACGAACGCCGCAAATCGCGGCGCCTCGACGGCCTGCTGCGCCGCCATACCGGAAACGGTGACATTCAGGAATCCCTGCAGCATCACCTGCAAGATCACATCTCCGCCTGGGCTGCCGAACGCCACCGCATGCCGCCAGAAGCTAGCCGGATCGTTGTCGCCAGCGTCCAGCGACAGCCAGGCCACTGGATGCCGGCCGCACCGGACCCACTCGGCCAGCAGGACCGTCTTGCCGTAGCCGGCCGGCGCGCAGGCCAGAACCAGTCCTCGTCCCCGGCCCTCGTCGAGCCGCTGTGCCAATCGCGGGCGCGGCGCCAGATCTGGCCGCGACCCGGGCACGTTCAGCTTGGCGGCCAGCAGGACATCGCGCTCCGACGTCACGTCCCCGGCGGCCGGCTCACTCATCGGTAACCTGCACGATCGGCGCCTCCAGCGAACTTGCGTCGCTGTCCGAACCCCATGGTAGTCGTGAGCTGTCCGGCCTGAACTCGGGGCCCCGATCCAGGCTGCGCCATCGTGCCAGCGCTGTCGCGGAAAGATTCCACCCGGCATAGGCACCTTCGGGCGACGCCGATCCCGTCCCGGGTTCGTAGCGTGCAGATCCACGGACTTTAAAACTGAAGGACTGAACACGGGCTTGAACTCACGCTATGAGATCCTGGTCAAGGGCGTCCTCGACGAGCGCCAAAGGCAGCTGGCGGGCCAGCGCGCCGGATCAACATGAGCTGGCCTGGCTGTATCCCGATGCGCATATAGAGCTGGACTTCACCGCCCCACTCGAACTGCTGGCTGGAGTTGCGCGTCGCCCCGAAAGTGCCGTTGCGCGGGGGAATCTTCCGAGGGCGGCATCGGGCACGAGAATGCTGCCGCCGGTCGCTCCCCGCCAGGCATGTGTTACCTCTGGCGGATGGCCCTTTGCGCCAGGCCTGCTGCGTAGGGTGCTCAAGTGGCCGCGCATCGGTTCACCTCCGCCTGTCGCGCGTCAGGCCCGATTGTGAGCCGTCCCGGATCTATCTCAGGCGGCCGCGAGCTGCTGGACTCCGGTCACCCGACGCAGGGAATGGCCTATCCGTCGGGCCAGAGCCCGCCCGTGTCGTCGAAGAGGATGACGCCGTTGCACAGCAGGCTCCACCCTTGCTCGGGGTTGCGAACGACGCAACGGGCCTCGGCGCGGTCCGGCCAGTCGGCTGGGGGGCATGGGGGCCGGTGCGGACACATGTCGTGGCTCCGGGTTCCGGCATGGATTCGTTTCACTGTCGTCTCCTCGGCCAGTCGCCGTATGCCGGGTGGCGGCCGATATGAAGCTGGGCGACCTGGTTTTGGCTCTGCCAGGAACGCTATAGATTGCCGCCCCGGTGGTCGTCACCCGGAAGTGCACATCTCGGGGAATCTTGTGCCACCAGGTGCGGGCACCAAGGTGCCATCCCGGTCCGGCTGCGGGCCGGGCCAGGGGATCAGGCCGAGCTGGCGCGTCCGGGCCCGCGGCCAGCAGCCGCAACACCTCCAGCTCGCGTGCGGCCGGTTGCCCGGCCAGTCCGGGCACCGCCGTGGAGGGCGTCGCCTTCTGGCCCGCCAGCCCGGCCCACGCATAACCCGCGGATCACAGCCGACGGTCTGCTGAACCGCTCCCTTTGACGCGAAAACCTGCGTTCCGCAGTTCCGGCTGGGTTCGTGACATGCTCGGCGGTGAAACTGCAGGTCATGGTGCTGCATGCTGGTGCCGGGAGCGAAACGCCCTAGTGACACGCTTTGGTGTGTTAAGCCATATAAACGGCTGATCTGGGTCTATGATCTGGTGACATGTTCGTGCGGACCGCGACGCGGCGGAACAAGGACGGCACCGCGGTGCGCTACCTGCAGCTGGTCCACAACGAGTGGGACCCGTCCGCCAAGGCCGCGAAGATGCGGGTGCTGCACAACTTCGGCCGCGAGGACCAGGTCGACAAGGCCGCGATCGAGCGGCTGGCCGGGTCGCTGTGCCGGCTGCTGGACCCGGGCCGGGCGGCGGCGCTGCGGGAGCCTGGCCTGACCTACGCCGGGTCGGTCGCGTTCGGCGGGCCGTGGCTGCTGGACCAGCTGTGGCAGCGGCTGGGCATCGGCGTGATCCTGGCCGCCCGGCTGGGCAGGACCCGGCGCGACGCGGCGGCGGAGCGGGTGCTATTCGCCCTGGTCGCCAACCGGGCCCTGGATCCGTCCTCCAAGCTCGCCGCTGCGCACTGGGTAGGCCGCAAGGCCTGGATCGACCGGCTGCCCGAGACCACCGACGACGCGTGCTACCGGGCGATGGACTGGCTGCACCAGGTCAAGGACGCGGTGGAGAAGGAGATCTTCGGCCAGGTCGCGAACCTGCTCAACCTTGAGGTGGACCTGCTGTTCTTCGACACCACCAGCACCTACTTCGAGGCCGGCGAGGAAGACGAGCCGGTGCCGCGGGACAAGCACGGCAACGCCACTGATGACGAGCAGAAGGCGGCCGAGGGCAAGCCGTCCGGGTTCCGGGCCTACGGCAAGTCCAAGGACCACCGCGACGACCTGCCCCAGGTCGTGATCGGGATGGCGGTCACCCGTGACGGCATCCCGGTGCGGGTCTGGTGCTGGCCCGGGAACACGAACGACTCGGCGCTGATCCGCCAGGTCAAGGACGAAATGCGGGACTGGACGCTATCGAAGATCGTGTGGGTCGCCGACCGCGGGTTCACCTCGGCGGAGAACCGGCGCTACCTGCGCAAAGGAGACCACCACTACATCATCGGCGAGCGGCTGCGCTCCGGCTCCGCCGAGGCGGGCGCCGCCTTGTCCCGGCAGGGCCGCTACCAGGACGTCGCCGCGAACCTGCGGGTCAAGGAAGTGCGGATCGGCGAGTCCGACCGGTTCGTCATCTGCTTCAACCCCGAGGCCGCCGTGCGCGACGCGGCGGTACGGGCCCGGATGCTCGCCCAGCTCGACGAGATGATCTCCGGCAGCGACAAGCTGACCGCCACGAAGCGGGCCGAGCTGCGCGGTGTCATCTCGACCAAGCCGGGCCTGAACCGCTACCTGCGCGTCACCCCCGGCGGCCTGCTCCGCGTCGACGCGGCCAAGATCAAGGCCGAGGAGAACCTGGACGGCAAGTACCTGCTGCGCACCTCCGACCCCAGGCTCCCGGCCGAGGACATCGCGCTGGGCTACAAGCAGCTCCTGGAAGTCGAGCGCGGCTGGCGCGACCTGAAACAGGTCATCGACCTGCGCCCGGTCTACCACCGCAAGGAAGAACGCATCCGCGCCCACGTCATCTTGTGCTGGCTCGCCCTGCTGCTCATCCGCATCGCCGAGACGACCGCCGGCGCCACCTGGGCCGCGATCACCGACGAGCTGGACCTGCTCACCCTCGGCACCTTCACCGGCCCGGCCGGCACCTTCCGGCAGACCGCCGAGCTCACCAAGACCCAGCGCGACCTGCTCGCCAAGCTCAAGATCACGCATCCGAAGAAGATCATCGAGGTCACCCCGGCAAGCCCCTGACCAGCAGCGATCCCGCCCGCTAGTGACACGCCCCGTCACCATCCCCGCATGCGTTCACGCAGGTCAGGCCCTCGATTCAGGCACTATCCCCAACTCACATCTGCGGAACGCAGGTCAAAGCCGGTGACGCAATCCAGCGTCACCGGCTTTGACCTGCGGAGATGGGTGGCAGGTGTTGGGTTCGAACCAACGTAGGCTGAGCCGACGGTTTTACAGAACGCTCCTGCCTGCAACTCCACATGGTCATTGACCTGCGTAAATGACGTCACATCGCATCCGGCGCGGCGACGCTGTCCGCTATATGTCCGTGCCCGCGGGCTCCCAGTCGCCGGATCGCACGGACAGCCACGGACACTGTCCGCGTAACACGGTGACCAGCACAAACCTGAAGGCAGGTCCCGCTGCCGCGCTACCAACACGCACCACCCCCCGGTCCGGCACGTCCGCGATCCAGTTCACGCGCGGCGTCCAAGGCTCCGAAGTAACCGGCACGTGCGGCCCGGCCCGCAGGCCGCAGGACAGCTGAGGCCACCGCACACGACCCCTGCAGCCACCCGGGGGCTCCGCGCCGTCCCCAGGGCTCCTCATTATCGACCCGTGACGCAGTGTCACGAGTCTGGTGACCTGGTTCTTTCTGGTGTTTTCCGACATATCGCTCCATGTCGTCACGCTCGGAGCAGTGAAAATAGATGCAAGGTAATTATGTAGAGCCGATGCACCTTTACAGTAGCACGCGCCGGAGCGATACAGAAGGCGTGGAGATGGTATGGAGATGGTATGGAGATCATGCTCTATACGATGTTCACAAGTTGACAAGGATAAAAGTGGCGAGTCCACTAAGAGTACACCCGCTAAAGGGTGGATGAGTCGGTAGCCGGGGGGTGATACTCGTTCATCGGATCCAAGGATACAGCACGAGGGATCGATAGTTTTTTTGTCGCTTTCGAGTTTCTACCTTGGATCTGAAACCTGAGGGTTGGCTTCGTTTCGGGTGGCGATCGTCGGCGTAAACAAAGCTTAGCAAGGCGTTTAGATTGGCGAATTCCAGATGCGTATTCCCGACTACCGGTTGGTAGTTTCGGATAGGGGGGCAGCATGAGTGACGATCACGCGAAGCCAGATGGGCAGAAACTGTCAACGGCAACGCCCATGACCGTTATGTCGGCCGAGACCGAAGTAGACGGCTTAAGCCATTCAGCGCGGCGGCTCTATGGCATAGCTCACCACACATCAACTTCGTCATGCCAGGCGGGCGCGAAGATCACCTCTCAGCTAGGCCGGGACCTGGCGAACTACTACTTTGAAGCCTTGACCGGCCGGCTCATCCGCCGGGGCGTTCAGTTGAGCAATCTGAACGACCGCGGTCCTGGACCGCGGGGAAGTGCCTGTTGGGGTGTAGGTACGCCTGAGCTCATCATTCTCCGGCTGCATCCGTCCGAGTCGATGGATCCGGGGGACTTCCGTGTGCTGGTGACGGGCCTCACTATCGACGCGTTCGACCTGTCCTTCGCCGAGCCGACGGACGGGGACCCGGTGGGAAGCGCGACCGGCCTGGCGGACGCCCACCTGCCGAGCACGACGAACAATAACGTCGCTATCGGCACCGGCAGGATTCTTCAGCACTACGTCGACGTGCCGAACCTGCCACCGCCGGGGAACAGGGAGCGCAGGCTGGAGTCGGTGGCGACCGCCGTGATCGTCGTCACGCACCCTGCTGCCCCGCCCGAGTACCCGACCGTCACCGACCTCGACCTGCGCCTGGAGGTCTCGCGCGGCCCGATGACGCTGATCTCGCGGCGGCTGCACTACAACGTGCCGCTCCGGACACCGGCGTCCCTGTCGACCAGTCAGAAGGTCTACTTCGGGATGGAGCCGAGCGCGTTCGTGGAGCTGCCGGCTCACGGTGCCGGGCTCGACCCGTCGGTCGCGTTCGTGGACCTGCCGCCGGGCGGGCAGCCGCCTATCTTCGGCCAGCTGGTTAAGGCGATCAATTCACTAATGGCTGGTGCCGCCAACTGCGGGCACTGCGACCCCTAGGCCGACGGCGATGCCCCGATCGCTCGCGTTCGCCGACGCCCCCTTGTGGGTTCTGGCGCTCGGGTCGGCGGCCAGAGCGATCAAGGACGAGGTCCTTCGCGGACTCCGGGCGCAAGGACTGAACGCCGACGGTGACCGGGTGCCGCCGGGCGGGGCGGGCGTGCTGCTGTTCGACGGGGTCTCGGCCGAGCTCGTTCGCCTGGTGCGGGACTGCAGCAACGGGGGGCTCGAGTGTGTGATCGCTGTCAGCGCTGCTCCGGCGGCGCTCGCCGACGGCGCGTTCTGGCACCTCCTGGAAGCGGGGGCCAGCGACGTGTTCGTGTGGGACCCGGCCCACGGCCCGGCCGTGGTGGCGGCGCGTCTGGACCGCTGGTGGCAGGTGGACCACTTGACCGCGCTGCCGGTGGTCCATGGCCAGCTCGTCGGGGAGAGCCGCGCCTGGCGGTCGGCGCTGCGCCGGGTCGTCGAGATCGCGCAGTTCACCGACGCTCCCGTTTTGCTCACCGGCGAGAGCGGCACGGGAAAGGAGGGGGTTGCCCGGCTCATCCACGCCCTCGACGCGCGCCCCCGCAAGCGCGACCTGGTCGTGCTCGACTGCACCACCATCGTCCCCACCCTCTCCGGCAGCGAGTTCTTCGGGCATGAGCGGGGCGCGTTCACCGGTGCCGACTCGACCAGGGACGGGGCCTTCGCCCTGGCCGACGGCGGTACCCTGTTCCTCGACGAGGTCGGGGAGCTTCCGCTCACCCTCCAGGCCGAGCTGTTGCGCGCTGTCCAGGAGCGGACCTACAAGCGGGTCGGCAGCAACGTCTGGCGGACCAGCAGCTTCCGGCTCGTCTGCGCAACCAACAAGGACCTGCTGACCGAAGCGGCGCAGGACCGATTCCGGCACGACTTCTACTACCGCATCGCCGCCTGGCGGATCGACCTGCCCAGCCTGCGGTACCGCCGCGAGGACATCCTGCCCCTGACCCGCCACTTCCTCGGCCAGCTGCGGCCCGGGCAGGAGCAGTGCGGCCTCGACAAACCGGTGCTCGACTTCCTGGTCCGGCGCGAGTATCCGGGCAACGTCCGCGACCTGCGGCACCTGGTCACGCGCATGAGCCACCGGCACGTGGGCCCGGGCCCGATCACCCTCGGCGACATCCCCGACGAGGAGCGCGAGGGCCGCGAGGAGGCCGACTGGCCCGGCGACGATTTCGAGCAGAGCATCCGGGCGGCCCTGGTCCTCGGCGCCGGGCTGAAGGAGATCATCAGCGCCGCCGCCGAAACGGCGATCCGGGTCGCGATCCACCACGAGGGCGGCAACCTGCAGCGCGCGTCCAGCCGGCTGGGCATCACCCCGCGGGCCCTGCAGCTCCGGCGGGCGGCCCAACGGCGCGGCGGCCAGCCGAACGGAACCTGAGCGCCCCGCTCGCCGCGGTGGTGCGGCGCTCAGCCGCTCCTGCCCGGCAGGCCGGGGCGCTGCTGGGGCCGCGTCCGGTTGGGCTCCGGGCCGCCGGGCAGCTCCCGGACGGCCCGGGGGACGTCGGCGGCGGCGTCGGCCAGGATCCGCCAGCCGTAGTTGCGGGGGATCTCCCAGTGGCCGAAGGAACTCGCCTCGACCCGGTACCGGTCGTTGAGACCAGGCTTGAGGTCGGCCGCGATCGCCCGCTGCAGCTGCCGGCTGTACGGCCTGGTCCCGCGGCGGTAGAAGACGCGGAGGGCCCCCGCGTCGGCGACCGCGCCGGAGCGGGCCGAGCCGGCGGCGGCGAGGGCGGCCTGATCCCGGCGCAGGTGCCGGCGGGCCCAGTCCGCGAGCGGGCCGGGGTGCCAGTAGAGGGCGTCGTAGACATGCACCTCGTGCGGGTCGCGGAAGCGGAGAATCCGCAGCAGGGAGGCGCCACCGCCGGAGTGCGCGGTCAGGATCAGGCGCCCGACCCGCGGGGCGGGGCCGCCGCCGGCGGCGGCGAAGCGGTTGAGCGAGAACCGGATCAGCCTGGTGAGGCCGTCCTTGCGGCCGTCGGACCCGTCCAGGGCCGGGAAGGTATACACGTACAGGTTGCCGCCTCGCTGCTGGACGCCGGTGAAGTGGGCCCTTGGCAGCACCGTCAGCGTGGGGTGGGCTCTGCCCCGGGCGCCCGCGCCGTCGACCGGCACGAGGTCGAGGCCGCTGTACGGCTCGATGTCCCGGGGCAGCCGCATTCCGGGCCGCGAGTAGCCGTGCAGGTGGACGACCACGTCGATCTCGGCCGGCACCGAGGCCATGTCGTTCCAGCGCAGCACCAGGGCGGGCGCCTGGCCGCGGTGGCCAGCGAGCACCGGCACGGCCGGCACCTCGAGCCGACCGGCGCGGACGCGGGCGGTTTCGAGCTCGCCCGACATGGCCCCGGCGGCCACCGGCCCGGCGGCCGGCGGGTTGTACTCCCAGTGCCAGGGCTCGCGTTCGTAGGGGTAGAAGCCGAACCGCTGGGCGTTGGCGACCAGCCACTGGTAGGCGGGCGTCCGCCGCAGCTTGGCGACGTTGGTGCTGTCGTTGCGCGTCCCCAGGTAGAGGTCAATGGCGCGGCCCGACTGGTGCGGGCTGCCACCCGGTGGCGCCACCCATTTGCGCGCCTCCTCACGGGTGCCGTAGCGGGCGAGGGCGCGGTCCCAGAGGCGCTGCTGGCGGGCGCTGCTCCGGTAGCCGGAGACGGGCAGCAGCAGCGGGCCGGCGATCCCGGCGGCCCGGGCGGCGCTGACCATCGCGGACCACGCCTGGGCGGCGACGCGGCGGAGCGGGATGGGCCCGTTCACGCCGCCGACGTTGACGGTGTCGCCGCTGGCCGGGTCCCGCTTGTCGCGGATCCGCCCGCCTCCGGGTGACTCGACCGCCATCGGCCGGAAGGCGCCCGCCGGCGGAGCCGCGGTTTCGAGCTCGCCCGACATGGCCCCGGCGGCCACCGGCCGCAGGGCGAGCTGGACAGCGGCCTCCTCGTTGCCCCGGGCCAGCGCGGTCCGGGCGGCGGCGGGATTGGGCACCAGCTCGCCGCGCCAGCCCTCCTCCTCCCTGGGCAGGATGGCCAGTGCGTCCCTGCCGGGCTGGCGGGCCGGCGGCAGCGGACGGGTCAGGGTTCGGTGCACGGCAGTCATTTCGTCCCTCCGAGTTGTCGCGCCGGTACCGCCGTCGCGGCGGCGAGCGCATCGACGGCGGCGTCGATCTCCGCCACGTCGTGTCGCGCGGTGATGAGCAGGCTCAGTCGCGGTCCGGCCGGTGGCCGCAGCCGGTGCAGCACGGTGCGGACGCCGCGCTCGAGCAGGAGCTGGTGCAGCACGGCCGGGTCGAGCGCGCGGGGCTGGGCCAGCGTCTGCACCGGGAACAGGCCGCCATGGGCGCGCAGCCCGAGGTCCGCCAGCCGGGCCCGGAAGTGGTGCACCAACCGGGCCAGCCGCGACCGCAGCCGGTCGCCGCCGAGGTGGTTGAGCGCCAGGGCCCGCTCGGCCGCGCGCAGGGCCGCCACCGACGGCGGGCTGGAGTGCGACCGCGTCCCGCTGCGGGCCTCGAACCGCTCGATGACCTCGCCCGCCCCGGCCAGCGCGGCCAGCGGCACCCCGAATCCCTTGGCCAGCGACGCCGCCACCAGCAGCTCGGGCCCGGCGACGTCACACCACCTGGCCGCTCCGCCGCCGCCGAGGCCGTACGGGGCGGCCGGGCCGGGCCGGGCCCCGAGGACGCCGAGCCCCTGGGTGTCGTCGACCACGACCCGGCCGCCGAGCCGGCGGGCGACCGCGAGGTAGGCGCCGAGCGGCGCGACCCGCCCGCAGCTCGGGCAGACGCCGTCGGTGACGACCAGGGGGCGGAGGCCGCGCCGTCCGGCGACCCGGGCCGACCGCTCGAGGTCGTCGGCGTCGTAGT
>Ga0335085_10012439_pt1 | contig 12537 bp, 7 predicted proteins | sample Lox_Sample_45_FD_206712 | JGI IMG/M metagenome (GOLD analysis project Ga0335085, IMG submission 206712) | Soil microbial communities from Loxahatchee National Wildlife Refuge, Florida, United States - Lox_Sample_4.5 | ecosystem: Environmental > Terrestrial > Soil > Wetlands | place: USA: Florida...
CCGGATGAGGGGTTACTTCCGCCGCCTCTAACACCAGTTGCCTGCCACGCGCGACCGTGGGTTGGGCGTTACACGACCAAGTGAACAGGACCGTAGATCCAAACATCCCAGAACCCCGTTGGGGATAGTTTCCGGGTTGCCGACCACTCTGGAAGTGATACGTACACTGTGACCCACGAGACTTCGGAGCACATGTCCGGAAACGGGACGAATCGGGAGTCCAGTGCTTGTCGACCTTCATCGATAGCAACTCACTCTGAAGAAACGCGAGTCTCACGCACATCGTGTCCACATTGCGGTCAATGTCGTGACCCCGCGCGGTGAGCTTCCGGAAAGCCTGCGTGACTAGAGGCACCGAGAGCTGGTATCGTCAGCAGCGAGAGCCGGGAGGCCCGAGAGGATGCGAGACGGTTACGGCAGCGGTTATGAGGATGTGGAAGCATTGTGCTTGCGGTGCGAAGCGTTTCGGAGCAAGGACGAAAAGCGAACGCGATGGTCCGCGGAGTTGTGGCGGGCGGCCATGCACAGTGACGTGTGCATCCTCCTGTTCATCGCCGTCGTCAGCGTCCTCCTGCGCACCCTCGTTAACGGCCAGTACGGATTCCACAGGGATGAGTTGTTGACCTACACCAATGCTCGCCACCTCGACTGGGGCTACGTCTCTTACCCTCCCCTGACGCCTTTCCTTGCCCGAATCGAACTGGAAATCTTCGGCACCTCGCTCCGGGGCTTTCGTTTCTTCGGAGCCGTGGCCCAAAGCCTGATGATGCTCTTTGCCGGACTTTCCGCACGCGAACTCGGCGGCACCCGCTCCGCGCAGGTGGTCACGGCCATTGCGTCGGGCATCGGCGGAGTTACGCTCGTGCATGGCTCGTTCTACTCTTATACTTCGTTCGATCAGTTGTCCTGGATCCTGGTAGCGTATTTCATTATCCGGCTGCTGAAGTCGGAGGACTTCCGCTGGTGGCTCGCGGTCGGCGCCAGCATCGGTCTGGGCATGATGGCGAAGTACTCCATCGCTTTTTTCACCCTGGGAGTTCTGGGCGGACTGGTGCTGACGCCCGCCCGGAGGTACCTGCGGACTCCCTGGCTCTGGTGCGGAGCAGGGTTGGCCGTGCTGATCGTACTTCCTAACCTCATATGGCAACTGCAACATCATTTCGTCTCGCTGGCGTGCTTGCGGAGCATCCACCAGCGCGACATTGCACGCGGCTCGACGGACTACTTCCTGCTTAATCAATTCTGGAAGGGCACGAACTGGGTCAATGTGCCCCTGTGGTTGGCGGGGCTTTGGTACCTGTTCCGGAGGCCTGAAGGCAAACGTTACAGAATGCTCGGCTGGATGTATGTCATAACGTTAGTGGCGTTCCTCGCCGCAAAAGGCCGCGACTATTATCTTGCGCCGGCTTACCCGATGCTGATCGCGGCCGGCGCCGTATGGGGCGAGCAGTGGGTCAATTCGCTGAGTGTTGGCGCCGCCGCCGAGGTCCGCCGATCCACATGGATTACCTTACTGTGTGCAACCCTGTGCACCTCCGCCCTGACGCTTCCTATTGCTCCCATCAACTCGCGCTGGTGGCGGGTGGCCAACAGTGTCAACGGCAATTTCGACATGGAAGTGGGATGGCCCGATATGGCCGAAACCGTCGCCAACATTCGCGATTCCTTACCGGCCGAGGAGCGCGCCGGCATTGCTATCTTGGCCGGTGATGAAGGCGAAGCCGGCGCGATCAACCTCTATGGGCCGGCCTACGGCTTACCAGGGGCCATCAGCGGCATGAATTCAAACTGGTATCGCGGTTATGGGGATCCACCACCGCAGACGGTTATCACTTTGGGACTGCATCGCGATGTTCTCGACCGCAACTTCAAGTCGTGCGTCCTGGCCGGCCATGTGACGAATCGCTACGCCATTGCGAACAGCGCAGTGGCCGGCTACGACGAGATTTTCGTCTGCCGGCAGATCCGTTGGCCCTGGCCGGAATTCTGGAAGCACTTTCAATATTACGGGTGAGACACCTGTACGCATCTTACGGCTGGTTCCTAGCGTGTGACGCGCCACTCGGAAGCTATTCCGGTCCAGTCCCCATCGGGGAAGTTACCGTGCCTTCTTGTGATCAATTGGCCGTGTAGTCGCGAAACTGTAGAGGTGGCGGGCGCACCCTATTTTGAGGTGTGCGGGTCCTCCCCTTTTGACTGCGCAAAGCACCACGCGGAAAGAACAGTGACGAGTAACAAGTGACTAGGGGGCTGGGGCGAGGGACGAGCAAGACTATCCGGGCTCGCCCCCGCCTTCGAATGCGGAAGGGGAGAGGAACCAACCGCCTCGGGCGCTACTGTAACCACCCCGGCGCTCGGCGTGCCACCCCTCCTGAATCAGGGGAGTTCTCCGGCCTGGCAGCCCACCCCCCTCGAAAGTCCTTTGGCCGGCGGAGATCGAAACCTCAAAGGCCGCCGGTCCCCGACCCCGCCGAACTTCCAGGTAGCCACCTCCCCATTTGGCGGATGTCCCGGCGTCTCAACTCCGGCACAATCGCATTGGAGGTCAAACATGCAAAGCTCATTGGTAAGTCTCTCGAACGAACTTGCAAAGCTTGTGGAAGATTTTCAATCTTGCGTCGTAGCCGTTCACGCTCGCGCTCATTACCCTTCCAGCGGAGTTCACTGGCGGCCCGGGATCGTCGTTACGGCCGATCACACCATTGGCCAGGAGGAAGACATTCAAGTCATCCTTCCCGGCGGGAAAAGGGTCGACGCCATCCTGTCTGGACGCGATGCCGGAACTGACATTGCCGTCCTGAAGGTGGAGGGGCTGGGTTCAGCGGCCGCTTATACTGGAGGAGGCGACACCGCGAAGGTGGGCGAGTTGGCGCTGGTGCTCGGACGCTCTCCCGACAGCGGGCCGAACGCCAGCCTGGGAGTGATCAGCGCATTATCCGGCCCCTGGCGCACGTGGCGCGGAGGACGCCTCGACCAATACATCCGCCTCGACGCTACTCTCTTTCCAAATTCGTCAGGTGGGGCGGTGGTGGATTGTCGGGGGCAGTTGCTCGGCATCGCCACCTCGGGGCTCTCGCGGATTGCCGGGCTGGCGATTCCCGCATCTTCGGTCAATCGCCTCGTGGATGCTCTTCTCGATAAGGGTTACGTGCCGCGCGGCTACCTGGGCGTTGGGGTTCAACCCGTTGCCATCCCGGAGGCCCTTCGCTCCAGACTCCCCGTGGCCGGAAAAACCGGGGTTATGGTAGTGAAGGTCGAACCCGGCGGCCCGGCGGACCAGGCCGGCGTGCTCCTGGGAGACATCCTGCTGGGCATCGGAAATGCTCAGCTTGAACAGGTCGAAGAATTGCAATCATTTTCGGACTCGGGAGTCATTGGAAAGCCCGTCAAGGCCAAACTGATTCGCGCCGGCGCGCTCCGGGAAATCGAAATCACCGTTGGCGAAAGACCGGGAAAGTGAGGCGAACATGGCTCTGGAGGGTTTCGGGCAGATTGCTGAGCAATTGCGCCGGTCCTCGGTTCAGGTGGCGAGTGGCCGGCGCGGCCAAGGCTCGGGATTCATCGTAAAATCAGATGGCGTGATCGTGACCAACGCGCACGTGGTGGGTGATTCCGGGCTTATGGTGCGTCTGTGGGACGGAAGTTCTTTTCCCGCCAGTCTCAAGGCCCGAAGCACGCGGCGCGACCTGGCGGTTCTGCACATTCCCACCACCCATCTCACTCCCGTCACGCTGGGGAATTCCGATGACTTGCGCGTGGGGGAACTGGTCATTGCCGTCGGCAACCCGCTGGGCTTCATGGGAGCTGTCACCACGGGGATCGTTTACGCCATCGGCCGCCGTCCCGGACTGGGTCCGACCAGTTGGATCCAGGCCGACGTGCAGCTTGCGCCGGGAAATTCCGGCGGGCCCTTGGCCGACGCGCGCGGGAACGTCGTGGGGATGAACACCATGGTCGCGGCAGGTCTGGGGCTGGCAGTGCCGGCCAACGCCGTGGCGAGGGTGCTCTCGGGAGACCTCGCGCCAGCGCCTCTGGGAGTGGTTGTGCGGCCCGCCTCAGTTCGCATCTCGAGTACAGAGCGCCTGGGGCTGGCAGTACTGGAAGTGGTCCCCGGCAGCGCGGCGGAGTATGCCTCGTTGCGAACCGGCGATATGCTGATTGGTGTCGAGGGACAACCCCTGCGTTCGCTCGATGATCTGGAGCAGGCGCTGGAGGGAGAGGGAGAGCGCTTGCTGCGTCTGCAATTCATTCGGGGCGATCCGGATAAGATTCGAAATGTGGCGGTGCGCCTCGGTGTTTTCCAAGCTGCCATGGCATGATTCGCGTCCTCGTTAAAGCGTCGTCCCCTATCGCCAAAGCGGGCCTCGAAAGGCTGCTTCAGGCGCACTCTGCCTTGCGCCTGGTCGAGGAATATTCCGGAGACGTTCGGGGGATGGGAGCAGATTCGCCGCCCGACGTGTTGCTTGTCGAAGCCGGGACGCTTTCCGAACCCACCGCGCGTAAGGCCATGGATTGGGCGGGTGCGGGCGGCCCCGTGGTTCTACTGGTCCCCAACCCTGCCGCCGAGGCGGTGGCGGAAGCGCTGCGCGCGGGTGTTAAGGCCGTGCTCAGCAGCCGCCGCACCGGGCCGGAAATTGTGAAGGCGATCGAGGCGGCAGCCGCGGGCTTGGTGGTCCTCGACGCCGCCGGCATGGAGACGCTGCTGCACGCCCCCAACGCAGTTTGGAGCGGCGGCGCCGATACCCTGGTTGAAGCGCTCACACCGCGCGAGACGGAAGTGCTGCGGCTCCTCGCGGCGGGACTCGGCAATAAGGAGATCGCTTCCCGCCTCGAGATTTCCGAGCACACCGTCAAGTTCCACGTCGCCTCCATCATGGGCAAGCTGGGCGCGGCCAGCCGCACCGAGGCCGTCACTCTCGGCATCCGCCATGGCTTGATTATGATCTAGTAACGGAAGATAAGGTAATGGCCTGCGCTCTGTTAGTATGCCCGCTCGGGCTGAAAAGGCGGGCTTGGCGCAGGCCTGTTAGGCAGGCCTGCGGGATTCCTGTGGCCGTTACGCGAGCGCCAGATTCACATTCTCAATGGCCTCGTCAATCTCGGCCGTGCTCTTATAGCCAACCGTCACGCAATCGACTCCTGCTTTCCTGAACGCATACCTCATCGCCGCCTGGCGGTCCTCACGGGTTGTGAACGCACCTTCCCCCGCCAGTTTCATGCTGATGACGCCCATCCCGTCCTTGTGCACCTGTTTCACGTGCGTGGTGACCTCGCTCACATCCCCCAATCCGTTCGTCATATAGTCCTCGGCATCCATCTTCACGCCCTGATGATTCATCCGGATCATCGCGACCTGAAGCCACTCGTTCCCGGGAAACTGGCGCAGGGCGGGGAGGCCGTGTACCGACGCCCCGTGTCCGATCACCGCATGTTTCGCCTGGGCTTCCATTATCCCGTCTTGCCACCGGGTGCTGTCTGTTGGCCATGTGGAAGTGTGCTGCCAGTGCAACAGCATCACGTCGAAGTACTCGGTATTGGCGAGTTTGCGCAGCTCGTCGATCTTCTGCTGCGGATCTGCATCGCCATGCGTGGTGATCTTCGACATCAGCCGATAGCTATCGCGCGGAATGCCATTCAGCGCCACGCCGAGCATCCTGTGCATGTCGCCGTAGGCTTCAGCGGTCTCAAAGAAACGAATGCCGCGGTCGTAAGCGTAACGGACCAGCCTGGTAAATTGGTCCTGCCCCAACTCGCGCTGCACTCGCCCTCCCATAGTGCCAGTGCCGAAGGCGAGGCGCGTCACCTTTACGCCGGACTTCCCGAGCGTTACCCAGTCCGTCGCTGTTTCGCGCGCCGCTTTCAACGGAAAGCTTCCGGCGCCAGCGAGCGCCGCTGCGGCAAGGCCTGTCTTCAGAAAATCACGCCGGGAGTAGTGAGCCATTTGTCCTCCTCCAATAGGGCGGGTTTTCCACCCGTCAAGACTAAATTAGACAGCCACAGACCTGCGCAGTCAAGGACAAAAAGTCGCTCATTAACGGTTTTCCCAGCAGGCTGATGAGTCTGCGTCGCCAAGCTCTCCTCCTCAGTTGAGGAGACGTGGCACCGCCGGGGCCGTGGTGGTTGCATTTCCAGGCCCGAGCGCCCCCGCACTTGCTCCTGTCGCGGGACGGGGTCAAGGTAAGCGGCGTCGCGGTCTTGACACCGGGAAGGAATTCAGCGAACAATCGGCAACCATATTCTTTACGGTGAAATCCAGCACCCCCAACCCGGTCCCGCGGAATTCACGGCGGAGCACGAGGTGACGCGCCCTTACGTGGAAGTAGACGGGAAGCCGTTCGAAGGGGTCGAAAAAAAATTTCGTATCGAGAAGCGGCCGCGTCCGCTGGCGTGACGGGACCTTTGGCGGTACGTTGAGTCGAAGCGGACCTGCGCCAGAAATCGCGCAGGGGGCAACATATCTCTGGGGGGAAGGCAAAATATACCCTTACTGATCATCAATGATGACTGGTGCGGCAGGCTCATGAATGGCCAATTGGGGCCATGGTGCGGTGATTAAATTCCACCATAGGTCCCTTGTTTCCAATTCTGCCATTATGACGCAAGGGACCTACTACAGGTCTTTCAGCAACTCGCCATCGGTGCGAGGATCTCCCAACCTCGCGATGTAATAGTCATGTCACATTCCTATCACACTCTGTTAATCACCCTCTTTCAGCATGTTTGAGATTACTAAAACAGTCGGGCTTGATCCCGCACGAGGAGTGTTAAAATCTTCTCGGGCAGTCTCAAAGCAAATAATAAGGAGCAAATGATGCACAAACGCGAGCTTCTCACCCCGAGAGTTGTGGGTATGGCGATGCTTCTCATGGGCGTGTCGGCATGGGGCCTTCTTGCCAGCGATCGGACATCGCCCGCAGGGGACGGCACCACTCCACCCGCTGCGAGCGCGACGAACCCCAACGCAAGCGCTAACGAGCAAATCACCCTCCTAAAGCAACAAATGGCTCTTCAGCAGAAGCAGATCGAGCAAATGCAAAAAGCTTTGGAAGAGCAAAAACGGCTTTTGGAACAACTCACCAAGCCCGCTTCGGCAACCGAGCAAGCGGCACAACCGGCAAAACCCGCACAAGCGGCGCAACCGGCGATGGGCGCTGAGCATGCCGCCCAACCGCGTTCCGCTAGCCTCGGCGAGGTAGCTTCCACCAACCCGATGATTCCGCAGTCGCAAAAGAAGGTGGAGAACGCTGCTGCACCCCTATCGGCGTCACCCATCGCGGTTCGAGCCGCCTCACCGGCAGCCGAAAAAGGGGCGGAAACCTCACCGCTTCAGTTCCACATTGGCAGTGCGACGCTGGTACCCGTTGGGTTTATGGATTTCACCAGCGTATTTCGTAGCAAAACAGCGGGTGGGAACATCGGGACCAGCTTTGGAAGTATTCCCTACGCTACCCTGACGGGTGGCACCACCCCCTATCAGACCAATCTCTCCGAGATTCGCCTGAGTATGCAGAACTCCCGGATCGGTTTCCGGGCCGACGCGGACGTGAAGGGCGCGCATCTGATCGGATACATGGAAGCCGACTTTCTGGGAACCCCCGCCAGCACCAACATTGCGGTGACGAGTGATAGCAACCTTCTCCGCTCGCGGTTGTACTGGGTTGACATTCGCAGGGGCTCGTGGGAAGTCCTCGGCGGCCAGACGTGGAGTTTGATGACTCCCGGCCGTTCCGGTATCTCACCTCTCCCCGCCGACCTTTTCTATTCGCAAGTAATAGATGTGAACTACTTGCCGGGCTTGTTTTGGGGACGCATTCCCGAATTACGGTTCGTATACCACCCCAACAAGCAATTGGCCTTCGCGGTGGCACTCGACAGTCCTGACCAGTATGCGGGCGGCTCGGCGGGAGGCGGCTCCATCGTCCTTCCTACCGGACTTGCCACGCCGTATGCGGGCGAATTGGACTTTGGCGCAAGCGCGGGTGGTATAGCTACTCCCAACGTTGCTCCCGATATCATCGCGAAACTAGCTTACGATCCCGTCAAGCAAGTTCACTTTGAAATTGGGGGAGTGGAAAGAAACTTTAAGGTTTACAATCCCACCACCTCCACCCATTACTCAATGGAAGGCGGGGGCGGTTTCGTAAATCTGGGCGTGGAACCGATTAAGGGAGTCCGCTTGCTGACTAACAATTTCTGGAGTGCCGCCGGTGGGCGCTACATCTTTGGCCAAGCCCCTGACGTCATCGCCCACGCCGATGGCTCCCTCTCTCCCGTTCATAGCGGCTCCACGGCGGACGGCATTGAGTTCACCCATAAGAAAACCTTACTTTACGGGTACTACAGCGGAATTTACGTCATGCGTAACACCGCCTTCGACGCCAATGGAACGACTCACATCGGCTACGGCTATACGGGTTCGGGAAGCGGCCAGAATCGCGCCATCCAGCAAGTGACTTTTGGCTTCAACCAGACGATCTGGAAGGATGCCAAGTGGGGCGCCGTCAATTTCATGGGCCAGTATGCCTACCTGCTGCGCAACCCCTGGTACGTGAATTTTGCCACCGGCCAGCCTGCGAATGCCACGAACAACATCGTGTTCTTCAACCTTCGCTACACGCTGCCCGGTTCGGCTCCCACGTTAGGCAGTCCCGCGCGATAACTTCTGTGCTATGTATTCCTCTTCCTTCCGTGTGGGCTTCGCCCCACACGGGAGGAAGAGCCAATTCCCCGATAACTTTCCTAAACGACTAAAAGCGTCAGCGAGCCGCCGGCATCTTTAGCAGGCTGATGAAAAACTCTTTGGAGCGCAGCCGTAGCGCCGGCTTCCAGCCGGCAGCTCCTTGAACCTCAACAGAGGCCGGCAAAATGCCGGCGCTACATTGGGCCTCCCCGCGATTTTTTCATCAGCCTGTTAGAATCTCCCGGTAGGCATCTTCTTGGCCCCAACAGGTCTCTAATCCATATGTACGCCTCGGGCACGGGTCAGTTAGCGTAATCGCCACGATTGAAGGGTCAGGAATCTGGTGATTTCATCCCAAATGGTGTTGCGGGTCGTCAATTTAAGTGGCATCATAAGATGTTGGAAATTCTCAGGGCACCTTTGGAAATTCTCATTGCAAGCATGACGCGAATCGTTCTCCGCTCCCGACGGCTTTTGGTGGCCAGTATCTTGCTCTTACTGGCCGGGGTGGTTGTTCTTTCCGCCGCCACTCGCAGACCCTGCCTCCAAGCGTGCACCGCACCGTGGCACCTCTCGAAGGCCGGCCACATGACCAAGCCGGAGGGTCAGGAAGCCTGCAAGCTGCGCATCGCCGCTGAGGCCCAAACGCCACAAACTGCTCCGGAAGAGTCACCGTTCACAACCCTATCAATCTATCTACCGCACGAAGAAACAATTCCGCCAGCTCTTTCGATAGTCGATCAAATCCGCCACTTCCGAGCACCACCCACGCTCGGCTAGCTCCGTCTCATTTTCTCGCGCGCTCGTCCGGCTCCGCCCCTTGCCGGCACGTGCGGTCATAAATCTTTTGAACGATATTGAGCTTAGCCCGGATTCCCTGTGCGCAGGTTTCTCTTTGCGACGATGCCTCTTGGCATCGGAAATTTCCCCTGAGAGGGTACACCCTTGCAGAGTCCCTTGACCGCCGAACAGGTCGAAAAGCTCAAGGCCTTCGATACTTGCGTCATTGCCGATGCCATCGAATGCTTCGGCGTTCGCTTGCGCAATGAAGGGTTCGCCACGGCCGGCTTTCGTTGTCTCTTCAAAAGTTTTCCTCCCATGGTGGGTTACGCGGCCACTTGTAAGGTTCGTTCGGCAGATCCTCCGATCGTGGGCAGCCGCTACATCGAGCGGACCGACTGGTGGCGGCACATTGCCGCAATTCCTGCTCCCCGCGTGGTAGTGATTCAGGACATTGACGACCCCCCCGGCACCGGGGCGTTCCTCGGCAAGGTTCACGTCAACATCTTAAGGGCCTTGGGCTGCGTGGGAGCGATCACCAACGGAGCCGCGCGCGAGTTGTCCGGAATTGAGGCCAGCGGCTTTCAGGTTTTCGCGGGCCGCATCGCCATCTCGCGCGCTTATATCCATATCGTCGAATATGGTGGGCCGGTTGAGGTCGGAGGGCTCACGATTCATCCGGGCGACTTAATTCACGGGGACCGTCATGGAGTTTTGACCGTTCCGCCAATACTGGCGCGGAAACTTCCCGCGGTGGCACAGGTGATTCGCGAAAAGAAACAGCAGTTGATCGATTTGTCCAGGAAGCCCGGAACCACCCATGAGGAATTCAGCCGGGGGCTGAGGGATTTACTCGACTTTAACCCGGATTCCCTTCGTGATGGAGCAAAACCGTCGAGAGAATAACGACCATGCAACAGGTTCTCCTCACTCCCGCTCAAACATCCACCGGGTTGACGAGTGCGGAAGCGCAAAAGCGTCTTCTGGAATACGGCCCCAATGCGGTCGCGGAGCCTAAATCGCACCCTTGGCGAAGATTTCTCGGCAAATTTTGGGCTCCTGTTCCCTGGATGCTCGAAGTTACGATTCTTCTCGAAATCATCCTAAAGAAACGTGCGGAGGCCATGATCATTGGCGCACTCCTCGTCTTCAATGCCGCACTCAGTTTCTTTCAAGAAAAAAAGGCGAATCAAGCTCTCGAGATGCTGCGCCAACGTCTTTCGGTTCAAGCGCGAGTTTTGCGCGACGGACACTGGCAACTGCTGCCGTCTCTGTCGCTGGTGCCTGGTGATCTCGTCCATATCCGGATGGGCGATTTGGTTCCCGCCGACCTGCGCTTGAGCGAAGGTGAAGTGTCGCTGGATCAATCGGCGCTTACGGGCGAGTCCGTGCCGGCGGAGGCCGGCGCCGGTGCCAGCGCCTATGCCGGGACCGTAGTCAAGCGCGGCGAAGCCAGCGGCGAAGTTACGGCCACAGGCTCCCGCACTAACTTCGGCAAGACCGCCGAGCTCGTCCGCACCGCGCGGACGGCGGGACATCTGCAAGAAACCATTTTCACCATCATCAAATACCTCGTTTTGATGGACACGGTCTTGGTTGCCGCCGTTCTCGCCTACGGGTTCGCAAACGGGATTGCCTGGGGCGAGCTACTGCCCTTTTCCATGATGTTGCTGATCGCTTCCGTCCCCGTGGCTCTTCCCGCGACCTTCACTCTGGCTTCGGCGCTGGGGACGCAAGAACTGGCGCACCAGGGAGTTTTAGTGACCCGCCTTTCGGCCATTGAGGAAGCGGCGGCGATGGATGTTCTGGCCAGCGACAAGACGGGCACGATCACCAAGAATGAATTGACCCTCGCCGCCCTGCGAAGTTATCCCCCTTCCACCGACGACGATGTGCTCCGTCTGGCCGTATGGGCGTCGGATGATGCAACGCAAGACCCCCTGGACGTTGCCATTCTGAATGCCGCCCGCGCCCGGGGTTTGAGCCTAAACTCATCTTCACGCACTCAATTCATTCCCTTTGATCCTGCTACGAAACGGTCGGAAGCTCTGATCGCGAGGGACCACGCAACGCTGCGTGTGGTGAAGGGCGCTCCCGCGGTGGTTGGCGAACTGGCCGAAGGCGGCAGTGAGGTATCGAAAGACGTCGAGGCGTTGGCCAGCCAGGGCTATCGAGTCTTAGCGGTGGCTTCCGGAAATGAACGCCTGCGGGTGGTGGGATTGTTGGCCTTGCTGGACCCGCCTCGGCCTGACTCGAAGACCCTCATCCAGACGCTCTATGACCTGGGCCTGCGGGTTCTGATGATCACCGGAGACGGTCCCGCGACCGCTCAGACCGTGGCCGCGCAGGTGGGAATTCGCGCCCAAGCCTGTTCGCCGGAAAAGTTGCGGAATGACCCAAAGCGGGCCGTGGAAGAGTGCAGTGTCTTTGCCGGGGCGCTGCCGGAGGATAAATTCCGGCTGATTCAGGCTCTGCAAAAGGAAGGTCATGTTGCCGGCATGACCGGCGACGGCGTGAACGATGCTCCGGCGCTGAAGCAGGCGGAAGTCGGAATCGCCGTGGCCAATGCGACGGATGTGGCCAAGGCCGCGGCCAGTGTGGTTTTGACCAATCCCGGCCTCATGGATTTGGTTGCGGCAGTGAAGACCAGCCGGCGCATCTATCAGCGAATGCTGACGTACACCCTCAACAAAATCATCAAGACGATAGAAATCGCCTTATTCCTCAGCCTCGGACTGACCCTGGCACACACTTTTGTGGTCACGCCGTTGCAGATTGTGCTGCTATTTTTCACCAATGATTTTGTGACGATGTCCATTGCCACCGACCGAGTGCCCTTTTCCCGGAAGCCCGACCGTTGGGATATTCGGACTTTGATGTTGACCGCCCTCCCTCTGGCATGCCTCATCGTTATCTTTTCTTTTGGCATCTTCCTGGCCGCGAAAGATGTGTTTCATATCCCCTTGCCGCAATTGCAAACGTTGATGTTCGTCATGCTGGTATTCAGTGGCCAAGGGACCGTATATCTGGTGCGCGAAAGGGGTCATTTTTGGCATTCCCGGCCCAGCAAATGGCTT
>Ga0335085_10012440_pt1 | contig 12536 bp, 9 predicted proteins | sample Lox_Sample_45_FD_206712 | JGI IMG/M metagenome (GOLD analysis project Ga0335085, IMG submission 206712) | Soil microbial communities from Loxahatchee National Wildlife Refuge, Florida, United States - Lox_Sample_4.5 | ecosystem: Environmental > Terrestrial > Soil > Wetlands | place: USA: Florida...
ATCAGGATGATCGTGCCGGTGAGAGTAAATCTAAACCAGAACAGGAGGGTGCCGAGCAGCACCGTGTTCCACTGCCAAAGATAAGGAAGTGCCACGAGGGGGTTGGGGCCGAGCAGCCGTCGTACGAAGGCGCATAGCAGCAAAAACGATCCTGTGAGAAACAACCCGGTGAATACGCCGGAGCGCCACCAGTCGAGCCGCTCTCCTTGCTGGAAGGCGATAAATAGCATGGCCAGCCCGGCACTCAGATACAGGAAGCCAACGAAGCTGGGCACTGGAGCGTCTTTTTTTCGAGGAGGAGCTGACGGTATTCCACGGTAGATACAGACCATCATCACCGGCGCGATCAGAGCGGAGTTCCAAAACATCCAGTGCCATGAAAAATGGTCGCGGTACCAGCCGTAGAGTGACGGCGCAATGTTGACGGCTCCATCTACAAACGTCGCGTAGAGCGCGATGGTAAAAGGAAGGAATCGGAGCGGAATATTGCGAAGAGCAAAAGTCAGAGTGGATGGGTAAAACGTGCCGGACGTCAGCCCAGCGAGAACCAGTGCCGCAACCAGCAGGCTGTAATCGTGGATAAGCGGCAGGAGAGCGCAAGTCGCCGTGAATAGTCCGGCCGCGAACAGAAGGACGCGTCGTGGTCCGAGTAACCCTCCGAGGAAGACGGTAAATGGTCCAATAAACATAAGGGCCGCGTTATAGGCGCTGTCGAGCCATGCGCCATCGTCGTAACTTATTCCAACGTGTCCCTTCAAATCGGCGAGTCCGAGCGAAAGCATGCGACCGGTCAGCGTGACCAGTCCGGCGCCGATAATGACGCCAAGAATTCCCAACAAAGGACGCCTGGAAATTTCCGAAGGAATCGCCGCGGCCGTGGCGTGAGCAATCTCGGTCGAAGTGGGGAGACGGGTTGTGATCGCTGTGGCGGCCATGAGGCTCTGCTATCGCTTTGTACTTATGGTCGCAATTACAGAAAGGCCTGGCCGCAGCTTGGAGGCGATGCCCGAATCCTCCAGCCCGATCTTCACGGGAACGCGCTGCACGACCTTCGTGAAGTTACCGGTAGCGTTGTCGGGTGGCAGCAGCGCAAATTGCGATCCGCTCGCGGGAGCAATCTCAATAACATTCCCGCGAATCACTTGCCCAGGGTAAGCGTCGATACGAATTTCGGCCGGGTCGCCGACTTTAACGTTGGTTAGCTGGGTTTCGCGATAGTTCGCCTGAACCCACTTTGTGACATCCACGAAAGAGATGACCTGCGTCCCGGGTGATACCAACTGTCCCGGGCGAACCTGCCGCTCGCCGACGGTACCGTCACCCGGCGAATAGATCTTGGTGTACCCGAGGTTGACCGTCACGGCAGCGAGGCTCGCCTCCTTCGCGCGGAGGTCTGCCTGGAGTTGCACTTCCTGGGATAAGAGAACGTTTTTCGTGAGACGCTCGGCTTCGGCAGAAAGTTCACTGCTGCGCAAACCGGTTCTGGCTTGAGAAAGATCGGCCTCACGGCTGGCGAGCTGCGCCGACAGACTCTCCTCATCAGCGACGACGGCTTCAAGTTTTTGTTGCGTCGCAGAATGGGTCTGAAAGAGATTTTCCTGCCGTGTTCGTTCCGATCGTGCCCGCACGAGACCTGCTTCAATCGCTTCCTTACCGGCCTGCGCTGCCGCAATCTGAGCTTTGGCCTGGTCGATTCCTGCCAGCGCTTTCGCAATTCGCGCGTCTTGCAAATCGCGCTGGCGGAGGTTGTTGTTTATCGCGGCCTTCGCAGCGGCAACGGCCGCCTTTGCTTGGTCAACCTGCGCATGGTAGTCATCGTCTTGCAGTTCGACGAGCAGATCCCCTTTGTGCACCTGCTGATAGTCGGTGACATGCACGGTGCGAACGATACCGGCGACCTTGGTGCTAAGCGGCGTAACGTCTCCGCGCACGTACGCGTCGTCGGTGATCTGTTCGACTTTGCCGCCTTCCCACGAGTTCCAGTTCCGAGTAACGGTTACCAAGATCGCGAGGGCGAGCAGTAAAACGAACAGCGGCGTGGCGTATTTCTGCCACTTCGGCGTAGACACAGAAGGCGTCGCAGTCTGTTCTTTACTTGGAACTGGAGGTTTCTCGGCCGGCGCAACGGGCGCGGCGTGAGCCGGAGCAGCAGTCATTAGTCACGCTCCTTCGTCTGCGAGAAATCGGATGGCGATAGAATTTTCATTTCCTGCTTTCTCATAAGACTCGGCAGGCGCTTTTGCACCTGTCGAAGGCATATGCCCATCCTAGGAATAGCAAGGCCAATGCCAAGCGCAGCGAGCGTAAGTGGATGAGTCTTCAACGCGTGGGAGAAATGGAGTGATGTCGAGTGTCAGGAGTGTCGCAGGTGAGACACCACGACACGACGCATCCGTATCGTTTGGCGGTACCGACGAGACGCGGAAGGCTCAGCCGCCGGGTACCGTCGCCGACTTACTCAAAGACATGGTTAGGGACGCAACATTGCCGGAGAGGGCCAGGAAGGTGTGCAGTCTAGCCGGGAGCAAATTCTGCGTCCCTTCCGCACAGCAAATCCACACCGTTTCTTGCAGGTGCTCGAAGGAGTGTTCGAAGCCGTTTTTTCCAAGGGTAGCCTTTTCCTCCAGACGATCCGCCATATTGTCCAGCATCTCGCCTGACTGGTAGTCGAACTCCTGCTGGGCCATCCGCACGGGTTCAGGCAGTTCGAAGCCGGGGAGTTGAACGCGATATTTCCATAACGCAATTCGCATCAAGAAGAGTGTGCGGAGTTCCGGTTGCCATTCCCTGATTCTTCTGCGAAATGCTAAGTCTTGGTTGCGGGACGGGCCGAACTCGAGGGCCACGGCATCTGCAAGGCCGCGCACACTATCGAAGTTTTTGCCTATTGTTTCGCGCAGAGAATAGCTGCGTACGGCAGCAGCGCGAAGGTCGTTGGAAACCGGCTCGCGCGCGAATTGCGCAAGACATCGCAGGGTAGCAATGAATGTTTGCTTCATCTCCACCACAGCTGGTCGAGCCCATAGCTGGTCAAAGGCAAGCCACATCATAAACAGCCCGAGAAAAATCCCTACCACTCTGTCCCTTGCCGGTTCGAGCGAGGTCTGCATTCTGAACTCAGTGAGATGAATGAGATAAAACGCGATGAGTACCTGCACGCCGCAATAGGAAAGGCGGGGACCAGAGGTCGCGATCCAGGCTGCCAGAATTGTGACCGCGAGGAACAGAACGGTAAAACCGGCGATGGAGTCGAGGTACGGCAGTATAAGGATCTGCGCCCCCATGCCTAGGACGAAACTCCCGATGATCGCACCGGTGATGCGCAGGATTTGTTTCTGGTGCGAAGCACCGATGGTGGTGAGTGCTGTGAAAAAGCAGGTTGTAATCGCCGTGCTGATGCCCGGCCAGTCTTTCGCGTTGTAAATGACGTAGCAGAGACTGGCCGCAAGACAACCTCGCAGGCCAAACAGGATATGTTTTGGATTGGTCAGAGCGTCGGTAACGAGAAAACTGCTCGGGGGATCAGCGAGCGCTGGTTCTGGCGCGAACGCCCGTGTCGACTGGGATCCGGAAAAGACATCGGGTATCAAAGAGACCGTAACCTCCATCTCGCGCAACAGCGGGACGCTACTCTGAGCATCTAGTGTCTCGATAGGACTTGGGATGCGATCCTCGAGGAGGGCGCTTTGAATTTGCGCGATGTTTCTCTCCGCCCTGTGCATCCGCGCGCGATCCTGATCAGAAGGCTCGAAGCTGAGATTCATCAGATTGGCGGCAATGTCCAGCAGCCGTACAGCCAACGCAACTACCGCGCCCATCTGTTCGACGTGGTGCGGAGAGTAACCTGATCGCTGCAGATTGCTCCGCAACGCAGAACCTCCGGCGAGGGCGAGACGCGTGATTTGTGTTTGCGTCTTGCTGTCCACCGTGCGGCCCACGCTGTAGCATTCAAGGAGTTCTCTGACCGCACTGAATCGCTGGTTGACGGACTGCAGAACGTCGTCGCGGGGCGCAATCTCCGCGTAGACGAGTTCGCCCAGCGCGGTGATGATGCTGGCCAGCGACAGCGCAGCAAATGCCCAAAGTGTGCCTTCCACTCGCTCCGACGCTGGAACGTGACGATCCCAAAGCGGAATAGTGACGATAAGGAGATAACCGAAGCGAGAGATGGCAGCGTGATTCGTCAGGGCGCTAAGCCCATAAAACGTCAAGAACAGCGTAGCGATGACCCAAAACAGACGCAGCGTTGGATCGCCCACAAAGAAGATTGCCCCGGCGAGCACATAGGCGGCGGCGAGAGCGTCAGAAACGATGACAGTAGCGACGGCTTTTAGAGTCTCGCTTGAATTTTCCCGAGAAAGCGTAACCGCATATAGCGCCGCATAGGCGGCGTACGGAATACGAAAGACCATACAAATAATCATGACGATTGTGGCTGTGCCAACCATGCGTGTCACGAGGGCTCCTCTTCCCGGATAGGGGCTGAGTTCCTCCTTGAGAAATTGCCAGAACCAGACTGGCGAAGAGAGAGGTTGGACACCGCTAGGGACGGCGTAAGCCATGTCAATTTCCGCGGATGGTGACAACGGCTGACTCGCCGATGCGAAACAGGTCCGGTGTGGGATTCTCGACACGCACGCGGACGGGGTAGCGCGACGCGAGGCGGACCCAGTTGAGAGTTCGCTGGACTTCGGGGAGACCTTTGTCGAGCTTTCCGATAACGTCGGGATCGGGTGTGACTCCAAAACCGATGCTGTCGACGACGCCAGAAAATCGCACACTCGGTTTCGACAACGCGTAAACGTCGGCGTGCATCCCGGGCTTGATGTGCGGGAGTTGTGCCTCACGGAAGTTGGCGATGACCCACCAAATCCGGGCGTCGATCAGGGTGAAAATCTGTTCGCCGACGTGGGTGTAGGCGCCTTCGGAAATCGTCAGATTCGTCACGATTGCATCGAAGGGTGCATACACGCGGCAGTTGTCGAGGTTGTATCGAGCGTCCTTCACTGCCGATGTTCGCGCGCCTCGTTGGTTGACCAAGGGCTCAAGCGTGTTCACAGCGTGGCGTGCCTGATCGTGTTGCGCCTTACTTCCATCAAGCGCGGCCCCGGAGTGCTCGTATTGCGCGAGGGCGGATTTGAGTTCGGCTTGCGCCAGACGAAGTTGCGATTCGGCCTGTTTCAGAGCTTCGGCCTGCGCGATCTCGGACGTTTTGGCGCGGTCGACCTGATCGACGGTGACAAACTGCTTTGCAACCAGCGGCTCAAGGCGATGCAAGTTGTTGCTGGCGTATGTCCACTCGGCTTGTGCACGAGTGACGCCTTGCTCGGCATGAGCCACGTCGGCCCGCGCCTGCTCGATGTTCGCCGACGAGCGCGTTACATCGGCTTCCGCGGTGTGAATGCCGGCTTGTGAGACGGAAACCGCGCTTACCTGTGCTGCAATCCTCCGCCGTTCGTCGACGATCTGTCCTTCGAGCGTGTCTTGCTCGGAATTGGCTTTTTCCATCCTGTATTGATAAGGCCGTTCGTCGATTTCGAACAGCAGGTCCCCTTTCTTGACGAATTGGTTGTCGTGCACATTCAAGTGGATGATCGGACCTTCGACTTGCGGTGCAATGCCAATGAAATTGGCGAATACTTCGGCGTCGTCCGTGCGCGGAGCGTGGTTGGTGTGGTAAAGCACGCCCAGTCCCAGAGCGCTCGCAGTTAGCACTACTCCGATCGTCGTTGAGCGGCCAAGCTGCTTCGACGTCGCGTCAGTTGTGGAAACGGTTTTCATATTTTGCACCTCGCTGACAGAAATCGTCAGTAAAAGAAGATGAGCCACAGGGCGAATGTCAAAGTTGCCGCGAGACTTGGATATAGCAGGACCGGGAGAGCCGCTTTAATTCGCAAGCGCAGCAGCGCGAGTCGGATGGAAGCCGTGAGGAAGATGGCCACTACGAAGCAAATCAGCCATGCCGGGAAAAATGACCCGAGAATGTCAACGGAAGGCGCTCGCGAACAACTGACGAGCAGCGGAGCAACTAAGAAAAACCAGAGCCGACGTCTTGGAGGCCAGACATTTCGTAGAGGGGTCATGGCTTGGGTCCCCTGTTGTCCAGCTGGATCGCATCGCCACTGCGAAACGCCAAATCTGCCAAAGCGTTGAGGACTTGGGTGCGGGCAAACACGTCGGTGGAGCGAGCTTGTGCGAGAATTCGCTGCGCGGCCGTGACATCCAGCAAATTACGCAGACCATAATTGTAGGATTCAAGGGCTGCATCGTAGGACTGGCTGGCGGCTTGGAGTAGCGCAGAGGAAGCCTGACGCTGCCGAAGAGCCGTGTTGAAATTGGAATATGCTGCCCACACTTCGTTGGCAATTTGGTCGCGTGAACTGGCGACCTGAGCCTCGCTTGCGCGAACGTTGGCTTCTGCCTGAACCAGCTTATTTTTTCGTGCGCCTCCGTCGAAGACAGTCCAATTCAAGCTAAACGCCATTCCGCCCGCCAGGCCAGCCGTGTGTCCCCACGGAAACTGCTGTTGCATTCCGTATAGCGATTGCGCGGTGGGGCTCGCGGTGAAACCCAGCGAGGGATAGTACGCTGCGCGTGCTTCCTTGACTCTGGCATTGGCCAACCGCACGCCGGCCACTTGCTGCAAGAGATCGGGCCGTTGCGCGAGTGCATGATCGATGGCCACATCGACGCTCTCGTCCGCCGATTGGGGGATGGCAAGCTCCTTGAGCGGTTGAACGTGAATCGCGGTGGTGGCGGAAACTCCAAGCGCGGTTGCGAGGTCTCCCGCCGCGATTTTTTCGGTGCCCAACACGGATTGCAGCTCATAGTCCGCCTGCGCGGTGCTGCTGCGCGCTTCCAACACGTCCGGAAGAGTCGCCAAGCCGTTATTCAGACGTTCCTCTGCTGACTGTTGGACTGCTTGCGCATTCGAGAGATTCGCACGGGCCGCATCTTCCTGTCCGAGAGCATTCAGAAGCTGGTAGTAGGCTTGTTCCACGTGAAAGATGATTATTCGGTGTGTGTCGTTAAACGAAAAATTCGCCGCGAGAAGTTCCGCTCGCGCGGCATTGATTCGGCCGGACCGCACTCCGAAATCGAACACGGTGTAATTGAGATTTAATGCGACTTGAAAATCCCCCGTGGTTTGGCGATAGAAACGATCCGTGAGGAAGGCTTGCGATCGGGCGACACCGGAAAGTGCGGCCGCGGCCAGAGTTGGATAGAGCTCGCTGCGGGCGACACCGAGACCTGCCGCCTGGGCGCGAGCGCGCTCCCACGCAGCGCGGGTCTCCGGATTGTGTGACTCCGCCAGATCGATGAGCTCCGACAAGGAGTAGGTCTTGTCCGGGTCAGTGGGGAAGTTGGCCCCAACGAAATTCATTGCGGCTGCTTCGATTCCGCGTTCTCCCTTCCCATGCCATGCGCGATCGGGCGAAACGGGCGCGTCTTGAGGCCGAGCACCTGTTACTGACAACACAAGCAGCGAAATCAGCCCAGCCATGCGCGAGAGTGCCGGGCGCCGTTTCCAGAACCTGCCCATAACCGCCATCGATAGCCACTTTCCGGTTCGCTTGCGGATCGCGATGCCCCACGCGAACGTAACCTTGTTGTTCGTCGCATTTTCTATGCCAACGTGAAGGACTCGGGAAATTCCGAATCCGTCGTGTCGCCGTCTGTCGCGTCTGTCCGGATTGCGACACTGCGGCACGGACTCTTAAGTAGCTCGGGCGCGCTCGTGCCTCAGCATGATGGGTTTACAAGGACTGGCGCATGGCGCAGTTGGGGCCAGCAGCAATGGAATGCGACGTGCAACTTACGACGGCGACACAGCAGAAGAAACAGAAGGCGTGCGGCGATTGAATTGTTCGCAGCGGGGAGAACTCAAGAGGTCTCCGGACATACAAGGGAATTGTCAGTTCCACATTGGCGATCTTTAGAGTCACCGCTTGCCGAGGGAAAGAAGTGCAGTCAGCTATGGGCAAAGACCACAAAACAGAATGGGGATCGGTGGCGAGCCGCGTCGTCGGAATTTTGGTTCTTGTGGCCGGAATCTTCTTGGCGGCGGGACTGTGCAATGCAAGTCCGGGCAGCGAAAACCAGAGCCCGAACATTTTTGATCCCCGTTCCCCGAATGCGAAATCCCTCTACCATCTGTCGAATTTCGTGCTCGTCATAACCGGCCTGATTTTTGTCGTCGTCTTCGGCCTGTTGGTTTATGTGGTTGTGAAATTCCGTGACCGAACGACGGATACCTGGCGGGAGCCGGCGCAGGTGTACGGGAGTACGCAGATTGAGTTGGCGTGGACCGTGATTCCGATTCTGATCGTGGTCGTTTTGTTTCTGACCACAGCTCGCGTGATTCACGGGATACAGGATGCCCCAAAACCCCCGCACGCATTGTCGGTGACTGTGATTGGACACCAGTTCTGGTGGGAGTTTCGTTATCCCGAACTGGGGATTGTCACAGCCAACGAACTGCATCTTCCCGTGAACAAGCCCACGTACTTGAAGCTGCTTTCCGCCGACACCGACCACAGTTTCTGGGTTCCCCAGCTGGCGGGGAAGACCGACCTGATTCCGAATCGTATCAACGAGATGTGGATGGAACCTGAACAGACGGGTACCTTTCTTGGACAATGCGCTCAGTACTGCGGCACGCAGCACGCGAAGATGCTGTTGCGAGTGTCGGTGGAGAGCCCCGAAGATTTCGACACCTGGGTTCGGACGCAAAAACAGACCGCGATTCAGGATGAAAAAGAACTCGTGGGGAAACACGTCTTCGAAAGCACGTCCTGCGTGAACTGTCACGCCGTCGGTGGGACCAACGGCACGGGACGCTTCGGTCCGGATCTGACGCACTTAATGAGCCGCAAAACGATCGCCGCTGGGGCGGCACGGAATACGCATGAGAACTTGCGGCTGTGGATCGAGAACCCGGATGCCATTAAGCCGGGGTCGTTGATGCCTGCCATGAAATTAAGTGACGCCGATCTGGATGCGCTTGTGCGTTATCTGGAGACGCTTCAGTAGAGTGGGATTTGGAGACCAGTGATGTCATCCGATGCAATAGCGATTGGCAGCGCAAGGGAGACCGGTCGGCCGTGGCTCGACACGCTGCACGAGTGGGTGACCACGGTCGATCACAAACGGCTCGGCATTTTGTACATCGTCTACGCCCTGTTTTTTCTCGCCGTCGCCGGTTCGGAAGCCATGATCATGCGCATCCAGCTCATGTATCCCCACAACGGTTTCGTGTCCCCACAGGTTTTCAACCGGATGTTCACGATGCACGGCACAACCATGGTTTTCTTCGTCGGCATACCCTTCTTGTTCGGGTTCGCAAACTACATCGTGCCGTTGATGATCGGCGCCCGGGACATGGCGTTTCCACGACTAAATGCGTTCAGCTTCTGGCTCACCGCGTTCGGGGGATTTGTTTTGTACTTCAGCTTCCTCGGTGGAAGCGGCCTCTACGGAGCGGGAAGCGCTCCGGATGTCGGCTGGTGGGCGTACGCTCCGCTGACGTCGCGTGCGTTTTCTCCCGGCCACAGCACCGACTATTGGACGATTGGCCTACTGGTCTCCGGCTTCGGAAGCATCGGCACCGCAATCAACATTATTGCCACGATCCTCTGCATGCGGTGCCCGGGCATGAAGCTCGGTCGCATGCCGTTGCTCGTATGGATGAACCTGGTTATGTCCGGGATGGTGCTCATCGCGATTACGCCATTGTCCGCGGCGCAAATCATGCTGTGCGTGGATCGCTATCTCGGCGGCCATTTCTTTGACACCCAGGCCGGAGGATCCGCGACGTTGTGGATGCACTTCTTCTGGATTTTTGGACACCCCGAGGTGTACATCCTGATCATTCCTGCTTTCGCATTCATGTCGGAAATCGTTCCAGTATTCTCCCGCAAGCCTATTTTCGGTTATCCGGTGATGGTGGGGGCCACGGTGTGTATCGGTTTCTTGAGCCTGAGCGTATGGGCGCATCACATGTTCACCATAGGCATGAGCTCGTACACGAACGCCTTTTTTACTTTGACGACTCTGGCGGTCGGCATTCCCACAGGAATCAAAATATTCAACTGGCTCGGCACGATGTGGGGCGGCAAGATTCAGTTCAAGACGCCGATGCTGTTCTGCATTGCGTTTCTGTTTCAATTCCTGATTGCGGGTCTCACGGGCATCATGCTGGGCAGCGCCGCGTTCAATTGGCAGCTGAGCGGTTCGTACTTTGTCGTCGCGCACTTTCACTACACCCTCGTGGGCGGACTTGTGTTCGCCATCTTCGGGGCGTTTTATTTTTGGTACCCAAAAATCACAGGGAAAATGCTGAGCGAGCGCGTGGGCAAACTGCATTTCTGGCTCTTCTTCCTCGGCTTTCACTTGACGTTTGACTTGATGCACATTCCCGGTTTGCTCGGCATGCCGCGGCGCATTTACACCTACGAGCCCGGCCGCGGTTGGGATACGTGGAATCTTCTCGTCAGCATCGGCGCATTCATCCAGGCCATCGCCACGTTGGTGTTTGTAGGCAATCTCATTTTCTCTTATTTCAAGGGCGCGAAAGCGGGAAACGATCCGTGGGATGCCTGGACACTTGAATGGTCGGTGAGTTCACCGCCACCGGCCTACAACTTTGCCTCGATTCCCAAGGTCTCGAGCCGCCGGCCGTTGTGGGATTTGAAGCATCCCGAGGACCAGGACAGCCGCTATGAGTGAGGGAATCGACCCATGAGCGCCATCACAAGTCCATTTCCTGAATATCCGGCGTCTTGGAAACTTCCGTACCGAGGCAGAGTCGGCATGGCCTGCCTCATTGTGGCCGAGTCGGCGATCTTCACGATCTTTGTCGTGGCCTATCTTTTCTACGCGGGAAAGAGTCTCAGCGGTCCGACTCCCCGCGAAGTGCTGGAAACCCCCATCTTCTTCACGATCTGCTTGCTGTCCAGCAGTGTGACGATCCACTTCGCAGCAAGGTTTCTCGAACGCGGGAAGCGTGGCGGATTTTTGAGCCTTTGGTTTCTCACCATTATCCTGGGCGCTCTTTTCATGTACGGAACCGCGCGGGAGTGGCATCGCCTGATTTACGAACACGGGTTGACCATCTCCAGCAATCTTTTTGGAACGACCTACTATTCGCTCGTGGGGCTGCACGCGTTTCACGTTACGGCGGGCCTGCTCATGCTCACCATCGTGCTGCTCTTCGGGCTGGCCGGGCGCGTGGGCAACGAGCAGGCCGCACGCGTAAAAGTGCTTTCGATGTACTGGCATTTTGTGGACGTCGTATGGGTCGTTGTCTTCACGGTCGTTTACGTTTTAGGTCGCTGAGGAAAAACCGATGGCAGCGCTGCAAGGTATAGAACAAATGGAGCAAAGCTCGCACGCGCCGAACGAGATCGAGGTGCCGGCCGCCACGGCGTGGCCTCTCGTTCTGGCCTTTGGATTTACGCTCGCGTTCGCAGGCCTCCTGACGAACGCTTCCGTGAGTATTCTCGGCGCTATCCTCGCGATCGCGGGTTGCGTGGGTTGGTTCCGGGAAGTCTTCCCCCACGAGCACGAAGAGATTGTGGGGGTACTCCCGGAACAGAGAGTCTTCCCGACAGCGCGGCGGGTAGTCGACCGAATTCCAATCGCGCCGGAGCAAGTGCGTGCGTGGCTTCCCATTGAGACGTATCCCATTTCAGCTGGCGTGAAGGGAGGCTTGGCGGGCAGCGTCGCGATGGCAGCGCTGGCTTGCCTCTTCGGCTTGCTGAAGACCGGAAGCATCTGGTATCCCATCAATCTTCTTGCCGCGGTGGTGTATGCGCCGTCGGAAGTTCCTCCCCTTGCGCAATTGAATTCTTTCCACACCGGCCTCTTTCTTATCGCGGTGGTCTTGCATCTCGCAACGTCGGTCCTTGTAGGATTGCTCTATGGCGCGATGCTTCCGATGTTCGCGCGGCGGCCCATGGTGCTGGGAGGCTTGATCGCGCCTGCGCTGTGGTCGGGTCTGTTCTACTCCATCCTCGGGCTTCTCAACCCTGTACTCGAGAGCCACATCGATTGGTTTTGGTTTATCGCGTCACAAATCGCTTTTGGTGTCGTCGCGGGAAGCGTCGTCATGCGGCAATCGCGTGTTCGAACTCGCGAAAACATGCCTTTCGAGTTGCGTGCTGGGATTGAAGCCCCGGGGACGATTCCACCCCGAGGGAACGGAGACGAACAGCCGTGAAGTTATTTCGGAATTCATGCTTGTTCACCGCGCTCTTGGCGATGCTGGTTTCAGGATGCGGATCGCCACACGGGCAGCCGCGCAAAGGATCTGAGACGATCGCTCCGAATGAAGTGTCCGAATTCAGCACGCTGTACGGAGAAAACTGCGCGGGTTGCCACGGCGCGGAAGGCAAGGGAGGCGCGGCCCTGGCGCTTGCGAGTCCGGTCTATTTGGCGATCGCGGACAACACGGCGATTCGCAAAGTCATTGCTAGCGGCGTCCGTGGAACCCCGATGCCGGCTTTCGCCGAAAGCTCCGGCGGAATGCTGACCGA
>Ga0335085_10012441_pt1 | contig 12536 bp, 13 predicted proteins | sample Lox_Sample_45_FD_206712 | JGI IMG/M metagenome (GOLD analysis project Ga0335085, IMG submission 206712) | Soil microbial communities from Loxahatchee National Wildlife Refuge, Florida, United States - Lox_Sample_4.5 | ecosystem: Environmental > Terrestrial > Soil > Wetlands | place: USA...
GCGGCTCGGGCACGTGGAAGGAGGCCAGCTGGTTCAGCGGCGTCTGCGTGCCGTAGTACTCGGCGGTGAGCTTCGAGAAGACGGCGGGCGTAACACGGCCGGTGCGGATGTTGCTGAAGTCTTCCTGGGCGACCGTGACGGCCTTGTCCATCTTCTCCTCGGCCTCGAAGAGAGTGTCATCGATCATCGTGTTCGCTCCTGTGCACTGACGGCGGCGTTGACCACATTACCCGTATACAGCCGCGTCGCGCGGCCCGGAGGGACCACGCGACGCGCTTGGGCTGCTTGTGCTGCTTGTACTGTTTGACCAGGCCTGACCTAGGCCTGGCCGACGCGGAAGCGGGCGAAGGCCTTGACGTTCACCTTGCCGGCCGCGAGGACCGACTTGATGGACTGCTTCGGGTCCTTCACCGACGCCTGCTCGGTCAGCACGACATCCTTGTAGAAGGCGCCGACGCGGCCCTCGACGATCTTCGGGATGGCCTGCTCCGGCTTGCCCTCCTCGCGGGTGATCTCCTCCGCGATCCTGCGCTCCTTCTCGACCACGTCCGCGGGCACCTCGTCCCGGGTGACGTACTGGGCGCCGGCAGCGGCGATCTGCTGCGCGATGTCCTTGGCGACCTCTTCGTTGGCCGCGTCGAGCTGGACGAGCACGCCGATGGTCGGCGGCAGGTCCCGGTCGGACTTGTGCAGGTAGGTGGTCACGTAGCCGCCGTCGAGCAGGGCGTAGCGGCCGAGCTCGAGCTTCTCCTTGATGGACGCGCTCGCGTCCTCGATGAGCGCCTCGACCGTCTTGCCGTCCGCGGTCTCCGTGGTCAGCAGCGCGAGCCGGTCGGCCGGCTTCCTGGTGATCGCGGCCTGCGCGATCTTGGCGGCCAGCTCCTGGAAGCCCTCGTTCTTCGCCACGAAGTCGGTCTCGCAGTTCAGCTCGACAAGGACGCCAGCGCTCGTGCCGTCGAGCTCGGCGATCACCAGGCCGTTGGCGGCGGTCCTGTCGGCCCGCTTGCCCGCGTCCTTGACGCCCTTCTTGCGCAGCAGCTCGATGGCCACGTCGATGTTGCCATCGGACTCGGCAAGCGCGTTCTTGCAGTCCATCATGCCGGCGCCGGACAGGTCCCGGAGCCGCTTGATGTCAGCGGCGGAAAAATTCGCCATTGTCTGTTCCTCGCTTTGGAGTGGTGGTCAGCGTGGTCAGCGTCACTCGGCGTCTTCGGCTGCGGCCTCGGCGGCCTCGGCGGTCTCCTCGGCCGCGGCGGCCTCGGCGATCTCCGGGGCGGCGACCTCGGCCTCGGCGATGTCAGCGTCGGCCTCGGCGGAGGTGGTGACCGGAGACTCCTGGATCTCCTCAGCCGGGGCCGCCGGGGCCGCCTGGGCCGCCTGGGCCGCGGAGCCCTCAAGGAGGTCACGCTCCCACTCGGGCAGCGGCTCGTCGGCGCTGGTGGTGAACTGGTCCTCGGACGGCTTCACGTCCGTCTCCGCCGCACCGGAACGGGAAATGAGGCCGTCGGCCACCGCGTCGGCGACCACGCGGGTGAGCAGTGCAACGCTGCGGATCGCGTCGTCGTTACCCGGGATCGGGTAGTTCACCTCGTCGGGGTCACAGTTGGTGTCGAGGATCGCGACCACCGGGATGCCCAGCTTGCGCGCCTCGTTGACCGCGATGTGCTCCTTCTTGGTGTCCACCACCCAGATGGCGCTCGGCACGCGGGCCATGTCCCTGATGCCGCCGAGGGTCTTGTCCAGCTTGTCGCGCTCGCGCTTGAGGCCGAGCAGCTCCTTCTTGGTCATGCCGGAGCCCGCCACGTCGCTGAAGTCGATCTCCTCAAGCTCCTTGAGGCGCTGCAGCCGCTTGTAGACGGTGGAGAAGTTGGTGAGCATTCCGCCCAGCCAGCGCTGGTTCACGAACGGCATGCCGACCCGGCGCGCCTGCTCGGCGATCGCCTCCTGGGCCTGCTTCTTGGTGCCGACGTAGAGGATCGTGCCGCCGTGCGCGACCGTCTCCTTGATGAACTCGTACGCGCGGTCGATGTAGTCGAGCGACTGCTGGAGGTCGATGATGTAGATGCCGTTGCGCTCGGTGAAGATGTAGCGCTTCATCTTCGGGTTCCAGCGCCGGGTCTGGTGCCCGAAGTGGACGCCGCTCTCCAGGAGCTGCTTCATGGTTACGACCGGGGCCATCGCGGTCCTTCCGTGTTGGTGCGCGCGGCTCCGCTCGCCGTCCCTTCCGTCAGGGCGGCTGCCGTTCGTTGTCGCGCGCGGCTCGGTTGTCTGTCCTGGTGCCCGCCGGCTCTGCTAGTGGCATCCACACCGTGCCTACCTGCCCATTGGGGACCGGTGGACCGAGTGGTGTGTCCCGCGCCATGGCTGGCGCGGCTTGCGGACACGCGAAGTTGGCCGCCCAGGGCCGCATTCCCGAGGGCGTGCGACTAGACGACCGCTCGTATTCTATCCCGTGCCGGGAAGTCCTGCAGTCGGGGAGGCCGGCTGGGCCGGCGCTGTCGCCAGATAAGGCGCGGGGGTGGGCCTGGCGGTAGGTGGCCTTGAGGCGCTCGGCGGAGACGTGGGTGTAGATCTGGGTGGTGGCCGGCGAGGCGTGGCCGAGGATTTCCTGGACGCTGCGCAGGTCGGCGCCGCCCTCGACCAGGTGGGTGGCCGCGGTGTGCCTGATGGCGTGCGGGCCCGCGTCGCGGACGGCGGGCGGCCCTCCGTCGTCGGGGTGTTCGGCCGCCGCGTGCCGCGCGGCCAGGTCGGCGGCGCGGAGCCGGACGTGCACGATGCGGCGTGCGGTTCTCGGGTCGAGCCTGCCGCCGCGGGCCCCGAGGAACAGGGCGTCCTCGCTGTGCTCATTGGCGAGGATCGGCCGTCCGACCTCCTCCCAGCGCGCGAGCGCCCGCATCGCCGGGATCCCCACGGGGACGACGCGCTCCTTGCGGCCCTTGCCGAAGACCCGCACGGTCCGACGGCCGCGGTCAAGCCCGTCGGTGTCGAGCCCGCACAGCTCGCTGACCCGGATCGCCGACGCGTAAAGCAATTCGAGCACCGCGGCGTCGCGCATGGCCATGGCCGCTACGGAGCGCTGGCCGACCGCGAGTTCGCGCAGCGCCCGGTCCTCGCAGTCCGCGAGCACCACGTTGATCTCGTCCCTGCGCAGCACCTGCGGCAGCGCGCGCCGGGCCTTGGGCGTGCCGAGCTGCGGTCCCGGGTCGACGGCAAGCCAGCCCTGGCGGTGGGCGTAAGCGGTGAACGCGCGGGCCGCCGCGCCGCGGCGGGCCAGCGTGGCGCGGGCGGCGCCTGCCTGGTGCTGGCTCGCCAGCCAGCCGCGCAGCGTCGTCAGGTCGATGAACGCCGGATCTTCGACGCCGACATGCCAGGCGTATTCGACTAGCGACTGGATGTCGCCCTGGTAGGCGCGCACGGTGTGGCGCGAGAGGGCGCGCTCGGCCGCGAGATGGCGGCAGAACTCGGCCAGCGCCGAACTGAGCGCCGCTGGCAGGCCCTCGTCCATGGCCAAAGTGTGCACCCGGCCACGCGACTTGGGAACGACCTGCGCAAGGGTTTTACCTGGATGTTGCAGCGCCAGGCGCGTAGCTGACCGACTCGAGCACTAGCTCGTCCCCGCCGCTGATGTCGACGTCGCTGCCCGCACAGTGCGGGCAGCGGGCCAGCACGTCGTTGCTTTCGCTGGCGGTACCGCACGCGCGGCAGTGCACGGTGACCGGCACCGTCACGACTTCCACGGCGGCGCCGTCCGCCTCGGTGCCCGCCGCGACGAAACTGAACGCCTGCGCCATCGACTCGGGATCCACCGCGTGCCGGACCCCGCAGCGCACCCGTATCCCGCTGACCGGCCGCCCGGCCGCCCGGCTCCTGACCGCTTCAAGCACGCCCTCGCACAAGCCGAACTCGTGCACGTTGTCCTCGCATTCTTGTCGGCTACATGTCCCTGATCTTCAGGTAGCGCTTGATTTCCGGTACCGAGCGGATCACCACCACCGCGATCCCCGCTACGATCGCTACCTCAATCAGCCTGGTCACCATCGTGTACACCCGCTTTCTGCTGGGTTCGGTCAAGAATTTCCTCGACAGCGCGGACCGCGTGCGGCAGTGCCGCACGCACCTGGTCCGACAGGCCCATCCCCGGGCTGACGTCGGCAGGTTCGCACGCAACGATGAGGCTGCGGCCGGGACGGCTGCCCATCGAGCTGAGCATCGCGAAGATCTCAGCCGGCGCGAGCCCATGCGCGTCCATGACCGCCGCCGCTGGTGCGGCATCCCCTGGCTCGACTTCGAGCACCGTGACGGTGCCTGGCTCATACCCACGCTGCGCGGCATCGACCAGCACGAATAGGTCGCAGCCGTTGAGCAGTTCGTAGACCAGGTGGACCCCGCGGATACCGAAATCCGCGATTTCGACGCCGGGCGGCCGCGACCGGTCCCCCAGCAGCCTTATGACCTCGACGCCGAACGCGTCGTCCCGCTGGAAGATGTTGCCAACTCCGGCGACCAGCGTCCGTCCCGTCATTGGCTGGCACCCCCCGGTCCGGTACTGGCGGCGTCAGGTCCCGCCGCGCAGGGCTCAACCTCATCAGGCGCGAAGTACCGGAACCGTCCGTGCGCGGACTGCAGGTCCGCCGCCGGGTCGTCGGCGAGCGTAACCGCCAGGTAAACCGTGTCGTCGACGTCAAGCAGGACCGCCTCGACGAGCGCCTCGCGCCCCGCGAGGAACATGTCCTGCGCGTCTGCGCGGCGGGAACCTGGGCGCAGTATCACGCGGCTGCCGCGGGCAACCCGCCGGCCTGCCACCACGACGGCGTCGGTAGCCGGCGACACGGATGCGTCCGCGCCCGGATCCCACCACGGCACATCCGGACGGCCGGCACCCGCCAGCCCAGCGGCAGTCCCGTCGGCTGGTTCCGCGCGGGGACCTGGACCGCGCATAGCGCGGATGGTGCCGTGCAGCCGCTCCATGGTCGGCATGTCCATCGCGTCCACCCGGTCGATCAGCGCCGCGGCGCGCGGATCCGTGGCCCGGGCAGCCGCCTTCTCCTCGTCGGACAGGGCGAGCGTGCGAAGGGTGAGGATCTCGTCGATCTCTGTGCCGTCGTACAGCTCGCCCGGGCTTTCCGGCGCGATCTGCGGGTGATCCGGCAGGATGATCGGCGCGGCCAGCATCACCTGGCGGCTGTCCCCCGATCCGGCGAGCACCGGCCAGCAGCCGGTGTTCTGGCATGCGCTCACCTCCTGGCTGGCCCATTCCGGCGGGTCGGTCATCGAGATGAACGCACCGCCGGAGACCGTGATGATGATGTGGGCCGCGACTAGGGCGGCCGGCAGCGCCTCGTCCCTATTCTCCGCCGCTGTGCCGGACTCGTTGGTCACCCGCACGGTCAGCCTGGCGGCTTGCCAGGGGCCCGGCAGGGGTGTCGCATGCACCGACACGGACCCGGCAAGCGGCTCACGGCGACGGACGACGCGCGTGCCCGACACGGTCTCAGCTTCTTCGCCGCCTGGGATAGCGAAACGGTGGAGGGCACCGTCGCCAAGCAGCACCGCACTCGGCACGGTTACCGCGACTTCTTGTTCGACGGCCTCGTCCCACACCGACGGCGTGCCGCTTGCCGTATGCCGCCGCTGCACCTGGAGGAACCGGACGACGACCTCCACCGCGGGCTGGCCGCCGTGCTCGAATACGCATTCAGCGTGCAGCGCAGTGCTCTCCGACGGGTCGGTCGCCGCGTAGCCGGGCGGCATCAGCACGCCGAACTGCCAGCGGCTCCGGTTCTTCTGCGCGGACGCACGGTAGGGATAGAGTATGTACCCCTCGTAGAGGACCGCGTCGGCGATGCGGCGCACCTCGCCGGTGCTCACGACGGCCCCGCCCGCCGGGCAGACACAGCCCCAGTCTTAGTTTCGCCGGCCGCCGCGAGCAGCGCGGACAGCGTGGCGTCCCACGTGGGGAGCGCGTGCCGGGCCTTGAACACGGACAGCGCGTCGAGGGTCTCTTTCTCGCACCGCAGCCAGGCGCTGCCGGGGAAGTGCTCGCTGACGACGTCCTGCCAGACCCGCACCGGCATCCGGTAGGAAGCCTCGGAGCTCCACGGGATCAGCTGCACGCGGTACGACTCGCCCTGCGCAACGAAGATCGTGCCGCTGAACAGCAGCAGCAGCGGGATCGTGCCGTCGTCTAGACCCTGGAGATAGCGCGCGGACGCGACCTCGAGGTCGTAGGTGCACGGCACCTGCACTTCGATCTCGGTCGCCGACATGAATCCCGGCACCATCGCGGACACCGTGGCGAGCTGGATGGGCTTGACCGTTTCCGCCCACCGCGAGGCGTCGCCGAACAGGTCGTTAAGCCGCCGCGCCTCGTCGCCTGAGTACCTGCGGCGGTGCGGCTCGATGCGGATCTGACAGCGCAGCGCGATGGCGTGCACGCGCACGCCGGTGCTCTCGGTGATGGTCACCGCGAAGGTCAGCGTCGGCGTGGCGGCGTAGCGCAGCGCGTGCGCTTCTGTGCACCCGAAGGTCAGCTCCGCCATCTAGGCCTCCTGCGCGAATTCAAGCGTGCGGGCGCGGGTGCGCAGGCCGTCGAGCAGCTCCGTGATGAGGTCCCGCACCTCGGTGCCGCCGTCGAACCCGCGCCACTGCTGTCGCAGCGCGCCGGCCAGCGAGTAGCACACGTCGATGGGAACGAGGAACGTGTCGATGGGCCCAGCCTCCCGCGGTGCCCCGCCGGCGACCAGGATCGCTTCCACGTCGGGCAAGGCCGCGCGCAGCAGCGGATGGCTGGCGGCGAGGCTGTCCCAGGCGGCGAGGTCGAGCTCGCATTCGGTTACCCCGGCGGGGCTCGGGTAGCTCGCGATGACGCGGCCGAGCGCCGAGTTCGTGAAGAAGAACGCGACGGAGACGGGGATCTGCAGCTCGGCCCACTCGGCAGTGGTCAGCGGGGCGCGCGGATCATTACACACGCGGTCGGGTACCGTGCGGTAGCGGCCGCCTGGCCGGGTGAACAGCAGCGCGCACGCGCGACAGGCGCAGGCGATTGACCGGTGCTCCATGTCCACCATGTGCGGGTGCTCGGCGCCGACCGGCTCGCCGCACAGTTCACAGCGTTCATCCGGGCCCTCGCCGTTCCGTCCCGGTCGGCTGGCCGGCCGGGCGAAGCGGCGCAGCCCGGGGGCGCCCCCCGTCATAGCGCCTGCGCCGGGCGACGGGTAATCTGCAGCAGCGGTGCCTCGCGCGGCGCGAAATCCACGCCGGCAGTGTCTGGCGCGGCGGCGGCGATCGCCGCCTCGACGACCTCAGCCGTGGAGCCGCAGCCGTGGCCGAGCCGGACGTGCGCCACGCCCGAGGTGTCCACGCCGAGGAACTCGGCGCCCGTCCCGAGACGGCCCAGGGCGCGCCTGATCCTCGCGCCGGCATCGAGCGGGTGCAGGTCGTGGACCAGCAGCAGGCTCTCCACCAGCGGGTCGGCGATGAGCAGCGCCTGCAGGCGGGCGTCGTCGCCGACGGTCCGCATGATCGTCGCGAGCCCGGCACCGTACAGCCGGACCAGGCAGGTGACGAGCTCCTCGGCGACATCAGCCGCCTCCGGGTCCGACCGGGCCCGGAGGCCGGCTAGCAGCGCCTCGACGCGGTCCCCTGCTTCCCGGACGTCGTCGGCGCCGTCGGCGGGAGTTCCGCTGGCGGCGGGCCGGTGGCTGGCAACAGGGCCCATGTCAGATCGCCAGCGTCACACCGGTCGGCGAGTGCGCTGTGTTGAGCACCCGGCCGCCGCCCAGGTACATGTGCACGCCGCACGGCAGGCACGGGTCGAAGCTGCGCACTGCCCGCATGATGTCGATGCCCTTGAAGCGCTCCGGCGGATTCTCCTCGAAGATCGGAGTATTTTGCACCGCGTCCTCGTAGGGCCCTGGCGTCCCGTATGTGTCACGCACGCTGCCGTTCCACGGCGTCGGCGGGTACGGGTGGTAGTTCGCGATCTTCCCGCCCCTGACCACCATGTGGTGCGACAGCACGCCGCGCACCGCCTCGGTGAACCCGCAGCTCACCGACTCGTCGGGCACCTTGAACGGCTCCCACGTCTTGGTCCGCCCGGCCCGCACCTCCGCAAGCGCCTGCTCCGTGAAGTACAGCGCGCAGGCGGCGGCGTAGGCCTGGAAGTAGGTCCTGGCGCGGTCCCGCTCGATGGCGTTGGACAGCGGCTTGCCCGCCTTGTCCACCGGCGGGGCCCACTCGAACGTCGCCTCTGGCCGCGACACCGTCCGCGGCAGGTTGATCTGCACGCTGTGCCCGGTGGACTTCACATAGCCGCAGTCCACAAGCCCGGCAAGCGCCGTCGCCCACAGCCGGGCGATGGGGCCGCCGCCGGTGTCGAGGGGCAGGTAGTCCTTGCCGTCGAACCACCGTGGCGACATCGTCCAGCTGTACTTGTCGTCGAAGTCGCGCTTGGCGGGGCGCGGGATCGTGTGCTGGTTCCACGGGTGCCTGCGGTCGACGGGGTTGCCGAGCGGGTCGCGGGTGACGAACATCTCCTGGTCTTCCCAGTCCTCGTAGAACGAGTGGCCGAGCAGGATCCTGATGCCGAGGTTGATGTCGACCAGGCTGGTGGTGACGAGCTTGCCGTCCACCACCACGCCGGGGGTGACGAACATCTTGCGGCCCCAGTCCGCCATGTTCTGGTAGGTGAAGTCGCAGTACTCCGGGTTGTTGAGGCTGCCCCAGCAGCCGAGCAGCACCCGCCGCCTGCCGACCTCCTCGTATCCGGGCAGGGCCTCGTAGAAGAAGTCGAACAGGTCGTCGTGCATTGGCACGACGCGCTTCATGAACTCCACGTAGCGCATCAGCCGGGTGAGGTAGTCGGTGAAGAGCTGCACGGTGGCGATCGTGCCGACCCCGCCGGGGTACAGCGTGGACGGGTGCACGTGGCGCCCTTCCATCAGGCAGAACATCTCGCGCGTTGACCGGGACACCGCAAGCGCCTCGCGGTAGAACTCGCCCTCAAGGGGGTTGAGCGAGCGCATGATGTCACCGATGGTCCGGTAGCCGTGCTCAGCCGCGTGCGGCGCCTCCGTGGCGTTGGCGCGCTCAAGGACGCCGGGATTGGTCTCCGCGACCATCTTCTCGCAGAAGTCGACCCCGACCAGGTTCTCCTGGAAGATGTTGTGGTCGAACATGTACTCGGCGGACTCGCCGAGGTTGATGATCCACTCCCCGAGGTGCGGCGGCCGCACCCCGTAGGCCATGTTCTGGTTGTAGACCGAGCAGGTGGCGTGATTGTCGCCGCAGATGCCGCAGATCCGGCTGGTGATGAAGTGCGCGTCGCGCGGGTCCTTGCCCTTCATGAAGATGCTGTAGCCGCGGAAGATCGACGAGGTGCTATGGCACTCGGCGACCCGCTTGGCCGCGAAGTCGATCTTGGTGTAGATGCCGAGGCTGCCCACGATCCTGGTGATCGGGTCCCAGGCCATCTCGACGAGCCCGGTGTCCTTGCCTGACGTCTGGGCGGGAACGCTCGCGGTCGCCTTATCTGTCGTTGTCATCTCAGATCACCACGTCTTCTGGTAGCCGGTGCGAAGCTCGCTGCCCTTGACCCGCCACTTCGGTTCCTTGTCGACCGCGCGCTGGGTGAAGCCGCGCAGCGTGCGGATGACCGTGCCGTAGGCGCCGCTGGCCGAGGTGGACACCCGGGCGCCCGGCGGCTCGTCCATGAACGGCATGAACTTGTCAGGGAATCCCGGCATCGTGCAGGCGATGCAGATGCCGCCGACGTTGGGGCAGCCGCCGACCCCGTTGATCCAGCCGCGCTTGGGCACGTTGCACTTGACGACGGGTCCCCAGCAGCCCAGCTTGACCAGGCACGCGGGTGAGTCGTACTCGCCCGCGAAGGTGCCTTCCTCGTAGTAGCCTGCCCGGTCGCAGCCCTGGTGGACGGTCTGCTCGAACAGCCAGCGCGGCCGCAGGGCCTCATCGAGCGGGATCATCGGCGCCTGGCCCGCCACCTGGTAGAGCAGGTACAGGATCGTCTCCGACAGGTTGTCTGGGTGGATCGGGCAGCCGGGCACGCAGACGATCGGCAAGCCGGCTTTGGACGTCCAGTCCCAGCCCAGGTAGTCAGGCACGCCCATCGCACCGGTCGGGTTGCCCGCCATCGCGTGGATGCCCCCGTAGGTGGCGCAGGTGCCAACGGCAAGGATCGCGGTGGCCTTCGGCGCGAGCCGGTCAAGCCATTCGCTCGTGGTCATCGGCTGCCCCGTGGCGGGGTTGTTGCCGAAGCCGCACCAGTAGCCTTCCGGCTTGATCGCCTCGTTGGGGATGGACCCCTCGACGACCAGCACGAACGGCTCAAGCTCACCCCGGTCGGCCTTGTGCCACCACTCGATGAACGTGTCGGCCCCCTGCTCGGGTCCGCACTCGAAGTCGATCAGCGGCCAGTGAACGGCAACCTTGGGCAGCCCGGGCAGCGCGCCGAGCACGATCTCCTCGATACTCGGCTGGGTCGCGGCGGTCAGCGCGACCGAATCCCCGTCGCAGCCGAGCCCGCCATTCATCCAGAGGATGTGGACAACAGGTTCCTCGTCGGTGTGTGTCATGGAACGCCACCCTTCGGCTGGCAGCCCACGGCCGCGGCGGAACGCCACCAGACCCGGGCCAGAACGTATCTCGGGCCTGATGCGAGCTCCTTCTCGCTCAGCCCCGCGCTATGCCGGCCGCAGATGCCGGCTCGGTAACCGTTCATCGGTTCATGACCGGCCAGGTCACCCGGTCCCCAGGGCCCAGTGCCGGTTCGATCAGGGTATTCCCGCCCCGACCCGAGTACAAGACAGAAGAGTCGACCGGCTGGACATATCTGTCCGCCATCGCTGTCCGCCAGCCCGACTCGCGGGCATTGCTCTGTGGACGTACGCTGGTGCCTATAGTGCCAGCATTGGGCCCTCCCGACGCATTGGCCCGGTTTGACTGCTTGACCTCAGGAAAAGGGGCGATGGACAGAGCTGACGACACGATCAGCGACAACATCGAAGTCGTGCCGGTCGTCGTTGTCTCGCAGACCTTTCCCGCCAGGCCGTCCTCGATCCCCGACATCCGTGACTTCGTCCGCAAGTGCCTGGCGCAGTCACCCCTGTCCGAACAGGACACCCGCGAGGTGGGTGAGACCGTCTCCCGTGCACTGCTCGAAGCGGCGGGGCCGACCGGTGCCATCAGCGTTTCCTTCCGTATCTTCCCCGACCATGTCGAGGTCGACGTGCTCAAGTCGGGGGCGCAGATCGGCGCGGCCGCGGGGCTTGACGCCCTGTCGTCGCTGATGCGGGCACACGCGGCCGGCGGCGTCAGGCAGCAGCCCGGGACGGGGAGCCTGGTGGTGGGGCGCCAGGTCACCGACGATGCGGACGCGGAGTCCTTCGCCAACTGGATGGCGGGCGTGCTCCGCAGGGAAGGCATGACGATGGAGGCCGCCGCACGTCAGCTCGGCGTCTCGGTGAAGACCGTGAGCCGCTGGGTCGGCGGTACCACCGAGCCCCGGCTGCGCGACCTGCGGCGGATCCGCGACCTGTTCGGCGAGACCCCTTTCACGTAAGCCGGGCCGGTGCGTACGGTGGTGCGGTGACTGACATCACGGGGACATACGAGCTCGGCTCCGGCGCGGGCCGGGTGCTGGTCAGGACGGGACGCGAAGGCCTGGCCGCCCGGGCGGGCCACGACCTGACGATCGAGATCACCCGGTGGTCGGCGCGGGTCACGATCCCCGGTGCCGACGGCGGCGGGATCGCCGCCGCGACCCTGACCGCCGAGCTTGACCTAGGTTCCCTGGCGGTCCGCGAGGGCACCGGCGGCGCCAAGCCGCTCACCGACCGGGACCGGCGGGACATTCAGGGCCAGGCGCGCAAGATCCTCGGCGACCCGGCGAAAGCCAGCTTCACCGCCTCCCGGATCATCCCGTCATCCTCCGCCCCGGCGGCCAGTGGCGCGATCGAGGGCAGCCTCACCCTGCACGGCAGTTCGCGGCCTGTGCGGCTGGAAGTCGTCAGCCCCGCCCCCGGCCGCTACCGGGGAAGCGGCACGGTCCGGCAGACAGACTTCGGCATCACGCCTTATTCGGGGTTCTTCGGCGCGCTCAAGCTCAAGAACGAGGTCATCATCGAATTCGATGTGACAATCGAAGTCAAGAACCAGGAGTTACGAAACGGGAGCGCGTGACACCAGGACACCCCACGACACAGGCTGCGGCTGTCCGGACGGCCATCCGGGTGGAGGGCATCGTCCAGGGGGTCGGCTTCCGGCCGTTCGTGCACGGCCTGGCGACCAGGCTAGGGCTTGGCGGGCTGGTCGGTAACGACGCCGACGGGGTGTTCGCCGAGGTAGAGGGCTCGCCGGAGGCCGTGGCCGAGTTCCTGCACGCACTGAAGCGTGACGCACCGCCCCTCGCCAGGGTCGAGCGCGTCACGGCGGCGCCCATGGCGCCCGCCGGGACGGCACGTTTCGAGATCGTCGCGAGCGAGCCAGGCGGCCGGCGCAGGACCCTGATCGCCGCGGAC
>Ga0335085_10012443_pt1 | contig 12536 bp, 10 predicted proteins | sample Lox_Sample_45_FD_206712 | JGI IMG/M metagenome (GOLD analysis project Ga0335085, IMG submission 206712) | Soil microbial communities from Loxahatchee National Wildlife Refuge, Florida, United States - Lox_Sample_4.5 | ecosystem: Environmental > Terrestrial > Soil > Wetlands | place: USA...
CCACGGGGCAAGCGAGGGCATAGGATTCAGCGGCGGCCGCGCGTACGAGTACGCCCGGGACTTTGTGGCGATCGGGCCACGGTGGCCGACGAGCCCGGGACATTTGAAGGCCGAGGCATTTCTGCGTGAGCACTTCAGGCACGATCAGGTGGAAGAGGACACCTTCACGGCCGATACGCCGATCGGTCCGGTGGCCATGCGCAACTTCATCGTGCGTTATCCGGGCAAAAGAGACGGGGTGATCGTGCTGGCCTCGCACTACGAGACGAACTACTGGTTGCGCAACATCAATTTTGTGGGTGCGAACGATGGCGGCGCAACGACTGGACTGCTGATGGCTCTGGCGGACAAGTTCCGTGCGGAGACCGCCGGCGGACGGAAGCTCGACGGCTACTCCGTGTGGCTGGTGTTCTTCGATGGCGAAGAGGCGATAAGAAGCTGGTCGGAGTCGGATTCAACCTATGGCAGCCGGCACCTGGCAGCGAAGTGGGGCCGCGACGGAACGCTCGGGCACATCAAGGCGTTCATCCTGACCGACATGATCGGCGATCGAGATCTCGACATTCAGCGAGAGACGCAGTCGACGGCATGGCTGGTGGACCTGGTGCGCGAGGCGGCGAAGAAGCATCATGACGAACAGTACTTCTTTCAGACAGAAGAGTCTGTAGAGGACGACCACCTGGCATTTGTGCGGCGGGGTGTTCCTTCGATCGATCTGATCGATCTGGACTATGGGCCGAACAACAGCTATCACCATACGGCGCAGGACACGCTGGACAAGATCAGCGCGCGGAGCCTACAGATTGACGGCGACGTGATTCTGGAGACGATCCGGCTCATTAATCAGAGATAGAAACGTCTCTATCTTGTTGTTGCGGGCGGGCCGATTCATTGAGATAGCATGCAAGCTATGATCGCCGGAGCATCGTGGGGTTGGTGGATCGGTTTTCACGCGGCGGTGCTTCTGCTGCTGACTGTGGATGCGCTGCTGCCCTCGCACCGGCGCGACGCAAAGCAGACGCAGGCCGGCGCATGGATTTGGACCGGCGTACTGTTCATCGCGGCAGCAGTCTTTGCCAGCTGGATCTACCTGCAGATGGGGCGGCAGCGGGCGCTGGAGTGGGTGGCCGGATACACGATCGAGACCTCGCTGAGCATCGACAACCTGTTTGTCTTCCTGGTCCTGTTCCAGGGGTTTCGCATTACTGCAGCAAGGCAGCATCGCGCGCTGCTCTGGGGGGTAGGCGGCGCAATTGTGATGCGCGGGCTCTGCATTGCAGCCGGTGTCACTCTCATTGACAAATTTGACTGGGTAACGTGGATCTTCGGGCTTTTCCTGCTGTATGCGGCCTGGAGATTGCTGAGCGGCGGTTCGGCACATGCTGTAATTCCGGGGTGGATTCAGCGGCTTCAGCCGACGAAGGGTTCGCTGCTCCCCGTGATTCTGGCTGTGGAAGTAACCGACCTGATCTTTGCAGTGGACTCGATTCCGGCGGTGCTCGGTGTCTCACATGATCCGTTTGTGGTGTACACCTCAAATATCGCGGCGATTCTGGGACTACGTTCGCTTTACTTTGCGCTGGCGTCTCTGCTCGATCGGTTCCGGTATCTGCATTATGGTCTGGGCGCGCTGCTGGGCTTTGTCGCGCTGAAGATGCTGGCGGCGCATTGGTTCGACGTGCCAATCGCGGCATCCCTGGCGGTTATCGGCGGGATCCTGGCGGTGTGCGCCATTGCGTCAGCCCTTGCGGGCAAGCCACCCACGACAACTGAGAAATAGGAAGACCCTCAATCCATTGAGATCTGGACGAGACGCTCGTCATGCGCGACAACGGGCAGGCCGCGTTCGCGCCAAGAGGGACGAGCAACGTGCTGCATGCGTGCGACGGCGCTGCCGATGGCCATTGATCCGCGCAGGAGGTGTTTGGCTTTGAGCGGACCGGCCAGGCGAATCTCGCTGATCCAATGTGCGGCCGCACTGGCCGAGCAACCGCACTGCGAGCAATCGGGATTGCCGCCAAAAACGCAAGGCTCGACGTGGGTGCGGAGATCGGCTGAGTAGTTCTTTGACAGTCGCGAGAAGGTGCAGTGTTTGGGCGACGCGGGCGGATGCAGGAGCGCCTGCGCGTAGCCCCTGCCCACGAGCAGCCTGGGAAAGTGCGCGCGCAGGCGGGGAAGTTCTTTGGCGATGAACTCGCGTTGTTCGTGACTAAGGCGCTCGGCGCTCTTTTCACCGCGTTGCGGCGAGTAGAGGCTGACCCAGATGTGACGCACCTCATCGCGCGCGTTCCAGAAAGCCACGTACTCCTCGAGGTACGAGGGCCGTGCGAGCATCTGCGCGGTGATGGTCCAGTGAACGTTGACGCGGCGGCCCGCGATGTTGGCGAGGATGCGGTCGTAGGTGGCGGGCTCGCGGCGGATATTGTGATGCTCAGGCAAGCCGTCGATGGAGATGGCGATCGTGAAGTTGGGAAGCTGCATCCACTCCATCGGAATGGGAATGATGCCGCTGGTGACAACCATGGCGTAAATGCCGCGGCTGCAAAGCTCGGGGAGAATCCGGCTGAGCTCGCGGTGACGCACCATCGGTTCGCCGCCGACGAGGGTGACCTGGAGAGGCTTGTGGCGATCGGCGAGTTCAAGCACGCCCTGGACAAGATCGTCGCCACGCTTGTCGCTGAGTTCGCGGAGTGTGACTTCGCCGCCGAGGTGGTCAGAGCCGTAGGCGTAGCACCCAGGACAGTGCAGAGGGCACTCGCGGGTTACCTCAATGGAGAGGATCGGAGTATGGCCTCGGAGGACCTTACCCCAGGATTGGAAGACATTCCTGATCCGCAACCTGTCACCTCATGGGGAGCTGAGACGATCGGCGTACAGAATTTCTTACTCAACTTAGACGCTTGCCGGGGGAGAAGGGTTCGCAAATTCGCCGAGGCTGGGCGCGAGGACGAAGGGATCGCGGAGCCTGGGGTTGGAGATTCCGGAAGCCGTTTATTGCAGGGGGCGTTGGCGGATGCCGCGCAGTCGTCGTATGCTGAACGGAGAAGCGGCATGAAGACTTTCACTCTAGACGAAGCGCAGTCGTTGCTGCCGGTATTGGAATCGTTGCTGAACCGCGCCCTGGAGAGCAAGATGGCGGCCCAAGCGGCAGAGGCCAAGCTTGCCTCATTGGCGCAGAGGATCTATGTCGCCGGGGGAATGCGGGTGGACGTATCTGCCGTAGCCCAGCAGCGTGCCGAGGTCGAGGCGCAGATGCAGCGCGTACGGGAGACCGTGGGCGAGATCGACTCGATTGGCGTGCAGGTGAAGGACCTCGAAACGGGCCTGCTCGACTTCCCTTTCCGGCTTGATGACGAAGTGGTGCTGCTGTGCTGGCGCAAGGGCGAAGCTGCCATTGAGCACTGGCACACCATGGACGCGGGTTTCCAGGGCCGCCAGCCCGTGGATGAGCGCTTCCGGCGCAGGTCGGCGCAAGGCGGCAGACCCAACTAAGCAGGTAGCGGCTGAGTGCTCGCAATATATTCTGATCTTCCATGTACGTTTCTGAGAACGATGTGCGCGCAGTGCTCACCTATGGAGCATTGATTCCTGCAATTCAACAGGCGTTGATGGACTATTCAGAGGGGCGCGTGGAGCAGCCGCCGCGGACGATTCTGCGTGCGGGCAATGCCGAGGGCGTCGACAACGGCTGGTTTGCCGTGATGCCGGTGATCGCAGGCGACGTAATGGGCGTGAAGACCGTGACCTTCTTTCCGGGTAACGCGGGACATGACATTCCCACGCACATGGCGATGATTGAACTGCTGCGGCGCACCACGGGCGAACCGCTGGCGGTGATGGATGGGCGGCTGATTACGGAGATGCGGACAGCCGCGGTGTCGGCCGTGGCCTTCGCAACCCTGGCGCCCCTGCATTTTGCTGAGCCGCCGCGCAGTTTCGGGATTCTGGGTTCAGGCATACAAGCTCATGCACACATCGATGCAATGCGTCACGCTTGGCCGTCGCTGCAGGAGATCCGTATCTGGAGCCGGACGCAAGCCCACGCCGAAAGCCTTGCCGGCCGGACGGGCGCACGGGCAGTTCCTATGGAAGAGGCAGCGGCGGCAGACGTTGTGTTGACGGCGACTTCAGCGGCGACGCCGGTGTTACGAGGGCAATGGCTGCAGCCGAACGCGCTGGTGCTTGCGGTGGGCGCCACGGGGGCGACGCTGCGCGAGCTGGATGACGAGGTGATGCAGACCAGCTTCATCGTGGCGGAGTCGCGGGAGTGCGTGGAAAGGGAGTCGGGCGACGTGCGGTTTTCAGGCGCAAAAGTTGCCGCGGAGATCGGCGAGATCCTGAACGGGACGGCGAGAGGCGTTCCCTGCTTAGGGCGCGTGCTTTTCAAATCGGTGGGGATGGCTATTGAGGATCTGACCGCGGCGCGGCTGGTTTGGCAGGAACGGCTGGGCAGGCAGGCCGGAAGGTGATGGCATGTTGGCATGAGGTAAGCGGATTGCCGGATTGCCGCGTCATTAGAAGCAGAGTTCAGCAGTGCGCGTGTGCCTGTCTGTGAAACCGGGACGGAACAAGACCTGAAGCGGTAGTCTGTGCTAAGAACCAGGATTGCGCTGCGGAGGAAGGGCCATGAAACGGAAGGGATGGGCCGTAGTAGCGCTGGCGGCCGCGGCATTTCTGATTGGGGGCTGCAAGGGATTCTGGGACCTGCCGGCGGACTCCAGCTTCACCCTTACGAACAGCGGCAATATTACTGTGAGTCCGGGTTCGAGCAACACCGCAACCATCACCGTCACTCCATCGAGCTCATTTAGCGGGACGGTATCGCTGACTTGCGAGGTGACCACGTCGCCATCGAGCGCCACAAGCCCCACGACATGCAGCCTTTCTCCGACTTCGGTATCGATCAGCGGAACGACAGCCGAAACATCGACGTTGACGGCTACCACCACGTCCACAACATCAACCGGGAACTACCAGATCACGGTGACCGGCGTTTCCGGCAGCGTGACGGAAAGCACCACTGTCTGCGTTGGCGTAGGAACATCTTCGAGCGGTTGCAGCGCGGCGGGCTCAAGCGGCAACTTCTACGTTCTCAACGTGGCTACGAACGAGATTGCAGGCTACTACGTGAATGCGGGTTCGCTGACCGCGCTGAGTGGAAGCCCCTATACAGTGCCAACCACCGCGCTCTCGATGGCGATTTCGCCGAACAACAGCTTTCTCTACGTGGGGACGGCAAGCGGCATCTACGTGTACACGATTGCATCGAATGGCCAGTTGGCACTGGCGAACTCATCCGCGCCTATCACTTCAGACCAGGCGATCAGCATGCAAGTGACGACAGACGGCAACTGGCTGATCGAAGTGGCATCAGGGGCGCCGTACGTCTATGCGATTCCAATCAACTCCTCGACCGGCGTGAACACCTCACGCACCGAGCAGTATGCCGTCTTGCCGGTCAGCACCGTGCAACAGGTGGCAGTTGCGCCGGACGAGAGCTATGTGATCGCCGCGATGGGATCGGGAGGAACGGCGACGATTCCCTTCACGGCGGGGAACACGAATCCTTTGGGAGCCGTAGGCAAGATTGCCCTGAAGAACTCGGCGGGAGCAGCTTTGTCGGTTGCCGTCGATCCGAGCAGCCGGCTGTTTTATGTGGGAGAGACGGCGGCGGCTTCAGGCTCGAATACGGGTGGCCTGCGCGTGTTCAACCTGAGCACACTGACTGAAATCAGCGGCTCACCCTTCGCGACGAAAGGACTGGCGCCGTATTCGATTCTGCCAGTGACGTCGGGCGACTATGTCTATGTGGTGAACCGGCAGGTCAGCGGCAGTTCGACGGGCGTGATTGCGGGGTATTCGATTGCTGCGAGCAACAGCACCTATACGCTCACGGCGCTCGGGAGCACATTCACGGCGGGGACGAACCCGGAGGGTCTGGCAGAGGACAACCAGGGCAACTATGTCTTCGCGGTGAATTATGGGGGTAGTCCTGACCTGAAGGGCTATACGTTTGACTCGACGAATGCGGGGTACCTTGACGCCGTCATCTCTGAAGCGACGGGAACCGATCCTGTGCAGGCCAGCGCGATTGTCGCAGCGCACTGACTGTGACGTACAGTGGCGGTTCGGTTGTAGATTCCTCCGGGGTTCAGAAGCGCGGCTCAATACGAATCTGCACCGGTTGCGGTGCTATTCTCGAAGAGTCGAACAGTGGTCCTGTCAACGCGATTTCCGTTTTCTGTCTCTCCCGCCGTCTTGAGTCTTCGCTCGCCGAGTGTCTGTGTGCTTCTGCTGGGCTGCCTGCTCCTGGGCACGGGATGCGGCAGGCTCCGTCATCACAAACAGCAGGAAACGGTGTATGTGTGGACACGGCACATGTATCTGCGCGACCGTGTTGCCGTCGTCTCGAATCATGTGGGCGAGGTGACGAACGGCGAGAGGCTCGAGGTGCTGGAGCACAATCGCCGTTTTCTTCGTGTGAAGACAGAAAAGAATGTCATCGGCTGGATTCCCGAGCGTGCTGTGATCGACGGCAAGACCTACGGCGCGTTTGAGCAGCTGGCCGCAGCGCACAAAGACGACCCCGTAGTGGCGACTGGGACGCTGCGCGACGATGTGTACGAACATGTGGCGCCGGGCCGGGATGAGGACCGATTCTACCTGCTGCCGGGGGACGAGAAGGTGCAGATGCTGGTGCGAGCCTCAGTGCCCAAGGGAGGTTCACTGGGGCGGCCAGCGCAGCCGAAGCGTGGAGAGCCCAAGGCACAGGGGCCGGCCAAGCCGGACGCCGATGATTTGCCTCCGACTCCCGGGGAACCCGAAACCGAGGCTCTGCCCATGGAAGACTGGTGGCTGGTGCGCGACAGTCAGGGCCGGGTGGGGTGGATTCTGGGGAATCGCGCCGACGTGGATGTTCCCCTGAACGTGGCGCAGTACGCCGAAGGTCAAAAGATTGTGGGCGCCTACGTGATTGCCAGGGTACACGACGACCAGGCGACGGATGTACCCGATCACGAGGTGGCGGAGTATGTGACGGCGCTGGCTCCGCCGAAGTCGGGATTGCCGTATGACTTCGATCAGATCCGCGTGTTCACCTGGAGCCTGAAGCACCACCGCTACGAGACGGCATTCCGCATCCATCCTATCCAGGGATATCTGCCGGTGAAGATCTCGAGCGAGCAGACCGACAAGGGCACCGAACCGGTGTTCAGCTTCCAGATCGCGGGTTCGCCGGATGTGGCCATCAATCCCGAGACGGGCATTGCAAAGCCTGCACAGGAGAGGACCATCAGCTACGCGCTGCGCGACACGCTGGTGAAACGTGTGGGCCCCGACATGGCGCCGATTCCGTTGCTGCGCGAACCAGGTGAGAAGAAGGCAGAGAAGAGGCGGCGGAAGTAAAAACCGGACCGCAGCTCCGGTTACAGCCTTGCAGCGAAGGGCTGCAGGCGTTCGAGGAACGCGCGCTGCGCAGGGTGGATTCTCCCGGCGGCATTGGCAAGGGTAAACCACGCGGCGCGGTCGACCTCAGGGAAACTCTGCAATCTGCCGGAGCGCGGAGGCCATTCCAGTTCGAAGGTGTTGCTGCGGATGGCAGCGGCATCGATATCGCCTTTGAGCGCCCATGCTGTGACGATCTTTCCCGAAGCGAGCCGTACCTCGCCCAAGGGAAGCCATTCTCCGGATGGCGGCGTGAAGCCGGTTTCTTCTTCAAACTCGCGACGCGCCGCGGCAAGGGGGTCGTCCGCGGGTGCGTACTCCCCTTTGGGAATCGACCAGACGCCTTGGTCTTTCGCCTGAAAGAAGGGCCCTCCGGGGTGTACGAGGAAGACCTCGCAGACCTCACTCACTACGCGATATAACAGGATGCCTGCGCTGCGTTTAGGCATGGCGTAAAAGGTTGCCTCGCATTCATGATGTCAGACTGGGCAGGATGTTTCTCGCGAGATGGGAGTCCGGGTGGCAACCCAAAGCCGAGGGGATGCACTCCAAGGGGGTTGGACAGCTGTCCTTCAGGTGATATTTGAATCGAAGAACTGCGCGCTCACTTCTCTGCCTCTGTTCATTTGCTCTTCCCTTTGCGTCTTGCGTGCACGGACAGGCGCACATCGACCCTTCTCTCCCTGAGGCCCCCCTGGGGCATCAGCGAGCTTTCTTTCTGTTTCCCGGCTACGACACGGTGCGTAACCCGCATGCACCGGTGGCGGCGCTGCGGCCAAGGCAAAAGTTCGAGATGGCCTACCGGGCCACGTTTGACCCGGGGCTTGTGGTGCGCGCTGCATTCGTATCGGGATTTGACGAAGCGGCGAGCGTGGGACCGAACTACGGCCCGGGGGCAAGCGGATTTGGCGAACTGTTTGGTTACAACGCGGCGAATGTCGCATCGATGAACTTCTTCACCTATGGACTACTGCCCGTGGCGTTTCATCAGGATCCACGCTATTTTCGGAAGGGTTCGGGATCGGCCAAGTCGCGCGTGTGGTGGGCGCTGCGCAGCGAGTTTGTGGCGTACAGCGACAAGGGGGATGAGATGCCGAACTACTCCAGCATGCTCGGCTATGGCATGTCGACCGCTCTGAGCGCGGCGTACCTGCCACCGGAGAATGTCTCATTCGGCAAGACCATGGAAGGGATCGGCATCAAGGAAGGCGTGGGATGGGGCCTCAACCTGATGCACGAGTTCCGGCTGTCGAGTCTGGTGCGGCGTCGACTCAGGCAACATTGACGCCTGCGCAACTTACCACTGCACCCCTGGGTAAAGGCTGCCGAGCCGGCTCACGCGGAACTGGTTGGAGCCGGAGGTCGTGCCCTGCCAGACGACATGAAGATTGACAGGATCGAGTTCCTGGACGACGGTGCCGGTGGAAACGGCGCAGAAGTTCGCCTGGATATCGCCGTTCGCAAGCTGGTCAGTGTTGCCGCCAAAGTAGCTGTAGTAGCTGGGCGGCGGGACGTAGTGTGAGATGAGGGTCGCCGTCATATTGTTTTCGTTCAGTTCAAGAACCGGGACAGTTGAGTAACAGGATGCTGTGGGTGCAGCGCCCGGTTTGCAGAAGACCTGGCCGGTGGGGAAGATGCGGTCATTGCCGTTATCCATGCCGCCGAGGCGGAAGACGCCGGTGGTGTTTGAAGTGAAGTAGCTGAAGCCGTGCTGCGCGTAGAACCAGTCTGTGGGATCGGCGCCGCCGAGGAGCTTGAAATCGCCGCCTTCGCCCAGATGCCAGAGGATTCTGCCAGAGCCCTGGCCATCGAGGTACTCGATTTTGATGATCCAATTCTGATGGCGCATGGAGAGCAGCAGGTTGTGATCGTCGCTCGAGTAGAGAATGTCGTTGGAGTGGGTCCAGTCAGGGAAGTTCATGGGGCGGCGATTGATGTCGAGGTGATCGAAGACATTCCATACCCAGACAGGGTTGCCCGACGGATCGACATCGACAAGCGCATCGCCCAGAACTGTGACCGGACCAGTGTAGCCAGACAAATTGTTGTAGGTGCGCTTGTCGGTGGCAAGCAGTATCCAGTGGCCATTGGGCAGAGCGATAACGCTGTGATGGAAGCTGCCCAGCTGGTAGGCATTGCCGGTGGCGTCGCGAAGGTTTGAGGCGGCGAGCTTCTGGTTCAGATCAGTCATGGTGACGCTGCGAACCGTGTTGCCGGCGAGATCGACTTCGCGCACCTCGTTGAGCACGCCCGTGGGATTGGTGACTGTGAGGGAAGAGAGGTACGAGATCACCATCAGGAAATTGCCGTCGGGCAGGAGCTGAATGCCCTGGAGCAGGTCGTTGGTCGAACCCTTGAAGCTATACGTCCAGATCACATTGCCGTTCAAATCGGTGGCAAATGCCGGAGCAACGTTGTTGGGGATGAGGGTGTTCCAGAGTTCGACGCCGGGCTGGGGCGTAGCGCCGCCGGGTGTGGTGACCTGGACCTTGGCGGTGGTGGGCGGCGCTCCGGTGGTACAGGTTTGGTCGGCGTCGTCGAATGTGGCGCCGTTGGAGAGAACGACCTGGCCGCGCATGTGGTACTTAGTGTTGCCGAGCATGCCGGCCACGTAAAGATTGACCTGGCCGCCATTGGCGGAGGGCGTGGACACCCGCCAGGTGCTTTGACCATAGCCGGTGGATTTGCCGAATTCGACAGAGACTTTGCCGGGGGCGGGGAGATAGACGGAGTACTGCGCGACCTGGGGGTTGCCGGTGAGGAGAGGGCAGTTGATTTTGCCGGGAAGGATCACCGCGACGACGGCAGTGGCGTAGTCCTGCTGCGGCGAGGCGGTGAGGGCGGCAGTCACGGTGATGTTTTCGCTCTGCGAGACACTGGCCGGCGCAGTGAAGTTGCCAGAAGAATCGATGGCGCCCGTGGCTGCAGAGCCTCCCAAGGCTCCATTGACAAGCCATTCGATCGAGCCGCCGTTCGAGGCCGTGGCAGCGAACTGAAACTTCTGCCCCGGTGCGAGGGCGATGTACTGGGGCGTAATGGCGACGGAGCCGCTCTGGCCCGATGTGGGAGGCGGGCTGCCAGGCGGAGGGGTCGATGGGCCGGTGTTGCCCGAACGGACCCAGAAGCCACAGCCCTGCACCAGCAAGAGAGTTGCGAGGACGGCGCACCGGCCAAAAGCCGGAATGCGATGAAAGACAGGGGGACAGAGGCCAATGGGCCTGCGGACGAAGAGCGGGGAAGCCGTCATTCAAGACTCTCAATGCATCCGGGGGAGGTTGGGGAAGGCCGGCAACAGCTTCCCTAGAGGAATGGACGCACTGTCAGAGGGAAAGGGTGCTCAGCCGCGAGGATTCATTGGTTAAGGGGAATCCGACAGCCAACTGAGGGTCAGCTGCGACGGCGAAGCTCGTGCTCGACGACGCGGAACATCTCGCTCTCGGGAGCGGGTTTACCGGTCCAAATCTCGAACTGGCGGGCTCCCTGCTGCACAAACATCTCCAGGCCGCTGACGACGGAGATCCCGCGGGAGTGGGCCAGCTTGAGCAGGGGTGTATCGAGCGGGTTGTAAACCATGTCGAAGACAAGGCTGGCGTTTAGCTCATTCTCAGCGATCGGCAGTGTCTGTTTAAAGCCTCTCATGCCACAAGGCGTGGTGTTGATGAGCACGTCGAAGTGCTGCCTGGCAAAGACCTCATGCTTAAGCGAGCGGGCCTTGGCCTGGCGGGCGAGGGTGACGGCCTTCTCGTGGGTGCGATTGACGATGAAAACCTCGGCACCGTGTTCCACGAGCCCGAAGACTGCGGCACGAGCGGCACCGCCGGCTCCGAGGACGGCAACGCGGGCTCCCCGAAGCGAGAGCCGCTTCTCCAGCGGTCGCAGGACGCCGGCGACGTCGGTGTTGAAGCCGTAGAGCTTGCCGTCGGCCCCGGTGCGCAGGGTGTTGCAGGCGCCGATCTTGGCGGTGAGGGGGTCCATGTTGGCGAGGTGGGGCAGCACTTCCTGCTTGAAGGGCATGGTGACGGCTACGCCGGCCAGGGGCAGTTCCCGGATGACCGTCAGCAGGTCGTCAAGAGAGCGCGGTTTGAGGGGCAGCATCACGGCGTTGACGATCTCGCGGCGGAAGGCGGCATTGTGCATGAGCGGCGAAAGCGAGTGGGCGACGGGGTTGCCGGCAACGCCAAAGAGGCGGGTTGCCTGGTCGACCTGATCGATGCGGTAGAGGTCAAGAAGCGCACGCGCGGAGAGTTGGCCGGGAGCAGTCTCGGTTCCGTCTGAAAATGAGGCAAAGGTGAAGGCAGCGCCGGCGCGGGGCCCCAGGACGCGACTCAGAATGCCCTCCTCACCCATGGCGATACCGACAACATGGGAGGACAGCGAGCGGTCTTCGATGAGGCGCAGGATAGCCAGATTGTCGGCCAGCGAACGCGCGGTAGAGACGACCTTGACGTAGTCGGGTTTGAAGACCTCGATGCGGTCGGCAGCCTGGGTCAGGCTGCGGGTGCGGGTGAAGTCGTGAAAGCTGATGAGCAGAGCGGCGCCCGAGGAGCGGAGCTTGCTGATCTGTGCGGACTTAGCCTCTTCAGCCGACTCGACTTCGAGGTCGATGATCTGGCAGCCGGCGAGGGCGGCGTTCTGCAGTATTTCGAGTTCGGCCGTGAGCGATCCGGCAAAGTGCCCGCCGTTGACCTTGCGGCGACAGGTGGCAATGGCGGTGACGTCGCGGTGCTCGGCAAGAAACTGCTTCAGGTAAGGCAGGGCGCCGGCAGGTTTGGCAAGCGAGTCGAGACGGAACTCAAAGAAACGAGAGTCGTTAAGGGCAGATTCGGCGCGGTCGACAAGTTCTGCCGGGGTGCCGCCCTGAATGGCGATGCACAGCTTGCCTACGCGCGGCCGAGGGCTGGCGGGCGGAGGTGCAGGCGCAAGTGCTGTGGCATGCGGCATAGCTCAATTGCCGCATATTAGATGGGTTGCGGACCGGATGCAAGAAGAGAGTCGTGTAATTTTATGACTCCAATCACGTTATTAACGTCTGGCCGCGTGGGGCGCCATCCGATCACTCTTCCCGGAGGGTGCGAGCGGGGTCAATCCGGGCG
>Ga0335085_10012444_pt1 | contig 12536 bp, 9 predicted proteins | sample Lox_Sample_45_FD_206712 | JGI IMG/M metagenome (GOLD analysis project Ga0335085, IMG submission 206712) | Soil microbial communities from Loxahatchee National Wildlife Refuge, Florida, United States - Lox_Sample_4.5 | ecosystem: Environmental > Terrestrial > Soil > Wetlands | place: USA: Florida...
GCTCGAGGTGCTGCGCATCATCAACGAGCCGACCGCAGCAGCGCTCGCCTACGGCCTGGACAAGAAGCAATCCGGAACCATCGCTGTCTACGACCTGGGCGGCGGCACGTTCGATATCTCGGTGCTGGAAATCGGCGACGGCGTGTTCGAGGTGAAGTCCACCAACGGCGATACGTTCCTCGGCGGCGAGGATTTCGACCAGCGCGTCGTCAACTACATCGCCGACGAGTTCAAGAAGGAAAACGGCATCGATCTGCGCAGCGATCGTCTGGCGCTACAGCGGCTGAAGGAAGCTGCAGAAAAAGCGAAGATCGAGCTTTCCTCGGCGATGCAGACCGAAGTGAATCTGCCGTTCATCACGGCAGATGCCACCGGGCCAAAGCACCTGACGATGAAAATCACGCGCGCCAAGCTAGAGGCGCTGGTCGACGATCTCATCCAGAAGACGATCGCGCCGGTGAAGCAGGCGCTGAAGGACGCCGGCGTCACGGCCAACCAGATCGACGAAGTCATTCTGGTGGGCGGCACGACCCGGAGGCCCAAGGTGCAGGAAGTCGTCAAGCAGCTCTTTGGGCGGGAACCGCACAAGGGCGTCAATCCCGACGAAGTCGTTGCTATCGGCGCCGCGATCCAGGCGGGCGTGCTGAAGGGCGAGGTCAAAGACGTTCTGCTGCTGGACGTGTCGCCATTGTCTCTCGGCATCGAGACGCTGGGCGGCGTGTTCACGCGGCTCATCGAGCGCAACACCACGATTCCCACCAAGAAGAGCCAGGTATTCTCGACTGCGGAAGACAATCAGACGGCGGTGACCATCCGCGTCTTCCAAGGCGAGCGCGAGATGGCGGCCGACAACAAGCTGCTCGGTCAGTTCGATCTCGTCGGCATTCCGCCGGCGCCGCGCGGCATGCCGCAGGTCGAGGTGACGTTCGACATCGACGCCAACGGCATCGTGTCGGTGACTGCGAAGGACAAGGCGACCGGCAAGGAGCAGCAGATCCGCATCCAGGCGTCGGGCGGCCTTTCCGACAAGGACATTGAGAAGATGGTCAAGGAGGCGGAAAACCATGCCGCCGACGACAAAAAGCGCAAGGCGCTGGCCGAGGCCAAGAACCACGCCGACTCGCTTGTCCACACCACCGAGAAGGCGCTCGGTGAACACGGAGACAAGATCGGCACCGCCGAACGGACGGAAATCGAGAACGCGCTCGCGGTACTGAAGGAAGCGGTCAAGGCCGATGACGTGGATGCGATCCAGTCCAAGACCCAAAGCCTTGCGCAGGCATCGATGAAGCTGGGTGAAGCCATGTATAAGGCCCAGCAGGCCGCCGGCGGCGAGGGCGGCCCGCAGGGCGGTGAGACCCCGCCGAAGGACGACAACGTCGTTGACGCGGAATTCTCCGAAGTGGATGACGACAAGAAGAAAGGCGCGGCATAACCGGGCGTCTGAATATCGGAATTCGGAAATTGGAATGGCTGATCAGGCGGGTTGCGGCTGATGCGCGGTTCTGATTTCCGGCTTCTGATTTCCGGCTTCGGGTGTGGTTACATGTCATGAGCAAGCGCTGTTTCTACGAGGTGCTGGGTTGTCAACGCGGCGCTTCGATCGAGGAGATCAAGGGCGCCTACAGGAAACTTGCCAAGGAAGTGCATCCCGACAAGAACGCCGGCGACAAGACCTGCGAACATCGCTTCAAGGAAATCAACGAAGCCTATGACGTTCTGAAGGACGAGCAGAAGCGTGCCGCCTACGACCGCTTCGGCCATGCCGCTTTCGAGAACGGCGGGCCGCGCGCCAACGGCTTCGACTTCGCGTCCTCGTTCACCGACGTGTTCGACGATCTGTTCGGTGAGTTCATGGGCGGCAGGCGCGCGCGGCGGCAGAACCGCGGCAGCGACCTCAGATACAATCTTGAGATATCGCTCGAAGACGCCTTCAGAGGCACCGATGCGCATATCGGGCTGACGACGGCCGTAGCGTGCGAATTGTGCGGCGGCACGGGCGCTGAGCCCGGCTCGCATCCCGAACAATGTGCCACATGCAGCGGCACGGGCAAGGTGCGCGCGCAGCAGGGATTCTTCACCATCGAGCGGACGTGTCCGAACTGCCGCGGATCGGGCCGCATCGTGCGCAACCCATGCAAGCCGTGCCGCGGTTCCGGCCAGGTGCAGAAGGAGAGGACGCTTTCGGTCAATGTACCGCCCGGAGTCGAGGAAGGCACACGGATACGCTTGAGCGGCGAAGGGCAGGCCGGTCTCAACGGCGGCCCTCCCGGCGACCTTTACATCTTCGTCTCGGTGAAGCCTCATTCGATCTTCCAGCGCGACGGACACGACCTCTACTGCCGGGCGCCGATCTCGTTCACGACTGCGGCACTGGGCGGTTCGATCGAAGTCCCGCTATGCGATGGCGGTCGTTCCAAGATCTCCGTCCCGGAGGGAACGCAGTCGGGCCGGCAATTCCGCCTTCGCGGCAAAGGCATGCCGGTCCTGCGGGGCGGCGGCATGTGCGGCGATCTCTATATCGAGGTGTCGGTCGAAACGCCGTCGAAGCTCACGAAGAAACAGAAAGAGCTGCTGCGCGCCTTCGAGAAGGAAAGCGAGGAGGGGACGCTTCCCGAATCGGAAAGCTTCCTCGCCAAGCTCAAGGACTTCTGGGGCCGCTCAAGCAGCGCGTAGTTTACTGGGCGCGCGCCCGCCCTCGGGCGTCACGGATATGTGACGCGCAAGGATGCGTGCGCTCCCAGTGCGGCATCACTCCGCCGCCTCTGCCAGCTGCGGCGCAGCCTGCAGAACGTCCTCACCGACATGGGCTTCGAACTTGCGGAAGTTCTCGCGGAACATGCCGACGAGCTTGCGCGCCTGCGCATCGTAGGCGGTCTTGTCGGTCCACGTGTCGCGCGGATTGAGGATGCGCGATTCCACGCCCGGAACGGCGACCGGCACGCGGAAGCGGAAATGCGGATCGATGCGCATCTCGGAATTTGCCAGCGTGCCATCGAGCGCTGCCGCAAGAAGGGCACGCGTCGCTTTGATCGGCATGCGATTGCCCGTGCCGAAGGCGCCGCCCGTCCATCCTGTGTTGACCAGCCAGCAATCGGCCTGATGTTGGGCGATGAGATCGCGCAGAAGGTTTCCATATTCCGACGGGTGCCGCGGCATGAACGGTGCGCCGAAGCACGTAGAGAATGTCGGCTGCGGCTCCTTGCCGAGGCCCTTTTCCGTGCCCGCCACCTTGGCCGTGAATCCGGAGAGGAAGTGATACATCGCCTGCGACGGCGTGAGCTTTGCGATCGGCGGCAGCACGCCGAAGGCGTCGGCCGTCAGCATGATCACATTTTGCGGATGCGGCGCGGTGCCCGTGCGGGAGGCATTCGGAATGTAATCGATGGGATACGCGGCGCGCGTGTTTTCGGTATAGCGCCCGTCGTCCAGATCCAGCTCGCGCGTGACGGAATCCATCACGACATTTTCGAGCACCGTGCCGAAGCGCTGCGTGGTCGCGTAGATTTCCGGTTCTGCTTCGGCGGAGAGCTTGATGACCTTCGCGTAGCAGCCGCCTTCGAAGTTGAACACGCCGTTTTCCGACCAGCCGTGCTCGTCGTCGCCGACCAGTGTGCGCGCCGCATCCGCCGACAGCGTGGTTTTGCCGGTGCCGGAAAGCCCGAAGAAGATTGCCGCGTCGCGATTCCTGCCGACATTGGCGGAGCAATGCATCGGCATCACGCGCTTTGTCGGCAAGATGTAGTTCAATATCGTGAACACCGACTTCTTCATCTCGCCTGCGTAGGACGTGCCGCCGATGAGCACGAGCTTGCGCGCGAAATTGACGGCGATCACCGTGCCCGATTCACAGCCGTGCAATTTGGGATCGGCATGGAAGCCCGGCAGGTCGATGATCGTGAATTCCGGATCGAATCCTTCGCGCTGGCCGGAATTCGGCTCGATCAGCAGGTGCTGGATGAACAGCGAATGCCACGCCAACTCGGTGACGACGCGGACGGACAGGCGGTGCGAGGGATCGGCGCCGCCGAACAAATCCTGTACAAAAAGCTCGCGGCCCTGGGCATAGGCCATCATGGCCTGGAACAGCGCATCGAACGTCGCGGGGGCCATCGCCTTGTTGTTGTCCCACCACACGACGTTCTCGGTGGAAGCATCGCGCACGATGAACTTGTCCGAGGCCGAGCGTCCGGTGTGATGCCCGGTCAGCACCACCAGAGGGCCCTGCTTCGCAACGCGGCCCTCTCCGCGTCCGATGGCCCGTTCGTAAAGCTCGGGTGCGGTCAGATTCCAGTGCACCGCCTTGAGATTGCGAAACCCCTGACCCTCAAGGCCATGAGCGCTCGGATGCCGCCCGTCCTGAGACATAATCACTCCCTGTTCTCCAATGCTGCCCGTCCGGACCGGCCGCGCGCCAATTTGTAGGGCCGGAGCATAGGCTCTGGTCCAGGACCGCCACAAGGAATCCCTGTAAACGCGGCGGAAATGCAACCATTTCCATCGCTTATGCTAAAGACCAATTGTCACGTCACGAACCGAAAATGATTAAACCATGACGTTTTCCGACGAAGAGATCGAGCGTTACGCGCGCCATATCGTTCTGCGGGAAGTGGGGGGAGCCGGTCAGCTGCGGCTTGCCGGGGCAAGGGTCCTGGTTGTCGGCGCCGGCGGCCTGGGCAGCCCGCTGATCCTGTATCTCGCCGCTGCGGGCGTGGGCACGCTGGGGATTGCCGACTTCGACCACGTGGCGCTCTCCAATCTTCAGCGGCAGATCGCCCATCGCACGGCAGATGTCGGCCGGCTGAAGACGGATTCGGCGTCGGATGCGGCCCGCGCCCTCAACCCGGGGGTGCGGATCGAACCCCACTCCACCCGGCTCAGGCCGGACAACGCCCTGCAGATCGTCGGGAAATACGACCTCGTGGCCGACGGTTCGGACAATTTTCAGACCCGCTTCCTGGTGAATGATGCCTGCTTTTTTGCAGGGAAGCCGTTGGTGTCGGCGGCAGTGAGCGAGTTCGACGGCCAGCTGGCGACCTTCAAGGCCCACGACAGGTCGGGGACCTTTCCCTGCTATCGTTGCTTGTTTCCGGAGCCGCCGCCTGCGGGCACGGCACCGTCCTGCTCGGAAACCGGCATTCTCGGCGCTGCAGCCGGGGTAATGGGCACCCTGCAGGCGCTGGAAGTGATCAAGGAAATCCTGGGTATCGGGGAAACCCTGGCTGGCCGGCTCCTGATTTACGACGCGCTGGCAACCCGCTTCCGCACCGTGCGGGTGCCGCCTGATCCTGCCTGCAGGCTTTGTGGAAGCTCCCCCGATATCCTTCGCCTGATCCCTTAACCCTGCCGAAAGCGGCGCTGCTGATACTGGCCCCCAGAGGCCAACAAACCACCAAGAAGCGCCAATGGCGCATGAAGTTCACTACGAAGTGTTTCGCCGGTACGGCTCCAAAGGTGGCTGGACGCTCCATGACATCATAGCCGGGCGCGAAGCTGCAGTGCGGATGGCCGAGCAGCTGATGGCCGAAGAAAAGGCGACGGGCGTCAAGGTTGTCAAAGAGACGTACAACTCCGATACCGGCGAATGCCTGTCGCTCAAGATATTCGAGGACGGCCACACGCGGTTGAAGACAAAGCCGGCCGAGGAGGAAGTGCCGCACGCGCTGCCGTGCTTCAAGCCCGACGATCTTTATTCCTACCACGCGCGCTCGACGATGGCGCGCCTGCTTCACGACTACCTTGCGCGCCAGAAATTGACGGTTACCGAACTGATCCACCGCGCCGACGCACTTGAAAAGCTGGAAGCGACGGGGACGGTCTACCAGCATGCAGTTCAAAAGATCGCCGTTGCCCAGGCGGCGTCGACGTCCAGGCCCGTGCAGCAGATCATCAAGAGCCTGAATGAGCTCGCCACGCAGACGATCCACCGCGTCTACCGCGATGCCCGCAACGGCTATTTCAGCAAGGTGCGCCTGGGCGAATTTGCAGGCTTTGCCGAAAAGGCGGCGGCGGCGCCAGACGGTGCATATCGGCTCAATGCCTCGATCGCATTCTACCTGGCAGATGCGTCCAGCTGGAGCGAGAAACTGGGCCGGGTGCTGCTGCTTTTGCGTGAGGTGCCGCAAGCAGGCGCGGCACGTGATCTTCTCATCGCATCCATCGACGCTCTTGTTGCGGAGATTCTGGGCGGCGCTTCGGCCCTGCACGAGTTGATCGGACAGAGCAGGTGTCTGGGCGACTCGCTCATGATTCTCGCCGGCGTGTTTCTCGGGAACGCGCCGCCGGAGAGCAGCGCCAATGCGCCGCTGGCGGTCATCGCGCAGCATTTCGCACTCGATTGCCTTCCGGAGTCCCGCACGGTGATCGCCAACCGGATCATGGCGGAGCTCAGGAGCGTGAAGAGGCTGTGTCCCGGTGCGCTCCAGGACGAAATGAAGATCATGCGGCACATTGCAAACAAGATGGCCGCAGCGCCGGAGAAGTATCTCAGCCGGGATAATCTGATCGCCGCATTCACGCTTCGCTCGCGCCGGATCGTAAGCCACGAGTCGGTCAGCGAGTATCTGGCACAGGCCGCACTGCCGGACGAGAAGCTCTACCGGCTCCTGCAAATCGAGGAGAACGTGGTCGGAGCAGAGAACAAGCGGCAACTCGCGGCATTCGCGCTCCCTATCGTGACCGGCGTCGTACTCGAAAATCATTTCCTGTCGTCAAAGACACCCGCGCTGGCGCGTCTGCGCCGCCTGGGCGAATTGCAGGCACGTATTCGAAGAGCAGCCTTTCAGGAAGCCGAAAGGCAGGAAATGTCGGCGCGCCTCGACAAGATCGCCTGCGAAGTCGAGACGCGGGCACGCGTCCTGGCAACGATAGAGGAACGCGGGTCCGGCCCGGTGGACAAGGCGGTCACGGTCCTGTCGCTCTGCTCGTCGGCCACCTTCACCGAAGGCAGGCTCAGTGCAAAGGCCCGCGAGATCGTCCTGGCGCAATTGGGTCAGCCGGGCTTCTTCTCGACATATGCATTGCGCATATGTGCAGGTCCGGAAAAACCCGATCCGGAAGTCGCCATGTGCGAACTCATCCGCTCGCTCGAAACCGCCGGCATTCCCCGGGAAGCAGGGCTCAAGGCGATCGCGGCTTAGAGCAGTTTTCGCTCAATGCGCCTGATCCCAGTTGTGCGCCGCGCGGGCTTCGACGACGAGTGGCACTGAAAGATCGATTGCCGGAAGCGCCGCTTTTTCCATCGCCGTGGTTACGACTTTGCAGGTCGCTTCGGTTTCGTCGTCCGGCGCTTCCAGCACCAGTTCGTCGTGCACCTGAAGCAGCATCTTCGTTTTGAGCCCGGCATGAGCGAGCGCTGACGGCACGCGGACCATGGCGCGGCGGATGATATCGGCCGCGGCCCCCTGAATAGGGGCGTTGATTGCCGCGCGCTCAGCACCGCCGCGCAGCCCCGGAACTTTGGAATTGATTTCGCGGATATGGACGCGCCTGCCGAACAGCGTCTCGACGTAGCCTTTCTGACGCGCCAATGCCTTGGTGCGCTCCATATAGTCGCGTATTCCGGGAAAGCGTTCGAAGTACCGCTTGATGTAATCGTCCGCCTCACCGCGCGCGATTCCGAGCTGATTGGCCAGGCCGAAAGCCGAAATGCCATAGACGATGCCGAAATTGATCGCCTTGGCTCTGCGGCGTACTTCGGAAGGCATGTCCTTCACCGGAACACCGAAGATTTCCGACGCCGTCATCGCATGGATATCCGCACCGTCTGCAAACGCCGTCTTCAACGCGGGAATGTCGGCGATATGGGCCAGCAGCCTGAGCTCGATCTGGCTGTAATCCGCGCTGATCAGCTTGGCGCCGGGTGGCGCAATAAACGCCGCGCGAATGCGCCGCCCTTCCTCGGTGCGGATGGGAATGTTCTGCAGATTGGGATCGGTGGAGGCAAGCCGCCCCGTGGAGGTGGACGCCATGGCGTAGGACGTGTGCACGCGTCCGGTTACAGGGTGAATGTAACCCGGGAGGGCGTCGGTATAGGTGCCGCGCAACTTCTGCAGCTGACGCCAGTCGAGCACTTTCTTGGCGATGTCGTGACCTTGCGCCGCCAGATCCTCGAGCACATCGGCATCGGTCGACCACGCGCCGGTCTTCGTCCGCCGCCCACCTTCGAGCTTGAACGTGCCAAACAGAATGTCGCCCAGCTGCTTGGGCGAGCCGATGTTGAAGCTGCCCCCGGCGAGCTTGTGAATGTCGGTCTCGAGATCGAGCATCTTGCGGGCAAAGTCGTTGGAGAGCTTTCGCAAGTGATCGGGATCGATCATCACGCCTGCCTGTTCCATCTCGGCAAGAATATTCACGAGCGGCCGTTCCAGCGTCTCGTAGACAGCGAGCTTTCCTTCCGCGATCACCTTCGGCTTGAGGAGCGCGTGCAGACGAAAGGTGACGTCGGCGTCCTCGGCCGAGTATCGAGTCGCCTCCTTGAGCGGCACGCAATCGAAGGTGAGCCGCGATTTGCCCGTGCCGGTGACCTCGTCGAACGTGATCGGCTTGTGATCGAGATGCAGCTTTGAGAGCTCGTCCATCCCGTGACCGTGGAGCGACGAATCGAGCACGTAGGACATGAGCATCGTGTCGTCGAACGGCGCAACGCGAATGCCGCGCTGAAGGAAAACGAGATAATCGTATTTCACGTTCTGCGCGAGTTTGAGAACGGATTCGTCCTCGAGAAGCGGCTTGAGCCGCTGGAGAATTTCGCCTTCCCCAAGCTGGACGATATCGCCCACGGCACCGAGATCGAGACCCGACGGTGGCTTGTGCCCGCACGGAATGTAGCAGGCCTCGCCCGGGCCGACAGCAAGTGATACGCCGCACAATTCCGCGCGCATGGCGTCCAGAGAGGTTGTCTCGGTATCGACTGCGACAACGCCCGTCTCTTTCGCGCGTGCAATCCAGTGATGCAGCCGCTCGAGCGTGACGACAGTCTCATAGCGGGAGACATCGATGGGTTCGAGCAGCCGGGATCGATCCAACACGGCGCCGGGTGTACCGCCTGCCTTGCCGTTTTGACCCGGCACCAGGGCTTTGCGCGAAGTCAGCGGCTCGACAGGCGTTACAGGGACAGCTTGCACCGGCGAAAGCGCGGCTTGCGACGGATCGGCGGCGGGCGGAACGCCATCCACATCGTCGATTCCGAAATGCGACGCCGCGCGCCGGCATAGACTTGCGAATTCCATGACTTTGAGGAACCCGATCAGCTCGCCGGGCTCCGGCTCATGAACCGCCATCGCGTCGAGCCCGGTCGGCAGCTGGACGCGTGAATCCAGCAGCACGAGCTTGCGGGAAATCCGCGCATTCTCCGCATTTTCGATCAGGGCCTCGCGCCGCTTGGGCTGTTTGATTTCCGCGGCCCGCTGCAGCAACGTTTCCAGATCGCCGTAGGCATTGATCAGTTCGGCGGCAGTTTTCACGCCAATTCCGCGCACCCCCGGCACGTTGTCGGTCGAGTCGCCCGCAAGCGCCTGAACCTCCACAACCTTGGACGGCGGCACGCCGAAGCGCTCGATGACCTCTGCCGATCCGATGCGCTTGTTCTTGACCGGATCGAGCAGCTCGACTTCCCCGTCGACCACGAGCTGCATGAGGTCCTTGTCGGACGATACGATGGTGCTCCTGGCGCCCGCCTCGCGGGCAAGGCGCACGTACGTTGCGATCAGATCGTCGGCCTCGAATCCCTGCTGCTCGATGCAGGCGACGCCGAAGGCGCGCGTTGCGGCACGGACCAGGGGAAACTGCGGAATAAGGTCATCCGGCGGCTCGGGCCGGTTGGCCTTGTATTGGGGATAGATGGCATTGCGGAACGTGGTCTTGCCGGCGTCGAAAATGACGGCCAGGTGTGTCGGGGCGTCCGGCCCGCGCATGTCCTCGAGCAGCTTCCACAGCATGTTGCAATAGCCGGAAACTGCGCCCGTCGGCAGACCGTCTGCCTTGCGCGTCAGCGGCGGCAGTGCGTGATAGGCCCGAAAGAGATAGCCCGAGCCGTCAACTAGGTAGAAATGGTCGCCCTTCTTGACCGTTGCTGCCCCGACAGGCGCGGCACTCAATGCGGATGCGCCCCCTCGCGCAGCACGAAACGCCTGTCGCAGTAAGGGCACTCGACAAATCTGCGCTCGCCCATTTCGAGATAGACTCGCGGATGACCGAGCGCGCCCCCGCCGCCGTCACAGGCTATTCGGGAAGTATCGACTTCAATCACTTCGGGTGCTTCGACAGGCATGAGAGATTCCGGTTTCGACTTTCGGGATAATAGCGGCAGAGGCCCTCATCGCAACATCCCGGCTTGGGTCCCGGCGTCAAGCGGGCTAGTGTGAGCAGCACATGGTTACGCTCAACCGCATCTACACGAAGACCGGCGACAAAGGTGAAACCGCGCTTGGCGACGGGACTCGGCTGCCCAAGCACGCACTCCGGATTTGCGCCTACGGCACGGTGGATGAGGCCAACGCAGCGATCGGGCTGGCGCGGCTCCACACGCGAGGCGAACTGGATGAAATGCTCGCGCGCGTCCAGAACGACCTCTTCGATTTGGGGGCCGATCTTTGCGTGCCGGAGGATGGGCGTCGGGGCGCCACCGCGCTGCGCATCGTCGACGGACAAGTAGAACGGCTCGAGCGTGAAATCGACGCGATGAACGCCGGGCTTGGCCCCTTGACGTCGTTTGTGCTGCCTGGAGGGACGCCGGCCGCCGCGCATCTCCATCTGGCACGCACCATCGTCAGGCGGGCGGAGCGCTTGATGGTCGATCTCGCTGCGCAGGAGACAGTCGGCGCCGCGGCGATTAAATACGCCAATCGTCTGTCGGATCACCTCTTTGTCGCCAGTCGGTATGCGAACGACAAGGGCGCCAGGGATGTGCTGTGGGTTCCGGCTGCAAACCGATAACGGTTCTATGCCTCTTCCGCCGGGCGCCGTCCGAACAGGAATGCGAGGACAACCCCCAGCACGCCGCTCAAAGCCCAGGCCGGCAATCTCAGCACTGCGCCGATCCAGCCCGGGACCGGCGAGGGCAACGCGTGCTCCAGCCACCCCTTGAAGCCTGCCAAGCCCGATCGACTCACCAGCGCCCAGACCTGGTCGAGCGAACGCACCGTGATCTGACCGTGCTTCTCCAGCGAGGTGACCATATCGGCGCCGAGCAGCATCAGGGCTATGACGATGAGAACCAGGCTGACAAATCGCAGTACGACGGACATTCCTCGGCTGACCCTGGGCCACACGATTCCGCGCGGGAACTTATCAGCAGTACCGGCGACCTACAATTATTCAAGACTGCGCCCGTTTGCGCCATGCGTCACCGGCTTGGATAGGGCGTTCCGTCCCGGTGCGTATACCCCGAGCGATCGTCGGCGCGCAGGTCGATGTCGGGATAGATACAGACATCGTCCCGCGAGCGCGAGCCGACTTCCAGACACACCGCCACGTGATCGCTTTTGTTGACGAGGTGATGACCGTTCGGCGCATTCTTGGGAAACGCGGCGCAATCTCCGGCCCGAACGACCAGTTCGCCCTCGTCGGTGATAAGCACAAGCTCGCCTTCGAGCACGTAGACGAATTCATCCTCGTGGCTGTGCCAATGCCGCTGGCTTGACCAGGACCCCGGCGGCAGCGTCAGAAGATTTACGCCAAAGTCTGAGAGTTTTCCCGCATCGCCCAGCGCCTGCCGCGTGCGATCCGCGGCATTCAAATGAAACGGAGCGGGATAGCTCGAACCCTTGCGGAGCGGCACGGACGAGACGTCGATCTTGGGCATGGCGAACCTCCCAGGGAAAATGAAAACGCCCTTGGCGAGGTTAACCAAGGGCGTATTCAGGCACAATTGTGCAGAGCGTGCCTCAGCCGGCCTGCTGCTGTCCTTCGCCCGTCTGCGGTTTCTTGCTCAAGTCCTCGCCCGTCTGCTGATCGACGACCTTCATCGACAGCCGCACCTTGCCGCGATCATCGAAGCCCAACAATTTCACCTTCACGGCATCGCCTTCCTTCACCACGTCGGTGACCTTGCTGACGCGCTTGGGCGCAAGTTCGGAGATATGTACGAGGCCGTCCTTCGGACCGAAGAAATTCACGAACGCTCCGAAATCCATGACCTTTACGACCTTGCCGTCGTAGATTTCACCGATTTCAGGCTCCGAGACGATGGTCTTGATCCACTTGAGTGCAGCGCGGATCGACTCCCCGTCGGCCGAGGCGACCTTCACCGTGCCGTCGTCCTGGATGTCGATTTTCGCGCCGGTCTTCTCCACGATCTCGCGGATGACCTTGCCGCCGGAACCGATGACGTCGCGGATCTTGTCGGTCGGAATGTGAATCACTTCGATGCGTGGGGCGTGCTCGCCCAGCTCGGCGCGCGCCGCTCCCAACGCTTTGTTCATCTCGCCCAGTATGTGAAGCCGGCCGCCGCGTGCCTGATCCAGCGCGACACGCATGATCTCTTCGGTGATGCCGGCAATCTTGATGTCCATCTGCAGCGAGGTGACGCCGCTTTC
>Ga0335085_10012445_pt1 | contig 12535 bp, 7 predicted proteins | sample Lox_Sample_45_FD_206712 | JGI IMG/M metagenome (GOLD analysis project Ga0335085, IMG submission 206712) | Soil microbial communities from Loxahatchee National Wildlife Refuge, Florida, United States - Lox_Sample_4.5 | ecosystem: Environmental > Terrestrial > Soil > Wetlands | place: USA: Florida...
GCTGCTGCTGCTTGTGCTGCTTCCGCATGCCGCCACGGCCAGGGCACCGAGTGCCGTGACGGCGATCGCGACCGTCCCCTTCATAGAAGGTCCCTCCATATCGATGCGAAATTTCGTTCCGTAAATCACTGCTTCCGCAGAGTTACTCTCGTTGCTGGCGTCATCCACACGCAGCGAGGAAGACTCAAACCCCCCGTCGGCCCAATGTGCGTTGATCAAACCATTGCGCCGAACGACAGCCAAGAGAAGCACTTTGATCTTGGAGCGGGAATCGTGATTCGATCGCAATCTGGGCGCTCACCGGGGCCCCTGCGCGGGAGAGGACGCTGCCGATGACCGAGACACTCCGCACGACCATCGACGTCGCCGCCGTACGGGATCGCTTCTCGTCACTGCGGGGGGACTTCGCGTTCCTGGACGCCCCCGGCGGGTCGCAGGTGCCCGACGAGGTCGGCGACGCGATCGCGCGAACGCTGCGCGAGGCGAGCGCCAACATGGGCGCGGGCTACGCGACCAGCCAGCGCGTCGGGCGGATCCTCGCCGAGGCCGAGCAGAACGCGGCCAGGTTCCTCGGCTGCGACCAGCATGAAGTGATGTTCGGGCCGAACATGACCTCGCTGAACTTCACGCTGTCGCGCACCGCCGGCCGCGCCTTCCAGCCCGGGGACGAGATCCTCGTCTCCTCGCTGGACCACGACGGCGGCGTCGCGCCGTGGCTGGAACTCGCGCACGACAAGGACCTCGTGGTCCGGCATATCGAACTGAACCCCGACACCACCCTCGACGTCGACGACCTGCGGTCCAAGCTCGGACCGCGGACCAGGGTGGTCGCGTTCGCCTGGGCCTCCAACGCGGTCGGCACGGTGGTGGACGCGCGCCGGGTCTGCGACCTGGCCCACGAGGCGGGCGCCCTCGCCTGGATCGACGCCGTCCACTACGCGGCGCACGAGCCCATCGACGTCCGCGCGGTCGGGGCCGACGTGCTGCTCTGCTCGCCCTACAAGTTCTGCGGCCCGCACCTGGGGATGGCCTGCGGGCGGGCCGAGCTAATGGAGACCTGGCGACCCTATAAGGCCAGGCCCGCGCCCACCACTCCCCTTGGCCGCCGGTTCGCGACCGGCACTCACCCCTACGAACTGCTGGCCGGGTTCAGCGCCGCCACCGACTACCTGGCGTCCATCGGCGGTTTCGAGACGATCGCGCCGTACGAGCGGTCGCTGGGGCAGCGCTTCCTCGACGGCATCTCGGACGCGGTCACGGTGTACGGGCTGCCGGGGATGGACGGCCGGGTGCCGACGTTCCTCGTCAACGTCGAGGGCGTGCCCGCCGAGGAGGTCGCCGGCAAGCTCGCCGACGCGCAGATCGGGGTGTGGGCGCACGACTCCTGGTACTCGCTGAACCTGTACAAGCGGCTCGGCTACCCGGACAAGTCGGTCCGCATCGGCTTCATCCACTACAACACCACCGACGAGGTGGACCGCCTTATCGCCGCCCTGGAGGCGACCCGCGGCTAGCCCTCGGTCAGGAAGCGAGAGCCCCGCGGCGTCCTCAGCCGTAGCATCACCGGCCCCCACAACCCCATCCATACCATCCCCCTTCTGTGGTTGCGGCAACCTAATGTCTGTGGTTGTTAGGTTGCCGCAACCATAGGATTCCCGTTGAATGTCTCGGCCAGCGTGCTCAGGTTGATGTTGCCGCCGGACACGATGCAGACGACCTTGCCGGAGCCGGCCCGGCCGGACAGCGCCGCGGCCAGCGCGAGCGCCCCCGCGCCCTCGGCGATCAGCCGGGCGCGCTCGGCGAGCAGCCGGACGGCCGCCGCGACCTCGGCGACCGGGATCGACAGCGCCCCGTCCACGAGGGGACGGACCAGCGGCCACATGGTGTCGAGCACCCGGCGGCTGCCGGACCCGTCCACGAACGAGGGCTGGTAGTCGACGTCGGTCGGCTGCCCGGCCGCGAAGGCGGCGGCCAGCGCGGCCGCGGTCGCGGGCTCGGCGGTGAAGATCTTCGTGTCCGGCCGCAGCGCCTTGACCGCGCTGGCGATACCGGCGGTCAGCCCGCCGCCGCCATAAGGGATCACCACCGCGTCCGGGTCCGGCAGGTCTTCGAGGATCTCCAGACCGATAGTGCCGTTCCCGGCCATCACGCCGGGGTCCTGCACCGGGTGCACGAACAGCCCCTCGACTCCGTCGACCCGGCTGGTGACGATCACGTTCCACCAGTCGTCGTAGGGCAGCTTGAGCACCTGGCCGCCAAGTCGTTCGATGGCCGCGAGCTTGGCCTGCGGCGCATGCTCGGGCACGGCGATGGTGGCGGGCACGCCGAGTTCCCGCGCCGTCCACGCCACCCCCTGGGCCATGTTCCCGGCGCTGGCGGTGACCAGCCCCTTCTCGCGCTCCGGGGCGGGGGCGAGCATGACCGCATTGGTCGCGCCGCGGATCTTGAACGAGTTGACCGGCTGGAGGTTCTCGCACTTGAGGTAGATCTCGGCCGGGGCCTCGACGTGCAGGCGCAGCAGGGGCGTGCGGACCGCCGCGCCGGCGATCCGCTCGCGGGCCGCCTCGATCTCCGCCAGTTCGATCACAGTTCGACCTCCGTGCCGATGCCCTGCTCCGTTGCCGTCGCGACCGCGCACTGAGCCGCCGCGAGGTCCTCGATCGCCAGGCCGAGCGAGCGGAACATCGTCAGCTCGCCCGCGTCACGGCGCCCGGCCGCCGTCCCCGCCAGCACCTCGCCCAGTTCGGCCCGGACGTGCTCGACGCCGGTGATCAGGCCCTCGGTGACCGCGAGCCGGAACTCCCCTGCCTCGTTGCGCAGCGACTCCCGGCTGTCGCAGAACAGCGCGCTCGCGGCCACGGTGGCGGTGTCGATCTCGCGCATCGTCGGTGAGCTGGCGCCGACCGCGTTGAGGTGGGCGCCGGGCTTCAGCCACTCGCGCCGTAGGACTGGCTCGCGGGCGTTGGTCACGGTTACGACCACGTCGGCGTCGCGGAGGGCCTCCTGCGCGCTGGCGGCGACGGTGACGCTGGCGCCGGCACTGGCGCCGGCCAGCCCGGCTGTGCTGGCCTCAGCGGCCACGTCTTCGGCGTGCGCGGTGGTCGGTGCGTACACCCGCACCCGTTCGAAGGCGCGCACGCCGGCGAGCGCACGCAGGTGCGCCCGCGCCTGCGTGCCCGCGCCGAGCACCGCGAGCGTCGCGGCGTCTGGCCGGGCCAGCGCGCCGGTCGCCACCGCGGTGACCGCGGCGGTCCGCACCGCGGTGATCGCCGAGGCGTCCAGGATCGCGGTCGGCACCCCGGTCTCGCCGTCGAACAACGTGACCAGGCCCTGGTGCGCGTCGAGTCCACGGGCGGGGTTGCCCGGCATGATGCACACCGCTTTCAGCGCGAACGCCCCAGTGATGTCACCGGTGCCGCCCTGGCTCGGGTCGGGGCCGCGGCCACGGCTCCAGCCGGGCATCAGCCCCATGAAACCGGGCGCGTCCGGCGGCATCATCACCGACCGCAACGGCATGAACGTCTCGCCCCGAGCGTGCCCCGCGAGCACCGCCGCCATCGCCTCCGCGCACGCCTGCGGCCGCAGCGCCGCCAGGATGTCGCGGTGGCTGAGCACCAGCACTCGCATCAGCCCCGCGCCCTTTCCACCATCGCGGCTTCCTCGCTGGTCAGCGGGTTGCGCAACGCCTCACCGACGACCGCCAGGTGCGCCGGGCGGCCGGGGCCGACCACGATCTGCCCCACCCGTTCGTCGGCCAGCAGCCAGGCGAGCGCGAGGCCGCCCAGCGAAATGCCGCGGTCCTTAGCGATCGCTGCCAGCCGGTCCAGCGCGTCGAAGATCGGCCCGCTGACGAACTCGCGGTACGGCTCGGGCCGCTGGGCCATCCGGGAGCCGGCCGGGAACGGCTCGCCGCGGCGGTACTTGCCGGTGAGCCAGCCGCCCGCGAGCGGGCTGAACGCCAGGTAGGAGACGCCTCGTTCGGCGCACAGGGCGAGGACGTCCTGTTCTTGCTGTCGTGCGAGCAGTGAGTAGCTGTTCTGGATGGCGCTGGCCGCCCCGGCCGCCAGCGAGCTGTCCAGCTGCGCGGCGGTGAAGTTGCTCACCCCGTAGGCGCCGACGGCACCGTCGGCCCGGGCCTGCTCGAACGCGCCGATGGTCTCGGACAGGGGCACGTCCGGGTCGAACTCGTGCGCCAGGTACAGCTCGACGTGGTCGACCCCGAGCCGTTCCAGGCTCGCGTGCAGCTGCCGTGCGATGCGTTCCGGTTCCAGGCCGTGGTCCGCGCCGGCCTGCATCGGGTTGTAGGTCTTGGTGGTGAGCTGCGGCCGGACGCCGCGGGAGGCGATCCAGCGGCCGATCGCCGTCTCGCTGCGGCCGCCGCCGTAGGCGTCGGCGGTGTCGAAGTGGGTGAGGCCGAACTCCCAGGCCGCGTCCATCAGCTCGAACGCCTGATCCTGCGTCAGCCCCTGGCCGAAGAAGGCCGGCGCCGAGCCGACGCCGCCGAAGTTGCCGCAGCCCAGCGCGACACGGGAAATCGTGAGACCGGAGAGCCCGAGTGGTCGCCTGACCACAAGCGTCTCGCCCATCAGCCAGGGCTGCCACTAGTGATCATTCGGGCATTCAATCAAACCCCGGAAGGCCCAGGCAACGAGCCCCGCGTCATCCGGCGGCAGCAGCCGTCAGCCACGGTGGCAGTCCCAGGAACTATGACACCGTAGGTTCATGACTACCGACGTAGCCTGGCTCGATACCGGCAACGGCCGCTTGGCGTACCACGACGCCGGCACCGGCGACCCGGTGATCCTGCTACACGGCGGCCTTCTGGACCACCGCATGTGGGACGAGCAGATCCCGGTTCTCGAATCTCGTTACCGCGTGGTCGCGCCCGACGCGCGGCCACGGCGCTTCTGCCAACGCCAGCCGTCCCTTCCGGCATGCCGACGACCTCGCCGCGTTCGCGTTGTTCGCCGTCGGCCCGCGCCGCACACTAGACGATCTTGATCCCGGCGTCGTGCGGCGGATCCGGGAGATGGCCAGGCGCACCCTCACCTGTCCGACAGTTGTCATACCGAGCTTCGAGGGTGAGTAGTCAACAGAGTCAAAATTCGAACTTCTAGTCGATTAAATACCTCAGCCTGATAACTTATTATGGCACCAATGGCAACTCCTCCCGCCGTCTTCTCCTTGGCGGAAAGAGAGGGTAAGCGTAGACTTGACAGCCAAAAGCCTGCTGGATGCGCGGCATGCTGCTATTAAATTTCGGCAAGGGGGCTGGTTAAAGTGAGAGGAGTGAAAAGATTTCTCATCGGGTTCGTTTTCCCAGTCAGCGTATTCCTGTCGAGCCTAGGCTTGTTGGGGACGGCTAGCGTAGCGTTTTGGATTGGGTTTCAGGACTTGTTCCTTCCGGTGTCGCTTGCTGCTCAATTTCTGGGGTTAATCTATTTCCTCGCAGGTATTTTCGGCCTTGCCGGGTGTGCTAGCCTGGCAAGCCTTGCTATGCCGCTCTCGAGAAATGGCTGGCGGAAAAATAGGGCTAAACCTCCTACCTGGCAGATCGCCTTCGCTTTCGGAGGTGCCGTCGCCGGCTGCTATGCTGCTGCAACCATTACGTGGTACTCGCTAGGATATCGAACTGTCATTACGTGGCTCTTTGCTGCCCTCGCGACGACTTGCCTTTTCCTGGCGTGTATTATGCTTCCCGCGTTCAGTGCGGCCTGGAAATACATAGCTGGAAGCCTCAAAGGACTCGGAATCTCGGCTGCCCTGCTGGCTCTCGCAGCGCAGTTCTGGTACGTAAGCGTTTATACCCCAGAAAATACGCCTGCGGCAGTGAACACTTCCTTTTCAATTGGCGCGATGACAGGGAAAGGTGCCAGCAGGGTGGTCCAAGTCGACTTGTCTATGGAGGACACAGGATCGGTGCCCGCAGTTGCCGTGGGTTCAATCATCGTCGTAGGTGGAATTCGCGGTACCGGCGGAGATGCGACGATTTTGAAAGTTCTGCAACCATACAGTAATGGCGCATGGCTTTTCCCCGGAAATGTCGTTCTGTTTGATTTCCTGGTTTCTGTTAACGAGCCTGGAGTAGACGCGCTTAACTTCCAGCTCACGTTCAGCTTCGCTCGCACCAGCTGGCTGACGCTTGGCAGGCTTCGCACCAGTGTTCCCTATGTAAAGGGTTGCCTGAGATCATCGTCGGATCGGCAGTCGCAATGGTATGTTGTCGAGAGCCATCTATATAGCTTTGCGCAAGGCCCCAAGGTTCTCTACTCAGATTACTGCAAATACCCGAAGAATCCAACGACCAAGAACATTCCTTTCGTCAAGGTAGGCTTTGCGGGTGTTCGCAACGGGCGTCTCGTAGCAATTCCTACCCAAAGTTCCAGGCCCGGGCTCGGAATAATTACCGACTACCAAAACGAAACCATCCTGCTCAATTGAGTAATCCTTGAATCCTAGAGCTTGAGCTAGGTGCTATCGACCTACCACTCACAGTCGCCAGCGTAGTGCTCATCTACTTAACCTTAGCATTGAACTCTATAGCCAATTACCCGACCTGAGGATCGATACCGGGTTCAGCGCAGCCGCTCAGCTCGCCCGTTTACATGTGGCGTGGACTGGGTGATCTGAATTTGACGTCGAGCGGCGTGAGCCCGATGACAGGTGGCAGCGCTGCTGGTGGCCATGTTCTTGTGCCGAACGGAGGCCAGATCGGTATCCAGTGCCGTGGCGAGGGTTGGGTCTGGAGAGGAAGCAGCCACTCAGGAAGTGGCGGTTCAGCCGCTTGCGGTAGCTGGCACAGGGTCCGGTGGTGGTGCGGCGGCGGCGGGCTGGCCAAACCGCGGCCCTTGTCGTATCAAGAGTTGCTCGATGAGGTAGCGTCCTAGCTCGTTGGTGCGCGGATCCTGCCACCACTGGGAGTGGCGGTGGACGGCTGGGGGGGTTGGGTTCTCGTCCTGGACGAGGACGACTGGATCCAGGCAGGGCTGGTCGACGTGGTCGTGGAGGTAGCCGGAAGGCATCGGGGATTCAGGCTCGCCGAAAATCCAGGACCCGATGTAGTCGCTTCGGCGGCGCAGGTTTCTCCACCGGGCGGTGGCGAGCACGTGGTCGAGTTCGTCGGGTATGTCGCTGTCGCTTGGTTCGTCCGCGCCGAGCAGCCCGGCGAGCTCGATGAGCTGGTGCTGGCCGAAGTAGGCCGGGAACGCCCGCCCGTACAGCCGCCGGGCCGGGCAGGCCAGCGTGAGCAGGGCCACGTCGGGCAGGACCTTCGGTCCCAGCTGGGCCACGACGGCCGGCGCGATGATCGATCCCTGGCTGTAGCCGGTCAGCAGCAGCCGCCCGGCCGGCACGGTCAGCCCTTTGGGGCGGTCCGGGTCAGCCAGGCCGGCCTGGTACTTCAGGTTGGCGACGTCGTCGAGGTGATCGGTGAAGTGCCCGGTCAGCAGGCGGATCCGGTCCACTACCTCGGGTACCGCCCGCTCGGCGTAACAGGGCGGGGCAAACGGGTGCACCGCTCTCGGCCAGAAGGTGCCCACGTCCCACAGCATCCCGATGGTCTTGCGTTTGGCCTGATCCGAATACGCCTGACGCAGCAGCGTGACCAGCCAGCCAGCCACCGCGACGGCCACCAGCGCCATAAAGGAGGCCGCACCCTTCCACAGCACGGATATACCGGCGTGAGTCAGCAGGATGATCTCGACGGCGAGCACCAGAAGCAGGCAGACTCCTACCACCAGCAGCACGGCGGTAGCGGCGTCGTCGGCGATCCGGCCCACCGCCCACGCGGCGCCGATGCGCTTGCGGGTCGTGGCGTAGGCGGTGTCGTCGGCGTCGGCTTTGTAGCCGGGAGCGAGGGCCGTCGAGGCAGCGTAGACCTTATGCACCGGTGAGAACCCGGGCCCCGGTATCGCGGCAGCCTTCATTCGGTGCTTGTACCAGATTCCCAGGACGATTCCGGCGAGGAGCCCGCCGCCGGCTAGGCCCAGTGGAGCGGCACCGAAGGCGTAGGTCGGCCAGGGCACGACGAGTGCATCCAACGGTGGCCGGCCAAACTGGTACCCGCTTGGCTCGGGCGTGCCGAGCAGGCGGATCACGCCGAAATTGAGCACGGCGGTCAGCAGCCCGCCGAGCGCGAAGCCGAGCGCCGCGACCAGCGCGGTGAGGCCGCCGCGCAGGTAGGGCCGGCCGGTTTTCTCCTTGTCCGCGTCGGCGCTGGCCGCACCGTAGAGGCCGTTCCTGCGGGCCCGCCGGGCCAGGACCGCGACCGTCACGGCTAGCAGGACGAGCAAGCCCGCCTGCACGGCCAGCAGGACACCAAGGAACGGGGTCAAGCCGGGCAGCGCTCCGGCGTGCCGGCGGGCAGTCAGGTAGGTCTGCGCCCTGAACCACGCGGAGGTGACCAGGGCGGCCAGCGCGAGGAGCAGCACGATCCGGCACCACCAGGTCGCCAGCCCCGGGCGCCACCAGGTCCGCCCACCGCCCTTGGGCTTCCCCTCGCGGACCACGGTGACCGTGTAGCGGTCAGCCAGGTTCAGCGTGACCGTGACGACGGCGGCGGCCAGGGCAGCCCCGGCCAGTACGATCGCTGACCACCGGGCCCCGGCGTCGCCGCGGGGAGGCAGGGCACCGATCAGCGCCACCGATGCGCACGCCGCCGCCGCATGCAGCGCCCGCTGCCGACCGACAAGCACCTGCCCCTTCCAGAAGCCACGCTCAGTCAGCGGCCACTTATCGTTCAGATCGGGCTGTGAATTGCTGACCCGCCCCTCGTACTTGCTCGCGGTCTTGACGCTAATCCACCACACGGCGGCGATGATCGCGCCGACCGCCACCATGGCCACGGCCACCCGCCACCCCTCGGTCCATCTCCCGTACCAGCCCATCCAACTCGGCAGCAGGCTGTGCTTCAGCCCCGCCGCCTGCCAGGCCACCGTGCTCATCATCACGGTCGCGGCCCCGGCCACGAACTGCACCGTGGCCGCCATGGCCAGCAGCCGCAGCAGGACATGCGAGATCAAGTGCCCCCGGTCACGCCGCAGATGCCGCTCCGGCTCAGCCACCGCGGGCTCAGCCTCCGCGGGCTTGGTGGGGGGCAGCATGAAATAGGCGACGTTGTACATCATGAACGGCGCCAGCAGCAGCCAGGACGCCGACGCCAGCGGCGCCTCAGTCAACCCGCCCCACGAGTAAGCTTCGGCCTTCCACGGCACACTCGGCCGCGCCCGGCCACCCGGACTCCAGCGCCGGTAGAAACCCGCAACCGAATCACCCGCAACCTGCAGCACGTGCGGGTGCTCGAGCATGGTGGGGCCATCGGATCCGGAGACGCCGTGAATCCGCAACTCGGTGACCGGTTCGCTGAACAACTCGAATCCCGGTTCGCTGAACGTCGTGGTGTCCACGAGGGCATCGGCGGCGGCGGCCAGCGCGGGGCTGGTCTGGTCGGGCGGCGCGAATCCCCGCGCCGCGTCAAGACCGAGCACCACATCGGATTTATTGGATACAGATTCCCTAGCCATGAACCCCCCATGAGCAACCGCGACAGCGGAACCGGACCAGTATTTCAAGCAATCTTGGTTCTTACCAGAAAATTTTGATCGCAGATATGTATACAAATCCTGGATAATCACTGCGCCAATGCGGATCTCTATTACTCAGGTCTGGCGCTGTTTCTTCCTGGGTGCTGGCGCGGCCGCGAGATCTTTACGGTCCTGTTGCCGCCGGGACTGGCGGGCGAGCGGAGGTGAGAGGGGTACCGACTTCGTTCGTTATTAAAGGTTTGATTGTCCTGGGTTGGTGTGCGCCGGCCGGTTGCCTCGATCAGAACGAGTTCGGGAGCATTGACCAGCCTGACCAGCCGTGCTGAGCGGTCCAGGTGGCGTAGGCGAGGGCGCCGGAGGCGGTGCGGGCCAGGATCTCGGTGACCGCAGGGGTTTGCAATGCCGTGATGGCGCCGTCTGAGCTGCCCTGCAGGGATTGCCATGGCGACCAGGGCATCCCTGGCCGGGGGGAACGCTGGACGGTGCGGAAAACGCTCAAGCCGAATTTCGAGTCCATGCAGAAGGCTTCGAGGTGACCGCCATGCTCGCCGTTGATGCCGCTGAACACGGCCGGGTCGGTGCTGCAGCCGTTATCGGCCAGGCGGCCGGGGCCGCCCCAGCGAATTCCGGTCCCGGGCAGCTGCCAGACGTGCAGCAGGTCACCATTAGTGCTGCGGGCGAATACCTCGAGCCTTCCGTCAGCGTCCGCGGCGACGCCGGGTACCCCGACGTAGCGCGCGTTTCCTGGCGCCTTGACCCAGCCTGCCCAATGGCCGTTGACGTAATAATCGTGCGCGAGCAGGCGACCTGCCGTCGCAGCGAATACCTGCGGATGACCGGTCGCATCGAGCGCTACGGCGGGCGGGCCGGTGACCGGGCCGCCCAGTGAGGACCAGCCAGTCCAGGTGCCGCCGCCGGAAACGGAAGACTGCGACACGTAGCCGACGTGGGCGTCGCTGAGGAGCGCGAATACCTCCAGGTGCCCGTCGGGCCAGGTAACTGCCGCCGGGCTGCTGTGCGTGATCGTCGGGCCGAGCGGTACCGGGCCCTGCCAGGACGCGCTGCCCGGCGACGCCTGCCAGAGCTCGGCCACCTGCCCGGTCACCGCCCTGGCGAAGACGATCAGGCGGCCGTCTTTCGCGGTCGCGACCGCGGGGACGCCGGTATAAGCCGGACCGCCCGGCAACACGGTCCAAGCGGACCAGGAGCCGTTAGTGGCGCGGGCCGCTATCAGCGTGCCGTTACGCGCCCGGGCGACGACTTCGGGACTGCCGTCAGGGTTAGCCGCGGCGGCCACCCGGAATTGCTGGCCGACCGGGGGCGGCGCGGGCGAGCCGGCCAGCCCAGCTGACGATCGGGCTGGAACGGGTGACGACCGGGCCGGATCGGGTGACGACCGGGCTGGGACGGGCGGCGGCGCAGAGTGGCCGGTGCCCGGCACGAACACGGCCACGGCCACAGCCACGAGGGCCAGGCCGGCGACGGCCGTCAGGATCAGGCTGGCCCGGGAGCGGCGATCCGCGCGAACGGCTCCGCCCTCGTCGCGGCCGGCCAGCGGGCCCGGGGATGGGGGCACGAACGCCGGAGCGGGTGCCGCCGCTACCTCCGGTGGCGCGTTTACCTCCGGTGGCGCGTTCGCCGCGGCCGCGTCGAGGGCCTGGGCGATCTCGTGGAAGGCGGGCCGGCCGGCCGGATCGCGGCACAGCAGGGCGTTGACGATCTCGTACAGCGAACCGGCGCCGGCCAGGTGCGGCGGATCCTCGTGGGCGACGGCAGAGAGCGTCGCCAGCGGGTCATCACGACCATCGAAGGGACCCTGGCCGCAGAGCGCCGCGTAGAGGGTGGCGCCAAGGGACCACAGGTCGGCGGCGGGCGTAGCGGGCATGCCGTCGGCTCGTTCAGGTGCCAGATAGCCAGGACCGCCGAGAACGGTGCCAGTCCGGGTGACGGGCGGGCCGCCGGCCGTGCCCGCCAGGCCGAAGGCAGTAAGCATGGCCCGCCCGTCGGGCGTGATCATCACGTTGCCGGGCTCCAGGTCCTGGTGCAGGACGCCGACGACATGCCCGGCCACGAGCGCGGCGAGTACCTGCCGGCCGATCCCGGCGACCCGGTGCGGCGGAAGCGGCCCCTGCTCCGCGATCAGCTCCGCCAGTGAACGGCCCTCGATGAGCTGCATCACGACGTACGGCGAGTCCTCGCCGGAAACGACGTCATAGACCTCAGCCACTCCGGGATGGTGGATGCTGGCCGCGGCTCGCGCCTCGCAGCAGATCCGCTCGATCGCCTCGGCCTGCAGGTCGGCGTCGGCGGCAGGAGCCGGCGTCAGCTGCTTCACCGCGACCTCGAGATCCAGCATTACGTCCAGCCCGCGGTACACGGTCGCGGTCCCGCCGCTGCCAATGGGCGCGACGAGCTGGTACCGGCCCGCGATAAGGCCGTCGTGGGCGGGAGCGGTCATGTCATGTCCCCTACCAAAGCCGGTCAGGCAGCACCCTGGGCTATCACCGTAAACCGGGACATATCAATGGCAGGCGCACGTTCGCGCTTGTTAATACCCTCGCGGCTGCAGCCGGAGCGGAGGGATGCGGGCACGCGGTTCTGCGGGTCGCGACGGTAGTGGCGTGTGTCCAGTCTGGCGCGATGAGTAGTTCGCCTGGCTGGGCCGGTGCCGTTCTGGGCCGGTGCCGTTCTGGGCCGGTGCCGTTCTGGGCCGGTGCCGTTCTGGGCCGGTGCCGTGCGATCCCAGGCGAGCGGCTGCCGTGCGGTGCCTGGCCCGGGGCACGTCAGGTTGCCGTGATCATCGGCAGCTGATTGCCTTGGGATGTGATCGGTGGCGGCAGCGAGAGCGTCGAGCTTGTCTGCGGCGCATTCGGGCTGACGGCAGGACCCGGAGCCTCGCTCACCGCGGTGTCGCGGGGGGCGGTGGGACAAATCTGGTGCCTGGATCTGGGCGCGGAGCGCTACGCCGTCAAGGAACTGTTCGGGGAACCTGA
>Ga0335085_10012446_pt1 | contig 12534 bp, 10 predicted proteins | sample Lox_Sample_45_FD_206712 | JGI IMG/M metagenome (GOLD analysis project Ga0335085, IMG submission 206712) | Soil microbial communities from Loxahatchee National Wildlife Refuge, Florida, United States - Lox_Sample_4.5 | ecosystem: Environmental > Terrestrial > Soil > Wetlands | place: USA...
TGAGGTGGCTGATGAGATACGGCACATGGAAGATCATCTGGGCCGTCGAACTTTTCTGGCGGAATTCGCCGTTCACCTTCAGCCACATTGCCAGTTTGTTGGGATCTGGAATCTCGTCCACCGTGGCGAGAAACGGCCCGACGGGAGCGAAGGTATCGGCGCTCTTCCCTTTGACCCATTGGCCGCCGCGTTCCAACTGGAAGGTGCGTTCCGAGTAGTCGTTGTGCAGACAGTAGCCGGCAACGTAATCCAGGGCGCGCTCCACTGGCACGTATGCTGCGCGCTTGCCGATCACGATCGCCAGTTCCACTTCCCAATCAACTTTCGTGCCCCTGCGCGGGATCATCAGATTGTCATTCGGTCCCACGATGGAGGTTGTGGCTTTGAAGAAGATGACCGGCTCGCGCGGAATCTCCATCTTGCTTTCGGCCGCGTGGTCGCGATAGTTCAGGCCGATGCAGATGATTTTGCTGGGCCGGGCAATCGGTGGTCCCAGGCGAACGGAAGCATCCACACGCGGGCCCTGGTTGCGCGCAACCCAGTCACGCAGCTTCTGCAAGCCGCCATTAGTAAAAAACTCTTCGTTGTAATCCGCGCCGAAGCCGGAAACATCATGGCGGGTTCCATCCGGCAGCTGGATTCCTGGTTTTTCCTTTCCCGAGTCTCCAAAGCGAATCAGCTTCATGTAGGGCTTTCGATGTCCTTCCTGTTTGGATGAAACAGCGTCACTGCGGGCGGCGAACCATCAACCGCGTTTGCTTCATACCTTCAAGTAAATACGAAAACGAAAAGAGAACTGCCCAGTGACTGCGCCCGCTACTTCTCCACGCGCAGGAAGTCTCCGGAAGAAGCGTTGACCGCCACCGTGAGGATGGCTTCGTCGCGGTTGTTGCCGTAGATCACGTGCCAGGTCAGCTCATTGGTGGAACGGTTCCAGTCGAGCGAGTAGAAAACCGGCGTGTTCGGGCTTTTTGTCAATAGCTTCTCACCGCCGTGCTTCTGGGCGACCTCGAAGGCTTTGTCGGAGTCGATCTTGAGAAAATTCACGTCGAATATCTGCGTGGAGGCGTTGGTGGCAACGTAGGTGTCTTCCACTCCCGGATCGACGCCGCGCGCCGGCGCATCGGGCAAATCGATTCCCGACCAGGTATAAGGCTTGACCGATCTGCCCACAGGAGAAGCGAAGGAAGCGCTCCAGATCACCGCTTTGCCGTCATGGCCCTTGAAGTCGCCCACCACCTGGGAGTCCAGGCGGTAAGGCTGCGCATCGCGCGCCCATCCGTGAGCGGTGACGTAGAGTTTTTGAAATGCAGCCCGGCCGGTCAGCGCTTCCGGAGGCTTGGGTTGCGGCTTTGGGGCGGGCTGTGAAGGTTGGGAAGAACATCCCGCCAGCGTGATCAAGGCCAGTAATGCCGGCAGCAGCTTTTTCATAAGTCACCTGCCAGATCCAGAAAGATTGCAATCCCGAGTGCGACCGTACATTCTACTAGATGCGCGGCAGAAGCACGCGCAGGAATCACGCCAGGAACATCGCGCCCATGAATTCTCGCTTGCAGCAGTTGCAGGAAGCGCTGGCATCGTCGATTGAGGGCATGAGCCCGGAGGAGATGTCGCGCTCGCTGAAAGGGAAGTGGAGCGTGGCGCAGGTGCTGGAACATCTTTACCTCACCTACAGCGGGACGGTGAAGGGCTGCGAGCGCTGCCTGGAGATGGGAAAGCCGCTGGCGGATTCTCCAACCTTGCGGCAGCGGATCAAAGTGATGGTGACGGTACGCCTCGGCTACATGCCGGGCGGCCAGACCGCGCCCGAGCGCAGCCGGCCCAAGGGACTGCCGCCGGAGAAGGTTCTGGCCGAGATTGGCACAAGAATGGCAACCATGGACGAACTCCTCGGCCAGTGCGAAGCGCGCTATGGCCAGCGCACCAATCTCATGAATCATCCCATCCTCGGCCCTTTGACCGGGCGGCAATGGCGGAAGTTCCACTGGGTCCATGGATGTCATCACCTCAAGCAGATTCGCGCGCTGCGGCGGAGACTGGACGCGGAGTAAAGCGTGCGTGCGGGTGTGTGATAATCCATATCTCACGGTCGGAAACAAAAGGTTGCAATTATTAAGGAGATCTTGCGCATGAGCGCTGAACTCTCAGGCAAACGGGTGGCGGTTCTGGGCGCGGGCAAAATGGGCGGCATCCTGCTCAAGGCGCTGCTGGAGAAAGGGCTGCTCAATCCAGCCACGACCTTTGCGACGGTGCAGCACGAAGAACGCGCGCGCCTGCTCAGCCAGCAGTTCGGAATCGCCGTGGGCACGGACAATCGCGCCGCGGTGCGCGGCGCGGACGTGATCTTCATCTGCGTGAAACCGCAAGTGGTGGCGGATGTGGTGCGGCAAATTCGCCCGCAGATTTCCAAAGATCAGCTGATCATATCCGTGGCGGCGTCAGTCGCCACCAGCCAGATCGAGAGCGCGCTGGGAAAACAGAAGCCGGCGCCGGTGATCCGCGCCATGCCCAATACTCCCTGCGTACTCGGCCTGGGCATGACCGCGCTGTGCAAGGGTGCCAACGCCAACGCCAAGCACGTAGAACTCGCACGCACGCTCTTCGGCGTGGTCGGCAAGACCGTCGTGGTCGATGAAAAGCATATGGATGCCGTCACCGGCCTTTCAGCCAGCGGACCGGCGTATATCTACATCATCCTGGAATCGCTGGCCGAGGCGGGAGTGAAGGTAGGATTGCCGCGCGACGTGGCGACGCTGCTGGCGGCGCAGACCACTCTGGGAGCAGCCAGCGTCGTGCTCGAAACCGGGGACCACCCTGCCCTGCTGAAGGACGCGGTCACCACCCCTGCGGGGTGCACTATCGACGGCATCATGGAATTGGAAGAAGGCAAGCTCCGCGTGACCCTGATCAAAGCCGTGGTGAAGGCGACGCAGCGCGCCAAAGAACTGGCCAATGGGTAGGCGATTCTGAAGAGTGACAACTGAGAACTGAGATCTGAGAACTGCTTTTCACCCAAGCTCTTTGCGATTCGAAAAGGGTCAAACCAGAAGCTGATATCCCGAAAGATAAGTTCTCCGACACAGCGGAAAGAGCGCTCCGCTTTTGGGTGAAACCCAGTTCTCAGTTCTCGGTTGGAGAATGGTTGGGGAGCGTGAAGTTTACCGTGATGCGGGTCTCGAACGGCGCCGGATGGCCGTTAGGTGCGTATGGCTTGAACTGCCAGTGGCGTACCGCCTCTAAAGCCGCCGTCACCAGGCGTGAATCGCCTGAGAGGACGGTGATCTGCTGTACCTGGCCTTCGTCATCTACCACTGTCTGCAGCACGACCGGGCCCTGAACATGTTGTGCCCGAGCCTTCGCGGGATACTCCGGCTGGACTTCGTGCAGCAGGTAGGCTTTGGCGGTTTCTGAAGGAATTTCTGCCGGAGGAACCGAGGGAGTATCACTCGCCGCATCGGAAGGCCGCTCGGCTTTATGACTCGGTCTGCGCGACGGCGCCCCTTTGAAAATGACCTTTCCATTCCTGTAAACCACCAGCCCCTGCGACGGCGTCGGCTCTGCCGCGGCCTTGGGCGGCGGGGCCGGCGAGGCGGCATCGCTTGCTTCGGGGCGGGTTACGGGAGCCTCCGGGACCGGAGCGGTATTCAAATCACCGGTGGGCTCAGGGTTGGGCGCAGCTTGCTCGTGCTGGGCGGGTTCCGGTGGGGCGGCCGGCGTTTTGCTTTGCCCGCCCCGGGCCAGGGCCCAGCCAAGCACCACGGCAGCCACAACCACGGCGAGGGTCAGGATTCGGGCCCAGTGGCCCTTTTCTTCGGGTTCCACCAGATAGAATTCAGGAGACGCTTCTGCCTCGTCCCCCTCGAGCGCCCGCAGGTCGATAGCCGGTTCGTCGACTGCACCATCGCTGGACGGCTCCTCAATCAGGAGTTCCTCAATCGCAGCCTCTTCTTCTTCGGCTGGAAACAGGCTGGCAAGATCAGCCCGCTGCAGTTCGGGAGTAGGCTCAAAGTGGTACTGGTACGGTTCAGCGTTTTCCGCCGGGGAAACGTGAATCTCATCCAGCGTCAGTCGATTCAGCGTCAGCGGATTTCCAAATTCACCCTCGGACGGCATGGCCAGATGATCCAGAACACGCCACGAGAGGGAATACAAGGCCTGGACGTCGCGGTCGCAAAAGCCTTCGGCCACGGGAGAAAAAAGCTCGAACAGCCCGACCAGTTGCTCTCCCAGAAGCAGCGGTACCACCAGCACCGAGCGCACCCCAAGCTCGCGGCAGGCGTCGGCGTTCACTCGCGGATCAGTTTCCGTGTCATCGCAACGCTGCATCTCGCGCGTTTGCAGGCAGATAGCCGAGAGCCCCTGCTCCATATTCAGGTGGACTCCGAAATCCGGAGCGTTCGGGCCGTACGTCGAGACACAAACGAACTCGTATCCCTGCGCCAGCGCGATCGCCGCCCCGGTGGCGCTGGTGTTGTGGCAGGCCTGCAGAGCCAGGTCATCCAGGGCTGGATCCCGGACCGGTTCCCCGGTTACATCCTCCGAGGTTGCCAGCAACGCGCGCAGATCCTCCAGCGGAAGGCCGCCGGAATGTCCCTGCGAGTGGCTGGTGTCCGATGAAGCGCCCTCGCCGGGGGGGAAATCGTCCCAGGAATTAGATGACAGCATAGCTTGTTACGCCTTAAAGCGACTGGCTCTGGTGGAGATCGCGATGCGGAAGAGCGTTTGCCGAACTCTCCCAATGATCCTTCGGCTGGACTCGCCGCCCAGGAGCTGACTAGAGACCAAACAGGCACACTTCTGCCCGTTTTGGACCTCTTATGCCGAGTTTTACTCCTGCGGAACCGGATGTCAATATACCGCCAGGTCACGAAAGTCGCACTGGTTAGTGTAACCAAAGGGTGGAAGAATGCTGGAGACGCAACCTGAGCCCGGCAACGCCAAGTTCCGGCAAGAAATGAATGCCCACTCCATCTGACGCGGCCCATATCCCGAACATCTCGCGCACCGGGCAGACTCATGCGGTTGCCGCCAGCTTCCTCGGCTGGACCCTCGATGCCTTCGATTTCTTTGTGCTCGTCTTCCTGGTCGACACCTTGGCCCAGCAGTTTCACGTCACCAAGGGAGCAATCGTTTGGACGCTTACCGCGACCCTAGCCATGCGGCCCGTGGGCGCGCTCTTGTTTGGCGTCCTGGCTGATCGCTATGGACGCCGCAAGCCGTTGATGGCGAATGTGGTTTTCTTCTCGGCAGTGGAACTTTTTTGCGGCTTTGCTCCCAACTACACCGTGTTTCTGCTTCTGCGGACCATTTACGGCATCGGCATGGGCGGAGAATGGGGAGTAGGCGCTTCCCTCGCGATGGAGAACGCCCCCGCAAAGTGGCGTGGCGTGCTCTCAGGAATCGTACAAAGCGGCTATTCCATCGGTTATCTGCTGGCGGCGGTGGCAGCGCGCTTTATCCTGCCGACCTTAGGTTGGCGTGCCATGTTCTGGGCCGGTGGCCTGCCGGCTTTGCTGGCGTTTTATATCCGCTGGAAAGTGCGCGAGTCGGAAGCGTGGAAGCAGCACCGGGCCCCCACGGTCGGCGCCATTCTGCGCACCGCCGGCGGCCACTGGAAAGTGTTCAGCTACCTGGTTTTACTGATGACGCTGATGATGTTTCTCTCTCACGGAACCCAGGACCTATACCCTGATTTTCTGAAGACCGCTCATGGCTTCAGCGGGGCCCTGGTTTCTACTACCGCAATCCTTTACAACATTGCGGCCGTAGTTGGGGCCATCGTGTTCGGGCATCTTTCTGAAGGATTTGGCAGGCGGCGCAGCATGATAGCCGCCTTGGTACTCTCTCTGGCGGTGATTCCCGCCTGGGCCTTCGGGGGATCAGTGGCCGTCCTCATGGTAGGAGCATGCCTGCTGCAGTTAGGGGTACAGGGCGCGTGGGGGATTATCCCTGCACACCTCAACGAGCTTTCGCCGGACGCGGTGCGCGGGCTGATGCCCGGCTTCGCTTATCAGATGGGAATTCTGATCGCGGCCCCCACAAACAGCATCGAATATCTTCTGCGCGCCCGGCTGGGCTATGCCTGGGCGCTGGCCGCGTTTGAGATCGCCAACATCGTCCTGTTGACGATTGTCGTGGCGCTGGGGCGCGAACACAAGGGCAAGAGCTTCCTGGCGGACGGGTGAGGACCTGGGAGACTGATGCTGGGAAACTGATTGACGACTGCCCGCGGATCGAGACTCTGCAACGTCTCCCCACCGCGGCAAAAGCTGATAGAGTATGTCAAAAGCGGCGTTAATCTGACCGCGGAGGACCGGTTGAGATGCACATTGCCGTAGTGGGATCGGGATACGTCGGCCTGGTGGCAGGGGCGTGCCTGGCTGACCTGGGGCATGAAGTCATCGTGGTGGATAACGATCTGCAGAAACTGCAGGCTCTGAAAGCGGAGCAGGTTCCCATCCACGAGAGGTTCCTGCCGGAGTTGCTGGAGCGGCACCGTGGCCGGCGCCTGAACTTCTCGGACGATCTCCACGATGCGGTGCGGTCGAGCGAGGCGATCTTCATTGCCGTCGGCACGCCGCCGACCGAGCAGGGAGAAGCCGACCTTTCCTATGTTGAATCGGTCGCGCGCGGCATCGCCGGCGCCATCAACGGCTACAAAATCATTGTCGAAAAGAGCACTGTGCCGGTTTACACCAGCCACTGGGTGCGCAAGGTTTTGCTGCGAAACGGCGCCAGCGCCGATATGTTCGACGTCGCTTCGAACCCCGAATTTCTCCGTGAAGGCACCGCGGTCACCGACTTTCTTTATCCCGACCGCATCGTGGTCGGAGCTGACACTGAACGCTGCGCAGCGCGGCTGCGGGAGATTTACGTACCGCTAACGCAGGGGACTTATTACACGCAAGACGGCGCGATCCCCCAGCCCGACCGCGCCTGTATTCCTCCGCCCCTGATCGTCACCAGCGCCAAGAGCGCGGAACTGATCAAGCACGCCTCCAACGCTTTCCTGGCCATGAAGATTTCCTTTATCAACGCCGTGGCTTCGATCTGCGAAGCCGTCGGCGCGAATGTGCACCAGGTGTGCCAGGGAATCGGCACCGATAGCCGCATCGGCTCCCGCTTCCTGAATCCCGGCATTGGCTACGGCGGCTCGTGCTTCCCCAAAGATCTGATGGCTTTTCGCTCCGTGGCCCGCGAATGCGGCTACGAATTCCGCCTGCTCGATGAAGTCATCCGCATCAACGAAGATCAGCGTCAGCGTTTCCTGCGCAAAGTGCAGAGCGCGCTCTGGACGCTGCGCGGCAAGCGCCTGGCCGTGCTGGGCCTGGCGTTTAAAGGCGGCACCGACGATATCCGGGAATCGCCCGCTATCCTGGTGGTGCAGGATCTTCTGCAAAACGGATGCAACGTCGTGGCCTACGATCCCGCCGCCGCGGAAAAGGCGCGCGAAGTCCTGAACTCCAAGCTCGAGTTTGCCGCCAGCGCTTACGAAGCTGCTTCCGGCGCCGACGCCCTGCTCATCCTCACCGAATGGGAAGAGTTCGCGTCGCTCGACCTGGCGCGCCTCTACAAGGACTTGAAATATCCCATCGTGATCGACGGGCGCAACCTTTACGATCCCGAAACCATGGCAGCGCACGGATTCACCTATTACAGCGTGGGCCGTCCCGCGGTCACTCCCGAAGCCCAGGCTGCCGGGGCCGCAGGGAACCTGAACCAGTCATGAGCAGGCCGCGCGCTTTGGTCACCGGCGGCGCCGGGTTTCTGGGTTCCCATCTCTGCGACGCATTGCTCGCGGAAGGCTACGACGTGGTCGCGGTCGATAATCTGCTCACCGGCCGCATGGCCAATCTGCAGCACCTGCGCAACGACTCCCGCTTTGAATTCCAGCAACTCGATATCACCGAGCCCTTCGAATGCGGTCCGGTGGATTACGTGTTTCACTTTGCCAGCCCCGCCAGCCCGGTGGACTACACCGAGCACGGCATCGAAACCTTGAAAGTAGGATCGCTCGGAACGTTTCACGCCCTCGACTACGCGCGCCGGCACAACGCGAAATACCTGGTGTCTTCCACCTCGGAATGCTATGGCGACCCGCTCGAGCATCCCCAGAAAGAGACTTATTGGGGAAACGTGAATTCTATCGGCCCGCGCTCTGTGTACGACGAGGCCAAGCGCTTCACCGAGGCGGTCACCATGGCGTATCACCGCTATCACAAAGTGGATACGCGCATCGCGCGCATCTTCAACACCTACGGCCCGCGCATGCAGCTGAACGACGGCCGCGTGGTTCCCAACTTCATGAAGCAGGCCCTACGCGGCGATGACCTGACTGTTTACGGCGACGGCAGCCAGACCCGCAGCTTCTGTTATGTGAGCGACGAAATCGAGGGTTTCGTGCGGTTGGCGGAGTCCTCCGAACATTTCCCGGTGAACATCGGCAATCCCAAAGAATTCACCGTGCTGGCGTGCGCCAAGCTGGTGCTCTCCGTTACCGGGTCGAAGAGCCGGATTCGCCATGAGGCGCTGCCGCCGGACGATCCCAAACAGCGCTGCCCGGATATCAGCAAGGCAAAGCGTCTTCTGGACTGGGAGCCGAAAGTGGATCTCGAAACCGGACTGCGCATGTCGCTCGACTACTTCCGCTCCGCGATTAAGGAACACGCCGTCGCAAAGGGGTGACGGCAACAAGCGAATTTTCTTCTTTGCGCTCTTTGCGTTCAGCGCGGTGGGGATTCTTAACCGCGAAGAGCGCAAAGAAAGCCATAGTGGTTTTCCCATGATCCAGACTCTATTCGGCAGCCTCGAACAGAAACCCGGCTTCTTCGATCGCATGAAGGAAGCGGTGACGCGCACCCGCGAGAACCTCAGCGAGCGCATCGAGGAAGTAGTTTCCTTCACCAAGGAGATCGATCGCTCCACCCTCGATGACCTGGAAGCGACCCTGATCGGCGCCGATCTGGGCACCACCACCACCCACGAGGTGTTGCAAAAGCTGCGCGAGAAGGCCGACCGCAAGCAGATCAAGAACGTGGACGAACTGAAGCGCCTCCTTAAAGAAGAGTTACTGGCGATCCTGATGACCGCCAATTCGCGGCCCGTGAGCAAGGTGGACGGAACTCCGGAAGTAATCCTTGTGGTGGGCGTGAATGGCACAGGAAAGACCACCACCATCGGCAAGCTGGCGCAGGTATTCCGCGCAGATGGCAAGACCGTGCTGCTCTGCGCTGCCGATACCTTCCGCGCCGCAGCCATCGAGCAACTGGAAATCTGGGGCGAACGGACCGGCACCGAGGTTATCCGCACCAAGGCCGGAGGGGACCCCTCGGCCGTGCTGTTCGACGCCCTGCAAGCCGCCAGCGCCCGCCACACCGACTACGTAATCGTGGATACTGCGGGCCGCCTGCACACCAAGACCAACCTCATGGCCGAACTGGAAAAGATGCGGCGCACCGCTCAGCGCATTATTCCCTCCGCGCCCCATGAGACCCTACTTGTCATGGACGCCACCACCGGCCAGAATGGCCTGCAGCAGGCGCGTCTGTTTACCCAATCCTCCGGCGTGACCGGCATCGTGCTCACCAAGCTCGACGGCACCGCCAAAGGCGGTGTGGTTGTGGCTATCTGCCGCGAACTAGGCCTTCCGGTGCGTTACGTGGGAGTCGGCGAAAAGGCCGGCGACCTATTGCCCTTCGATCCCAAGCAGTTTGTGGACTCGCTCTTCAACTGAGAGCGGGCGATCACGCGAAATCGTACCTTTCTTCTAACTTGCCGGGTAATTGCCCATTTCCACCAGCGGCAGCTTGACTCGCAGGCCTATAATTCGCCCAAACGTGATCCTAATCACATTCAGCCGTGATGTAAGTCCTACGGTCCAAATCCACTTTTTGCAACTCTAACCGCAACAGGTGGGTTATGAATGAGACAGTTGAGACGAACGGTATCCTCGAGCTTCTTCGCTTCGAACTCAAATTTCTGGAAGATGGTGGGTACGGACGCTCTCCGCACGCTCCCCAGCGTCCCTCGCTCGTTTTCGAAGATTCGCCATCCTGCTTGAACTTTGACGATCCCGCGCGGCCGCATCCCTGCAGCGAATGCATGCTGCTGCGCTTCGTTCCCGCGGAGCACCAACAAAAGGAAACCCCCTGCCGCTTGATTCCCCTGACGGCAGACGGCAAGACGATCGATCACTTTTATCGCTCTGGTTCACAGGTTGAACTGGAAGCGGCGCTCGCAGGGTGGCTGCGACGCGAAATTGAGCGCCTGGAAAGCGACAGCCAAGGCGCAGCTTCCCGCGAATCGGCGTCTGTGGCGCCGGGTTCGTCCTCGCGGCAGGCAGTACGAAAGTACGTGGGGATGCATGACGTCAAGTAACTACGCCGGCGTAATCAGATGCTTACCCGGCGTGAACCACCAGTACCATTTTGGGTCGCGGTTAGTACTTTCATCGTATTTTGACGCCGCAGTACTGAGTCTATTACCCGATACTGAGTCAGTATGGCTGGGATTTACACAAAAGCAGTACGCAAATGAGCGGTTCCGGCCCCTTATTTCTAGGGGAGGTGTATGTGGTGCAGGCCGCCGCTGCCGCATGGCGGAGTCGGCGTTCGGGAGAGGAGAACGATGACGCGCACACAGATTCTCAGGCGAATCGCGCTGCTGTTGAGCCTGGCTTGCTTCTTGGGGGCGGCTGCAGCCCGTCCTGATAATGATGGTAGCTCGCCAGACAACCAGACAGCCGCTGCCGCCCAACCCGCTTCCGCCGGAGATTCAACGGCGAGGGACGGCGACTACGTCGGTTCCGAAGTCTGCGTAACCTGCCACGCCGACCAGCAAAAGAGCTTCGTGCATACCGTCATGGGCAACGCGTTGGCCCATGCCAAGAGTCCCTTGGCGGCGCGGGGCTGCGAAGCCTGCCACGGTCCGGGCAAGGCCCATGTCGATGCCGGAGGCGGCAGAGAGACCATCCTGGTGGATTTCACCAAGGAGTCCAAGACGCCGGTGGAAGAGCAGAACCGCGCCTGCCTGGCCTGCCACAACAAGGGAGAGCAGATGTTCTGGATGGGCAGCCCCCATCAGTCTCGCGCCATGGCCTGCGTAAACTGCCACGAGGTCCACTACGGCAGCGCTGCTCAGCAGTACGAGGCCTTCTCCGAGCATACCCGCTATGGCGCCCCGCTCACCGAGCACGTGGGCGTCAAGAAGCCGCAGCCGGAACTGTGTCTGGAATGCCACCAGATGCGGCGGGCGCAGTTGCAGCGCTCCTCCCACATGCCCTATCGCGAGGGCAAGGTCACCTGCACCAGCTGCCACAATCCGCACGGCACTCCCAATCCCAGCCAGTTGATTCAAAGCTCCATCAACGAGAACTGCTACAGCTGCCACGCCGAACGCCGCGGTCCCTTCCTCTGGGAGCACCCGCCGGTGATGGAAAACTGCGCCAACTGCCATGATCCGCACGGCAGCAGCAATCCCGAGCTGCTGAAGGTGCGCATGCCCCGGGTTTGCGACTCCTGCCATGACTCGAGCCGCCACCCCACGCAGGCGCAGCCCCTCAGCTCCATTAAGAATTTCAACCGCGGATGTACCAACTGTCACTCCCTGATCCACGGATCGAACCATCCCTCAGGGAATTTCTTCATGCGTTAGACAGGAGAGAGTGATGATCGCAGCAAGAAACTACCTCACCTTAGCGTTGCTCGCGCTCCTGCTGGCCCCGGCCGCTCTCCCCCAGGACACGGCCAGCAAGAACCAGGCCAGCAAAGACCAGGCCAGCCAGAACCAACCCAGCAGCGACCAACCGAGCCAAGACCAGCCGGCTCCCGAGCGCGGCATGGTAGAGTTCGGCACCCGCTGGAGCTGGGGCGACGTCTATGGCCGGCCTGACCTCCCCTTTCAGCCTTCCCTGAAGACCTCAAAGTACGACGAGTACCGCGACCTGCGCGACGGCTTCTTCGTGCAGCGCTTCCGCCTGAATATGGATGATCTGGCCGGGTCCAAATACTTTCTCAACATGCAGGCCGATAAAGCGATCTATCGCGACCAGAGCTACCTGGCCAGCTTCGGCGAGTGGAACCGGTTCAAGATCCAGATCCGCTACGATGAGATTCCCCACATCTATTCGAATACCACCCGCACCGTGTACACCCAGACTGCGCCGGGCGTGCTGTCCATTCCTCTGCTCACCCGCAGCACCCTGCAAAGCATCGCCGCCAACTCGCCGACTATGCTTCCCAGCACCATCCAAACCCAGCTGGTGCCGAGCATGAACTTCATTACTCCCGCCATCGAGCGCCGCGCCGGCACTGTGCTGTTTGGCTACGACTTCAATGAAGACTGGGACATGCTGGCCTCGTTCGCGCGCGAGCACGAAACCGGCAGTCGTCCTCTGGGATTGATTTTTAACTCCAGCCCCAGCGCATCGCTCACCGGCGGCTATGGCGCCGAGGTTCCCGAGCCTATCGATTATTTCAGCAACAATGCGAGGGTAATGGTGGAAACCGCCCACAAGCGCTGGGCCATCCAGATCGG
>Ga0335085_10012447_pt1 | contig 12534 bp, 12 predicted proteins | sample Lox_Sample_45_FD_206712 | JGI IMG/M metagenome (GOLD analysis project Ga0335085, IMG submission 206712) | Soil microbial communities from Loxahatchee National Wildlife Refuge, Florida, United States - Lox_Sample_4.5 | ecosystem: Environmental > Terrestrial > Soil > Wetlands | place: USA...
CGCGGCCACAGCGCTGCTGCTCGCCGCGGCGGCGCTCAATCCGGCGCTCGCCTTCACGCCGCCCGACCGGCAGTCCTTCGGGGTGCGCGTCGAGGCGGGCGACCTCGGCACCGTCGGCGGCTGGCTGGACGCCGGGCTCGACCCGAACTACCTTGCCGACCGCATCGGCACCGGCCTGATGATCGCCTCCTGGTACGGCGACCTGAAGATGATGCGGCTGTTCCTCGCGCACGGCGCCGACCCGAACTTCAGCAACGCGCTCGGCGAGCAGGCGCTGATGCACGCCGCCTGGCGCGGCCAGCTCGCCGCGGTCGACCTGCTGCTGGCGAGCGGCGCGCGCATCGACAACCCGCCGCTGCATTGGAGCGCGCTGCACTACGCGGCCTTCTCCGGGCACGGCGAGGTGGTGGCGCGGCTGCTCGACCGCGGCGCCGACATCAACGCGCGCAGCCCCAACGGCTCCAGCGTGCTGATGATGGCGGTGTACGACGGGCACGAGGACGTGGTGAAGCAGCTGCTCGCGCGCGGCGCCGACACGGCGATCCGCAACGAGCGCGGCGACGGCGCGCTGCAGTGGGCGATGAAGTTCCAGCGCCTCGGCATCGCGCGGCTGGTCTCGGACCGGGCGCAGTTCGCCGCCGCCGCGAGCAAGCCGCGCGCCGACTGGGGCGAGGCGAAGCGCTCGCGGCCCGCGCCCGCCCCGCTCGCCTCGGCCGAGGTCGACGCGCGCATCGCCGAGCTGGAGCGCATCCGCAAGGTGCTGCTGGAGCGCGGCATGACTGACTCGGTGCGGCGGCTCGACCGCCACATCGCGGTGCTGCGCGAGGCGATCCTGCCGCCGCCCTCGGCCGCCGGCGCGCCGCAGCTCGCCGACCTGCGGGAGCTGGTCGACATCCGCGAGCTGCTGGCGGCGCGCGGCATGAAGCAGAGCGTGCGCAAGCTCGACAAGCGCATCGCGGCGCTGCGCGCGCGCGAGGCGCGGCCCGACCTCGGCAAGCCGACCCCGGCGCGCCTCGAGGTCAGCGCCCGGCGCGACGCGCCGCAGGACCAGTCGGTGCGGCTGGTGACCGAGCCGCGGGCCCCCCAGCCCTGAGCGCGGCGCGGGCGACCGCCCGCGGCGCTTTCGCTGCGCGTATTGACGGCCGCAGGGCCGCGCGCCATGCTCTGCGCGGCTTCACCAAAAGGGGAGAGAAGCAATGAAGCGCATTCTGGGTTGCGCCGCGGCGCTCGCCGCGGCGGCGGCAATGTTCGGCTGCGCGGGCAGCGGCGGCGGCGGCGACTGGGTCACGCTGCTCGACGGCAGCAGCCTGAACGGCTGGTATCCGGTGGGCGACGGCAACTGGCGCGTCGAGGACGGCGCGGTGGTCGCCGACAAGCTGGTCGGCAAGAAGAAGCCCGCGTTCCTGGTCTCCGACAAGTCGTACAAGGACTTCGAGCTGCACGTCGAGTTCTGGGTCAGCCACGACGCCAACAGCGGCATCTACATGCGCTGCGGCAACCCGGTGGTGTTCACCGACCGGATCTGCTACGAGGCGAACATCTTCGACGAGCGCAAGGACCCGAGCTACGGCACCGGCGCGGTGACCAACTTCGCCAAGGTCGACCCGATGCCCAAGGCCGGCGGCAAGTGGAACACCTATGACATCACGCTGCAGGGCGACCACATCGTGCTGGTGCTGAACGGCGTCAAGACCGCCGACATCCACCACTCGCAGCTGAAGGACGGCCAGATCGCGCTGCAGTACGCGCAGGGCGTGGTCAAGTTCCGCAAGGTGACGATCCGGGAGCTGTAGGCGGCCCCGCTCCTCGCGCCCGGCGTGACGCAGTTCACGCCGCGCGCCATTTCCGCCCCCGGCGGAAACATCTCGATACGCAATTTACAGATTGCCGGTCGCCCCGGGGGGCGACTCGCGCATTGAATGGGCACATGGCATTTGCCATGCTCAACCAAGGGAAGAAGACCATGAATACAGCGAAAGCGACACTCCTCAAGACGACCCTGGTCGCGGCATGCGCCGCGATCGGCCTCGGCGCCCTGCCCGCCTACGCGCAGACGAGCGGCGGCGAGACGCGCGACATCCACCAGGACCGCCGCGACATCCGCCAGGACAAGCGCGAGCGCCGCGAGGACCGGCGCGCGGCGCGCCAGGACCGCAAGGCGGGCGACGCCAAGGATGCGCGCAAGGAGCGGCGCGAGGCGCGCAAGCAGACGCGCGACATCCACAAGGACCGCCGCGACGTGCGCCACGACGTGCGCGAGCGGCGCGAGGAGAAGAAGTAGCCGCGCGCTAGGCCGGCGTCTGCGCGCCCACGGTCAGGCGCCGCATGCGGCGGCGCTGGCCGTGGTAGTCGTTCACCGCGTTGTGCTGGGTGCAGCGGTTGTCCCAGATCGTGAGCGTGCCGGGCTCCCAGCGCACGCGGCAGGTGAACTCCGGGCGCGTCTGGTGCGCCTGCAGGTAGTCGATGATCGGGCGGCTCTCCTGCTCGCTCATGTCCTTGAAGCGGATGGTGTGGCTGCGGCTGCAGTACAGCGCCTTGCGCCCGGTCTCGGGGTGGGTGCGCGCCACCGGGTGCTCGGCCTCGATCTGGTCGGCGGCCTCGGTGCCGTGGATCCTCATCGCGCCGACGCTCCTGTGCAGCGCGTGGCGGCCGCCGGCGTGCTTCAGGCCCGCGCTGTTGACGCCGACCATGCCGTCGAGGAAGCGCTTCATGCCGTCGGAGAGCGCGTCGTAGGCGGCGCGCGTGCTGGCGAAGAGCGTGTCGCCGCCGTAGGCCGGCGACTCCACGGCGTAGAGCAGCGTCGCGAGCGGCGGCTGCTTCAGGTAGGTGGTGTCGGAGTGCCAGTTGCCGCCGAAGTTGACGGTCTCGCCCTCCTCCTTGACCACCTCGAAGATGAACGGGAAGCCGTCCATGCCGGTGACGAACGGGTAGTGGCAGGGCTCGCCGAAGCGCGCCCCGACCCGCATCAGGTCGGCCGGCTCCAGCGCCTGGTCGCGGAACACCAGCACCGAGTGCTCCAGGAAGGCGCGCCGGACCGCGTCCCAGGCCGCGGGGTCCTCCAGCGATTTCAGCGTGACGCCGCCCACCTCGGCGCCGAGCGCGCCGGCGAGCGGTTCGATTTTCAGCATAGGCGCCCCTTCCCTCCTCGGCTAATATCATCGTGGAGGAACGCGCAATGGGCAAGCGGATCGCGGTCGTCGGTACCGGCGCGCTGGGCGGCTACGTCGGCGGCACGCTGGCGCACCACGGCCTGGACGTCACCCTGATCGACCCCTGGCCGGAGCACGTCGAGGCGATTCGCGCGCGCGGCCTGGAGCTCGACGGCATGACCGCGGACGAGCGCTTCACGGTGCGCGAGGCGAAGACGATGCACGTCACCGAGGTGCAGTCGCTCGCCCGCGCGCCGATCGATATCGCGTTCGTCGCGGTCAAGTCCTACGACACCGCCTGGGCGACGTCGCTGATCGCGCCCTACCTCGCGCCCGGCGGCTACGTCGTCTCGCTGCAGAACTGCATGAACGAGGAGACGGTCGCCGGGATCGTCGGCTGGGGGCGGACGGTGGGCGTGATCGCCTCGCTCATCTCGGTCGACCTGCACGAGGCGGCGCGCATCCGCCGCACGATGGCGAAGGGCGGCGCGGCGCACACCGTGTTCCGCGCCGGCGAGCCGCACGGCCGCGTCACGCCGCGCGTCGAGGAGCTGGTCGAGATGCTGAGCCTGGTCGACAGCGCCAAAGCGACCCCCAACCTGTGGGGCGAGCGCTGGTCGAAGCTGGTGCAGAACGGCATGGGCAACGGCGTCACCGCCGCCACCGGGCTGACCTCGGGCGCGTGCAGCGCCGACGCGGCGATCCGGCGCTTCCAGATCAAGCTCGCCGGCGAAGGCGTGCGCGTAGGCCAGGCGAACGGCTTCACGCTGGAGAAAATCCGCGGCCTCGAGCCCGAAGTGCTGGCGAAGGCTTCCGAGGGGGATGCCGCGGCGCTGGCGCAGGCCGAGGCGGCGCTCACGCCCAAGCCCGGCGCCAACCCGCGCGCCGACATCCAGCGGCCCTCGATGGCGCAGGACATCCGCAAGGGCCGGCGCACCGAGATCGAGTTCATGAACGGCCTGATCGCGGCGAAGGGCGCCGAGGCCCGCGTCCCCGCCCCGAGCCACGCCAAGCTGATCCGGATCGTGCTCCGCGTCGAGCGCGGCGAGCTCAAGCCCGCCCCCGCCAACCTCGAGCTCTAGACAGGAACCCTCAAAACGGGGTCAGACCACGTTTTCTTCCCGGAAAAACGTGGTCTGTCCCTGTTTTTCGCGATGCGGATCGTAGACGCCCAGATCCACCTCTGGGGCAGCGGGCTGCCGAGCAACCTCGCGCACAGGCAGGTGACGTCGTTCGCTACCGCGGAGGCCCTCGCGCTGATGGACGAGGCCGGCGTCGACGCCGCGGTGATCCATCCGCCGAGCTGGGACCCCGGCGCGGCCGACATGGCGCTCGCCGCGGTGCGCGACCACCCTGGGCGCTTCGCGGTGCTCGGCGCGTTCCCGCTCGACGGCAAGGAGCACCGCGCGCGGGTGGAGGGCTGGCGCGCGCAGCCCGGGATGCTCGGCCTGAGGTTCCTGTTCCTGAGCGAGCCGTTCCGCGGCTGGCTCGCCGACGGGACGCTCGAATGGCTGTGGGACGCCGCCGAGCGCGCCGGCGTGCCGATCGCGGTGCTGGCGACTGATTCGCTCGTCGAAATCGGCCGCATCGCCGCGCGCCACCCGAGGCTGCGCCTCGCGATCGACCACCTCGGCGGCCGCGGCGGCAACACCACGCTGAAGGACGATGCCGCGATGGCGCACATGCCCGAGCTGCTTGAGCTCGCGCGCTGCCCGAATGTGGCGGTCAAGGCGACCGGCGCCCCAGGCTACTCGAGCGGCCCCTACCCTTTCCGCAGCATGCACCCCTACCTGCGGCAGATCTACGACGCGTTCGGCCCCGAGCGCATGTTCTGGGGCACCGACATCACCAAGATGCCCTGCTCCTGGCGCCAGTGCGTCACGATGTTCACCGAGGAGCTTCCCTGGCTCTACGGCCGCGACCTCGAGCTGGTGATGGGCGAGGCCGTGCGCCGCTGGTGGGGATGGGACGAAAACGTGGTCTGACCCTGTTTTTCAGGCGCCGGCGTCCTGGACCACGTCGATGAAGGCGCGCCAGGCCATGAAATAGGCCGCCATCGCGCCTCCTAGCCGGACTCCTCCGGCGCGCCGCCGGCGCCCGCGAGGTCCTGCTGCTTCACCTTGTCGACGTCGAACTTCGCCGCGCGCTCGCGCATCGTCTTCAGCACGTCCTCCAGCGGCGGCGGCTCGCCCTGCATCCAGCGCAGCGGGTTGACGCGCGCCACCACGAACGCCTTCAGGTACGGGCTGGCGAAGCCTTTCGCCTTCAGCTTCGCCACGACCTCGGCCACCTTTGCGTCGAGGTCGAGGAGCTGCTCGGCGTGCCGTTCCCTCGCCTTCAGGCTTTTATTCAGGGCTTCGTCCGAAAAGCCCGAGAGCCTCCTGACGATCGAGTGATAGGCGCCTCCGCTGAATCGGGGCGCCTTTTCGTAGCACAGGCCGAGCGTGACGTAGGCGGCCTCCTCCAGGTAGAAGGCGAAGTCCTTCTCCTTGCGCGCGGCGTCCTCCTCGATCAGGCCGCGGTAGATGCGGATCACCTCGAGCGACTTCTCCTTGAGGTTGTGCGCCTTCTCGGTGTTGAGGGCGAGGATCTGCCAGGCGAGCTCCCGCCGCGGCACGACGAGCGCCGCGAGCGACTTCGCGCCGAGGCGGCGCATCGCCGCCAGGCGGTGGCCGCCGTTCGGCGTCCAGAAGCCCCTGCCGGGGGCGGTGATGGCGATGATCGGGTCGAGGAAGTAGCCGGTCTTGTCGATGACGTCGGCAAGCCGCTTGTGGTGCATGTCGGAGACGTCGCGCTGGAAAGGCGTCGGCTCCACGCTGCCGATGGGCAGCACCGCGAACAGCATCGCGTGCTTGCCCAGAGGCTCGCGGTACGCCGCGAGCACGAGTCCGCCTTCCTTCTCGACCCGGCCTTTTACTTCCAGCGTGTCTTGATCCGGAGATTCGAAGGAACATTGCGCCGGATCCAGTCCCCTCGATCCGGCAGCCGCCTTGCGCGCGCGCTTCTTGGGCGCGGCGCGCTGCAGTCCGCTCTTCCTCGCCATCGTCCCAGTATAGCCGCCGCTCAGGCGGCGAAGCGCCAGGCGCCGCCCTCGCGCACGATGCGCCCGCCGGTGGGCGTCGCGAAGTGCGTGCCGAGGACCAGCACCGGCCTGCCCGCGTAGCGCTCGAGGAAGGCGCGCCGGGTGCGGCGCGCCGCCTCCGGGTCGACGTCGAAGCGGCTCGCCCAGGCCGGCTCGGCGCATTGCACCGGGTGGTGCATCAGGTCGCCGGTGATCACCGCCTCCTCGCCGCCGGAGACGATGCGCACGCTGACGTGGCCCGGCGTGTGCCCGGGCGTGGGCTCGAGGAACACCTCGGGGGTGAGGCGGTGGTCCATCTCGACGAGCTCGGCGAGCCCGGCGTCGAGCACCGGCCGCACGGAATCCGCCTGCACGGCCCGCGCGCCCGCGTCTCCCTCGCGCGACCAGTGCTCCCACTCGCGGCGCGCGAACAGGTAGCGCGCGTTCGGGAAGGTCGGCACCCATTTGCCGTCCTTCAGCATGGTGTTCCAGCCGACGTGGTCCACGTGCAGGTGCGTGCACAGGACCGTGTCGACCTGCTCGCGCGCAAAGCCCGCCTCGGCGAGGTCCTCCAGGAAGCGCCCCTGGCGCAGGTGCCAGGTCTTGACCTCGCGCGGCTTGTCGTTGCCGACGCAGGTGTCGACCACGATCGTGCGGCCGCCGGACTGCACCACGAAGCAGTGGATCGAGCCCAGCGTGCGGCCGTCGGCGGTGAGGAAGTGCGGCCGCAGCCAGGCGTGCTGCAGCAGCCGTTCCGGGGTCGCCTCGGCGAACAGGAACGTCCCGGGCGACGGGCCCTCGATCTCGACCACGCGCGACACCGTGACGGCGCCGATTTTCCAGCGGCTGACGGGATAGGTGGTGGGATACGGGGTCGCCACGGTCTATCATTGCACACATGAGCACTCCGCGAATCGCGCTTTGCGCGGCCCTGGCGCTCGCGCTCGGCGGCTGCGGCGACCTGAGCTTCGGCCTGCTCGGGCGCGACGGGGAGATCCCGGAGCAGAACCGCAAGCCGGCCAACGCGACCGAGTACGACTGCGACGGCGGCAAGGTGTTCTACGTGCGGCAGCTCGAGGGCGGCGCGGTCTGGCTGATCGCGCCGGACCGCGAGATCCGGCTGGAGCGCCAGGCCGGCGCCGACAGCAACCGCTACGCGGTGGCGCGCACGCTGCTCGAGCTGGACGGCGACACGGCGCAGCTCTCGGATCCGCCCTCCTCGTTCACCGGCTGCAAGCGCGCCGGCGCCGCCGGCGGCAAGTAGCGCCGGGCTCAGGCGGGCAGCGCCGCGGCCGCCTTCTCGATGGCGGCGGCGAGCTCGCCGTAGGTCTGCGTCACCGGATGCTGCGGGAACTGCGCCGCGATCGCCGGCGGCGGCCGGAAGAAGATGCCGGCGTGCGCCGCGCCGAGCATCGCGGTGTCGTTGAACGAGTCGCCCGCGGCGACGACGCCGAAGTTGAGGCCGCGCAGGGCGTTGACCGCGGCGCGCTTCTGGTCGGGCATGCGCAGGCGGTAGCCGGAGACGAAGCCCGCGGCGTCGGTCTCCAGGCGGTGGCAGAACAGCACCGGCCAGCCGAGCTGCGCCATCAGCGGGCGCGCGAACTCGTAGAAGGTGTCGGAGAGGATCACCACCTGGTGGCGCGCGCGCAGCGCGTCGAGGAACTCGCACGCGCCCTCCAGCGGCGCCATGCCCGCGATCGCCTGCTGCAGGTCGGCGAGCCGCAGGCCGTGCTCGGCGAGCAGCGCGAGGCGCCCGCGCATCAGCTTGTCGTAGTCGGGCTCGTCGCGCGTGGTGCGCGCGAGCGCGGGGATGCCGGCGCGGCGCGAGACCTCGATCCAGATCTCCGGCACCAGCACGCCTTCCAGGTCGAGGCAGACGATCAGCACGGGCCGGGAGGGTAGCGCATTCAGCCGCGCCGCGGCGGCCGCACCGCCAGCGCGCAGGCCGCGGCGAGCGCCGCCAGCGCGGCGAACACCGCGAGGCCGGCGCCGTAGTCTCCCGTCGCGTCGTGCAGCGCGCCGGCGAGCAGCGGGCCGAGCGCCTGGCCGCCGACCTGCGCCGGCAGCGTCACGCCGCGGATGGCGCCGTAGTGCGCGCGGCCGAAGCAGCTCGCCCACGCGGCGGGCACGATGGTGAGCACGCCGCCCAGGCCGGCGCCGAAGACGATCGCGGAGCCGAACGCGCCGGCCGGGCTCGCGATCGAGCGCATCGCCAGCGCGCCGAGCGCCGCCAGCGCCGCGGCCGCGAACAGCGAGACGCGCAGCGGCGCGCGGTCTCCCGCGGCGCCGAACACCAGGCTCGCGCCGGCGGCGGCGAGCGAGAACGCGCTCACCACGCCGGCCGCGAGCGCCGGGCTCAGGCCGCGCTCGATGAGGTGCGGCGCTTGGTGCAGGCTGATCCCGGCCTGCACCGGGAACATCAGCAGCGTGTAGGCCATCAGCAGCCACAACGTCGGGGTGCGCAGCGCCTCGGCGCGCGTGAACGAATGCTCCTCCCAGTGCGCGTCGCCGCTCGCCGGCTCTCCCGTACGGGATTCCACAGGGGCGCGCGCCGCAGCGTCTCCATCCGGCCGCAGCCCGATGTCCTCGGGCTGGCGCACCAGCAGCAGCCACTGCGGCAGCGCGCCGGCGAGCAGCACGAAAGCGGCGAGCGCGAGCCAGCCCGCGCGCCAGCCCCAGCCGACGATCACCAGCTGCGCGCAGAGCGGAATCACCGCGAGGCCGGCGCCGATCGATACCGCGACCAGCGACATGGCGCGCGCGCGCCGCCGCACGAACCACTTCGCCACCGCGGCGTAGATGCCGACGTCGAAGGGCGTCGAGAACGTCATGCGCGAGAGCGCGAACGCGGCGTAGAACCAGGCGAGCGAGCGCGTGCCGGCGAGCGCCACGCAGCACGCGCTGACCACCGCCGCGCTCGCCACCAGCAGCGCGCGCGAGCCGTGCCGGTCGGCGAGCGGCCCGACCGAGGGCGCGGCGAGCGCGCCGAGCAGGCTGCCGAGCGACACCGCGCCGGAGATCGCGGTGCGCGACCAGCCGAACTCGAGCGTCATCGGCACGATGAACATCGACAGCGTCGCGACCGCTGCGGCCTGGCGCGCGACGTTCGAGCCCATCGCGCAGGCGACGATCACCCAGCCGTAATACACCGGCATGCGCCGCAGCGCGCCGATCGGCCCCGATTTGGTCCGCGCGGTCACTGCGCAAGACTACCCGAGCCGGATATTCGGGTTAAAATCGCGGCTCTCTGGGAGGAGAGTGTCGGCAAGCCGAAGCAGATTCACGTCGAAGCATACTCACTAGGAGGAGGAGAGATGAATAAGCGAATGTTTTTGAAGCACGGGGCGACGTGCCTTGCCGCGTCGATCGCGCTCGCGTTCGCCGGGACCGCGGCGGCCGCGGATCCCCAGGGAGACACCATCGTCCTGGGCTCGGCGATCTCGATCACCGGCAAGTACTCGCAGGAGGGCAAGAACGCCAGCGACGGCTACAACTTCGCGGTCAAGGCGATCAACGACCGTGGCGGCATCGCCGTCAACGGCAAGAAATACAAGCTCGAGGTCAAGTACTACGACGACGAGTCGACGCCGGCCCGCACCGCGCAGCTGCTCGAGCGCATCATCAACCAGGACGGCATCAAGTTCATCCTCGGGCCCTACGCCTCCGGACCCACCAAGGCGGCCGCGCCGGTGATCGAGAAGTACAAGGTGCCGATGGTCGAGGCCGAGGGCGCGTCGCGCTCGCTCTTCACGCAGGGCTACAAGTACATGTTCGCCGCCCTGTCGACGTCCGACCAGTACGTTGCGCCGGTCGTCGACCTGGCCGCCGAGCTCGCGCCCAAGGAAGGCAAGAAGCCGTCGCAGCTCAGGATCGGCATGGCGTTCGAGAACGATCCGTTCTCGCAGGACATCCGCGCCGGCGTCGTGGACGGGGCCAAGAAGTACGGCATGCAGATCGTGGTGGACGACAAGATGCCGCGCGACCTGTCCGACATCTCGGCTACCCTGACCAAGATCAAGGCGCTCAAGCCCGACATCATCATCTTCTCGGGGCATACCAAGGGCGCGACCACGGCGACGCGGCAGATGAAGGAGCTGGGCGTGAACGCGCCGCTGGTCGGGATGACGCACTGCGAATCGGCCAAGCTGACCGAGCAGTTCGGCGCCGCGTCCGAGGGCATCCTTTGCCCGACGCAGTGGGCCGAGACGCTGAAGTACAAGGACGACCTGTTCGGCACCGCGATGGACTACAATAAGAAGTTCCTCGCCGCGCATCCCGAGTACCACCTGGTGCCGTACCAGACGGCGCAGGCCTCGGCGGCGGTGCAGATCTGGGCCGACGCCTTCCAGCGCGCGCAGAGCTTCGATACCGAGAAGCTGCGCGACGCGCTCGCGGCCACCGACCTGCAGACGTTCTACGGCCACATCAAGTTCGACTCGAGCGGCAAGAACACCGGCAAGCCGATGGTGCTGCGCCAGATCCAGGGCGGGAAGTACGTCGTCGTGGCGCCGACGCAGTTCGCCGCCGAGCCGGTGAAATACCCGCGCGTCGCGCCGCAGTAGCGATCGCGCCAGCCGAGTAGCCGCGCCGGGCGAGACGTCCGGCGCGGCAGCTGCCACCATGTGGGAAAGCCTCCAGATCCTGGGCACCGCCCCGGTCTTCAACGTCCAGCTGCTCCTGAACGGCCTGTCGGTCGGCGCGGTGTTCGCGCTGGTCGCCTACGGGCTGCAGCTCGTCTGGGGCGTGACCAGCGTCAAGAACCTGGCGCAGGGCGACCTGGTGATGATGGGCGGCTACGCCGGCTATGAGTTCTCGCGCCACGGCGTGCACCCGATCTACGCGCTGCTCCCCACGGCCGCGATCATGTTCGCGTTCGGCTGGCTGCTCTACAAGGTGATCATCCGGCGCGTGATCCAGCTCGACCTGTTCACCTCGCTGCTGGCGACCTTCGGCCTCGCGATCACCATCCAGCAGTCCCTCAACCTCGCCTTCGGTCCGGACGTGCGCACGCTGCACTCCGGGTTCGGCGAGCTGAAGATGTTCGGCGGCCAGGCCGAGATCACCGAGATCCGCGTCATCGCGTTCGGACTGTGCGTGCTGCTCGCGATCGCGATGGTGCTGTTCCTGAAGAAGACGCGCATGGGCCAGGCGATCCGCGCCACCGCGCAGGACCCGCGCGCGGCACGCGTGCTCGGCGTCGATACCGACCTGGTGTACGCGCTGACCTTCTCCATCAACTCGGCGATCTGCGGCGCGGCCGGCGTGCTGGTGGCGATGATCTGGGTGATCCAGCCCTACTACGGCATCACCTACTCGGTGCGCGCCTTCGTCATCGTCACCGCGGCGGGCCTGGGCAACCTGCCGGCGGTTATCCTGACCGGTCTCGGACTCGGCGTGATCGAGCAGTACAGCGGCTTCGTGCTCGGCGCGCAGTTCCAGCAGGCCACCATCGTCGGCCTGCTGCTCGCGATCCTGATCTGGCGCCAGCTGCAGCTTCTGCGGCAGCGGCGGGTGCTGCAGTGAGCAGCGTGGCGCAGAGCCCGGCCCGCGTTGTCGGCGCGGGCATGAGCGGCCGCTCCACGGCGCTGCACCTGGCGCTGCTCGCCGCCGGCCTCGCCGCGCCGTTCGTGTTCCCGGCGCACAGCGTGCAGTTCGCCGTGTTCTGGATCTTCGTCCTGTTCGCGCTCACCTGGGACACGATGGGCGGGCAGATGGGCTACAACTCGCTCGGCAACATCCTGTTCTTCGGCCTCGGCATGTACGCCTGCGCCGTGACCCAGATCTCGCTGGTCTACGACGTCGCCAAGTACACCGCGGCGAACGGCGCCGTCAAGATCGACTTCACCGACCGCCAGTACTTCGAGGGGCTGGCGCTCGGCGTGGTGCTCGCCGCGATCATCCCGGTGCTCGTGGCGGCGGTGCTGTCGTGGATCCTGCTCGGCCTGCGCGGCCCCTACTTCGCGATCGGCACGCTCGGCTGCGCGATCGCCGCGGCGGAGCTGACCAGCACCTGGAACTACGTCGGCGGCGGCATGGGCATCGCGATGCCGGTGTTCCCGGGAGGCCCGGGCATGCGCGAGCGATTCTTCTATTTCGCCTGCTTCGCGGCCGCGGTCGCATGCTACCTGTTCCTGCGCTGGGTCTACCGCACGCGCTTCAGCCTCGCGATCAACGCCATCCGCGACGACGAGGACAAGGCCGAGGCGCTCGGCCTGCACACGGTGCGCTACAAGACCGCGGCCTGGTGCATCTCGGCGTTCTTCCTCGGCATCGCCGGCGCCCTCTTCGGCAACATGACCGGCTTCATCGAGCCGCTGGAGGTCG
>Ga0335085_10012448_pt1 | contig 12534 bp, 10 predicted proteins | sample Lox_Sample_45_FD_206712 | JGI IMG/M metagenome (GOLD analysis project Ga0335085, IMG submission 206712) | Soil microbial communities from Loxahatchee National Wildlife Refuge, Florida, United States - Lox_Sample_4.5 | ecosystem: Environmental > Terrestrial > Soil > Wetlands | place: USA...
CCGACGTTGCATCCCCATTACCGCCGTGTGCTGGAAAGTTATTTGCAGGGGATGAACTGCGCCATCCTCACCCTGCCGGCCGGCGACGGCATCACCGATCCGGCCGCCGCGGCCGCGGCGCTTGACGCGTCGTGCGCGGCCGTCCTCGTGCAGCAACCCAATTTTTTCGGTTGTCTGGAGGAGGCGGAGGCGCTGGGCCGGGCGGCGCATGAGAAGGGGGCCCTGCTCATCGCCATGGTCGACCCGATCTCCCTGGGACTCCTGGCGCCCCCGGGCGACTATGGGGCCGACATCGCCGTGGGTGAAGGCCAGCCGCTGGGCATCCCGGTCAATTTCGGCGGCCCCTATCTGGGCTTTTTCGCCACGAAGCAGCCCTTCATGCGGCAGCTGCCCGGCCGGATCGTCGGGGCGACGGTCGACGGCGCCGGCCGCCGCGGCTACTGCCTGACCCTGCAGGCCAGGGAGCAGCACATCCGGCGGGAGCGGGCGACATCGAATATCTGCACCAACCAGGCGTTGACGGCGCTGGCGGCGACCGTCTACATGGCCGTCATGGGGCCGGAGGGGTTGCGGGAGGCGGCCACCCAGTGCTGGGACAAGGCGCATTATCTCCAACAGGCCTTGACGCGACTGCCGGGCGTGCGCGCCTGGTCGTCGGCGCCCTTTTTCAAGGAGTTTGTGATCACGCTGCCGGTGGCGGGCGGGTCGATTGTGCGGCGGCTGGCCGACGACGGCATTGTGCCGGGGTTGGCGTTGAAGGCTTTTGGGAATGTTTTGGGTGGAACTCATGGGGGGGCGCATGGAGCTGGGATGGAGCAGGCGTTGCTGTGTTGCGTCACGGAGAAACGGACGCGCAACGAACTGGATCGGTTGGTGGAAGCCATGGCCCGCGCGCTGGAGCGTGGGGTGTCAGGGAGAAGGCATGAAGATCCCTGAGGAGGTGGGGCATGAGCCAGCAGGAGGAGCTGTTCAGCCGAATGATCCGGGCGGGACGGCGGACCTACTTCTTCGACGTCAAGGAGAATCGCCACGGGGGAGCCTATCTGGTGATCTCCGAGCGGAAATCGTCGGAGGAGGGGCCGGCTGAGCACTTCCGGGTGATGGTCTTTCCGGAAGATGTGCAGCATTTTACCGATGCGCTGGGCGAAGCGGTGGACTTTTTGCGCCGCTATCGGCCCTCGACGGGAGCGACGCCGGCCGCATAAGCGTTGGCAGGGGTGTTGTGGGGCGGGGGGGAAGGGGATGGAGGGGAGAGGGGACAGATGTCGGAACCGCTGATATTTGAGAAAAGTCAGGCGGGGCGGCGGGGCTATACGCTGCCCTCGAACGACGTGCCGTCGTCGGCCGGGACGCTGCCGGCCCGGTTTCGCCGATCGCATCCGCCGAAGCTGCCGGAGGCGAGCGAGATCGACGTGGCGCGCCATTTTGTCCGGCTCTCGCGGGCCAATTACGGCATCGACGTCGGCTTCTACCCGCTCGGCTCCTGTTCGATGAAATACAATCCGAAGATCAACGAAGAGCTGGCCCGGGCGCCGGGATGGACGGGGCTGCACCCGCTGCAACCGGTTGAGCACATCCAGGGCGCGCTGCGGCTGATGGCCGAACTGGAGCGCGCCCTCTGCGCGATCACCGGCATGGCGCGGGCGGCCCTGCAGCCGGCCGCGGGCGCGCAGGGGGAACTGGCCGGATTGCTGATCGTTCGGGCGCATCATCGGAACAACAACGGGGCTCATCGCACCGTTGTGTTGATTCCCGATTCCGCGCACGGCACCAATCCCGCCAGTGCGACGCTGGCCGGCTATGAGGTGGAGGTGGTCAAATCGACGGCCGAGGGGCTGGTCGATCTGGACGATCTCAGGCGGAAGGCGACCGACCGGTGCGCCGCCATGATGCTCACCCAGCCCAATACGCTGGGCCTCTTTGAACGGGACATTCTCGAGATCGTCCGAATCGTCCACGGGGCCGGCGGCCTGATGTACATGGACGGCGCCAACCTGAACGCGCTGCTGGGGCTGGCCCGCCCCGGCGACATGGGATTCGACGTGGTCCACATCAACCTGCACAAGACCTTTTCCACGCCGCACGGCGGCGGCGGCCCCGGCGCCGGCCCGGTCGCCGTCACGGCGGAGCTGGCGCCCCATCTGCCCGGCCCGCTGGTGGAGGAGCGGAACGGGCGGTTTGTGTTCGTCGACGCCGGCCCGGATTCGATCGGCCGTTTACACGCCTTCTACGGCAATTTCGGCATCCTGCTGCGGGCGGCCGCCTACATGCGAACGCTGGGCGCCGAGGGGATGGCGGCCGTGAGCCGCACGGCGATTCTGAACGCCAACTATATCCGCCGCCGGCTGGCGTCGCGCTACCAGGTGGCCTACGACCGCGTCTGCATGCACGAGGTGGTCTTCTCGGCCAGGCGGCAGAAGGCGCATGACGTGCACGCGTGGGACATCGCCAAGCGGCTCATCGACTTCGGCATCTATCCGCCGACGGTGAATTTCCCCCTGGTGGTGGACGAGGCGATCATGATCGAGCCGGTCGAGACGGAATCGAAGGAGACGCTCGATCGCTTTTGTGACGCGATGCTCGCCATCGCCGATGAGGCGGAGAAGGAGCCGGAGAAGGTTCAACATGCCCCCCACACGACCGAGCTGGGCCGGCTCGACGAAGTGCTGGCCGCGCGCAAGCCGAATCTGCGCTGGGTGCCCCCTCCCTAGACTGTGACTGCGTTCGACGTCATTATTGTGGGCGGCGGCCTGGCCGGCATGCGCGCGGCCATCGCAACCCCGCCGCATCTGTCCGTCGCCCTTTTTTCCAAAGTCCATCCGGTGCGCAGCCATTCGGTCGCGGCCGAGGGCGGGATCAACGCGGCCATCGGCCGGGACGATTCGTGGGAGGCGCACGCGTTCGACACCGTCAAGGGCAGCGACTATCTGGGCGATCAGGACGCGATCGAGATTCTCTGCCGGGAGGGGCCGGAGCAGATCGCGGAGCTGGAGCGGATGGGCGCGCTCTTCAGCCGGGACGAGCAGGGGCGCATCGCGCAGCGGCCGTTCGGCGGCGCGGGGTATCCGAGAACCTGCTACACGGAGGATCGCACCGGCCACGCGCTCGTGCATTTGCTCTACGAGCAGCTGCTCAAACAGGGGACGACCGTTTTTGAAGAGTGGTATGTCACCTCCCTGGTTGTGGAGGAGGGCGTCTGCCGCGGCGTGGTCGCGCTCGATCTTGTCGCCGGCGGCCTGCGGGCCTTCCCCGCCGGGGCGGTGATTCTGGCCACCGGCGGCTACGGCCGGGTCTACGCCGTCAGCACCAACGCGGCGATCAACACGGGCGACGGCATGAGCATGGCCTACCGCGCCGGCGCGCCGCTGATGGACATGGAGTTCGTCCAGTTTCATCCGACGACGCTCAAGCGGACGGGGATTCTGCTGAGCGAGGCGGCCCGGGGCGAAGGGGGCTACCTGATCAACAGCGAGGGCGAGCGGTTCATGCAGCGCTACGCGCCCAAGACGCTGGAGCTGGCCAGCCGGGACGTCGTCTCGCGGGCGGAACAGCAGGAGATCGAGGAGGGGCGGGGACTGGACGGCTGCGTCCTGCTCGACGTGCGCCACCTGGGGCGCGACCGGATTCTGGAGCGGCTGCCCCAGATCCGAGACCTGGCGCTGACCTACATCGGCGTCGACATGATCGAAGCGCCCGTGCCGATCACGCCCGGCGTTCATTACTCGATGGGGGGAATTCGGACGAACGTCAGTGGTGAGACGGCGATCGACGGGCTGCTGGCGGCCGGTGAGTGCGCCTGCCTGAGCGTCCATGGCGCCAACCGGCTGGGGGGCAACGCGCTTCTCGAGACGATCGTCTTCGGCCGGCGGGCCGGTCTGCGGGCCGCCGAGCTGGCCGCGCGGCGGCCCGCGCCTGCGCTGACCGATCAGGTGCTTGAGCCGGATCGCCGGCGCATCGCGGCGTTCTTCGAGAGCGGCCGGTCGTTGTCGGCGTGGACGTTGCGGGAGGAGATCGGCGAGGCGATGAGCCGCCACATCGGCATCTTTCGCACCCGCGAACGGCTGGAGGAGGGACGCGTGCGGCTGGTTGAATTGCGCCGCCGGGCCGCCGGGATCGGTGTCCGGGACCGGAGCGAACGGTTCAATATGGAGTTGGTCGCCGCGCTGGAGACGCTTTCGGTCCTCAATCTGGCCGAGGCGATCATCGACAGCGCGCTGGCCCGGGAGGAAAGCCGCGGCGCGCACTACCGGTTGGATTTTCGGGAGCGGGATGATACGAACTGGCTCAAGCACACGCTGGCCTACCGGACGACGGACGGGCCGCGTCTTGAGTATGTCCCGGTCACGATTACGCGCTACGAGCCGAAGGCGAGAAGTTATTAACAGCGAGGGGCAAGGGGCAGGGGTCAAGGGGCAAGGAAAACAGGGCAGTAGTTCCTTGACCCTTGCTACTTGACCCTTGACCCTCTGGACTTATTTGCCGAAGCTCGAGATGAGTTCGGCGCCATAGAAACCCGCAATGGCCAGGCCGATAATCCCGATGATGGCCAGGACGATGTACATGCCCTTGAGCTGCGGCGACCAGCCGCGGCGCGCGGCCAGCCGCAGCGCCAGCAGGCCGCCGAAGACGACCAGCGTGGCGATCGCCCAGAGCGCATGCAGCGACGCGGACGGCGACGGCCCGGCCGCCGGCGAGCCGCCGACGCCGCCGAAACCGATCGCCGCGGAGAGGACGCCGCCCAGCAGTCCGACGACCAGCAGCAGCACCGCGGCGTGCTGGTAGGCGGCGCGCCGGCGCGCCAGGCCGTACAGATCGAGCGCGCCGCCGATGACCAGGAGCAAAATCGGCAGGTGAATCAGCAGTGAAGAGAGCGATTGGCCTGACATCGCGTGGCATTGTAGCATACCCCCCCGCCGTTATCCTCCCCCTCCTCAGGCGGGGAGGGTGAGGCGGCGAGGCGCCCCATGAAACTCATCGCGTTCGGCGACAGTCTGACCGTCGGCTATCAGACGCCGAGCGACGAGAATCCCGGCGGCGAGCCGACCCCGTACGCGCGGTTTTTGCAGGAGTTGATCGGGCCGTCGGTGGAGGTGGCCGTCAGCGGCGTCAACGGCGAGTTGACCGGCGAGATGGCGATGCGCCTCGGGCGGGATGTGATTGAGCTGAAGCCCGACACCGTCGTGATTCTTGGCGGGTCGAACGATCTGGGCTGGAACGCGCAGCCGGCCGCGATCATGCGCAACCTGGCGACGATGTACGAGCGGTGCCGGGCGGCGGGCATCAGGCCGATCGGCGTGACGGTGCCGTCGATTCGCGGGTTCGACGCCCTGATCCCACCGCGGCGGGTGTTGAACCGGCTCATTGCCGACTATGGCCGGACCGCCGCGCAGCCCGTGGTTGATCTGTTCGCCGCGACAGCCGAACCGGGAAGTCTGCGGCTGGCCGAGCCCTATTCGAACGACGGCCTCCATCTGACGACGGAAGGCTACCGATTGTTTGCGGAGTTAGTCTCACGTGCGATCCCTCCTCCCTCGGCTCGCTAGGCTCGTCTGTCTGCTGTGGCTGGCGTGCGGGATTGCGCCGGCCGGCGCATCAACCGGGACCGCCCCCCCGCCCCGCCTGCTGGTGATCGATTTCGGCCTGGCCTCGCCGCAGGTGCACCGGGACATGGCGCGGCTCTTTGCCGAGGCCGGCTATGCGGTCGACCTTCGTCCGGACTATCCGCGACTCGTCAAGGAGGATTTCCGCCTGGCCAAAGGCGGCTATCGCGCCATCATGCTCCTGGCCGGCAACACGCCCGAGCTGCCGGGTGCGATGCTGACGCCGCGCGCGCTGGCGCCGCTGGCCGATTTTGTGCGCGGGGGCGGCGTGCTGTTTCTGGGGGCGCCGGTCAATATGACGGGCGGCCTGGCGGGGGAGAATGAGCGGACGCTCTTCAACGCGCTGCTCAGGCGGCTGGCCATTCCGATCGTGATCGACAAGGGGCGCGTCGAGGATCCGGATGACGCCTACGCCGACACGCTCTACGACGCGCCGTGGCTCTATGCGGCGCGCGCGACGCCCCTGCTGGACGGGCTGCCCGATCGATTGCAATTGCCGCGCGCGGCGCCGCTGACCGTGGGAGCGGGCGTCGCCACGCTGGTGCAGACATCGCCGACGGCGTCGCCGAGCGGACAGGAGAAGGGGGCGCCGTCGCCGGATCATCACGCCGGGCGGACCGGCTCGCCGATCCCCGTGCTGGCCGTCGGCGCGAAGGGCCGGGGGTTGGTGGTGGTGGGCGCGCGCGATCTGTTCAATCCGACCGGCGCCTATCAGGTCGATGTCCCGCTCCTGATCGACCGGGAGATGCGCCTGGCTCGACGGCGACTGATCGAGCGGCTCGCCGGCTACACGATCAACTGGCTGCGCCGGACGGTGACGTGGCGGCCGGAGCCGGTCCGGTCGACGGGGGATGCCGATGGTCCCGCGACGGCGCCGTTCTCCGCTCCGGAGACACGGCCGTCGTTCTGGCGCGCGGGCCGCCTGCTCCATCGGGTGCCGACGGGCGTGCAACCGATCCATGTCACGAACCCCGTCGCGGGTCGTGCGACGGCCGATGAGTCGTCGTCGGCGTTTTCGCCGTCATTGCAGGAGGAGCGGCGGGCCTGGCTGCGCTCGCTGCCGTCGCAATCCCGATGGCTGACCGACCAGGGGATCCGGGCCGGCTGGGTCTATGTCGATCGGGAGGCGTCGTTTCAGCGGGCCGTCCGGGACGCCCTTGTCAGGGCGCGGCTCAATCTGCTCTGGGGCAGCACGGATGCAGAGTGGCTGGCGACGGAAGGCCACGATCATGAGAAGCATGAGTTGATGGAGCAATGGGAGCGGATGGACCGGCTGTTGCGCGGCAGCCGGGGCACGAACGTCCGCTGGTTCATGGGTTCCCACTATCCCGGCGCGCACGCGCCGCTCTCGAATTATCCGGCGGCCGTCGGCGCCCAGGGACAGACGATCGGCGGAATGTCGCCGCTCGACGGCCGTTTTTGGGAGACGGAAATTTTTCCCGTGCTGCGCGCCGAGGCGGTCTTCAGCCTTCGCCATCATTCGGTCGGGGGCGTGCTGATCGATCTGGAAATGTATCCGCTGCAGGCGTGGTATTTCAGCAACGGCTTCGATTTCAGCGACCTGGCGTTCGGCCTGTACGTGCGGGAGCTTGAGCGCCGGGGCCTCGCCGACGCCGCGGCCGAGGCGCGCCGCGTGGCGCAGGCCGGGCGGTTTGACTGGTTGCTGGACCAGGGGCGCTGGGCGGACTATCGATCGGTGCTGGAAGCGGAAGCCGAGCGGATCGGCCGCCGTTTACGCGAGACGGTTGAGACGGTCAATCCCGCCCTCATGATCGGTTTTTACGCCGCGGCGATGCCGACCAGCTGGTTTTACTCCGGGCTGCTGCGCGGCGCGGGCGATGCCGCCCATCCCGTCATGCTGCTGACCTTCCAGCACGCGCCGGACGAGGAGTTGAACGGCGCCTTTCGCCGCGACATTCGCCTCGTGCACGGGGCGGCCGTTCTCCTGGGACAAGTGCGGCTCGACCAGGTGCGCGAGGCGGTCCGGGAGCGGCTGGCGCTCGATCAGGGCTACTGGATCAACAACCTGGCGACGCTGGCCTCGGATGATCCGGCCGTGCATCACCGGAGCAGGGTCGAATCGCCCAAAGACGGCACGCCGAAGAGCTATGCGGGAGCGATCGCCGAGGCGAACAGGTCATATCGGAGAGAGAGCCAACAGTAGGGGACGATGAACGCCCACCCCGATAAAGGGGCCGGGCTGTCATCCAGAATCTGTGCTGGATCAAAAAGAGCCCGTCCCCTTTATCGTCCAAACGACACGCCCATCGCCTCGGCGCTGCGGACCATCTCGCCGCCGGGATCGACCATCTTGCGCCCTTTGATCGCCTCCTCGAGCGGCACCGCCACGATGTGCGGCGCCCGCAGGCTGACCATCTGCCCGAATTTTCCCTCGGCGATCAGATTGACTACCGCAACGCCGAAGCGCGTGGCCAGCAGCCGGTCGAACGGCGTCGGCGAACCGCCGCGTTGCAGGTGGCCCAGCACCGTGACCCGCACATCGATACCCGTCTGCCGGCCGATCGCGTCGCCCACCTTGGAGCCGATGCCGCCCAATCGTTCGTAGCCCTCCGGCGTGGTGCCCACCACCGCCCGACCGCCGCCGCTTGCCGTGGCGCCTTCCGCCACGACCACGATGCTGGAATGGTCGCCCAGGCGCCGGCGCTCCTCGATGTTGCGGCAGATCGCGTCGATCGAGAAGGGGATTTCGGGCAGGAGGATCACGTCGGCGCCGCCGGCGATGCCGGCCTCCAGGGCGATCCAGCCGGCGTAGCGGCCCATCACCTCCACCACCATGACGCGGTGATGCGCCTCCGCCGTGGTGTGCAGCTTGTCCAGCGCCTCGGTCGCCGTGGCGACGGCGGTTTGAAAGCCGAACGTCACGTCGGTGGCCAGCAGATCGTTGTCGATCGTTTTGGGCACGCCCACCATGGGACAGCCCATCTGCCAGAGACGATGGGCGGCCGTGAGCGTGCCGTCGCCGCCGATCACGATCACGCCCTCAAGGCCTGAAGCCGCGATCGTCCGCTTGATCGTCCCGGCCATGTCGACCACTTCCTCCCGGCCGTCGACGACCCGCCGATATTGAAACGGATTGACCCGATTGGTGGTGCCCAGGATCGTGCCGCCGAGCGTCAAGATGTTATGCACGCTCTGGAGGGTGAGGGGGCGCTGCAAGTCCGGAGAAATCAGCCCCTCGAAGGCCTCCTCGATGCCGACCACCTCCCATCGATACCGATGGGTCGCCGTTTTGACGATCGCCCGGATGACCGCGTTCAAGCCCGGCGCGTCACCGCCGCCGGTCAGCACGCCGATTTTCATGGGTTGTTCCACTGGGAGGAAACGGGAGGCATCATTATATGTTATGTATATAACAACGGGAAGTTGATCAACGCCAGAGGCATGATTTTGCTTATAACACGGCGTTTGAACGGAGTCAATCGAACGACGCTGAAGGCTGCTCTTATCATGCCGGGATGGAGCTTGATACGCCGCTGGATATGGTGAAAATGATGCAGCGCCTGTGTAATTGTGTGTAAATTACAACAGTTTTACAATCAAAATGAATTGGAATTGACCGGTAAAATTAACGTATCAATTTGATTTATAAGAATTTTTTATATTATTTCCCATCGAGATATTTTTAGGTACGGCTTTTGCTTATACCAATGGCAGGACTTTTCCATGCGATACCAGCGCACCATAGATAGCAGCGTCTTCTGCTCAGGGGTGGGACTTCATACGGGACAGGTGACATCGATCCGGCTGCATCCGGCCCCCGAAGATCACGGCATCCGCTTGCTGCGAACCGACCTGCGGCGGCCCGTGGCGATCCGCGCGATCGCCGAACAGGTGGTCGGGACGACCCTGTCGACCTCGGTTGGCGCGGACGGGGTGTCGATTCAGACGGTGGAGCATCTGCTGTCGGCGTGCGCCGGGCTGCGGGTGGACAACCTGCTGGTGGAAGTTGAGGGGCCCGAGATCCCGATCCTGGACGGCAGCGCGGCGCCGTTTGTCGAGTTGCTGCAGAAGGCCGGCATCAAAAAGCAGGCGCGGTTGCAACCCTATCTGCGGTTGATTCGTCCGTTGCAGATCGGCGAACCGGAGGCCGGCGTCACGGTCCTGCCCGCGCCGTTCCCGACGCTCAGCTACACCATTGATTTTGCCGACGCCGTGGTGAAGCGGCAACAGTATCTGTACCACTGGACCGAAGAGGAATTCGTGAGGGACATCGCACCGGCCCGCACCTTCGGTTTTTTGAAAGATGTCGAGCGGATGCGCGCGCATGGCCTGATCAAGGGCGCGTCGCTGGACAATGCCGTGGTGGTCGGCGAAGCCGGCGTGATGAATCCGGAGGGGCTGCGCTTTCCCGACGAATTCGTCCGGCACAAGGTGCTTGATCTGATCGGAGACCTGACGTTGCTGGGCCTGCCGCTGGTGGCCAGGATTACGGCCACGTGCGCGGGTCACGCGATGAATTTTGAGCTGGTGCGCGCGCTTCGCTTGCAACCGGACGTCTGGGTCAAAGTGGCGCCGGAGCCCTCGATCCCGAGCCGCGAGGAGCAGCCCGCTCCGCTGGCGTTATCCCTCCCCCTCTCGCTGCCGCTGTAACCCGCCGCGGCATGCCGCCGCCGTTTTTCCTTCAGGATCGTTGAGCAAAATTCAACCTTCTTGCCGGGTGTTGAAAAACTCAGCCACCGGGCAGGCCGGTCAAAAAGCTCCAACAGCCGCTTTCGCGGCTACCCGAAGGCCGCAGGCTCCGAGGGAACCGGAGCCCGACCATCTCGCAGAGCGGTGGTCGGATGAGGATTTCCGACGGGCCGGGCTTGCACCGGGAATCGGACGTTCCTCTCTCCGCCTCAGCCGTATCCGATTTGAGGTAAACGGTGCAGATGGCTGCTTCAGGGCGGCTGACCGGCGATCCGCCAGAGGCGGAGAGCGTGAGCAAGGGGGAAGCTCGGGGCGTGGGGGCATGGCTCGCCGCGAGTGGTTCGACAGGCCTGTCCTGAGCAACGCCGAAGGACTCGCCATGACCGGTCACCCTGAGCTGGTCGAAGGGTGCCGCACGGGTTCACCCTGAACAGGTTCACCGTGAACGGGCCCCCACATTCAATACGCGATCAACGAGACGACCTGGTGGCCGTCCAGCCGATGCCGCCCGCGCAACGCCGTCAGCTCGATGAGAAACGCGACGCCGATGATCACGCCGTCCAGTTGCTTGACCAGATCGACGGTCGCGGCGATCGTCCCGCCCGTCGCGAGCAGATCGTCCACGATCAGCACCCGCTCGCCCGTGGCGATCGCGTCGCGGTGAATGGCCAGGGCGCTGGAGCCGTATTCCAGGTTGTATTCGGTTTCGTAGACGTCGCTCGGAAGCTTGCCCCGTTTGCGGACCGGCACGAAGCCGGCGTTCAACCGGTAGGCCAGCGCCGCGCCCAGGATGAAGCCGCGGGACTCGATCGCCACCACCTTGTCGATCTCTTCGTCCTCGTACAGCTTCGCGAACTTCTCGATCACGCGGCGGAACAGCCCCGCGTCCTTCAGCAGCGTCGTGATGTCGTAGAAGAGGATCCCCTCCTTGGGAAAATTCGGGATCTCCCGGATCACGCTCTTCAGATCCACCATGCCGCCGTCCGTCCCCCTCACAGCTGCTCTTCGTACTCCGTCATCTGCGCCGTGACGATGGCCCGCAGCTTCTGCAGCGCCGCCGCCTCGATCTGACGGACCCGCTCCCGGGTGAGCCCCAGCACCTGGCCGATCTCCTCGAGCGTCTGCGGCTCGCCGCCGTCCAGGCCGAACCGCATCAGGATCACCTGCTTCTCCGTGTCGCGGAGCCCCTTGATCCATTCGAAAATCTCCTCCCGCTGCTTGATGCCCTCGGCGGTCGTCGACGGCAGGGACTGCGAATGATCGATGATGATGTCCTTGAGCGTCGCCTCCTGCTGCGCGCCGACCGGGCTGTCGAGCGAATAGATTTTGCGGATGACCTGCTGCAGCTCCACCACCTGCCCCTGGTCGTACTTCATCTGGCGCGACAGCTCCTGGACGGTCGGCTCGCGGTCCAGCTCCTGGACGAGATCCTCCATCGCGGACAGATAATGGTTGAGCCGTTCGACCACGTGCACCGGCAGGCGGATCAGCTTGCTCTGGTTGATGATGGCCCGCTCGATCGACTGGCGGATCCACCAGGAGGCGTAGGTGCTGAACTTGAAGCCCTTCTTGTAGTTGAACTTCTCGACCGCCTTAATCAGGCCCAGATTGCCCTCCTCGATGATGTCCGAGAAGGGCAGCCCGCGATTGATGTAGCGCTTGCCGATGCTCACCACCAGACGGAGGTTCGATTCGATCATTCGGCGGCGGGCCCGGCCGTCCCCCTTAGAGACCCGTTTGGCCAGCGCCTGTTCCTGTTCATAGGTCAGCAGCTCCCAGCGCCGGATCTCCTTCAGATAACTTTTGACCGCGTCGGGCTCCTCCCGCCCAAGCGGTTCAGCCGGCTGCTCCTCGGCCTCCGACTCCGACTCTGATTCGTCGCTGAAGTCGCTGCTCTCCTCGTCGGACGTCTCCGTAAACGCCGAAAACGACTCCGAATCGACCACGGCTTCTTCGTCGTTGTCCTGCGTTGAGGTCGACTCATCGGCAGCCTTGCGGCCGCGCCGGCCCTTCGTCGGTGCCCCGCGCTGTTTTTTATCCCACCGTTTAGGCATAGTCCCCCATTGGTCGGTCATTGTATACCGGCATCGGTCAAATTACAAGCCGAACGGAGCGGCGGCGCGCAGGCGCGCGTCACCGTTCGGGCTGAACGTTCACGCTGGTCGAACCATAATAGTCCGGTTTTAATGTGACGAGGTAATTGATGCGCTGTCCGCACCGGTCCAGGGTCCACCGCTCGGAGGAAATGCCGGTCACGGCATAAAAACGCAGGATCTCCGACTGT
>Ga0335085_10012449_pt1 | contig 12533 bp, 9 predicted proteins | sample Lox_Sample_45_FD_206712 | JGI IMG/M metagenome (GOLD analysis project Ga0335085, IMG submission 206712) | Soil microbial communities from Loxahatchee National Wildlife Refuge, Florida, United States - Lox_Sample_4.5 | ecosystem: Environmental > Terrestrial > Soil > Wetlands | place: USA: Florida...
GGCCAGCACCACCAGGGCCGCGACGACGGCGGCCACCCTCAGTTTTCCGTTCATGTTGCGAGTGCCATCCATCTGGGCGGATGCGTCATCCGCGGGCGGGGCGGTCAGCATGTCTTTACAGCGCGATGACGGCTTGTTCGGCACAGGCCGTGCAGCCGCCGATCGAGGCGAACCACCGGCCGTCGACCGTCCAGAGCTCGACCTCGCCGAGCCCGGCGTCGTTGGCCACCTCGGTGATGTGGTCGGCGCCGACGTAGGCCCAGGGGAACCACGCGCTGGTCGAGCCCGCGTGGCAGAGCCTGACCTGTTCCTGGCGCAGCGGCGATCCGGGCGGCTCGAGCTCGACGATGGCGCGGCCCTGAGGCGCGAGCAGTTCGGCCACCCGGCGGAGCAGCGCGGCCGGGTCGCCGCCGATCCCGATGTTTCCGTCCGCCAGCAGCACCGTGGTCCACCGCCCGGTCCCCGGCACGCGGTCGAAGACGTCACGCAGCAGGACCAGCGCACCCGAGGAACGGGCCAGCCCCACGGCGTAGGGCGTGATGTCGATGCCGAGCGCGGGGATACCCCGTTCGGACAAAGCGACGGTCAGCCGGCCGGGACCCGAGCCGATGTCGAGGGTCGGGCCCTCGCAGCGGTCGAGGATGGACTTGTCGCCCGGGCTCTCGTTCAGCCAGCCGTCCACCAAGAGCGGCCTGCGGCTGCCGTCGGCGTGCTCGATCTCCGGCCGCGCCCAGCCGGCGAGCGCGTGCTCGTAGAGTTCGCCGATCACGCGGACCTCCTACCCTTCGACCATGGATGACCGCGGGGCAAATTCGGATGCCGGCCACGATCGCTCGATCGCGCCTGCCAGTCCCGGCGGCGCGAAGCATCCCTCAGTGTTAACCCAGGGCGGAATCTCGCGGGGCTGGTTCGGCGCCGATCAGGCCGGATCTCACACAATCGTCACTGTGCTTACGGAGTCATGACGCTTTCGATCTGTTTCCTGGCCTCACAGGCTGTTTACGTCTTACCTTGGAGGCGTAACCATTGGCTTTGTACAGGACGGAAAATCCTTTGGTGAGCAACCCCGATCCGCCGGGGCGCATCGTCGTCGTCGACGACGATCCCACGGTGGCGGATGTCGTTGGACGTTACCTCGTGCGCGACGGCCATACGGTCGAGTGCGTGCACGACGGGTACGAGGCGCTGCGCCGGGTGGCGGAAGAGCCGCCCGATCTCGTGGTCCTCGACCTCATGCTGCCCGGTATGGACGGCCTCGAGGTGTGCCGCAGGCTGCGGGCCCGCTGGCCGATCCCCGTGGTCATGCTGACCGCCCTCGGGGACGAGACCGACCGCCTGGTCGGCTTCGAGACCGGGGCGGACGACTACGTCACCAAGCCCTTCAGCCCGCGTGAGCTGGCCCTGCGCGTACGCTCGGTGCTGCGCAGGTCCCGGGGCGCCGGCCTGCCGGACAAGCTCGACCTCGGCTCCATCACCGACGGGAACCTGGTCGTGGACCTGTCCGCGCACGAGGTCAGGACCGACGGCAAGCTGATCCAGCTGACCTCTCGCGAGTACGACCTGCTGGTCTTCCTGATGCGGAACCCGCGCAAGGCCTTCACCCGCGAGCAGCTGCTCACCGAGGTGTGGAGCTGGACGTTCGGCGACACCTCGACCGTCACCGTGCACGTGCGGCGGCTGCGCGAGAAACTCGAACCCGACCCGACCATGCCCAGGCGCATCGTGACCGTGTGGGGTGTCGGCTACCGTTACGAGCCGGAGGCAGCGTGACTGCCCCGGCGGGGTACGCGGGAGGTAGCGCGTGAGCCCCCAGGCAGAGAGCGCGTCCCTACTGCCGGCCGGCATCGAGTGGCAGGACCTGGCCTGGATCTCGGAACGTGTGGCGATCATCGCCGTGGTCGTCAGCATCGTCGGCATCCTGCTACTCAGGCGGCTAGCGGGCCGTTCGATCGGCTTCATGATCGCAATCACGGTCGGCGTCTGCACAGTCACCACCATCGCGGGGATCGGCGTCATCGCGTGGCGGATGATGGGGAGCGGACAGCAGCGCGACGAGATACTCGACCTCATGGCCCTCGGCGGCCTAGCCGGCCTGGCCGTGGCGCTGTTCGTCGGGCGGCGGATCACCAAGACCAGCCGCGCCCTGGCGACGGCGGTGCAGAACGTCGGCGACAGCGGCGTGTACGTGGCGCCGAAGGGCACGCTCCCGGCCGAGCTGCAGAACCTGTCCTCCGAGCTCACGGTCACGCACGAGCGCCTGGCCCAGGCCCGGTCCCGGGAACGGGCGCTGGAAGCCAGCCGCCGCGAGCTCGTCGCCTGGGTCAGCCACGACCTGCGTACCCCGCTGGCCGGCCTGCGGGCCATGGCCGAGGCGCTGGAAGACGAGGTGGTGATCGACCCGCGCGAGGTGTCCCAGTACCACTCGCAGATCCGCCGCGAAGTGGACCGGCTCACCTTGATGATCGACGACCTGTTCGAGCTGTCCCGCATCCACGCGGGGGCGCTGCGGCTGTCCAAGCGGATGACCGGGCTCGAGGACCTGGTCGCCGAGGTGGTGGCCAGCACCGATCCGGTGGCCCGGGCCAAGGGCGTCCGGCTCACCGGAGCAGCGGTGCGCGGCATGCCGGTGTACGTCGACGCCGCCGAGATGGGCCGGGCGCTGCGCAACCTGGTGACCAACGCGATCAGGCACACCCCGGCCGACGGCGGCGTGGACGTGCTGGCCGACGTGCAGGGCGGCCTGGCCTGCGTCACCGTGTCCGATGCCTGCGGCGGGATCCCGCCTGACGACCTGCCGCGGGTGTTCGACGTGGCCTTCCGCGGCGAGTCGGCCCGCACCCCGGGACCGCAGTCGGGCGGCGGCCTGGGCCTGTCCATCGCCCGCGGCATCGTCGAGGCGCACTCCGGCCAGATCGCGGTGCGCAACGCCGGTCCCGGCTGCCAGTTCCTGATCAGGATGCCGCTGGCCCGCCCGGGCGTGCCCGCCATCAACCGGACCGTCCCGCGCCGCCACGCCGGCGGCCCGGGTGGCCCGGCCACGGGCCCCATCCCGGCGGTGGGGCCGCATACGGGTCCCATCCCCGCGGTGGGTCCCGCCCCCGCCGGTCCCGACCAGCCACGGGTCATGCCCACTCGCTAGGCGATCATCGGAAAACGCGGGCCGGGTCCGTCCCGGCCTGCCCTTTCTGGTCACTGACTCCACAGTCACAGCGCACATTCAGTGGTTGCTGCTCTCTACCGCGCTAGGAAGGTAGAGAGCAGCAACCACTGAAAAAGGATGTCCAGCAGTACGGCGTGGTAGTCACCGCGCCCGCGACATGAACGCGAATCCGCAGTCGCCGCCACGACAACGATGTGGATCTGTTGTCGCTCCAGCGACAACGATGTGGATCTGTTGTCGTTACCGGTGGCCTGGATGTGTGACCGCGGGACTGTTCAGGGGCGGATGCGGCGGATGGGACGTAGCGGGGCAACGCGGTCGGCCTGCGGACGAGAAGCCGGGCCGGGCAGGCGGGATGACCGTGATGATCTTTTAGGTCTGCGCCAGCGCTGGTTCGCGCAGGGGGGCGCTGGCGAACTCGGCCATGCCCTCGGCGAACCGGATCTGCGCCCGGAAGCCCAGGTCGTGGGCGGCGCCCTCGGGGGAGGCCACGATGTGCCGCACGTCGCCCAGGCGGAACTCACCGGTCACCACCGGCTCGATAACACCACCAGTCCCGGCAGTACCGAGCCCACTCCCGGACGCACTCCCGGCGGTACCGAACGCCTCCGCCAGCGCGAAGGCCATCTCGCCCACCGTGTGCGGCTCCCCGCTGGCCACGTTGTAGCACCGCAAGGATCCCTCCGGCAGCCCCCCCAGCGCGCCGAGAGCCAGCAGGTTGGCCCGCGCCACGTCGCGGACGTGCACGAAGTCGCGGCGCTGGCCGCCGTCCTCGAACACCCGCGGTGCCACCCCGTTTTCCAGGCAGGAACGGAAGATCGCGGCCACGCCCGAGTACGGCGTATCGCGCGGCATCCGCGGCCCGTACACGTTGTGGTAGCGCAGCCCCACCGCGGTGCCGCCGGTGAGCCGGGCCCAGCTGGCCGCCAGGTGCTCCTGCGCGACCTTGCTCATGGCGTAGGCGTTGCGCGGGTCCAGCGGGGCGTCCTCGCCGACCAGCGACGTGTCGAGCGGCGCGCCGCAGGACGGGCAGCGCGGCTCGAAGACGCCCGCGGCCAGGTCGGCGGGGTCGCGCGGCGACGGCCGCACCCGGCCGTGCGCGGCGCAGTCGTAGGCGCCCTCGCCGTACACGACCATCGAGGACGCGAAGACCAGCCGGCCGATGCCGTGCCTGCCCATCGCCTCGAGCAGCACCGCGGTGCCGGTGACGTTGACGTCCGAGTACAGCGGCAGGTCGGACAGGTCGACGCCGAGCCCGACCATGGCGGCCTGGTGGCAGACCGCGTCCACCCCGGCCAGCGCCTCGTCCACCGCGACCGGATCGCGTACGTCGCCGACGACCAGGTCGACATCACAATCCGAAGGCCGGCCGCGGTGCACGGCGGGCGTGAGCGAGTCCAGACCGCGGACCTCATGGCCCGCCTCCTGCACCGCCGAAACGATGTGCGAGCCGATGAAGCCGGCCGCCCCTGTCACTAGTACGCGCATGCCGAAAGCCAACCATGCGCCGCGGCCCGCGAACGCCAAACTGCCGCCCGGGGCCGCATACCGTCACATCTTCGTAAGGCCAGATCAGGCCTTTTCCCGGCGAAAAAGCGCAGCCGCGAAAGTACTGTCAGTGGCCATGGAAATCGATGTCGTCCTGCCGTGTCTCAACGAGGCCGGCGCACTGCCCTGGGTGCTGTCCCGGATGCCGGCCGGCTTCCGGCCCATCGTCGCCGACAACGGCTCGACCGACGACTCGGCCGCCGTCGCCGTGGCCTACGGGGCCCGGGTCGTGCACGTCCCGCAGCGCGGCTTCGGCGCCGCCTGCCACGCCGGGCTGCTGGCGGCCAGCAGCGACATCGTCTGCGTGATGGATGCCGACGCCTCGTTCGACCCCGGTGACCTGCCGCTGGTCGCGGACCCGGTGATCAACGGCACGGCCGACCTGATGCTGGGTCGGCGGACCACGAACGGCCGGGGCGCCTGGCCCCTGCACGCCCGCATCGGCAACCGCGTCCTCGCCGCCGAACTCCGCCGCCGCATCAACGTCGCCGTCCATGACCTGGGCCCGATGCGGGCCGCCCGCCGGGCGGACCTGCTCGCCCTGGCGCTGGAGGACCGCCGGTTCGGCTACCCGCTGGAGATGGTCGTGCGGGCCGCCGAGGCCGGCTGGCGAATCCAGGAGACGGCCGTCCCGTACCACCCGCGGACCGGCAAGTCGAAGGTCACCGGCACGGTCCGCGGCACCGCCCGGGCCGTCAGGGACATGCGCCGCGTCCTCGCCTCCATCAGCCCGGCCCCGGCCGTAAACGCGGCCGCGAACACGGCCGCGAACACGGCCGTGCGCACAGCCGCAACCGCGAAACCGGCCGCGACCCGCGTCCCGGTTACCTCGCAGGCCGCGTCATGACCGCCGACCTGACGGCCGGCGTGGCGGCCGGCATAAGCACCGGCATAAGCACCGGCGTGAGCGCCGCCGCGACCGCCGCCACCGCCGCCGCGACCGCCGCGGCGACTGCCGCGGTCTACACCGGCCGGCACCGCCGGGCCGGCAGTCCGCGCACGGCGCCGCCCGAGGCCCCCGCCTGGAGCAAGGCGAACCGCCTGCTGCCGGTGCAGGTCGTGGTCATCGCCAAGGAGCCCGTACCGGGCCGGGTCAAGACCCGGCTCACCCCGGCCTTCACGCCGCTCGAGGCGGCCGCCCTGGCCGAGGCGTCGCTGACCGACACGCTGGACGCGGTATCGCGGGCCCCGGTCGCCCGCCGCGTGCTGGCGCTGTCCGGGCGGCCTGGCCGCTGGCTGCCGCCCGGCTTCGACGTGATCGGGCAGCGCGGCCAGGGCCTGGACGAGCGCATCGCCTGGGCCCTGTCCGACGCGCGGGTGACGCTGCCGCTGCCGGTGGTGCTGATCGGGATGGACACCCCGCAGGTGACGCCGGAACTGCTGGCCGCCGCGGCCGAGCCGCTGGTGTCCAGGACCGCGGACGCCACCTTCGGCATGGCCGAGGACGGCGGCTTCTGGCTGCTCGGCCTGCGCGAGGTCGACCCGGATCTGATCCTCGGCGTGCCGATGTCGCGGGGCGACACCGGCGCCCGCCAGCTGGCCCGGCTCGAGCAAGCCGGGCTGCGGATCACGATGCTGCCCGAGCTGACCGATGTGGACACCGTCCGCGAGGCCCAGCAGATCGCCGCGCTGACCCCCGGATCCCGCTTTGCCGCCTGTATGGCCAGGTTGCGGGAGGATGCGCACCAGCCAGTGGCAGCCGCGAGCTGAGTGAAAATTCGTCAGCCGGGAACACGCCGTAGCCGAGAGTGGTTAAATGGTTCCGGTTGTACGAACTTCGTGTACGTGTCACAGCGCCAGCGAAATTCCGGCCGCGGGTACCTGACGCCCCGTCAGGGCGGTACCCAAAGAAAACAACAAACGGCCGCCTCAACCCGGGACGCACGACCGTGGGTTCCCGAAATCGTCATCAGTAGGAGAAGTACATGCCTCAGGGCACCGTGAAGTGGTTCAACTCGGACAAGGGCTACGGTTTCATCGCCCCCGACGACGGCACGGCCGACGTCTTCGTCCACCACTCCACCATCAAGACGGACGGCTTCCGCACCCTCAACGAGAACCAGCGGGTCGAGTACACCGCGGGTCGCGGCCCCAAGGGCATCCAGGCGGAGGAAGTTCACCCGCTGTAAGACACAACACGTAAGACGTAAAACCACCCGCGGGGCGGTCCCTTCCTCGGAAGGGGCCGCCCCGCGGCGTATGCTCCGAAGCCTCAGGCGACCGGCCCGGTCACCGTGACCAGGCTGCCGTAGGTGAGGTAGGGGTAGGCCTTCTTGGCCACGCTGTAGGGCACCTCGACGCAGCCCAGGCTCTGGTAGGAGCCGTAGCTGTACCGGTCGAACTGGTGCACCGCGTCGCCGCCGTTGAAGTAGGACGCGTACCACACCGGGTCGTCGTACTTCGTGCCGTCCGGGTTGGTCCCCTTCATGTGGCTGAACACGTACTTCAGGTAGACCGCGAAGGTGCCGTCCGCGGTGGGGGAGGCCGGGATGCCGGTGTTGGCCAGCGAGTGCAGTACCTGCTTGCCGTTGTGCCAGATGGTCAGGTTGATCGGATAGTGCTGGTCGGCCAGCGCGTAGGTATAGCCGTTCGGGTTCAGCTGGCCCTTGGCCACCGCCTTGAACAGCCTGGTCCAGACGGTCTTGCCCGCGGCGCCGTCCATGGTGATGCGCTGCACCGACTCGAACGCCCGGACCGCGCCGACGTTCAAGATGTTGTACTTGCCTGCCTTCCACTGCGACCTCAGCGCCCATGGCCAGCTGCCCTTCCAGCTGAACGTCCCGGCGGGCGCGCGGTAGGCAGCCGCCAGCTGAGCCTTGGCGTCGGCCGGGCTGACCGCCGGGCCGGAGCTGGGCTTCCAGGTCATCGGCAGGTACCCGAGCTGGGTCAGCACCTGCTGGAGCCGCATGGTGCTGAACGAACCGGTGGTGAAGCTCTTGGTCAGGTTCGAGCCGAGGGTGCCGCCTTGGCCCGCTGTCTGCCCCGCGGACGAGACCATCCCGGCCAGGCCGCCGGGGATCTTCACGGTCACCTTGGTGTTCTCGAACCAACCGACGTTAGGAGTGAACACCGCGGCGTTGCCCTGGATCGACCAGGTGCCGGGGATCGACGGCGACAGCGTCGGCATCGGGGAGCCGGCGGCCAGCGGCGTGTCGAACTGGACCCGGACCGGGCTGGTGCCGTTGACGTGCTTGGCCCCCGCGGCCGGCGTCATCGAGACCACCTGCATGCTCGCCGCGGGCTGGAGCGGCTTGGTCGCGGCGGCCGGGCTTTGCTGCAACACCAGCGAGGCATGGCTCCCCGGCGCCGCCACCGTCGCGAAGACCACGCCGGCGCCGAGCACCAGCGCCGCGCCGGTGCCGGTGAGTACCACCCCGCGTTTCTTCACCGGCCGCGGAACTCTCAACGCCTGCCACATCCTGGAAACACCGGAACTCCCCGCCACAGCGTCACCCTCCACACGATTCACAATTGGACAAAATCAAAGCGGCAACGACCCTCCTACAGACAGACGCGCACGCGCCGAGAAAGGTTGCCGAGTCTAACTAACTGCCCGCCCGCAGTATCGTCGGCTGGCCGTCCCCGCGATCTCGCCCCGTCCGGGAAGCGCGCCGGTCCAGGCCACAGCGCACGCTGTCCGTAGTCAGATGAACACGCCGGCCGCCAGGCCGGTCAGCGACAGGAAGAGCTTACTCAGCCCCAGGGTCGGCAGGTCGGGTGATCAGGCCGGCCGGGCGCGCCGCATCCCGCCGTCGCTCATAACGAACGGGGCCGGGCTCCCCGCATCGCGCCCCCCTCAAGCCGTCCCCCAGCAGGCGCCCCGGGTCGCCCCAGCGCACCTGCGGCCGGTAATTCATAAACTCGGGATAAAGCGCGGCCCGGCCGATATTTCCCGCGACCATACCCCGCGTCGTGGTAATGCGCGGACCGACCTCAGGCCCGGCAATATAAATGCGTCGCCTAGCACCCGCCAGGCATAAACGTCCGGCCAGGTCCTGTCCCGCGGCAATGCTCGCGGCCGGGTCCTGTCCCGCGGCAATGCTCGCGGCCAGGTCGTGTCCCCGCATCAATGCTCCGGCCGGCCCCTGTCTCCCATCCGCCGCGTCCGTGTTCCCCGCCCGCCAGGCCCCTGTCTTCACAGCTGTCCCGCTCGGCCTGTCTTGCCTTGCCGGTCCGCCTGCCTCGGCCGTCGCCCGGTACCCTTCCCGGCGCTTTTCGTCCCGGCGGCTCCCGGCGTCCCCGGAAGGGCGCTGTGACCTGCTGGGCAGGCTCCGGCGGCCGGTCAGGTCGTAACCTCCCCGCAATAACTGCCAATCACGGTGAGAACCGTAATAACTACGGTCTGTCCCGATGCCGGGTCCTGACGCGGGGCCGGGGCGCGTGACCGCTCGTCCCGGGTTTCTCCGCGTTTTCCTGCAACTGGTGTTACCTGCGGCGTAATGACTTAGCAACCAATTTCCCAGGTTCCGGCCTTCTTTCGCCCAGAAAACCGGACAAACCGCGAATCTTCTAAATCCGCGGAACTCGCCCGCGGCCGGGTTTACCGTGACTCACCGGGAGCAGCACAAGCGGACATCCATGGAGGTGGATTGAATGCTCAGCGGGCATAGGTCCGCATCGCGCCGCCGCGGTCGCGCGGCGCGTATAGCGATCCCTCTTGCCATTCCGGTGGCATTGGGCCTGACCCTCGGCATCGTTCTCGCGGTATCGAACGGTGGCGCCACGAATATCGCCCAGTCAGCCCTGGGCACCTGCGCCTCGGCTTCGGCCTCGCCGGCCGCGAGTGCGCCAGCCGTGGCCGCCAGCGCTCCGGCGGCGGCCGCCAGCGCCAGCGCGGCCCCGTGCACGTCGGCCTCGCCCGCCGCCCCGGCGGCGGCCAGCGCGACGGCGACGGCGGCCGCCGCAGCGGTGGCACCGGCACCGAGCAACGCCAACGGCCAGGTGGCCTTCAGGCAGCTCGGCAACCTGGCTAACGCCCCGGTCGACGGCGCAGGCAACGCGCTCAGCCTGAACCAGACCGCGGCCCAGGCCGCGGCGTCGGGAACCTGCACCATCACCGCGCCCGCCAACCCGCTGTCGGCGCAGGGCCTAGCCACCCCGTGGGTGCTCGGCGACGGCTGCTCGATGGCGAACGCCGCCCAGGAGGCATTCGTGGAGGCCACCATCGTGGCCCCGAACGGCTCGGTCCAGGTCTACAACCCGCTGGTGATCACGCAGGGCACCACGCCTGCCGCCACTCCGGTCGCGCCGACGATCGCGCGCGGCTCGCAGGTGATCATCGACGGCGGTTTCAACGGCACCAACCTGGTCGTGCTGGGCAACGGCGCCCGCCGGGCCGGCTGCGTGGACGCCCTGGGCCAGTCGGTGATCGGCCAGGTGTTCGCGTGCAACGCGGTCAACTTCTACCGGATGGCCAACGCCCTGATCGCGCGCGGCACCCTGGTGGTCCCGCCGAGCGGCACTGCCACCGATGGCCAGGCCTGCCTGACCGTACGTGACTTCGGCGCGATCGACCAGGACCAGAGCGACAACGTGATCACCGGGTACCTGCTCAACGGGAACGGCCAGACCGCGCAGAACACCGCGGCCAACGCGGCCGCCGTGGCCGGCTCCGCTCCCATCTTCAACGGCAGCGACGACAAGCTGGTCGCCGCGTTCCTCGACCCGGCGAACGGCTGCACGCCGTTCACCGCGACCGACGCGACCAGCCCGAACGGTACCGACGCCTCGCAGGCCCTCAACGAGCTGAGCGCTCGCGTCAACCAGAAGGGCACCATCGCGGTGGTTCCCCCCAACGACGAGATGACCCTGGTCGCCGGCGCGATGAGCATCGCCAAGACCAACGTCTACCGGTCGCTGGTGGACCAGCCGCTGCTGGCCGGCAACGCCAGCGCGGCGACGGTCGCGTCGAACTACTGCCAGAACATGGTGAACATCCAGCCGGCCCGCAACCAGCTGGACATGACGGCCGAGCTGAACTTCACCACCCCGGTCGCGGCCGTCGGCAACAGCCTGGCCACGTTCATGGGCAACCGGCTCAACATGTCCTTCACCAACCTGGGCTGCAACAACTTCGGCCTGACCAACCCGGCCACCGTCACCCTCGACGGCAACCAGGTGGCGACCGCGGTTACCTACAACGTGGCCCAGCAGCAGGCGACGGCGCAGGCCGCCGCGGGCGGCGGTAACGGGACCGCGAACCCGCCGGCCAGGGGTCACCGGAAGGGACACCGCTTCCAGAACCCGTCCGGCATGTAGGAAACATCCAGGGACTGGTGCTCGCTGAGCCCCGGTTCACCCAGCTCCATGGCGAAGGCGGCCCCGGGAAAACCGGGGCCGCCTTCGCCATCTCTCCGCCTATCACGGGACTATCACGGGCGCACGAAAAGGCTTAAGAAACCCTTACATCGGGGGAATCTTCCCGATTCGCTGATATGGCTCGCGATCCCCGTCTACGGTGAATGACCGGGGAGGAAGAGCGCCGGCGGAGGTGGATGCGAATTGCTCAGCGGGCACCGGCCCGCCAGGCGCCGTCCCCGTGACCGCCGGGCGGCGCGGATCGCGGCTCCGCTCGGGGTGCCGATGGCGCTGGGCCTGACCCTCGGCATCGTCCTCGCCCTCTCCGGGGGCAACGGCACCAAGATCGACCAGTCGTCCCTGGGGGCCTCGCCCAAGCCGTCGCAGGCACCCGCCGTCTCCGCTCAGCCGCAGGCGTCCTCGGGCACGGCCTCGTCCGCCCGTGCCAGCTGCGGCATCATCGTCCCGGCCAGCCCGCTCAGCGCGCGCGGCCTGGCGACTCCGTACCAGCTCACCGGCCCGTCCGGGACCTCCGCGGCGGCCTCCGGGTGCACCCCGAGCGCCCCGTCCGCCCGCGCCGGGCTCGTCCGGGCCACCATCCTGGACCCGGCCACCGGGGCGCTGGCGGTCTACACCCCCGTGGTCGTCACCCAGGGGGCCAGGCCGGCCGCCGTGCCGCCCGTGCCCCAGCTGCCGCCGGGTGCCATCGTCACCATCGACTTCGGCTCCATCGGCATGGACCTGGTCCCGGCGGGCGCGACCGCGGGCGCGCTGGCCCAGGGGCACTGCGTCAGCGGCCCCGGCCCGGTGTCGAGCGCGGTCTCGTCCTGCAATGGCGCCGCGTTCTTCGCGGCGGCGCTGCCCCTGCTGCGCGCGGGCCGGCTACAGGTGCCGGCCGCGGGCACCTCGGCCAACATGGTGGCCACCGGGGGCCGGATCGGGACCGGCCGGGCCTGCCCGGTCGTGCGCAACTTCGAGGTGGCCGGCCAGGACCAGGACGCCGGCGCCCTGGTCGACGGCTTCCTGGACCCGGCCTTCGGCTGCAAGCCGTTCACCGCGCCCGACCTGGCGCATGGCAACGCGCCCGCGACCTCGCTGGCGCTCGACGAACTGCTGGCGGCCAGGCATCAGCCGAAGGCCGCCGCCCTGGTCCCGGAGAACGCGATGGCGCGGGACGCCAGCGGACGGCTCGACCCGGCCAGGACCAACGCGTACCGGGCCGAGCTCGGCCAGCCGGCCATCAGCGCGGCGACCGACATCTACGACAGCCCCGCGGCCTACTGCCAGAACATGGTCAACGTCCAGACCCCGTTCCTGGCCGCCAACACCGACGTGCTAGCCGCCGCGCCCGCACCCGTGCCCGCCGCGGGCTCGAACCTGCTCACCTACCTGGCCAGCCGGCTGAGCACGGCCTTCGGCCGCCTCGGCTGCCGCCAGTTCGGCCTCGCCGACCCGGTCGCGCTGGTCCGCGACGCCGCGGGCACGGCCAGGTCAGCCACCTTCGACACCACCCCTCAGCGAGCCACCG
>Ga0335085_10012450_pt1 | contig 12533 bp, 9 predicted proteins | sample Lox_Sample_45_FD_206712 | JGI IMG/M metagenome (GOLD analysis project Ga0335085, IMG submission 206712) | Soil microbial communities from Loxahatchee National Wildlife Refuge, Florida, United States - Lox_Sample_4.5 | ecosystem: Environmental > Terrestrial > Soil > Wetlands | place: USA: Florida...
ACAGTAATGGGCATGTCCGGTTCGGAGGGCGGGCCGGAGAAACGGGCCGGGAGCAATTCCGGTACCGCGCTCCGGCCCGACCCTACTTCAATCTCCGCCGCTACCCAAACGGCAAGCTGCTCATCAAACCGGGCGCCATGGCCATCAAGAGGTTCCGGAACAGGCTTGCGCTGGAGTTCCGCGCGCTCCGCGGGTTCAACATCGCAGCGGTACTGGCGAAGATCGTCCCGATTACCCGGGGCTGGGTCGCCTATTACCGGACGGTGGTGTCGGCCAGGGTGTTCGCTGCCCTGACTGAGTACCTGTGGAAACTCACCTACAAGTGGGCGTGCTGGAGCCACCCGAACAAGCCGAAATACTGGATCGCCGGCCGGTATTACGGAAAGTTCAATAAGTTCAGGAACGACCGGTGGGTGTTCGGTGACCGGAATACCGGCGCCTACCTGCCGAAACCGGCCTGGACCGCCATCGTGCGGCACATCCTGGTCAAAGGCGGGGCATCACCGGATGACCTCGCCCTGGCCGCCTACTGGGCGCAACGCCACCAGAAGGTGAAACCCCCGCTGGAGCCCCACATCGTGCGCCTGCTGTCCAGGCAGGACGGGCGGTGCAGCCTCTGCGGGGAAAACCTGCTGGCCCCAGACCAGCCGCCCCAGTCCCCCCAGGGCTGGGAACACTGGTTCCTGCAGGTCACCAGGAAGGCGATCGAGGCGGACGACCTGATCCATCACGACACGCCCAGCGCCGCACGCGGCAAACGAACACACCTCGTACACGCCACCTGCCACCGGAGCAAACATCCGCCCCGGGCAGCAGGAAACACCGTGGTGCAGCAGAACACCTGAGCCGCCCTCGCGGCTTGCTTGGGCCGCGTGCCGCGACGAGTGGCACGCGCGGTCCTGAGGGGGCCCCGGTGCAGCAATGCACCGGGGCTACCCGGCCCGATGGTGGTGGCCTGACCGCCGCTGGGCGGGCCAGGCGCGAGAAAGTGCGCTTGCAGGCCGCGGAGTGGTTCGCGGAGGGGGTTACGCCGCCGGAGGTGGCGCGGCGGCTGCGGGTGTCGGGTAATTCGGTGTACGTGTGGCGGCGTCGCTGGCGGGCCGGCGGCGTGGCCGCGCTGGCCTCCAGGGGTCCTGGCGGGGCGGTGTGCCGGCTGAGCGGGGCGCAGCTGGAGCGGCTGCGGGCCGCGCTGCAGGCCGGCCCGGCGGTGTGGGGCTGGAACGAGGATCAGCGGTGGACGCTGGCCCGGGCCGCCGCGCTGATCGCCCGGCTGTTTCATGTCCGCTACACGCTGCGGGGCACGTCGTTGCTGCTGCACCGCCTGGGGTTCAGCCCGCAGGTCCCGGTGCACCGGGCGGTGGAGCGGGATGAGGACGCGATCGCGGCGTGGCGGGCCGTGACCTGGGCGAAGGTACGAGGCTAGCGGCGGCGACCGGGGCGTATGTGTGCTTTGAGGATGAGGCCGGGCAGAAGCTGCGCCCGCCGAAGGCGCGGACCTGGGCGCCCCGCGGCCGGACCCCGGTGGTCCGCGTGCCCGGCAAGGGCTCCGGGCGGGTCTCGGTGGCGGGACTGGTGTGCCTGAAGCCCGGCGCGCGGGGCCACCTGTTCTACCGGGTCCGCATCCACCGCGGCCGCAAGGGCGAGCGCCGCTCGATGTCCGAAGCCGACTACGCCGGGCTGATCACCGCCGCGCACCAGCAACTGCAGGCCCCGGTCATCTTGATCTGGGACCGCCTGAACACCCACGTCAGCGCCGTGATGAGGGCGTTCATCAGCTCTCACCCGGGCTGGCTGACCGAGGTGCGGCTGCCCGCTTACGCGCCCGAGCTGAATCCGGCCGAGGGCGCCTGGGCGGCCATGAAGAACGGCCTGGGCAACCTCGCCGTCCGCGACGTGGATCAGCTCGCCGCGATCATGAAGAACCGGCTCAAGCGCATCCAGTACCGGCCCGCCCTCATCGAGGCATTCCTCGCCCAAGCCGGCCTCACCTTCGATCCCCAGCCACCGTAAGAAAGAAGGTGCAAATGCCGGCCTTTCAACTTCTGTAGCCGCACATCTGGATCATGCCTCAACGGCAAGCGCCCTCGCCGACATCGGCAAGGGCGGACGTTCCTGCAAGGTTGCGATGTCGTCTAAGTATTCAGTCCGCTGCGCGCACCTGGCCTCATCCGCGGACCGACAGAAAGGTGCCGAAGGGCCAGAATCCCGCGCACGCACCTGCCGTTCTGGTTCGGCGTGGCGCAAACCGTCATCGCCCCGCGCGCTGACCGATGCGGGTTTCTGCCCCGGACCGCTGCAATGGCAACGGGCATCCCGCTAAGGATAGTTCAAGGAGAATATTCACCGGCGGGGGGTACTGCCTGCCTCCTGCGCGGGAATGCCCTGCTTGCATCGTTCGCATATTGCCCCTGTTGCGAAACAGCATTCGGCGAGGGGCACCCGAGCAGATCGAGGTCGCGCACGCAGAAGCCGTGGTGCGCCCACTCCTCATCCAGCACCACGTGCACGCACTCGAGCACCGACTTGCCCCTGGCGTACGGCGGCCAGCCCCGGCCCGCTGGCACTGGCGCGGGCGCCGACAGCTCATCAGGCGTAACGGTCGACAGCCAGCGCTCCAGTTCGGCGCCCTGCTCGCCGCGCGGCCAGCACCTCCTCCAGGCTCGGGGTCGCCGCTCGATCCAGGCCCTGTTCCTGTTGGTCAGGGACGAACCCGGACGCCAAGCCGATCGCGGTGAACGGCTCGGCCGACCCCAGGCAGCAGCGGCGGAACCACGAGTCGTGCACGAACACCAGATGGCGCAGAGTCTCCACCGCCGACCACTCGCCGCCGACACGCTGGTTCTCCGAACCCTTGGGCATCCTCCGCAGCCGCCCGAGCGTCCCAGCCCAGTCCGCCCTAAGCTGCCGAAGAGCTTGCCGCAGGCCGGCCGGATCGGCGGAGCGGATCAGCAGCCGCACGGGATGCCGACGGTCAAGCTCGGCCTCGACGTACGACGTCACCTCGACTCCGTTAACCACCAGGTTCCTGACCAGCCCGTCGATCACAGCGTCTTGCATCACCACCCCGATCAGACGGGCGCGGGTCAAGCCGCACTCACGAAATTCGGCATCGGTCAGGTCCTGGTCCTCAAATCTCGCCATGTCGGGCAGTATCCACCGCAGCACTGACACCCCGCGCCAGGACGGGTTGAGAGTCCGTGCCGCCGATCCGCTAGTGGCACACCCCGAGGCGCTGATCGGCGTCAGCAAGCACAGAACTGGCCTATCTCGTACAAAGGCCACGGCGTAGAGGCTGTCAGCAGACGCGCGCCATGTCGGCGATCTCGCCCGTCGCGATGCACGACAGATCTCGGATGCCCAACAACAGCCCGACCTCGAGACAGAGAGACTGCCGACGCCGACCGGCCGGTCAGGAGAGCCGGCCGGCGACCGGCACTGCCGTGTCCAGGGGCGCGCCGAACCAGCGGGAGAGCGCTTCTCGCAGCGCCGGCACGCCGGCATCGGCGGGCTCGCCGGCCAGCGCGGCCCAGGCAATGTAGGCGTCCGGGCGGATCAGCAAGGCGTCGGCGGGCCGATGAGCGGTCCTGACGGTATGGATATCGACGCGGCCCTTCCAGGCGCGGGCGGCTTGGAGCAGGTCGGTGCGGCCGGCCAGGTCGAGGAAGACCGGCCGCGCGGCGCGCATGAGCTCTGCGACGCTCGTGGTGCTCCCGTCCTCGGTGGGCAGGGGCAGGTCGGGGGCGAACGCGCCGACCAGGGGGTGGTTGCCGGGGTTGGGTAGCGGGTAGCGGAAGTCGGAGCCGGCGATCAGCTCCCCCACGTGACGCAGCGGCTGCTCATAGGCCATTAGCTCCAGGAAGAGCTTCCGCAGCGCGTCGGCGGCCGGGTCTTGCCCGCGCCGCAGCGCCACCTGCGCCTGGGTCTGCAGCATCCCGCGCGTCCCGGCGAAGTGGCGCTCGTCGTGGTAGGTGCCGAGCAGGCCCGGCGGCGCCCAGCCGCGGACCCCGGCGGCCAGCTTCCAGGCCAGGTTGACCGCGTCCATCATGCCGGTGTTGATGCCGATCCCGGTGGCCGGGAACTGATGCGCCGCATCGCCGGCGACCAGGATCCGCCCGTCACGGTAACGCTCCGCCTGTCGCGCCTCGAACCCGTAGCGTGACAGCCGGGTCACCTCGGCCAGCGGAAGCTCCGCCCCGAGCACCCGGTGGATGCTGCCCTGGAACTCGGCCAGGCTCATCGGCGCGTCGTCATCGACCGCAGTGGTCTCGTCCTCGGTGGTCTGGACCATCACGCGCCCGGCGGCCAGCCCGAACGCGAAAACGCCGCGGCCGGTCCGGGTGAAGCCCCGGCGGACCAGGCCGAGCCCGGGAACGTCGAGGTCGCCGTTGCCGAGCACCGTCACATCACCGGTCAGGGTGCCCTGGCCCAGCCGGTGGACCTCCGGGTAGGTGGTGCCGGGAAACGCGATCCCGGCCAGGTCGCGGACCCGGCTGCGCGCCCCGTCGCAGCCCACCAGGTAGCGGGCACTCACCCGGTAGAGCCCGTCCGGGCCGCGCACGTCGGCGGCTGCCGCAGAGTCATCCTGGCTGACGGCGACGACCTCGTGGCCGCGGCGGACCTCGGCGCCGAGCCCGGCGGCGTGCTCGGCCAGCACGCGCTCCAGCCGCGGCTGCGGAAGACCCAGCGCCAACATCGGCGGGTCCGCCAGAAGCGAGAAGTCCAGGTGCACCTCACCGAACGGCAGCCGGGGAGCCCGCTGGACGGGACCGGTTCCAGCCGCTACAACCCGGTCCAGCAGGCCCCGGTAGCGCAGCAGCTCCGCGATCTGCCCGCCGAAGCCATTGGCCCTCGGAATCTCCCGGAGCTGCGATCGCCGCTCCAGTACCAGCGCCCGTACCCCGGTCAGGCGCAGCTCGGCAGCCAGCATCAGGCCAGTCGGGCCGGCGCCCACGACGATCACGTCGGCGTCCATCACTGTCCAATCCCCTCGCAGTCCTTCGTCGCGGGCGGCTTCCCCAGCGATGTGTCCACGTGTGCCAACTTGGGCGGGGCTGGGTGAGGGCCGGGGGTGCCTACGCCGTGGCGTGCGGCGATGCGGCGGATCTCGGCGGCGAGGAGGTCCGGGTGCTCGCTGGTGGTCAGGTGGCCGCCGGGGAAGGTCAGGACTTCTACCTGGGGTGCGCGCCGGCGTGTGGCCGGTATCTGGCGGTGTTCATAGGGATCTTCGTCGCTGCCGCCGACGTAGAGAGCGACAGTGCCGTGGAGATCGCGGGCGACCGCGGCGAGGTCCCACCGGCTGGCGTGGCGGTGGTGCTCGTCGAGGAATCCGGCAGCGTTGTGGGCGAAGGCCGCCCCGTCGCGGCGGGTGATTGCCGACCACATCTCCGTGAGCTCCTCCGGAGCGGGATGGTAGCCGCGCGAGTACACGCGTGCTCGCTTCATGGACGCCGTGAAGGCGCGCGGCGAGCGCTGCCACTGCCGCATCCCCAGCGCACCTAGCGGGGTGCGCAGAAGCGGCGTGCCCTGCCACGGGTGGGTGTGCTCGTCGGCGAACAGGCCGCCGTTGACCATGAACCCGGCCTCGATCACTGGCCTGGCGACGCCGCCGGAGGTGGGCTGTTCGGTTTGGCGGCGCAGCAGCTCAAGCAGCGCCAGTGAGGTGTAGTCGAAGGTGACAACGACGGTGCGGCGCACGCGGTGGTGCCGCCACAGCGCCTCGACCAGGTCAGCACGTTCGATGGTGGAGTACCGGTAATCCCGGGGCTTGTCCGAGTCGCCCTGCCCCACCGGCTCCACGTACAGCCGCGGGACCAGGTCATCGCCGAGCATCCGGTCCACCTGCGCCCAGCCGTAGGACCCGTCCGGGAATCCAGGCAGCATCGTGAGCCACACGGCGTCCTCATCCGCGCCGCGCCCGGTCCCTGCGATGCGCTCGAAGACCCGGAGCGCGGCCGGGGCCGCGGCGGCCTGTGACCGGGTCCGTACGCGCGCATATTCCGGGTCGTACCAGACCCGCTGCCCCCCGGCGAACCACTCCGCAGCCGTGACCAGCGTCCGGTTCCGCGGTGTCATACCTGACGTCTTATCCCTGCTCATCAGAGCCTCCTCCGGCTCGAGATCTGGCGGACAGTGCTCGTCGCTGCACCAGCGAGTGCCGGCACGCCGAGCTGCCGGGCGAAGAACTGCGTATCGATCCGATCCGCTGGGACGCGGAAGTGCGATCCCGGGAACGCGTGCAGCGTCTTCTCCTCCGAAGCGAACACGTCGAACAGCGCCAAGCCAGACTCGCGATCGATCTCGGGGTCGTCCCACGGCAGCAGGAACTCAATCGGTATCGTGACTCTTCGCGCTGCCTCCAGCACGGTGTCGTACACGAACACGCCCCCGAAGATCGCCGCACGGATGCGCGGTTCGGCCGCCGCAAGGGGGATGCCGATCGCACTCGCAAGCGTCATGCCGGAGTATCCGATCGGCGCATCGGCGCCGATCTCGGGGAGCGACTGCAGAGCGTCGATCGTCATCCGCCACTCCGGCACAGCACGCTCAGCCAGCGAGCCGTTGAACGGGGCAAGGATCGGACTGAGCGGCTGACCCTCCTCCCGGGCGCGTAGCATCGCATCGACCCACCGCTGATCCTGCTGCGAGCGCGCGCGATCGCCGTGACCGGGCGTGTCGATCGCCGCGACGTGGAATCCGTCGCGCACGACCGCCTGCCTGGCGCGCGCGACCAAGCCCGGCGACCGCTTGTGCAGGCCACCTCCGTGGCCCATGAGCAGAAGCGGAGCCCCGGGATCGGCGAGCTCCGGCGACCAGAGGACGCCGGGAACCTCGCCGATGGTGAAGCTGCGGTCGACGACGCCGTCCGACGACGTCTCTGCGATGAAGTTCAGATGCATGGTGGTGCCTTTCAAGAGACTGGCGCGCCAGGACTGGCGTGACGGAACTGGTGGGTGCTGAGCGCCCGTCGCCCTGTGGTCATGTGGGTTCCCTCCGGGCTGGCGGGCCGGGGCTTGCTGCTGACAGCATCGGTGCGCCCCTGCCGGGGAGACATCGGCCGGCTGGCCGATGCTCGCGGTGCCCAGTGCGCAGACGATGGGCTGGCATCGTCACGAGTCCCGCGATCGCGACCTTCACCAAGGTGGGCAGGGCGACGAGGCTCAGGGCGCATGGCCGCGGTAACTTCGAACGCGTGCGTGGCATACACGGCGAACGCGTGGCGGTGAGGAAACGTATTCAACGATCCCGTGCCATCGACGCGGCGGCGAAAGAGCGCGAGGAGGGCCCAGGCAGCCCCAGCCCAACAGTCGCACTGCTGTTCGGCGCGAGCCAGTGCGCCGCCCCGCTTTACGTCGGTCACGATGATGCACCGCGCCGGCGCTGGAAGCGGCCGAGGATGCTAGTGAGCCCGGCCCGCGGCGGCTGGGCGTGGGCCAGCTGGCCGGGGTCCACTCGGCGCGTTGTCGCCCATCGGACCCGTCGACCGCGGACCGGTCCACGAGCAGGAAGGCCGCCGTCACGGCGACGAGCAGGTACATCGCCGCGGTGAGGGTGATCCCGATCGGGCCGAAGATTCGGGATCCGACGCTGTCACCGCGGGTCCAGTAGCCGATGTCGGTCACGATGAAGACGACCGGTATGACGATCGCGCACAGCAGGCGCAGTGCGGTGACGTAACTGCGGTAGACGTTCGGGCCGATGAGCACGGCGGATCGATCGGCATATCGAGCTGCGAAGCGGGCGGGATCGCCGAGTTCCTTCAGGGCGGCGTACTCGGCCTGAGCGGGGCTCTGGCCTTGCTCGATGTGAGCCTCGATGGCTTCGGCGATCGCCGCGCGCAGCTCCTGGCCGGTCTCGCGGCGATGTTTCCCCGCCACACGATGCAGGGTCGCGGCGACATAGCGGTCGGTCAGGGTAGTGGTCACAATTCGTCCTGTTCGGTATCGGCGTGGTAACCCTTGGCGAAGGCGGTGCCCAGTGCGGAGCGGCGGGTGATGAACACGACCGGGACGAGGGGGAGCATGCAGACGGCCTGCATCACCGCGTACCACGGCGGGCAGACGCCGGGGATCAGGTCGATGCCGACGATGGCGAGCGGCATGAGGATGGCGAGAGCGCGTACGCGTTCGAACGCTCGTCGAGATCCTCGGGATGCCGAGATGGTCATCCGGTAGAGCAGCACGGCGACGGCGGGCAGCAGGACTGCCCGGACCGACATGAACGTGTTCACCAGGTGACCGCTGCTGGCGGCCACGATGACCGTCACGAGGCCGAGTGCAGTGAATGCGCCGTAAACAGTGATGCTGCGCTTGGCGGTCGTGAAGGCGTGGTGGGTGCGGGGGCTGTTCAGGAGTGCCGCGCCGGTGGCGCGGGGCGAATTGGTGTCCATGTTCACCGACGCTATGGAGCGCCTAGCCGTGAAACGTCTGCCAGCTGGCCGATGTTGGCGGTGCCCAGTGGCCAGACGATGGGCTGGTGGAGATCCGGATACTGATGGACAAAGTCGATCCTCCGGCGGGCCAGCTGTCGATAGTCGCCAGCGCTGACCGGGATTCCGGCCGGCAGGCGGAGGAGATCCGGTTTACCGGCTGGCTCGGGCTGCTTCGAGCGCTGTATGAGGCGACTGGGGCACCGGAAATCGATCCATGCAGGGGGCCATGAGCACCTCGCGCATGCTCACAACGGCTTGCTTCGCAGACGAAGTAGCATCACCCTCGTGGGCATGGCTGCGCGGGCTCCGCGGCTGCGCGGACGCGAGACTGAGACCGGGGTTCTCCGCGAGGCCCTGGACCGGGTGGCTCGCGGCCGTCAGGCGATCGTGCTGGTCGAAGGTGAGGCCGGGATCGGCAAGACGCGCCTGCTCGAGCAGGCGCTGGCCGACGCGGCCGCCCGCGGCATGCAGGTGGCCGCGGGACGCGCGGACGAGCTGGAACAGGCACGGCCGTTCGGCTTGATGACGGGCGCGTTCGGGTGCGTCCCGGGCTCCGCCGATCCGCGGCGGGCCGCGATCGCGGGACTGTTGACGGCCGCGGGCGGTCGCGCTAGCGGCGGCCCGGTCACGGTGACCAGCGATCCCGGGCTGCAGTTCCGGGTGGTGGACGCGTTCGGTGACCTGGTGGAGGATCTGGCCGTGTCCGGGCCGGTCGTGGTCGGCGCCGATGACCTGCAGTGGGCGGACCCCTCCAGCCTGGTGACGCTGGCCGCGATGGGCCGCCGCGTGGCCGATCTCCCGGTGGGGATCATCGGGTGCTTCCGGCCGGCTCCCCGCGCACCGGAACTGGACGGCGCCGTCCGCGCCCTGCAGGCCGCTGGCGCCCGGCGCCTTACTCTCTCGCCGCTGGGCGCCGGGGCCGTCGGCGAACTGGTGTCCGAAACGGTGTCTGCCGAGCCCGGCCCTGGTCTCCTGGCCGAGATCTCGGGGGCGGCGGGAAACCCCCTGTTCGTCACTGAACTGCTGGCCGCGCTGCAGCAGGAAGGAGCCATCCAGGTCACTGGAGGCCGCGCCGAAGTGGCCGAGGCGACGTTGCCGCCGACGCTGCGGCTGACGATCTTGCGACGGCTCAGCTTCCTGCCCGAGGACACCCTGCAGGTGCTGCAGGCCGCATCGATCCTGGGATCGGCATTCTCGCTCACCGACCTGGCCCTCCTCTCGGGGCGCCCGGCCATCGGGCTCACCGCGGTGCTGACCGAGGCGATCCGGTCCCGCGTCGTCGAGGACGACGGCGAGCAGCTGCGTTTCCGCCATGACCTGATCCGAGACAGCATCTACGAGGACCTCCCGGCCAGCGTCCGCCGCGGGCTGCACCGCGAGGCCGCAGTCCGGCTCGCGCAGTCGGGAACGCCAGCTCTCCGCGTCGCCGAGCACTTCGCCCGCGGGGCCGCCGAGGGTGACAGCGAAGCCATCGAGTGGCTAACGAAGGCCGCAGGAGAAGCGGCCCCGGGATCGCCGGCCGCCGCCGCCAGCCTTCTGGACCGGGCGATCACGCTCATGCAGCCCGACGATCCGCGCCGCGACCGGCTGCTCACCGAGCAGGCCGGCAGCGTCATGCTGGCCGGACGCATCACAGACGCGGAGACGATCAGCCGCCGGCTGCTGGACCGGCGGCATGACCCGGCCGTCGAGGGAGCCGCCAGGATGTGCCTGGCACGGGCGCTGCTGGCCCAAGGCCGCCACCGCGACGGGCTAGCCGAGATGGAACGAGCAGCGCAGTCGCCCTCGCTCACCGAGGCCGAGCATGCTGCCGCCCGGGCGTTTGCAGGATTCGCCCGGCTCTCGACCGGAGACCTGGACGGCGCGGCCGGTGCGGCCCGGCAGGCATCCGCCGCCGCCCTGGCAGCAGACGACCCGTTTCCCGCCAGTATCGCCATGAGCACGCTGGCCATGATCAGCGAGTCCCGCGGCCAGCTCGCGGATGCGCTGCACAGCACCGAAGACGCGCTGCGGCTGGCCACCGACAGCCTGGCCCGGCACGGGCACCAGTACCCCGTGCAGGCCTCCTGCGGGTACATCCTGGTCGAGCTCGACCGGCTCGAAGAGGCCAGGTCTACGCTGCAGGCAGGCAGGCAGATCAGCGAGGAGCGCGGCATCCGCTGGCCGCTGCCCACCTTCGGGGTGATCCTCGGTTTGGAGCGTTTCGTCGCCGGCCAGTGGGATGACGCCCTGGCCGAGCTGGAATCCTGCCTGGAGCTGGCCGCGGAGCTCGGCGAGGAAAACTACACCGTGAACCTCGCCCATGCCATCATGGCGCTGATCAGCTTCCACCGAGATGACCTGAACCGGGCCGCTGCCGCGGCGCAGGCCGCCCGCCGGGAACTGACCGGCCGCGGCACCGCCTTCGCCCGCTGGCCAGTCTGGCCGCGTGCCCTGCTGCTGGAGGCTTCCGGCCAGCCCGCGCAGGCGCTGGAGACCCTGACCACGCCACTGCGGCAGAGCGCCCGCCTGGGAATCGTCGCGGAGTACCCGGTCATGGGGGCAGACCTGGTCCGGCTGGCTGTCACCGAGGGTGACATCAGCCTGGCCCGGCGGGTTGCGGCGGCAGTGGGCGACGTGGCGTCACGCAACGACGTGGCCTGGCTGCGGGGCGCGGCGTTGCGGTGCCAGGGACTGGCAGAAAGCGACGCCCACGCCCTGACCGCCGCCGCCGGCGCCTACGCCGCCGCATCCCGTCCGCTGGACGTTGCGCTGGCGTCCGAGGACGCCGCGGCCGCCTTCGTCAAGCAGGGAGAACCAGAACGGGCACGGCCGCTGCTCGAGCAGGCGATCGCCATCTACGAGCGCCTCGACGCCCACCGCGACCTCGCCCGCGCCAGCGCGGTCCTGCGCCTGGCTGGCCTCCAGCGGGGCGTCCGCGGCCCGCGCAAGCGGCCGCAGTTCGGCTGGCAGAGCCTGACACCCACCGAACGGACAGTGGCCGCCCTGGTTGCCGACGGACTGACCAACCCGCAGATCGGGGAACGACTGTTCATCTCCCGGCGGACCGTCCAGACTCACCTGGTGCACGTGTTCGCCAAGCTGGACATCTCCTCCCGCGCCCTGCTCGCCGCCCAGGTCGCCCGCCAGCGGGAGGCAGGATAGCCAGGCTGTGACGCCAGGAATCGTGCCGGGAAACTCGTAGACCCACCGGACTGGGAGAACGCATCTCCGCTGCCTATCACGCGGCGCGTGAGCCATCGATGCCGGCCAGGTGGCGGACGTCTTGACGTCCTCGTGGCCGCACGATCGGAGGGTGCCCGCCACGACGCGGGGCCGCTCGCGCCACAGCACCCTCAGCCAAGGGAGGAGCCATGACACCCGAGCCAACGAGACCTGGACGGCTGCCGGTGAACGAGCCGTGCCGGCATCAGCCTCGGTGCCCGCAAGCCCTGGCACCCGATCGCTCCGCCGCACGGGCCGTGGCCAGTCACCTGGAGCAAGGGTGGAGCCTGCTCTGCAACGGTGTCGTCTTGTTCGACGATGGCGGGGAACTCCTGCCTGCGTCTTCCAGCGCAACCGTACTGGCGGCCGCTGCCTGAGCAGCTGACCGCCAGATCACGTTCGGTCTTTCTCCGGCGAGCCTCGTTCCGGACTATCGGCATGCGCCGGTGTTCCCGCCGACCGCCACGTTCATTCTCGAATCGCGAGATCGGCTATATGGCGGATGTCCGCCGGCCGCTGCGATCGCACGCTGACACGAGCATTACCAGCCGCAGCCAAACACAGGCGCCGCAAGAGCACAGGCGTCACGCAGGCAATCACAAGGGAGTCTCCGTGTGAACAAGATCCGTATCGGCAAGCGCTATCGTCCAGCCAGCTGGCCGCTGGAGCCGCAGCAGGCCGACCCACGCGACTCGCGACATCCGGCCCACCAAGCAGCTCGCCGACCATTCCCGCCCGCCCGCGGCGCAGAGCCTGGTCCGGGCGGTCCGCGCACGGATGATCGTCATGCTTAGCGCCCCCAGCCCCGCACTAGATCGTTGACCGGGGTATCTGGTGAGGTCAGGGGCTCAATGATCGTAGGCGATCAAGGACCGCTTGACCGGTGCGCTGATGAACCAGT
>Ga0335085_10012451_pt1 | contig 12533 bp, 9 predicted proteins | sample Lox_Sample_45_FD_206712 | JGI IMG/M metagenome (GOLD analysis project Ga0335085, IMG submission 206712) | Soil microbial communities from Loxahatchee National Wildlife Refuge, Florida, United States - Lox_Sample_4.5 | ecosystem: Environmental > Terrestrial > Soil > Wetlands | place: USA: Florida...
GTGACCTCGGCGCATCGGTTCCCTTCGAGCCCGGTTCTGTCTTCAAGGTCGTGACGCTTTCGGCGGCGCTTGAAACCACGGATATGACTCCGGACACTTTAGTGGCGACCGGAAACGGCACGCTCGCTCTGCCCGGGCGTGTGGTGCATGAATCGCATGGCGGCTACGGCACGATCACTCTGCAGCAGGTGCTCGAAAAATCGAGCAACATCGGCGCCATCCTCATCGGCACGCGCGTCGGCCGGGAAAAAATGTACGAGTATGCCCGCCGGCTTGGATTCGGGCAGAAGACAGGCCTGCCGCTGCCGGCCGAATCGGCCGGGAAACTGCGGGGTCTCGATAAGTGGGGCACCACTTCCCTGGCTTCGATCTCGATGGGTCAGGAAGTCAGCGTGACTTCAGTGCAACTGGCGCGTCTGGGCGCCGTAATGGCGAATGGCGGCCTGCTGGTGAAGCCCAGATTGGTTTTGAAACGCGGTGACAAGGCGGAGCCGGTCGATCCTCCAGTACGCGTCATCAAACCGGAAACGGCTATCACGATGCGCCAGATGATGGAGGGCGTGGTGCTGCGCGGCACTGCGCGCCTGCACGGCCGCCTCGACGGCTACACCTCCGGCGGCAAAACCGGCACCGCGCAGATCTTCGATTCCGCAACGCATCATTACACGCACAACTACAATGCATCTTTCCTCGGCTTCGCGCCCGTCACCAATCCGGCGCTCATCTGCCTGGTGACAATTCACGATACTTCCGGTGAAAACGGCCAGGGCGCGGACGCGGCAGCGCCGGTCTTTCAGAAAATCATGACGGAGGCACTGCGCATCTACGATGTGCCGAAGGATCTTCCCGAACAGCTGGCGCTCAAGCCTCCGGCCAGGGAAAAGCCTCACGAGTTTGACAGCGACCTCGCGATTGCGGACCTCGGCGGAAGGAGCATCATGGAAGATGATGATCCCGCCCTCCGTCACTTGCTGGCTGAGCAGATGAAACCCGCGAAAGATCCCGACGAGATTCCGCCGCCGAAACCGGGCGCGCCGTTACTCGCGATGAGTCCGGCGCCGGCGGCGAATGCGCCGGCTCCCGCCGGTCCTACCGTTCCGGATTTCCGCGGCAAATCGATGCGCGACGTTGTGGAAGAATCCTCCGCGAGCGGAATCGAAGTCATGATAGAGGGCAGCGGCGTAGCGCGGGCGCAGGCGCCGCTGCCGGGCAGTCCATTGCGCCAGGGAGAGCAAATTCGAATCGTATTTATGCGTTGAGCGCACCGGCGGGATCCGCTGTGCGCCTTTGAACAAGATCGCTTTCATGACCGTTAACGAGGTGCTGGCCGGAGTACCGCTGCTGTCCCCGCTGCCGCCCTCGCTTTCCCAAACGGAGGTTCTTGGCCTCGATTATGACTCGCGGCGCGTGAAGCCGGGGTTCCTTTTCTTCGCGTTTCCCGGCGCCCATGTGGACGGCCGCGAATTCGCCGGTCAGGCTGTTGCCGGCGGCGCTCTGGCGGTCATCAGCGAACTGCCCGCGCCCGAAGGAATTCCCGCTCCCTGGATTCAGGTTGAGCACGGACGCCGCGCGCTGGCGCTCGCGGCCAAAACTTTCTATGGCAAGCTCGACGAAAAGATTCCGCTGGTCGGAATTACCGGCACAAATGGCAAAACCACAACGAGCTTTCTCGTCGATTCGATTCTGCGCGCCGCGGGCAGAACCACCATGGTGGCAGGCACCATCGAATACCGGCTCGGTTCAAGGATTCTTCCGGCGCCGAACACCACGCCGGAATCGCTCGACCTGCACCGCATGCTGTCGGAACTGAACGCAATGGAGGGAACGTGTAAAGCAGCGACGATGGAAGTCTCTTCGCACGCGCTGGCGCTGGGCCGCGTTTATGCGATGCACTTCCACACGGCCGTGTTCACGAACCTGACCCAGGACCATCTCGATTTTCACAGCACGATGGAGGATTACTTCGAAGCCAAGCATCTGCTGTTCAAAGCCAACGGCGCGGCGCCACCTCGCTACGCGGTGGTCAATCGTGACGACCCTCGGAGCCGCCGGCTGACGCTTTCGAAGGAAACCGAAGTGCTCTCGTACGGGCTCGGCAGCGAGGCCATGGTGCGCGGGCGCCACGTTCACACCGGGATCAACGGGCTCCGCTTCGATATCGGCTACGACAAACTGCGCTTCGAGATGCGCTCGCCGCTGATCGGCAGAATCAATGTCTACAACATTCTCGCCGCCTGCTGCGTGGGCATGACCTTTCAGTTCCCTCCGGAAGCGATCGCGCAGGGTATTGCGGACTGCCAGGGCGTGCCTGGCCGTTTTGAACGAGTTGATGAAGGCCAGCCATTTGCTGTCGTAGTGGATTACTCCCACACACCCGACGCGCTGCGCAATGCGATCTCAGTGGCGCGAACGCTGAACGCGAAACGCGTCATCACTCTGTTCGGCTGCGGCGGCGACCGCGACCGCTCCAAGCGTCCGCTGATGGGCCAGGCGGCCGGCGAACTGAGCGATCTCGTCATCCTGACCAGCGACAATCCGCGCTCCGAGGAGCCGCTGCAGATCATGAATGACGTGCTGGTAGGCCTGCGCCGCACCGACACGCGGACGATTGTCGAGCCGGACCGCGCCATTGCGATTCGCAAAGCGATCGAAGAAGCGCACGCGGAAGACATCGTGATCGTGGCCGGCAAAGGCCATGAAACTTATCAGATTTTTCGCGATCGCACGATTCATTTCGACGATCGCGAAGTGGCGCGCGAAGCCCTGCGCGCATTCGGATTTGGCGGAAAGGTCACGGCGCAATGACCATCTCGATGACATCGATCGCGGAATGGGTGGCGCCGTCCCGCTGGGCATCCGACGGATTCTCGAGCGATGCCACCGTATCCGGATGGAGCATCGACAGCCGCACCCTGAATCCCGGCGACTGTTTCTTCGCGCTCCGCGGCCCGTCCAATAACGGACACGACTACCTCGCCAAAGTGATGGAGCAGGGCGCGCGCATGGCGGTCGTCGATCATGCGGTCTCCGCCGGCGAAGCCGCCGCCATCCCGCAGCTCGTCGTAAACGACACCCTCGAGGCCATGCAACAGCTCGCGCACACGGCGCGGATACGCTGGGGCGGGACTGTAATCGGCGTAACCGGCAGCGCGGGCAAAACTACAACCAAAGACGCTATAGCCGCTGTACTTGGGGTCGGGATGCGCACCGGCCGCACGGTCGGCAACTACAACAACCACTTCGGCGTCCCTCTTTCGATCCTTCGTCTGCCTGACGATTGCCGCGCCGCAGTCATCGAAATGGGGATGAATCACGCCGGCGAAATTCGCGACCTCGCCCGCATCGCCCAGCCGCAGATCGGAGTCGTCACCAACGTAGGCTGGGCGCACGCTGAGTTTTTCGAAGCCGGAATCGGCGGCGTTGCCCTTGCCAAGCGCGAACTGATCGAGAGCCTTCCGGCGGACGGCATCGCGGTCCTCAATGCTGATGACGAGCGGGTCCGCGAATTTGCCCGCGTGCATCCGGGCCGCTCGGTGCTGTACGGATTTTCCGCGGACGCCGAAGTTCGCGCCGAAGATTTTCGCATGTGTCCGAACGGCGCTCATTTCCGCTGTACGGGAGTCGATTTCGTGACACCGCTGGCCGGCCGCCATGGCGTCAGCAATGTGCTGGCTGCCATTGCCGTTGCACGCGAAATGGGGATCGCGCCCGAACGCCTGCGCGATGCGGTGAAGTCGATCGCCGCCGGCAAAATGCGCGGCGAGCGCTCGGAGCGCGGCGGCATCACCATCATCAACGATTGCTATAACGCAAATCCCGAAGCCATGCGCTCCATGCTGGAGTTGCTTCGGGAAACGCCTGCGCGGCGTCGCATCGCCGTGCTGGGCGAAATGCTCGAGCTTGGCCGCGAGGCCGGGGCCCTGCACCGCGACATAGGACATTTCGCCGCGGAGCAGGGAATCGATGCCCTTTTGGGCGTACGCGGCGCTGCACGCTTTATGGTCGATGGGGCCATGGAAGCGGGAATGTCGGGCAGCGCCGCGTCATTTTTCGAAGCCCCGGAAGCTGCCGGAGATTTTCTCAGAACATACATGCAGGCGGGCGATGCCATCCTGTTTAAAGGCTCGCGCGGAGTGCAGGTGGAAAAAGCCCTGGAACGCGCATTCCCGGAGGCGGCCGCTTAGTCGATGCTCTACTGGCTGCTTTACGAACAGCTTTATCCCGCCGTCAGCGGCTTTCGCCTCTTCCGCTTCGTGACGTCGCGAACCTTGTTTGCCAGTCTGACTTCGCTGCTCATTTGTGTCGTCCTCGGCCCGTGGCTGATTCGGAAGCTGCGCGAGTTTCAGATCGGACAGCACATCCGCGAAGACGGTCCGAAGTCACATCAGAAAAAAGCGGGAACGCCAACTATGGGCGGCGTTCTGATCATCATCAGTATTGTCAGCTCGACCCTGCTTTGGGCCGATTTGCGCACACTCTATCCGTGGATTGCTATGTTCGCCCTGCTCGCTTTCGGCATGATCGGATTCATCGATGACTACGCCAAGGTGATGAATAAACGCAATCTCGGTCTCACCGCGCGCCAGAAGTTTTCACTGCAGATGTCGGTAGCGGCCGTAATCACCATTGTGCTGGCAATGATGCAGTATTACGGTCTCTACACTTCAACGCTGAATATTCCTTTCTTCAAACAGTTCCAGCCCGACCTCGTCATCCATTCGCTGATGGCGAATCCGTATTCCTACATTCTGGGATTCATACCCTTCTATATGTTCTTCGTGCTGGTGGTCGTGGGATCAAGCAATGCCGTGAACATTACCGACGGGCTGGACGGTCTGGCGATCGGGCTGATGGTAATTTCCGGCGCCGCCCTCACAGCGCTCTGTTACACGAGCGGCAACCGCGAGCTGGCGAACTACCTCCAGCTGGCGCGAAATCCCCGCACCGCAGAACTGACGATTTTCTGCGGCTCATTGACCGGAGCCAGTCTGGGCTTTCTCTGGTGGAACGCACATCCGGCGGACATTTTTATGGGTGATGTCGGCGCGCTCTCGCTCGGCGGAGCGATGGGCGTGGTTGCAGTGCTGATCAAACAGGAAATTTTGCTGCTTTTCATCGCGGGCATGTTTGTGGTCGAGCAGGTGAGCGTCATCCTGCAGGTGGGCAGCTACAAGCTGCGCAAAAAACGAATATTCAAAATGGCGCCGATCCACCATCACTTCGAAGCGCTGGGATGGCAGGAATCGAAAATCATTGCGCGCTTCTGGATTGCAGGGCTGGTGATGGCGCTGTTCGCCCTGACGACGCTGAAAATCCGATGAAAACGATCTGCTCTCGTCTTCGTATTCATTCGTGTTCGTTCGCCGACGATGCACGCCGGAGGCTGCCCTGAAACTCGAAGGCATCAAAGCGCTGGTTGTCGGCATGGAAAAATCCGGGCGCGCGGCGTTCGAGTTTCTGCACGTGCGCGGGTCCGAGGTCACTGCCACCGACCTGAAGTTCCACGACATCTCCGGTTTCCGCCTGCAGGACGACGAACTGTTCGACGAAGACTGGGATCTGATTGTGCCTTCGCCTGGCGTTCCGCTCGATCTGCCCGGCATCGAACGAGCCATCGCGCGCGGCGTGAAAGTGATGGGCGACCTCGATCTCGCGGCTCCGTGGCTGCAGGGACCGATTGTGGGTATCACCGGCTCCAACGGCAAAACCACCACCACGTCGCTTGTCGGCCACATCTTTCGCAGCGCACGAACCCCGGTGCAGGTCGGCGGCAACATCGGCACGCCGGTAATTGCGATGACGGCGACATCGCGCAAAGATCAGTGGAACGTTCTGGAACTCTCCAGTTTTCAGCTGGAAACGATCCGCGAGTTTCGCGCCGACGTCGGCGTGTGCCTGAACGTGACCCAGAATCATCTCGACCGGCACAAGACCTTCGCCAGCTATGCGGCGGCCAAATCGAACCTGTTCCGCACGCAGCAGTCCGGTGATTTTGCGGTGCTGAACGCGGACGACGAAGTCTGCCGATCCTTTGCCGATGTCACCGCCGCGACCGTTGTATGGTTCAAAGGGCGCGACATCGCCGGCCTGATGCCGCCTGAAGACGTCCCGATTCCGGGCAGACACAATGCCGAAAACGTGATGGCCGCGGCCGCCGTCGCTGAGATCGCGGGCATTCCCAAAAGCGCTATCGCCGCTGCGGTAAAAACATTCAAAGCGGTCGAGCATCGTCTGGAATTCGTCGCCGAAATCGGCGGTGTGCGCTTTTATAACGATTCGAAGGCCACCAGCGTCGATGCCACAATGAAGGCGCTCGATTCCTTCAAAGGTCGTCTTTGGGTGATTCTGGGTGGCAAGGACAAAGGCAGCGACTACACCGTTCTGCGCGACCAGCTGCATCGAAAAGCGCACGGGGCGCTGCTGATCGGCGCGGCGGCGGATATCATCGCGCCGCAGATCGAAGGCGCCACGATAGTGATTCACTCCGAGACCATCAATAACGCGGTCGCCGAGGCATGGAAGCGGGCGCAGCCCGGCGACACCATTCTGCTGGCTCCCGCCTGCGCCAGCTTCGATCAGTTTCAGAGCTTCGAACACCGCGGACGGGTCTTTAAAGAAATTGTGCACGGGTTAAAAACGAATGGCGCAGCGGCTTAAAACAGACTGGATTTTATTCAGCACCATCGTCATGATGGTGCTCTTCGGCGCGCTGATGATCTACAGCGCCTCATCGGTTGTGGCGGACATCCGCATGGGTTCGAGCTACTACTACGCGCTGCGCCAGCTCATCTGGATCGCGCTCGCCATTCCGCTCATGATGTTCATGAAGCGGCTGCACTACCGCAAACTGCAGACGCCCGCCGTGGCGTTCACTGCTATGGGGCTGGTGATGATCTTCCTTGCTGCGGTCTACTTTGCCGATCCGCGCCAGCATCGCTGGATTCGCCTCGGTCCGTTCGGATTGCAGCCTTCCGAGTTTGCCAAACCGGCGCTGGTGCTTTTTCTCGCCTACTTCATCGCCCTGCGTTCGCGCGCCATCAACAGCCGCTACACGCTGCTCCCGGCATTCCTCGCGCTCGGATTTGTGACGATGGCCGTGGTCGTTGCCGACCTGGGCACGGCGATCGTGCTCGTTGGAACCGCCGCCGTGGTTTTCTTCGTCGCCGGACTCGAATCGCGCTACATCGTTATCGCCGCCGTCCTGGGCTTAATCGGATGCGCGGCTGCTGTCGCGGCTAAGCCCTACCGGCTGGTTCGCGTGATTACCTACATCGATCCGCAGCTGCATATCGTCGATCGCTTTGATTCACACGGCTGGATTCGCGCCCAGATGAAAAAATCGATCACCGCGCGCGATACCAACTACCAGTCCGAACAGGCGAAGATCGCGGTTGGCTCCGGCGGACCCGTCGGCGTCGGCCTGATGCAGGGACGTCAGAAACTCTTCTATCTGCCGGAAGCGCACACCGATACGATTTACGCCGTCGTCGGCGAGGAGTTCGGGCTGTTTGGCTCAGCGGCGCTTCTCATCGGTTTTGTGGTGATTCTGTGGCGCGGGATTCGTGCGACCGTGCTGATCCCCGACGAATTCGGCCGCTATCTCGCGCTCGGAGTCACCACCATGCTTGTCGTTCAGGCGTTCTTCAATATGAGCGTCGTTCTCGGAATGGTTCCGACGAAAGGCATTCCCCTGCCCATGATCAGCTTCGGCGGCAGTTCGCTGCTGGTCACGCTCGCTTCGCTCGGAATTCTGCTCAATGTCGCCGAACATGCTGGATAACTGTTTTGCCGGGTGATCTTTTTGTGATGGCAGGAGGCGGTACGGGCGGTCATGTGATTCCGGCGATTGCCGTGGCCCGCGAAGTCTGCCGCATGGGGCACGAAGTTTTGTTTGTCGGGACCGAGCGCGGCGTCGAGAACCGCCTGGTTCCTGCCGCCGGATTTCGTCTGGAGAAAATTCGCGTCGGAGGCATCAAGAATCTGGGAATCACCACCCGGCTGGCGAGCATTTGGCGGCTTGTCGCCGAAACCATCGATCAGGTCGTGCAGTTCGGACACTGGGAACCCGCCGCCGTGTTCAGCATGGGCGGATTTGTGGCCGGGCCGCCGGTACTCGCGGCACTGCTGCGCGGACTGCCGGTGGTCGTGATGGAGCCCAACGCCATACCGGGCGTAACCAATCGCTGGATCGCGCGCTGGGTCAGCCGCGCCCTGATTAGTTTCGAAGAGACAAAACGGTTCTTTCCCGAAGGACGCACCGAGGTTACCGGTCTGCCCGTGCGCGAGGAATTTTTTGGCCTCCAGCCGAAGGCCGGTACAGATTTCACCGTTCTGATCACCGGAGGCAGCCAGGGCTCGCGCACGCTGAACAATGCCGCCCGCGACAGCTGGCCGCTGTTCCGCGAAGCTGCGTTGCCGGTCCGATTCATTCATCAGACCGGCGTGCCGATGTTTGCCGCCCTGTCGGCGCAGTTTCGCGAAACCGGTCTCGCCGGTGAAGTCACCGAATTCATTCAGGACATGCCTGCCGCTTTCGCCCAGGCCGATCTGATTGTCTGCCGCGCGGGCGCGGGGGCGGTTTCGGAACTTGCGGCTGCGGGCAAACCCGCGGTGCTCATCCCGTTTCCGTTCGCGGCCGATCAGCATCAGCTGAAGAACGCCGAAGCCTTCGCGGGAGCCGGCGCGGCGCGCATGTCGCTCGATAAAGACTGGAACGGAATGCGGCTGTTCGAAATCGTACGCGACCTTTTCAACAATCGCGAGCAGCTGGCTGCGATGGGTCAGGCCGGGCGGAAATTCGCTCATCCAGGCGCGGCACGGCGCGCCGCGGAAATATTAGTGGAAACGGCGGCACGAAATCATTGACACGCTGTAGTAATAACCGAAACAATAGATAGGCAAAATGTTTTTTTCTCGGCAGCATCTGCACTTTGCGGGAATCGGCGGAATCGGCATGAGCGGAATCGCCGAGGTGCTGCTGAATTTGGGTTACACAATCTCCGGTTCCGATCTGAAGCTCTCGCCCACCACCGATCGCCTTGCGAAACTCGGCGCGACGATTTACGAAGGGCACAGGGCGGAGAACGTCGCGGGCGCCAAGGCTCTGGTCGTGAGTTCCGCGGTCGAGGAGTCGAATCCCGAAGTCCAGGAAGCGCGCCGGCTCCAGATTCCGGTGATCCCGCGCGGCGAACTGCTGGCCGAGCTGATGCGGCTCAAGTACGGCATCGCGGTTGCCGGCAGCCATGGCAAAACGACAACGACCTCGATGATCGCCACCATTCTGAGTCACGCAGGCATCGACCCCACCGTCGTGGTCGGCGGAAAAGTTGCCGCCATGGGAGGAACGAATGCCCGCATCGGAAAGAGTGACTTCCTGGTGGTCGAGGCCGACGAGAGTGACGGCTCCTTCCTGAAGCTCTCGCCCATCTTCGCCATTGTCACCAATATCGATCGCGAACATCTGGATCACTACGCCGATCTCGACGCCATTCGCGCGGCCTTCATTGAATTCGTAAACAAGGTGCCGTTCTACGGCGCCGCCGTTCTCTGTCTCGACGACGAGAACGTGCAGAGCATTCTGCCTTCGGTCAAACGCCGCACCATCACTTATGGCAACAACTCGCAGGCCGATTATCAGCCGGCCGTGCGCGAGTCGGGCGATTTCCACAGCTGCTTCACGCTCCGCTCCCGCACCGGGGATCTCGGCGACTTTTATCTGAATATCCCCGGTGAACACAACGTGCTCAACGCCACCGCCGCCATTGCGGTCGCGCTCGAGCTCCGTGTCGAGCTGGACGTGATTCGCGCGGGCCTGCGCCAGTTCACCGGTGTCGGGCGGCGCTTCGAAGTGCGCGGCGTGGTGAGCGGAATCACCGTTGTTGACGACTACGGTCACCACCCTACCGAAATTCGCGCAACGCTGGCGGCGGCAAAATCGTGCTGTCACGGAAGGATGCACGTGCTCTTCCAGCCCCACCGCTACACCCGCACATTTCATCTTCTCGACGATTTCGCCCGGGCTTTTCATCAGGCGGACCGCGTACTCGTGCTCGACATCTACGCTGCCTCGGAAAAACCCATCGAAGGCGTCACGTCGGAAGCTCTGGTGGAGCGTATGCGCCAGTTCGGCCATCGCGGCGCGGAATATGCCGGCTCAAATGCCGCCGGAGTGGACGCGATCGTCGAAGGCGTCGGACCTGGCGACATGATCCTCACTCTCGGAGCGGGCAGCGTATCGCAGCTCGGTGACAGGATTCTGGAGAAACTCAATGCCTAAACCTGTCGCGCCGCCACGGCAGAAGTGGAGCTGGCGGATGACTGCCCGTGTCATCAGCTGGCTCATTGTCGCGGGAGTCCTCGTGTGGGGAGTCCGGCAGGTCAATGCCTTCCTCATTAATGACCCGCGCTTTGAATTTGCCTGCGCCGCCAACGAAACCAACTGCGCCAACCTCGATATCCGCGGCGTAAAATACACGAGCCGCTCCAGAATTCAGAACGTCCTCGCATCCGATTTCGGCGGCAGTGTTTTCAGAATTCCTCTCGCGGAACGCCGGCGGCGTCTGCTCGCCGTCGACTGGGTAAGCACGGCATCCATTTCGCGCGTATGGCCCCGCGGCATCGCTGTCACCATCACGGAACGCACGCCCGTGGCGTTTGCGAAGCTGCCCATCGGGGGCACTGCGCGGTATCGCTTTTCACTCATCGACAGCGAGGGCGTTCTGCTTTCCATCCCTCGCGGTGTTCGCTTCCGCCTGCCCGTTCTGAGCGGTGTCGGCGAAGACCAGACCGAGGCTGCCCGCCGCACGCGAGTGCAGGCCATGCAGCATCTGCTGGAAGATCTGGGGCCGCGCGCGAAGGACATCTCGGAAGTCAATGCGGCCGACACCATGGAAATGCGCCTGATTACCCAGCTCGACGGTCACGCCGTCGAACTCTGGATCGGCGATCAGCACTTCGGTACGCGCTATCAGCATTTTCTGGAGAACTACGAAGAAATCCGGAAGCATTCCGAGCAGGCTTCCGTTTTCGATCTGCGCATGGACGACAGGATACTGGCAAAGTAAATGAGCAACAAACCCATCATCGCGACCGGCCTTGACGCCGGCAGCACGCACACCCGCTGCATCATTTCGGTGCTCGAAGACCAGCGGCTGCGTCTGGTCGGCTATGGTTCGGCCCCCTCCCGCGGATGGGCCAAAAGCCGCATCGCCGATCAGCAGGCCGTCTCCGAATGCGTGCTCGCGGCAGTGGAAGAAGCTGAAGCCATGGCCGGTATTCAGATCGAAACGGTTGTCGCCGGTATGGGCGGCCTGACGTCGCGCGGCGCCAACAGCCGCGGCCGCATGGATCTCGGCCGTCCCCGCGAAATCGAGCAGCGCGATGTTAATCGCGCCATGGATCGCGCGCTTCATCTGCAGCTGCACGAAGACCGCATGGTGCTGCAGCTTCTCCCGCAGGATTTCGTGGTTGACGATCACCCCGGCTTTCACGACCCCCGCAAAATGATGGCGTCGGTGATCGAAGCCAACGTGCACCTGATCACCATCTCGGCTCAGGAACACAACAATCTGGTGGGTGCGGTGAATCGGGCACACCTTTCCGTTGACGAGACCGTTTATGAAGCCATCGCCGCCTGCTACGCTTCGGTGCTGCCGGGCGAGCGCCGCGAAGGCGTGGCGCTCGTCGATATCGGCGCGCACTCCACTGAGCTGGTCTGCTATTACGGCGAATCGGCGCAGCTGGCCAATACCCTGCGCATCTGCGGCGATCACTTCTCAAAGGACCTGGCGCACGCCTTCCGCATCCCGCTCGAATCAGCCGCCATTGTCAAACATGAATTTGGTGGCGCGGTTTCGCAGGGCACGGCGGCGAACAGCACCGTCGAGATTCCCTGTCTCGATGTGTGGGAGCGCGAGGACGAAGGTCCCCGTGAAGCGCCGCGCAAGATTGTGAACGAAATTCTGGAGTCGCGCGCCGTCGAGTTGTTCGAAATGGTTCGCGCCGAACTTGAGCGCGCCGGCATGCAGCGCGCACTGGCCAATGGACTGGTGATAGCGGGCGGCGGAGCGCTGCTGCCCGGAATCTGCGACGTCGCCGAGCGCGTGCTGGATTGCCCCGCGCGCATTGGCCTCGCCCAGGGATTCCTCGGCTGGCCGGAGGATTTGAACGATCCCGCGTGGACAACCGCCGCGGGTCTGGCGATGTATGCTGCGCGGCTGCGCAGCCAGGTGGATCTGGAAAGGCAATCGGTCGGAATGCTGGGCAGAATACTGCGCTGACAAAAGCAGGAGGCGAAATGGACGTACTCAAATACGAGCTGCAGGACGAGATTCGAAAAGGGGCGCGCATCAAGGTCATCGGCATCGGCGGCGGCGGATCGAACGCCGTCGGACGCATGTTCGAGGAAGGTCTCGACGGCGTCGAGTTCTACGTGATGAACACCGATGCGCAGGCGCTGGCCGCGTCGAAGGTGCCCAACAAAATTCAGATCGGCATCCGGCTCACCGACGGCCTGGGCGCGGGCTCCGATCCCG
>Ga0335085_10012452_pt1 | contig 12531 bp, 10 predicted proteins | sample Lox_Sample_45_FD_206712 | JGI IMG/M metagenome (GOLD analysis project Ga0335085, IMG submission 206712) | Soil microbial communities from Loxahatchee National Wildlife Refuge, Florida, United States - Lox_Sample_4.5 | ecosystem: Environmental > Terrestrial > Soil > Wetlands | place: USA...
CCCGATGCGAACCGCGTCATTCACGGAACTCATTCTACTGGACGACTTCAAGCCTCGTAAGGTACCGAGGTGCCATCGGGGGTAACCGGCGGGTACCAGCTACTTCCGACTAGGCACCAGCGCCGAAAGCCATCTTCACGTCGCTCTTGTCGGCTTCTTCCACCTTGAACATCTCGCGCGGACGCAGGCTCATGAATGACGCCACAAAGGTGTCGGGAATCGACTGTATGCGGATGTTGAAGGTATTGACCGAGTCGTTGTAGAACTCGCGGCGGTCGGCGATCTGGTTCTCGAGATCGCTGATACGTTTCTGCAACTGCTGGAAATTGTTGTTGGCCTTGAGCTCAGGGTAATTTTCGGCGACGGCAAAGAATCCGCGCAGTGCCGAGGTCATCGACTGGTCGGCCTGGGCCTTTTCGTCCACGGTCTTCGCCTGCTGATACATGCTTCGCGCCTGAGTGATCTTCTGCAGCGTATCGCGCTCGTAGTCCATGTATCCCTTGCACACGTCGAGCAGTTTGCTGAGTTCGTCGTGACGTTGCTTCAGCATTACGTCAATATTGGCCCACGCCTTGTCGATGTCGTTCTTGAGCGCAATCAGACCGTTGTAGATCGTGGTCAGATACCAGAGCACCCCTACGATCGCAAATGCAAAGCCGGCCAGAATTACGGTGTTCATGCCAGTGGTCTCCTATAGCCATCCAAAATGTGCGAGCAGGTAATACAGGCAGGCGAGCGCGAAGAGGGGGCCACCCCAGATCATGCCGGTCGCTTTCCACCCCAGAGAGCTGAGAATCTCGCGCTGACTGCGCCAGGAAATCAAGAACGTAGGCTGGTGGCTGCCCTTCATCAGAACTACAGGCGGATGGGCCTCGAACTCCGCTGCAATCCCGGTGGTGGTGGCGCTGCCATTCGTCGGTGCAGGCGCAGTGTCGAGCGCGACTCCCGCCGTCGCCCAGGCGGCGGGACTGCTGATGCCCGCCTTGGTCAAAGCCGCGGCAATCTTGCCTTGCTGCGTCATTTCGGCGGCGTTCGAGGGTGCCTTGTCTCCCGAAAGCCGGATGACTTCGTGAGGAACTCCGTCCTCGAGCTTGTTGGACAGCCCTGGGCGCCTCAAGCTAATGCTCAGGCCCGGTTCGAGGCTAAACGCAGCCCGTGCGGACAGGTTCACCTGGAGCCCATTCGCCGGGTTCCGCACCGGGGACGCGGTTAGCTCAATGCCGGGATTGGTGGCCAGAGTTCCCAGGATGAAGAGCGCGTTCTTTGGCTTGATGCAATATTCATCTACTCTCAGCTTGTGGTCGTTTGCGACGGCGTGGCGCGTCAGGAAGTTCAGCACGTTTGCGGGGACATCGTCGTTGCTCCCAAAAAATGCCCCGCTGTATTCCTGATGAAAGTCCCGATGAATGTCCATCTCGGCGCCGTTGGGATCCACCAGCACTTTTCCCGTGTTGTCGTCGAGGAAGAACGGCACGTGCATGCTCTCTTCGGCTACCTTCTGCCACTCTTTGTTCTTGCCTGCCTGCTTCAGCTGCCAGGCGATGGTGCGGTAGAAGTAGCAGGGAAGACCAGTCACGGGAGCAGGAATGGTATGCGGTCCGACTGCCAGGCCGCTGACTTCTACCAACCCGAGCGAAGCGCTGCGAATTTTCGAACTCGGGGTGTCGAGAATGAGCCGCCGTTTTTGCAGCGTGCGAAAGCCGCGATAGAACAGATAAGTGCCAACTGCCACGCCGAGGCTGGCGTAGAGCCAGAGATCGTTTCGCCCCGATACAACAGCCAAAGCCAGAGGATTCACGTTCCCGTCCACGCCCCCGTGTTTCAAGCACACCGGTGGCGTCGGCCCGAGCGTAGCCGAGGCAGAAGCGTGGCCGCAGCAGAAAAAAAGGCTTTTGCCTTACTTCAGTAATGGGGGAAATTGCCGAAATGGAACCAAAGGATCAGACAGACATTTCACTCCCGGATGCGTGCCCCCAAGTCCTTGCCCCCGTTCTTCAAAATCATCCCGTACAATGGAACTTACTCATCCTTACACTGACCTGAGTCGGGAGCCCTGTTGATGCGAAAGAGTGTTCTTTTCTGCCTGTTTTCCGCCTTCGTCTTCACTCTTGCTTACGCCGAAACCGCACACCGTTCTTCATCGGGGAACACTCTTGCCTCTGCGCACCTTCCAGGGACGGCCATCGCTGCCATGCAGAAAATTGATCCTGAGCGCATTCGCGCCCATGTGAAGTTCTTGGCCAGCGACTTGCTTGAAGGACGCGGCACAGGCCAGCGCGGCGGAGACATCGCCGCCGAGTACATCGCCACCCAGTTTGCTCTGGACGGTTTGAAGCCCGCCGGCGACAACGGCACCTACATGCAGAAAGTACCCATGGTGGGAGTCACCACGCTTCCTGAGACAACCTTTTCGATCATTCCCGCGAGCGGCGCCCCCATCGATCTGAAACCGCTCACCGACTACGTAGCCTTCAATGAGACACAGGAACCGGAGTCGGAGGTCGACGCCGAGATCGTCTACGTCGGCTACGGCATCGAAGCGCCGGAATATAACTGGGATGACTACAAAGGTGTGGATGTGAAGGGCAAGGTGCTGCTCATGCTGGTCAATGAGCCGCCCTCGAACGACATCAAGTTCTTTAAAGGTCGCGCTCTCACCTATTACGGGCGCTGGGTCTACAAGTACGAAGAAGCCGCGCGCAAAGGGGCGGTCGGTGCAATCCTGGTCCATCAGAGTGACATGGCCAGCTATCCCTGGGACGTGGTTCGCAACTCAAACTCGGGCGAGAAGTCGTTCCTGAAACTCGAAGGCCAGCCCAAGCTCAAAGTCGCCTCGTGGGTACAACTCGATGTCGCTCGGCAGATCGCAGCCACTTCCGGTAGAGACATGCTCCGGCTCATGGCCGATGCCAACTCACGCGATTTTCATCCCGTTGTCCTGCAGGCCCATCTCAAGGCGCAAATGGTAAGCAAGATCCGGCCCTTTCAGTCGAATAACGTGATCGCCATGCTTCCGGGCAGCGATTCCAGGCTGCGAGACGAAGCCGTGATGTACAGTGCGCATTACGATCATCTGGGCATCCGTCCTGACATGCCCGGCGACAATATCTATAACGGCGCTAACGACAACGCGACCGGATGCGGCATCCTGTTGGAAATCGCCCGTGTGTACTCCCTGGCTACACAGAAGCCGCGACGCTCAATCATTTTCGCCTCGGTGACGGCGGAAGAGCAGGGGTTGCTGGGCTCGGAGTATCTAGGCAAGCACCCGCCGGTTGCCGCCGGCAAGATCGCCCTCGATCTTAACTACGACGATGTGCCCCCGCTGGGTTCGCCTGAGGAAGTCGAGGTTTCCGGTTCGGAACGCACCACCTTCTATCCCACCGTTGAGGCCATGGCCAAGGAATTTCGCCTGACCATACGGCCTGATTCTCACCCTGAAGCTGGACACTACTATCGTTCCGACCATTTCAGCCTGGCGCGAGTGGGCATTCCCGCTTTCTCCATTAACGAAGGCATGAAATACAAAGGTCACGATATTTCCTGGGGAATGCAGCAGGCTGAGGAATACACCCAGAAGCACTATCACCAGCCCAGCGACGAATATCATCCCGACATGGACTTCACTGGCGACGCAGTGATGGCCCGCTTCGGTTTTGCCCTGGGATGGCAAGCCGCCAGCATGCCAAAGCTGATTGGATGGGAGAAGGGCGACGAGTTTGAAGCCGCCCGGATGAAGAGCCAGTAACCTGTCACTGCACCTTCGCGTCCATTTGCCCGAGTGGTAGTGTACTGCCGTGCCCTTGTGGCTGGCGGCAAACCGGGTTGAAATGCCTGCAGTTCGCCAGAGGTGCTTCTTCCGTTCCTCACCGGAACCGGCTCGAATCCACCCGCCAAAGAAGGTATCCCCCATGCTCTACGAGAGAATTACGGCCTGGATGCTGGTCGCCGTGTACTACACGGTTTTCCTCGGCGTCATCGTGCTGGGCCTGCGCGGCGCGCTCTAATCCGCCCGGAAATGGCCAAAGAAAAACCGCGCCCGCCGGGACATCGGTCGAGCGCGGTTGGAGTTGTGCAGCATGACAGCTAGTTGACGGTGATATTCACTGGTGCGGATGGAATCCCGTTCGCCACCACCACCAGGGTGCTGGCTCCGGTTTCGATGGTTGCCGGAACATCGAAATTCGTGGAAACGATCTTGCTTCCCGTCGCCACGCCCATCGTGCTGTGGTCATGCGTCTTCGCGTAGAACACGTGGCCAGTGCTGTTGTTAGTGATCCGGACCAGCGGATAGTTGGTGGCCGTCTGGAATTCGTCGCCAAACGAAGCCGCCTGCGACAGTCCGTTGAATTGGGTGCCGGAAATTTTGTAGGTCATCCCGTGGGTAACCGTGCTGGGCACGGTCTTGATCGTGGGAGCCCACGAAGGATCGTACGTTCCCGTTGGATTGTAGAGTTGAGCGGGCGCGCTCCCGACGATCACCTGTCCGGTGGGCAATACCATCAGGCTTCCGGGCGCGAACTGCTCGGAAGTGAAGTTGGTCCCGTCGAACTCGTAGAGTCTGCCGCTATCCCCAAGAACCAGGACGTTTCCGTTGGGCAAAAGGGCGGCAAACGAGTCGCCGGCGTTGTCGCCGTTGGGGAAGTCCGGACCCGGGGTCCAGGCCTTGGTGACCGGGGAGTAGACCGAGGTATGTCCCGCGGAAGCGCCCGCAGCCAGACTGCCGGTCGCGAAGACCGTGCCATCGGGCCGCAGGATGCCCGGGCCGACTTCTCCCGGTGGATGGTAGCAGGTCTTGCCGCCATAATTCAGGCATCCCGGGTTAGTGGAGTGGAGGTCGACGATGGTGCTGCCGGCCGAGCTCCAGGTTTGCGTCGAAGGATTGTAAATCTCCGAATTCGGGGCATCTTTCACGTCATAGGTAAGGACGGTCCCATCCGGCATCAGGGTCCAGCCTTCCTCGGCGTTGAAATCAGCTTTGCCGGTGTAGCCGACCTTGGTCCAGGTGAGGGTTTTAGGATCCAACGCGGCCCCCTGCGTGACCAGTTTGTCGCCGACCAGGAATTTGCCGTTGGGAAGAACGACCGCGGGCGAGTCGCCAATCCATGGCCAGAAGCTGGGAGGCGTCAGCGGGGTCCAGCTGGCGGTGGTGGGATCGTACACCGCACCCATGTTAGTCAGGTCAAAATTGCCGTTGTTATACTCACCGCCGACGATGACCACGCGCCCATCGGCGAGGACTGCGGAAGCGAAGGCGTCAGGCACGTAACCTGACTGCAAGCTGCCGACTTTGGTCCAGGTTCCATTCAGATAGCTACCGGTATTGTCCGGGGTCAGCAGCCACCAGTCCGACTCGGCATTGCCTTGAAACAAGCAGGTGCCGTCCGTGAGCAGGAAGCCAATGCCCGCGCCATCCGGGGGTTGGTGAACGAGTTTCTGCAAGGTCTGCGCCAGCGAACTACCGGCCAGGCAGAGCAAAAGCAGGGCTGTCATTAGCAACGATCTCTTCTGCAAGACAGACCACCTTTCGTGAAGGCTTAGAGCCGCTTAACAGGTTCCGGCTGTAACGACGATTGGGAGGTTGGGGAATCCTAACAAAAAGCCCGGGGTTTCGCAGGAACGCGATTGTCTCTAAGACGAAGGTCTCTCGCCGGGGGAACCGGGGAGACTCGATTTGGCTGCTGCCTTCAGGTCCAGGTTGCGAATCAGCCGCAGCAGGGAATTGGGATGCATCTCGAGAATTCTGGCAGCCTCAATGTAATTCCCACCAGCCTGTTGCAGTGCCTGCAGAATCAACTGTTTCTTTGTCTCTTTCAAGGCGCCGTGATATCTGGCCTGAGTCGAAGGAGCGGGCAGGGCAGACTCAACTATCGTGTCCGGCAGATCGTCAGGGAGGATGACATCACCTGATCCCAGCACCAGGGCCCGCTCGATGGCGTTTTCCAGTTCGCGTACGTTACCCGGCCAATCATAGCTTTGCAGGCAAGCCCGCGCCTCCGGAGAAATGGACTTGGGGCGGAACCCCGATTTGCGGCAAGTCTTGGCGATGAAATGCTCGGCCAGTTGCAGAATGTCTTCGCGGCGCTCGCGCAACGCTGGCATGGTGAGAGACACGACATTCAATCGGTAATAAAGGTCTTTGCGAAAAGCTCCCGCGGCGATGGCCTTCTCCAGCTTCCGGTTGGTGGCAGCCACCAGGCGGACATTCAACTTGATGGCTCGAGTACCCCCCACTCGTTCAAACTCCCTTTCCTGCAGCACCCGCAGCAGTTTTGCCTGAAGCCCGGTGGCAAGTTCGGTGACCTCGTCGAGAAACAGCGTGCCGCCGTCGGCGACTTCCATCTTTCCCTTGACCTGGGTATGCGCCCCGGTAAACGCTCCTTTTTCGTGGCCAAACAATTCGCTTTCTAACAGAGTCTCGGTGATCGCAGCGCAGTTAATCGCCACGAATGGCCGCTCGGCCCGGGGGCTGTTGCGGTGAATCGCCCGCGCTATTAACTCCTTTCCGGTGCCGCTTTCGCCTTCGATGAGCACCGTCGAATCAGTGGGTGCAACGCGTCGGATGAACTCAAATACCTCGCGGATGCGGTTGCCCGAACCCACCATGTTGTGCTCGAGGTTTATTTCCGCGCGCAAGTCACTGTTTTCCTGTATCAACTCTTCCCAATGGCGCACGTTGTCGAAGGCCAGGGTGGCAATGCCGGCCACCGCGGTCATTACCTGCAGATGGCTTTCGTCGAATCGTTCGGTGGAACTGCGGCTGTCAAGATAGATCGCCCCGATCACGCCATCGCGCGAGAGCATGGGGACGCAGAGCAGGGAACTCACCTGCAGGTCCTTGAGAGTCTGTACCGACTGCAAGGTCTTATCGGACGAAACATCGCTGACCACCAGGCCCGCGCGATCCTGCAGAACTCTTCGGAGCACGGTGCGGCTGACCCGAACCGGCTGCGCAGGCCCGAGCACCCGGTCCCAGGCGACCACCGAATCAAACTCGGAAGCGTTTTCCGTCAGCAGCACGGCGCCACGGTCTGCCGGCACCACATCAAAGATGAGCCCTAGAAGTTGCCATTGCAGCGATTCGCAGTCGCGAATGTGGCCAATGCCGGTAGCAATCTTGAGGAGCGCATCCAGATCACGCGCCTGACGCCCTACATCAACGTCGCGAGCCGCAGTTTTCTCCCCGTGCAGGTAAACCGAGTCTTCTTGCCGCAAGGTGACGGGAGCCCCGCCCAACTCGGCGGTGTCGGCGAAAACCACAGGGCTTCGCTTGAGGTGCGTCTCGTCCGCATGAACAAGAAAGACCAGGGTGGATTCGCCAACAGAAATCTGATCGCCATGACGCAGGCGTTCTTCCTCCACCGGAACTCCATTGAGCAGCGTGCCGTTGCGGCTGCCCAGATCGCGGACCACAAATTCCTCACCCCGGCCCAATACCAGGCAATGACGGCGCGATAGCGATTTGTCCGATATGCAGAGTTGATTCCCGGGATCGCGCCCAATCGACACTTCGCCTAGCGGCAGAGGAAAGGTCATCCCCTGAAAAGGACCGGATAAGCCAACCACCCTGGGATTCATTCGCTCACGCCCTGCTCGGTCGGAATTAACTGGAAAGATGGCCGCCGCTAACCCTCGGGTTAGCGGAAAGAGCAGAAGACGGCCTTCCGCGTTTCGGCCAGATTCGAAGATTAAACCACAAACTTCGCTATATCAGCACCTTGGGGTGATCCCAACAGCCTTGTGCGGAGTTCTGGGGGAAATGGCCCGGCGCTTGCCTTAGTGACTGGCAAGAACGCTTCGATCAAGGGGAACGGGCTTCCGAGTCAGCAGTGAGCGCGCGGCTTGACAGCGCAGCCGTTCATCATTTTCGAGCAAATTTTAAGGAGGGGTTATGAAACTGCATGGATCCATTCTGATGGTGGTTCTCGCGTTGATGATGGTGGGGGAGGCGGCCGCTCAAACCGTCCGCATGAAGGCCAACGTCCCCTTTGATTTCGTCGTCAACGGGTCTACTCTCCCTGCCGGCGAATACAGCATTCAGTCCTTCGGCACCGCTGACGGCAAAACCCTTTTGGTCAAGAACGCCGACTTGACCGACAAAGCGCTGGTTAATTCCATCAGCGTGCAATCGCTGAGGTCCGCGAAAGAGACCAAACTGGTGTTCCATCGGTATGGAGACCGTTACTTCCTGGCTGAAGTCTGGACGGAAGGCAACGACCGAGGGAACGAATTGCCGAAGAGCAGCCGCGAAGTGGAGACCGCCATGGGTTACGACCACCACTTTCAGGAAGTGGATATCGTCGCTGCGATGAAGTAGCTGAGGGGGTGGCGATCCATCCTGCACGCGAAGGGGCACATTTTCATGTGCCCCTTTTCGTGTGTTGCTTCGCCCAGGTCGTAAGACAACGAGGCGCCCCTCGAATTCTATCGGGCGGTACAGTGGGGACATCGGGCAGCAACTAGCGGTGGTTTCCCACCCCTGCTACCATCAATTTGGGATGGCGCTGCGCAATCTCACCCGCAAAATCAAACGGAAGGTCCACCGTGCCGCCGGCAAACCGGCGGTTCGCGATACCCATTCGCCTGCCGAGTTGGTCATCATCACCGGCATGAGCGGGTCGGGGAAGGCCTCGGTCCTCAAGGCTTTTGAGGATCTGGGCTTCTACTGCGTCGACAACCTGCCCGTGGGACTCATTCCGCGCTTTGCCGAACTGGTCGGGCAATCCTCGGAAATCGAGCACACTGCCCTGGTGGTGGATGTTCGCGAAGGTACACAACTCGATAAGCTGCCGGAGATCGTCAAATCGGTTCGCCGGATGCTCCCGACGAAAGTGATCTTCCTCGAGGCGGCGGACGCCGTTCTGTTGCGCCGTTACAGTGAGACCCGGCGGCCGCACCCATTGGGCACCAATACCACGGTAAAGTCCTCCCTCTCGGCCGAGCGCCGTCACCTGCGGCCAATCCGCGCCCTGGCTGACCTGGTCATCGACACCTCGAAGTTTAACGTCCACGAACTGCGCTCCTATATCACCGAGCGTTTCGTGAAACAGGAGACGGACAAGAATCTGCTGGTGTCCTGCGTGAGCTTTGGCTTCAAGCATGGAGTGCCCGAGGACGCCGACCTCATGTTTGACGTCCGCTTCTTGCCGAACCCGCACTTTGTGCCTGAGTTCCGTCCACTTACCGGGCGTGACCCCAAGGTCGCCCGCTACATTCGCTCGTTCCCGCAGACTCGCGAGTTCATCGATCGCATCTCGCAGCTTCTGGTCTATCTGCTTCCGCACTACATCCGCGAAGGTAAAAGCTATCTGACCATCTCCTTCGGGTGCACTGGAGGCCAGCACCGCTCGGTGATGATCGCCGAGGACGTCAGCAAGCGCCTGCGCAAGGCGGGATACCGGGTGAAGACAGTCCACCGCGACAGCCCAAGCTAACATCAGCTATGGTGATCTTCGCAGTCCCGGCGATCGTTCTTGCGGCTTACTTGCTAACCTGCTTTTTGATATGGAAGTGGCAAAGCCGTCTCATTTTCATGCCGTCACGCAAGTTGAGTAGAACGCCCAGCTCGCTGGGGGTTCCGGGCGAGGAAATGCGCATCTCTTTCCACTCAAAGGATGGCCGATCGGAGGAACTCGATGCATTTTGGCTTTCCGGCGACGGTCCCTGTGCCTTGCTCTATCTCCACGGTAACGGCGACAACATTGGTGTCAATCTTCCGCATGCTGCCCTGCTGCGCTCGCTGGGAGTCTCGGTGCTGCTCTTTGACTATCGTGGTTATGGCCGCAGCACCGGCCCGTTTCCTTCCGAGGCGCGCGTCTATGAGGATGCCGAGGTGGGCTGGAGACATCTTGCCAGCCGTTATAGTGCGCACCAAATCATCATTTACGGGCACTCCTTGGGAGGAGCGATCGCGATCGAGCTTGCCAGTCGGCATCCCGAGGCGCGTGGGCTGATTGTGGAAAGCAGTTTTACTACCGCCGCCGACATGGCGCGCCGCCTGCCCCCTTTTTGGCTCTTTCCCCTGGATCTCCTGCTCCATCATCGCTTTGACAGCCTGGCGAAGATCGGCGCCCTTCGTCCGCCGGTTCTGCTGGTTCACGGAAGCCGCGACTGGAGTGTTCCGGCACGCATGACCAAGCAGCTCTTCGCGGCAGCCCCCGATCCCAAGACTCTGGTCATGATTGACGGTGGCGGCCATCTCGACAACTCCATCATTGGCGGCGATATCTACCGCGAAGCCGTCCGGGAATTCATTCGGTAACCGCAGATTTTGTTTGAGCCCCTAACCTCTCCGCACTAGAATCGGGCAAACTGAACGGCATTGGGTCGGACGTCACTGCCGCAGCTTCGCAAAGTCCAGTAAGATAAGTCTTTGCGACTCTACGTCCCAGGTTTAGCGGCGGACCCGGTCCGGCTGCAACCCGCGAGCCCCTTATGCGGCAACTGACACGGCTGCTCCGCTACGTCATCCCGTACTGGTGGCAACTGCTGTCATCGATCCTGCTGATGGCGTTTGTGGGCCTGCTTGACGCCTTCCGCGTCCTGCTGATTGGCCCTATCTTCGATCGCGTTCTCAATCCCGCTTCCCAGGGACGCGAGATACAGCTCTTTAAAGTTCCGGGCACCGAGCAGACCATTTACCTGCAGCACTTCGTGCCCTCACACTTCCAGAATCCGTGGACCATCGTTGCCTTTGCCCTGGTCGCGGCCACTGTCCTCAAAGGATTCTTCGACTACTTCGGAACCTATCTGGTGAACTTCGCCGGGTACGGCATGATCACCGACCTGCGCAACATTCTTTATGACTCGATCTTGCGGCGCTCGGCCGCTTTCTTCTCGAAGCACACCACCGGAACGCTGGTTTCGACCATCGTCAACGACATCGAGCGGGTGCAGTTTGCCATGTCGAACGTACTCGCTGAATTCCTGCAGCAGTTCTTTACCCTGATTTTCACCGCGGGCGTAGTCGTACTGCTCGGCGGCAAGCTCGCCTGGGTGCTGGTTCTGTTCATCCCGTTCATTATCTATTCCGCAGGTAAGATCGGACGCCGCGTTCGCCACACCACCCGCAAGGGACAAGACAAGCTGGCCGACATCCAGAACATCCTTCACGAAACCATTACCGGCAACCGCATCGTCAAAGCCTTCAGCATGGAGTCGTGGGAGATCGCGCGTTTCCGCAAAGCGGCTCAACGCCTCTTCCGCGCCAATCTCCGCTCCGTCGCCGCTGCGGCTGTCAGTTCTCCCTTGATGGACATTTTCGGTGCCATCGCTATTGCCATGCTTCTGCTGCTGGGACGCGACCAGATCAACCGTCACGTCTTTACTGCCGGAACCTTTCTGGCGTTCATTGTGGCCGTCTTTAAGCTTTACGATCCCGTCCGCAAGTTCGCGCTCTTCTACAACAACTTCCAGCAGGCCATTGGAGCCTCGTCCGAAATCTTCAAGTTCATGGATACCGAAGACGAGGTTCGGGAGAACGCCACGGCCGTTGTGCTGCCGCCTTTCTGCCAGACCGTGCGCTTCGACAATGTCGGCTTCTCCTACGAGGCCAATGGCGAGGGTGCGCGCGAGGTTCTGCGAGATATCAACCTCGAGGTTAAGACAGGAGAGGTGCTCGCCATCGTTGGCTCCAGCGGCGCCGGGAAGAGCACGCTCGTTCACCTGATTCCCCGCTTTTTCGACGTCACCACGGGACGCCTGCTCGTCGACGGCCACAACGTGCGCGATGTCACCGTATGTTCTTTGCGCTCGCAGATCGGCATCGTCACCCAGGAAACTGTCCTGTTTAACGACACCGTCCGCAACAACATTGCATACGGACAACCCGCGGTCTCGCAAAACCAGGTGCAGGAGGCGGCCAAAGCCGCGCTGGCGCACGACTTCATCATGGAATTGCCCGCCGGCTACGACACCGTGATCGGGGAACGCGGCGTGCGCCTCTCAGGCGGGGAACGTCAGCGGATCGCTATCGCACGGGCCCTGTTAAAGAACGCGCCCATACTGATTCTGGATGAAGCCACTTCTGCGCTCGACAGCGAGTCGGAATCGCTGGTTCAGTCAGCTCTCCAGAATCTGATGGTCGGCCGCACCGTGTTCGTCATTGCACATCGCCTCTCGACCGTCCGCCGTGCCGACCGCATCGTGGTGCTGGAGAATGGCACGATTACTGACATTGGCGCTCACGAGGAGCTCATGAACAAGCTGGGGACCTATCGCCGTCTGTATGAATTGCAGTTCTTGCAGGTGGAAGGCCCTAAACTGGTACAAAGTGGTAAGTAAGAACTAAGCGCTGGTAGGTTTTCAACCGGCCATCGCAATTCGAAATTGCTCTTGTAGTCTCATAACTCGTCGATCGCAAATTCGTAAGTTCGCTATCATGCCCATCCGCTCCATGACCGGTTTCGCGCAAGTCAAAGGACAGGTGAACGCGCAACTCGCCTTCACCTTGTCTCTCAAGTCCGTCAACCACCGCTTTCTTGACCTCCACTTCCGCATGCCATCTGACAGCGACTCGCTTGAGATGAAGCT
>Ga0335085_10012453_pt1 | contig 12531 bp, 9 predicted proteins | sample Lox_Sample_45_FD_206712 | JGI IMG/M metagenome (GOLD analysis project Ga0335085, IMG submission 206712) | Soil microbial communities from Loxahatchee National Wildlife Refuge, Florida, United States - Lox_Sample_4.5 | ecosystem: Environmental > Terrestrial > Soil > Wetlands | place: USA: Florida...
CAGACAGCGCACAAGCAGGTAGACGGCCGAGGAGATCACTTAGGGATGATCCCAGTACCCGCCAGGCCGTCCAGGCCAGATCCAGTAATCGAGCCCCACAGGGACCGCCCTTGGCCTGCGCCTCCTTCTTGGCTGTGTTAACTCGGTCGGCGGGGAAACGGCGGATCTGGTCCTGCGCCATTTGGTGCAGGAGCCACCGCGAGGCTACGCCGACGATCATCCGCGGTCTCGTAGCGCGTGCGCCCATTCTTGCCGCCCTGCAGGTCAACCACAGGCCACGTGACGGGTGCACGATAAGTGCACCACAGGGCCAGGCTGCCGGCGGCGCTCCCAGCGCTATCAGTGCCTCGAGTTGTCGCGTGGAAGCAGCGTGAAACTGCCACCCGCCAGCGGGGTGACAGCGCGGAAGTCACGTTCGTCGAACGTCAGCAGCCGCCTGGTCCGGAAACGGTGCGCAAGGATCACCACAGAAAGATCTGCCAACCCAAGATCAAGACCTGCGTACTGCTCATCCAGCCTCGCCACCGTGCCATGCTCATCAGCGGTCAGTCCCTCAACCCGGAACCGCCCCGCCGCCACGTCGCGCAGAAACGCCCGGGCAGCTACTGCGCTCCCGCGGCGCCGGATGAGATAGTCCACCTCCGCCGACACCGGTGCGGGGACAACCAGGTCACCACCTTCCGCACGCATCACATCACCGACAGCGGCATGAAGCCGGTCACGGGAATCCCCCAGAGCGACCAGCGGCGCAGCGTCAACGATCAGGGTCACGCGCCGAACCCGGCAAGCAGTTCCTCCTCCGGCACATCTGCGACCGAAGACCCGTCGCCTGCCCACGTGCCCTCAAGCGCGAAGTCCCGCGGCGCGGTGCGCGCCTGCTCATACGCCGACAGCGCGGCCCGCACGATCTCCGCCTGGCTACGGCCCTCCTCCGCGGCAAGCCGGCGAAGCCGTTCCACATCTGAGTCGTCGAGATAAACACTGGTCTTCCTCATGTATGTAGGGTACCACGTAGGGCGCAGGCAAACATCATGTCCCACAACCAAGACTCACCTATCGCCCCAGGTCACAGGCATAGGCCAACTCTTGGAACCCGGCACGTTGCGTCCTGCTGGTTCCCCGCAGCCATGGTGACCACGGTGCCCTGGATCACCTTCTGCGCCCCGGTCACCCGCGGCTGCGGCGCCGGGAGCGCCCGTGCGGGCCTGCGGCCGGGAAGCGCCCGGCCGTACACGCGGAGGACCGGCCGGCGTTCCTGGATGCGCTCAGGCATCACGGCGACGGAGAACCGTTTCATCCACTGGACGATCCCGGCAGTGCCGGCGACGGTGACCACGGTGATAACGGCGAGCGCGATCAGGTGCGCCACGATGAACGGGACCACCGCACCGGCGACGGCGGCCAGGGCGGCGGCGAGCGCTAGCGGGCCGAGGCTGCCGTCACCCGCTGGCCTGTGAAGCCCGGGGCTGGCAGCGACCCGCCTGTCAGCGCCGCGATGGTGCTCTGCATGGTGGAGGCTCACGCGATCTTGACGGCGGGGGCCCGCCGCCTGCTCGACGCGGAGGAGGACCCATGAAGCCGGCCAACCGGGCGGGTGAGTGCCGGCCGGGGTCCCTGGCAGCCGGGCGGTCCCTGGCCCCGGCACTGGGCAGGCGGCGCCGATGACCGGGATGCCGCCCGCGCGGAGCGGATAATCAAGATCTTCTTTCCCGGCCTCGTTTAGCCAGCCCGGTGGCCGACGATGAAGAACATATGGCCGTGTTCGGCCTGTGGGGGCATGAGCTGCGGTGATGACCACAGATCAGCCAGCAGGACCGTTCGGGAAGGTTCTGGTTCTTGATGAGCAACGTGCTGGCGTTTTTGGGCCGTGACATGGCTGTGGATCTGGGCACCGCGAACACCTTGGTCTATGTCAGGGGGCGCGGGATCGTGCTTAACGAGCCATCGGTGGTGGCACTGAATACCAGCAACGGCCAGATCGTCGCGGTGGGGGCCGGGGCTAAACGGATGATCGGGCGGACGCCTGGCAACATCGTGGCCGTGCGCCCGCTCAAGGACGGGGTGATCGCGGACTTCGACGTGACCGAGCGGATGCTGCGCTACTTCATCCAGAAGGTCCACCGGCGCAGGCACCTGGCCAAGCCGCGAGTCGTGGTAGCGGTGCCGAGTGGCATCACCGGGGTGGAGCAGAGCGCGGTCAAGGAGGCCGGACGCCAGGCCGGGGCGCGGCGGGTGTACATCATCGAGGAGCCCATGGCCGCGGCGATCGGGGCCGGCATGCCGGTCGACGAGCCGGCCGGGAACATGGTGGTGGACATCGGCGGCGGCACCACCGAGGTCGCCGTGATCTCCCTGGGCGGCGTCGTGTCCTCACAGTCGATCCGCGTCGCCGGGGACGAGATGGATCAGGCGATCATCACCTTCGTCAAGAAGGAGTACTTGCTCATGCTGGGCGAGCGGACCGCCGAGGGGATCAAGATGGCGCTCGGGTCCGCCTCGCCCTCGGCCGGCGAGCCGCGCGCCGAGATCCGCGGCCGGGATCTGGTGAGCGGGCTCCCCAAGACCGTCGTGATCTGCGCCGAGGAGATCCGCCGGGCCATCGGGGAACCTGTCAGCCTGATCGTCGACACGGTCAAGGCCACTCTCGACAAGTGCCCGCCCGAGCTGGCCGGTGACGTGATGGACCGGGGGATCGCGCTGACCGGCGGCGGGGCGCTGCTGCGCGGCATTGACCAGCGACTCCGCGAGGAGACCGGCATTCCCGTCTACGTGGCGGACAGCCCACTCGATTCCGTTGTGCTCGGAACCGGCAAGTGCGTGGAGGATTTCGAAACCTTGCGCCAGGTGCTGGTGCAAGAACCCAGGCGCTGACCGTCAGCCGCCGAGGATGGTACTGCCGCACCCGGCTCCCGGCCGCTCATGCAGACGCTGCCGCTCAGCGGCCCGCAAGGCTGCGCCGGGCAGGAGGGACCTGGGCCATTGATCTGTAACCAGGTAATGATCCCATCGCGGGCAGCCGCTCCTGGCGTCAGACAGGGCTGGCAACCCGATCGTCCGCCGGGATCTGAAGCAGCCAGCCCGGCCCCGCCGGCCGCAGGGTAGGCGGTTTCCTTCATCACCAGAGATGGGCGCCATGGCAAGCGGGAGCAGCGTGCGATGATGCACCTGGTGGGACTCAGCCGGACTTCATGGGACATCATCCAACAGATGCGTCGCGCTGACCAGGCACACTCCCGGACTACGGACGCCACACGGACAGAACGCGGTTTCACGCCCATACGAATTGAAGTATCCGCAGGTCAGCGGCCATAAGGACAGGAGGCAATGGGCTCCCTGTAAAACCGTCGGCTTCGCCTTCCCAGGTTCGAATCCTGGACCTGCCACTCAAAAGCCCAGGTCAGAGCCGGTGACGTGGAACTGCGTCACCGGCTCTTGCGCGCAAAGCAAGCGGTGCCGTAGACCGCTTGTGGGCCATGTGTGGGCCGGATCACGCCGGTCATGGGAGCGGTCGCACCGGGTCCTGCTCAGCGAATTCTTCCTCTGACCTGCAATGGATGACTAACGTGGAGGGGAATTTATGTTCGATTGATTGTGCCGTGTGGCTGGCGCCGGACCGCCCGGCGTGGGCCATTCACGGACATATGACGGACAGGTTCAGGGTGGTGCAAGCGGTTCGCCGAACCGCTTGCACTCACAACTTGCGGGACGACCGGTGACCGCGGTGGCGGTGTGGGATGTAGGGAGCTGGCATGGAGGTGTGGCCGGGACGGCCGTGGCCGCTGGGTGCCACGCCCGGTGAGTCCGGGACTAATTTCGCGGTGGTGTCGGAGGTAGCCCAGCAGGTTGTGTTGTGCCTGTTCGGTGCGGATGGTACGGAAACTCGCCTGCCGCTGCCGGTTTTCGATGGCGGCGTCTGGCATGGGTTCGTGCCCGGGATCGGCATCGGCCAGCGGTATGGCTATCGGGTGATTGGGCCGCATGACCCTGCGCGGGGGCTGCGCTGCAACCCGGCGAAGCTGTTGCTGGATCCGTATGCCAAGGCGACCGCGGGCCGGCTGATGTGGGGGGAGAGGCTGCTTGGCTACCCGCCCGGTGACCCCGATGGGCGCAGCGACCTCGATTCGGCGCCGTCGATGCCGCGGTCGCTAGTTGCTGACCCGTCATTCGCGTGGGGTGCGGACAGGCCGCCCGGCACGCCGTATCGCGACACGGTCATCTATGAGCTGCACGTCAAGGGGTTCACCCAGACCCGCCGTGACGTGCCGCCGGAGTTGCGGGGAACCTACGCCGGGCTGGCGTGCCCGCCGGTGGTGGAATACCTGGCCGGGCTGGGGGTGACGGCGGTCGAACTGCTGCCCGTCCACCAGTTCGTCACCAGCAGGCATCTGGACGGGTCCGGCCTGGCCAACTACTGGGGCTACAACACCATCGGCTTTTTCGCCCCGCATGACGGCTACTCTGCGGCGGTGCGGGCCGGCCACGCGGGCGGGCAGGTCGCAGAGTTCCAGGCGATGGTCCAGGCCTTGCATGCGGCCGGGCTGGAGGTCCTGCTGGACGTGGTGTTCAACCACACGGGCGAGGGCGACCAGCTTGGCCCGACGCTGTGCTTCCGCGGCTTGGACAACCCCGGTTACTACCGGCTGGTGCCCGGTGACCTGCGCCGCTATGTGGATACCACCGGCACCGGCAACTCGGTTAACGCCGACAACCCGGTGTGCCTGCGCATGATCACCGATTCACTGCGTTATTGGATCAGCGAGATGCACGTGGACGGCTTCCGCTTCGACCTGGCCACCACCCTCGCCCGGGCGCGCGGTGATTTCGACCGGCTGGCCGCGTTCTTCGACATCGTCGCGCAAGACCCGGTCATCTCCCAGGTCAAGCTCATCGCCGAGCCGTGGGACATCGGCCAGCCTGACAGCTACACCGCGGGCCGGTTCCCGCCCCTGTGGAGCGAATGGAATGGCCGCTACCGCGACACCGTCCGCGACTTCTGGCGCGGCGGTGACGGGGTGCTGCCTGACTTCGCCACCCGGATCGCCGGGTCCTCCGACCTGTACGTCGCTGACCGCCGCCGACCAAGTGCGTCAATCAACCTCATCACCGCCCACGACGGGTTCACCCTGCGCGACCTGGTCTCCTACAACCGCAAGCACAACCAGCCCAACGGTGAGGGCAACCGGGACGGGACCGACGACAACCGATCATGGAACTGCGGCGCAGAAGGCCCGAGCGACAACCCGCGGATCCTCGCGCTGCGCGCCCGCCAGTCACGCGCCCTGCTCGGCACGCTGCTGCTGTCCCGCGGAGTGCCGATGATCCTCGGCGGTGACGAACTGGGCCGCACCCAGGGCGGCAACAACAACGCCTACTGCCAGGACAACCCGGTGTCCTGGTTCGACTGGGACGCCGCCGATGCTGGCCTGACCGCCTACACCCGCCGCCTGGTCGCCTTGCGCCGGACGCACCCGGTCCTGCGCCGCAACCGCTACCTGGCCGATCCCGGCTACACCGTCTGGTACACGCCGAAGGGCCGCCCCATGACCCTGCACGATTGGCAATCTCTTAGCCGGAAGTCCATCGCCATCTACCTCGACGGCACCGTCGCACCCGACCTCGGCGAACACGGCCAGCCCATGCTCGACGACGACGTGCTCATCCTGGTCAACGGATCACCGCGGCCAGTCACCTTCACTATCCCGCAGGTAGGTAAGCGGTGCTCCTGGCACGCCGAACTGGACAGCTTCGAACTGCGCGATCAAGCAGCATCGCGCCAGCCCGCTGGCGCCAGTGACACCACTGGCGTAGGCGACATGGCCAGCCCGGGCACACCAGCCGACTCGGCTGACCCGGCACCCCCGATCGGCGCTGACGATCAGCTGACCGTAGGGCAGCGCTCTTTCGTCCTGCTACTCGCCTCCCAACCCAGCCAACGGCAGAGCTGACGGTCGGCCAAACAAGCCCACAGACTGACCAATTATGGCTGCATCCTCCCGAATCCCGCTGGCCAAGCCAGACCGCCAGATCGGCGGCGATGCGCGCCACTGCGGCCGAAGGCCGATTACGCAGGGTGTGGCGCACCCCACTGCCGCTGTGATGCTGGGCAGGCGCTCACGTGCGGGGTTGAGGTCCTGGCATGGCGATGGAGGTGCGCCTCGGCGTAGCCGGCCTTCGTTGTGATCACCTCAGGCCGGGGGATCTGGGCCGCTTGGCACCCGGCGGCTGCGGCTGAGGGTCGGCAGAATGGTTGCCGTGACCGGCCAGCCCTTTTCGCCCGATATGCCGCAGGGCCTGTCGGTGCTGGAGGCGGTGCTGGAACGGATCACGTACGCCAATGAGGACACCGGTTACACCATCGCCCGGGTGGCCACCGGGCGGTCCGGCCCGGATCTGGTGACGGTGGTGGGGCCGTTGCTGGGCGCGCAGGTGGGGGAGAGCCTGCGGCTGACCGGGCACTGGGGTAGCCACCCCAAATATGGCAGGCAGTTTCAGGTGCATTCCTATGCGGCCGTGCTGCCGGCCACGATCCAGGGGATCCGCCGCTATCTGGGGTCGGGGCTGATCAGGGGGATCGGCCCGGTGATGGCCGAGCGGATGGTGGCTCATTTCGGCACCGGCATCCTGGATGTCATCGAGCAGGAGCCGGGCCGGCTGAGCGAGGTGCATGGGCTGGGACCCAAGCGGACTCAGAGGATCGCTGATGCGTGGGAGGAGCAGAAGGCGATCAAGGAGGTGATGGTGTTCCTGGCCGGGGTGGGGGTGTCGACGTCGCTGGCGGTGCGGATCTACAAGAAGTACGCCGGCGCCTCCATCGCGGTGGTGCGTGATGAGCCGTTCCGGCTGGCGTCGGAGGTGTGGGGGATCGGCTTCAAGACCGCTGACACCATCGCCGCCGCGGTCGGGATCCCCCGGAACAGTCCGCAGCGGATCAAGGCGGGGCTGGCCTACACCTTGTCGCAGGCCGCCGACGACGGCGGGCACTGCTACCTGCCCGAGCCGAACCTGATCCGCGAAGCAGCCAAGATCCTGGAGGTGGGCAAGGAGCTGATCGGCCCCTACCTGGATGAACTCGTGGCCGACGGTGACGAGGCCGTCCGTGAGGCGGTGCCGGCCACCGGCGATACCGGGGGCGGGACGGTCCCAGCGGTGTACCTGGTGCCGTTCCACCGGGCCGAGTGCTCCCTCGCCGACGGGCTGCGGGGCCTGCTGAACACCCGGCAGGAGCGGCTGCCCGCGTTCACCGGGGTGGACTGGGACAAGGCGCTGAGATGGCTGCGCAGCCGGACGGGCCTGGAGCTGGCCCCAGGGCAGCAGGAGGCGGTCAAGCTCGCGCTTACCCGTAAGGTGGCGGTACTCACTGGCGGGCCGGGCTGCGGCAAGAGCTTCACCGTCCGCGCCATCGTCACGCTCGCCGCGGCCAAGCAAGCCAGGGTGGTGCTGGTGGCGCCGACCGGCCGGGCCGCAAAAAGGCTGGCGGAGCTGACCGGCCACGAGGCCGCCACCGTGCACCGGCTGCTGGAGCTGCAGCCCGGCGGGGACCCCACCTATGACCGGGATAACCCCCTGGACGCTGATCTGGTGGTGGTGGATGAGTCCTCGATGCTGGATGTGATCTTGGCCAACAAGCTGGTCAAGGCCATCCCGGCGGGGGCGCACCTGCTGCTGGTCGGTGACGTGGACCAGCTGCCCTCGGTCGGCGCCGGGGAGGTCCTGCGCGACCTGCTCGCCTCCCACACCCTCCCGCGGGTGCGATTGACCCAGATCTTCCGCCAGGCCCAGCGGTCCGGCATCGTGGTCAACGCCCACCGGATCAACCACGGCCAGCCCCTGCAGCTGACCGGGTTCGGCGACTTCTACTGGTTCACCTGCGAACCCGCCGAAGACTCCGGGCTGCACCCGGCGGAAGAAACCGCCAAGCTCGTGGTGGATATCGTCGCCCGCCGTATCCCCGCCAAGTTCGGGCTCGACCCCGTCCGTGACGTGCAGGTGCTGACCCCGATGCACCGTGGGCCCGCGGGGGCGGGTAACCTCAACGCCCTGCTGCAGCAGGTCCTCACCCCGCAGCGTGACGGATCGCCGGAGAAGTGGTACGGCGGACGGGTGTTCCGGACCGGGGACAAGGTCACCCAGTTGCGCAACAACTACGACAAGGGCACGGCCGGGGTCTTCAACGGCACCGTCGGCGTCGTCACTGGCATATCACCGCAAGAGCAGGCCCTCAGCGTGCTCACCGACGAAGACGAGCAGGTGGACTACGAGTTCGCCGAACTGGATGAGCTCGCCCACGCCTACGCGGTCACCATTCACCGCTCCCAGGGCAGCGAATACCCCGCGGTGGTCATTCCGCTCACCACCTCGTCCTGGGTGATGCTGCAGCGCAACCTGCTCTACACCGGCGTCACCCGCGCCAAGAAACTCCTCATCCTGGCCGGATCCCGCCGGGCGCTCGCCCAGGCCGTCCGCACCCGCGGGGCAGGCCGCCGCCACACCGCCCTCACCCACCGGCTCCACCCCACCGGGTAGACGGGAGCGTCAGCCTGGGATCATGTGCATGAAGTCGTGGTTCCCCTCGCCAAGGCTGCGCTGCAGGTTGCGGATGATCCTCTCCCCGTCGTCGTACGGCCCGGAGATGTACATCGGCTTGCCGTCCCGGCCGAAGGCCAGCTCGCACCCTCCGTCCCATGCCCCCAGATACCCAGCGGCCCGCCTGAAGTCCGAGTGCGGCTCGAACCCCAGCTCACGCGCGTACCCGATCGCGCCGTAGACGATCTGCCGCCCGAGCTCCAACGGCACCTGCACCGCCGGCTCGTCCCAGGCGCTGAAGATCTGCTGGATGAACCCGCCCAGCCGCCGCCGGTCCATGGGCCGCGGCCCGGCCGCGTCCTTCAGCCCCAGGCACCAGGTGTCCACCAGGTAAAAGCACACCCCGGCCGTGGACCCGCCCCGGTCCCGGGCGACCAGCACGGTCACCAGCCCCGAGTGCCCGGTCCGTTCCGACGGGCCCGACCCCGGCCAGTCCGGCCGCTCCGGTGCCAGGACGCTGGATGACCAGCCTGGGCTGATCCAGCATCCGATCAGCGCGTCCTCCCGGGTCCGCCCTTCGGTGGCGGCGACCGATCTGATGAGCGGCGCGACCGCGCTCGGCGGCATCTTCAGCGTCCGGGCGATCTCCTTCGGTGTGCGCCCGGCGTCCCGCAGTTCACGAACACGGTCAAGCAACTGCTGCGTTGGCATAAGGGATATGGTGCCCAGAACCGGCCGCGCTCCTTGGCCGACACGCCGGGGTTCTGTATGTTCGCACGCGGCGTAGCACCTGGCCGTTCGAATGAATGCCGTCCGCTCCCCCGGTAGCCTGACTGACTGACCGCGCGCGGGTGGCAGGAGGTACAGGGATGCCGGTCACGCCAAGGGAGCGGCTGGCCAGGGTGCTCGACGGCTCGTCGGCGCCTCGCGCGTTCAGCGCGCAGCTGTCCGTGCCCGCGAGGGACGTCCGGCTCATGGTAGCGGGCGCGGGGCCGATCAGCTTCCCGGTCAAGGCGCCGCAGGCTAAGCGGATGATCGCCAGCGCGCGGCCGGCCCGGTTCGGGCGGGGCGAGCAGACGCTGATGGACGTGAGCGTGCGGGACACTTGGGAGATCACGCCGGATCAGGTGAGGCTGACCGGGCTGGACTGGGACGCGATCCTGGCCGAGGTGCGCGACGAGCTGGGCCTGCCGGCCCGGGCGCGGCTGCGGGCCGAGCCGCACGCGCTGCTGGTGTATGGGAAGGGGCAGTTCTTTCGGCCGCACCAGGACTCGGAGAAGGACGACACGATGATCGGCACGCTCGTGGTCTCACTGCCGTCGTCGCATACCGGCGGGGAACTCGTCATCGAGCACAACGATAAGACCGTCGCGTACCGGGCGTCCGCGAGCGAGGTGACGGTGGCCGCCTTCTACGCCGACTGCCGGCACGAGGTCAAACCGGTCAGGACCGGGTACCGGGTCACGCTTACCTGCAACCTGCTGCTGGACTCTGATCCGGCCGGTGAAGTCCCGGCCGAGCCGTCGGCTGAGGCCGCCCGGTACCTCACCGAGCACTTCACCACCAGGGTCTCCCGGTGGAAAGGCGACGACCGGGAGCCGCCGAACCGGCTCGTCTACCTGCTGGATCACGAGTACACCCAGCGCGGGCTGGGCTGGGACCGGCTCAAGGGCGCCGACGCCGAACGGGCTGCGCTGTTGCGGGCTGCCACTGAGGATGCGGGGTGCGAGGCGGTACTCGCGCTCACCGAGATCAAGGAGACCTGGGACACCGAGCCGGGGCGGCGGGGCCGCGGGGTCGATCTCACGTACATCATCACCTCCGAGCTGACCCTGAGCTGGTGGACCGGGGTGCCTGGCGGGGAGCCCATCTCGCTGTATGTGCCGGACGAGCAGGTGTGCGCATCGACGCCGTCGGCGGGCCTGAAGCCCTACGACTCCGAGTACACCGGGTACATGGGGAACTACGGCAACACGATGGACCGCTGGTACCGGCGAGCCGCGGTCGTCGCGTGGCCGCGGCAGCATGCCTTCACGGCCCGGGCGGAGGCGTCGCCTTGGTGGGCGCTGACCGAGCTGAGAGCCCGGATCGACGCTGGGGACCTGGTCAACGCGCGAGCCGCCGCGGAGTCCGTCACGCCGTTCTGGAAGGCGCCCGGTGCTGAGCTGCTGGAACCGGCACTGCGCACGGCCGTAGGGCTGGAGGATCCAGGCATTGCGCTCATGCTGCTGCGGCCGTTCGCGGTCGAGTGGGTGACACCCTCGCACGCGGGCGGGCTGGCGGCGCTCGCCGCGCGGTACGGCGAGTCCTGGCACCGGGACCTCCTGGACGCGTGGTTCGGGTCGCGCAACACGTGGCGGTACGCCGGGGACGTGGACCGCAAGGGCTGGGCCGGTGTGCTGCCCGGGCTCACCGCGGCGCTGCGGGACGCTGGCGCGGCGGCCACCGCCGGGCGGCTGCTCGCCGCGTCGTGGGCCTGGCTGGATGACGACATCCGGCTCTGGCTCAGGTATCCGTCACCGGCCACGCGGCGTAAGCAGCTGGCGGAGCTGGGTAAGCCGCTCGCCGGGCTGCTGGCAGCCGCCGACAGCACAGCGCTGGCCGGCGAGATCGTGGCGGTCCTGCGGGAGCACGGCGATGACGTGCTCGCCTGCCTGCTGCCGATGCTGCGGGCGGCCGGGCCAGGACCAAGCACGCCCCTCGAGGAGCTGGCACGGGACTGTGAGCGGCGGCTCACCGCGATCACCGAACGCCCGGCCCGGGCCGATGAAGACTGGTCGGTCCCCTGGCCCGGCGGCTGCGGCTGCGAACTGTGCGGCACACTCGGCGGGTTCCTCGCCGACCGCAGCGAGCGCACGCTGGAGTGGCCGCTCGCCGAGGCCCGCCGCAAGCACGTCAAGGACCAGATCAGCTCCGCCGAGCTGCCAGTCAAGCATGAGGTCTGGAAGTTCGGCAGCCCGCACACGCTGGTGCTGACCAAGACAGACGACCTGTTCCGGCGCGAGGCCAGGGCACGCCGGGACGCCGCGGCCAGCCTGAAATGGCTGGCCGCCGCATTGGGCGGTTCGCCAGTCAGCGGCGGACCAGCCGGTGTTAGATGACCGTCCGGCCCACGCGACCGGCCCGGCATCCCAGGCCTGGACCCGGCAGGCCGGCGACGCCCTCCGCGCGGCGGCCGCCGCCGTCAGGGCCGCCCGCGCCGGTAACCGCGCCAGCCTGGACCCCGCCCTCCTGGCCGGGCTGCGCCACAGCTACGACCACGCCGTCGCTTTCGGGATCTCGGTCAACCTGTCCCGGTCCTGGCACAAGGGAAACCACCCCGGACTGATCCTGGCCTGGCGGCTGAAACGCAAGGCCGGCCAGGTCTGGCTATTCGCCACCCGCTTCGACGTCCCGGCCACGAACAACGGATCGGAGAACGCCGTCCGCGGCTACAAGCTCGCCGCGAAAATCAGCGGCTGCTGGCGCACCCTGGCGACCCTGCAGCGCCACTGCCGCATCCGCTCCTACCTCACCACCGCCCGCAGCCACGGCCGCCACCCCCTCGCAGTCATCCGCGACGCACTCAACGGAACCTGCTGGATGCCGCCCATCCCAGCATGATCAACTAACCAGGCACCCCTGACTGGTTACCGCCCCGGCGACAACTAAATCAAACTCTCCAGCGCGTTGCCGGAGTTCGGGCTCTCACCCAGGGGAGGTCGTCGGCCTCTATGAAGATGTCATGGGTCACTCTTGACCGGATCTGTGCAGAGGAGATGCTCTCCGACGAGAAGATACGCCGCCTGGTAGAAGGCGGCAACAGGCCGCTGCGGTCCCGTGCTGGACACCTGCGCGACGAGGAGCTCTTGGACAAACACGTCGGCTCATCGAGGCTGCCGCGCTGAGGGAGCGATCTCCGATTCCCGCCCGACGCGCACGGCGCGGAAGCCGGAGTCGTCGCCGAGGTGGAAGTAAAGATGCCCCTGAAGCGAGCCATCATCGGCCAGCACCGCCCAGCCCCGCCCA
>Ga0335085_10012454_pt1 | contig 12530 bp, 10 predicted proteins | sample Lox_Sample_45_FD_206712 | JGI IMG/M metagenome (GOLD analysis project Ga0335085, IMG submission 206712) | Soil microbial communities from Loxahatchee National Wildlife Refuge, Florida, United States - Lox_Sample_4.5 | ecosystem: Environmental > Terrestrial > Soil > Wetlands | place: USA...
CGCTGTTCAATCGGGTCGGCGACCTCCAGCTGCGACAGGGCAACGTCGCGGATGCGGTGGACTACTATGAGCGCGCCATCGACCGCTACGCCGACGGCGGCTTCTTCAACAACGCCATCGCTCTGTGCAACAAGATTCTTCGCCATTCGCCCGGTCGCTCATCAGTCTATTATAAGCTCGGGAAGATCAGCGCCCAGAAGGGGTTCAAGAGCGACGCGAAGCAGAACTTCCTGGAGTACGCCGAGCGCATGCAGAAGGCCGGCAACACGGACGAGGCATTTCGCGCCCTGACCGAGTTCGCCGATCTGTGCCCCGACCAGGACGACATCCGGTTGATGCTCGCGGATCAGTTGACGCGCGCGGGCCGGAAAGACGAGGCGATCGAACAGTTCCAGACGTTGTACGAACGGTACGAGAGCGAAGGGCGGGGGACCGAGGCCGCCGCGACGCTCGCCCGGCTTCGCGCGATCGATCCGGCGATCAAGCCGCGATCGGGAGGGACCCGGCGGGAAGAGGTCCACGACGACCTGATCTTCATCGACCTCGGGGAATCGCCGCGGCGAAAGTCCGGTCCGATCCAGACCGCAACCGACGGGCGCTTCGAGGTGACGCAGACGCCGCCGCCTCCCCCGATGCTCGATATCGAACGCACGCCGCCGAGCGGCACCCTCATCGACCTCGGTGCCGGCTCGGCCGGCGCGGTCGGCTCGCTGGATGAGGTCACCCGCGCCGACGACGACGCGACAATCGACCTCACTCCGGCCGGGCCGGACGCCCTGATCGGGCTCGAGTCGACGTACCTGGGGGACGACGATGCGGGAGGGGCGACCGGGAGCCTGCTCGACATCGAGCCGACGGCGTTCGGGATCGAGCCCACCGCGATGGGCTTGGAACCCACCGCGATGGACCTCGAACCCACCGCGATGGGCCTCGAACCCGCGATGGGCCTCGAACCCGCGATGGACTTCGAGGCGACCGGCATGGACGTCGAGCCAGCCGCTATAGACCTCGAGCCGACCGCCGGCGGGATCGAGCCGATGCCCATGGATCTCGATGTGGCCGACGCGAGCCTCGATATTCCGACGAGTCCGCCGCCGGCGGTTGCCGCCGCGGGTGGTGGAGCGACGCACGACGACGAGCAGATGATCGATTCCGCGACGAGCGGACTCGATCTGATCCTGCCTGACGAGGATGACGCGATGCCGGCCGTCGAGCCCAGGACGTCGGATCGTCAGCGCGACGCGGTGGTGGACGACCTGGACGGGATACCAACCCTCGAGGACACGGTGGAACGGCCGGTGCGGCCGATTCCGACCCCGAGAGAGAGCGCGGCCAGTCGGAGATCCAGGGCGGTCGAGGGGTTGCCGTTGCTCGATGTCGGAACGTCGACCCCCACGGGTCCGCTCGATCTTGAATTCGAGATTCCGCATACGCCGCCGCGTCCGTCCACGCTGGTCGCGGCGCACTCGGTCGAGATCCTCCGGGCCAATGTCGAGGGCGAGCCCGAGAACTGGTCGCTGCGACGGGAGCTGGGCGAGGCGATGCTCGAAGCGGGGGATCGCGCGGGCGGCATCGCCGAGCTGCAAGCGGCGATGTCGGGAGCGGAACGGACATCGGATCTGGCACTCGCCGCGTCCCTGGCCGACGAGTTGGCGCGGCTCGAACCGGATGCGGTTCCCCATCATCAGAAGCGCGTGGAATACGCCATTCGCCGAAACGATCGGGGCCGCTTGATCGAGGCATATCGGTCGCTGGCGGACGCGTTGATGCAGTCCGACCAAACGGAAAAAGCCCGGATCGTCTATCTGCGCGTTCTGGATCTCGCCCCGGACGACGCCCATGCCCGGGCGGCCGTGGAGAGTATGACGCCGCCGGAGCCGGTGGCGCCGCCCGAACGATCCCGCGCGTCCGCGACCGCGAATCGTCGGGTGTCGCAGACGCCCGTCTCGCGCGGGCCAAAACCGCTGACGCCGGTGAGCAGCGACTTCGTCAATCTCGGCGATTGGCTGCGCGACGAGGAAGGTCCCCGCGACACGAGGATGGTCGTCGCGGAAGACGCGCCGACCGGCAACGAGGACGCGGATTTCGCCGACATGCTGCAGAAGTTCAAGCGCGGCGTATCCGAAAACGTCGAGGCCGAGGACTATCAGAGCCATTACGATCTCGCCATCGCCTACAAGGAAATGGGCCTTGTCGACGAGGCGATCCACGAATTCCAGAAGGCCCTCGCGAGCCCGGCCAACCGTCTCGCGACGTTCGAGGCGTTGGGCCAGTGCTTTCTCGACAAGGGGCAGCCGAAGATGGCGGCGAGCATCCTGCAGCGCGCGACCGCTGAACCTGGGACGTCGACCGAGAAGCTCATTGGCGTCTTCTATCTGCTCGGCCGAGCCGCCGAAGCGCAGGGACGGATGGAGGATGCCGTCGAGTTCTACCAGCGGGTATTGGTGATCGACATCCAGTTCCGCGACGTGGCCGACCGGATCAGTGAAGTGGAGCGCATGGCGCGATGACCCCACCCGTGACGCAATCAGCGGCCCCGATCAGCAACGCGCTGCGTGAGATTCAAGCGCCCGTCCGCGGGCGACTCGACGAAGTCGCGCGCGAGATGCACACGATCATGACGGCCGACCTCCCGTTGATCAAGGAAGTGGCGGGTCATTTGTTGGGAATGCGGGGGAAGCTGTTCCGCCCAACCCTGGCCCTCCTGGCCAGCGCCGTCGAGGATCGCCCCGAGCCCCGCGCGCTGCCGCTGGCCGCGCTCATCGAGCTGATGCATTTGGCGACGCTGGTCCACGACGATTCCGTGGACCACTCCGTGCTGAGGCGGGGACTGCCCACCGTCAACGCGCTCTTCAGTCACCAGATCTCCGTCATCATGGGAGATCTGTTGTACTCCCGGGCGCTGCGGGCCCTCGTCAAGATCGGCGACCTGGAGATCATCCGGATTCTGACCGACGTGTCGAATGAGCTGGCCATGGGCGAAATGCACCAGCTCGCCGCCATCGACCGGCTGGGGTTTGGCGAAGAAGATTACTTCACCCTCATCCGCGCCAAGACCGCGTCGTTGATCGCCGCCGCATGTGAGAGCGGGGCGCTCTGTGGGGCTCCGATGCATCGGGCCGCCCTCGCCCGGTACGGGGTCCGCCTTGGCATGGCGTTTCAAATCGCCGATGACATCCTGGACTACACGGAGAGTGAGGCGGTCACCGGGAAGCCGGGTGGGCTCGACCTCGCGGAGCACAAGGTGACGCTCCCGCTCATTGCGGCACTCCCGCGGCTGTCTCCAGCGGCGCGTCGCCGGGTCGACCATCTGTTTGCGACCGAAAGCCCGGAACCCGATATCGTTCGCGAGGTTATCGACCTCGTGGGCGAAGCGGGTGGCATCGTCGCCGCCCGCCAGCGGGGGGAGCAATTCGGTGAAGAGGCGGTCGATGCTCTTGCGACCCTTCCCGACACCCCGGCGCGCGCGGCGTTACGGGACGCCATTTCGTACGTCCTAGAACGGCGATCATAATGGCCATCCGCGGATCATCCAAGCACCGGCCGGGGTTTCACGCGTTGGTCCTCAGCATCGGATTCATCGTTGGCGGAGCGCTGACCAAGATCGCCCGCCTGTTTCTGCCGGCAGGAGCGGCCAAGGAGTTCCTCACCGCCGGCGTGACGCCGTCCTTGGGCCCCTTGAAGGTCGATCTGGTGATTATCACCTTTTCGGTCGGGCCCGTCGCAATGGACGTGTCCCTGCTTAGTTTATTTGGTGTGATTGTGGCGTATTTGATAGCCCGGTCCTTGTTCTAGGAGGGAGTATGGGTTTCTTAGCCCCGGACAAACTGTTCTTCCTGTTCCTGATCGTCCTGTTGCTCTTCGGCGCGAAGCGCCTACCGGAGATTGGAGGGTCGATCGGCAAGGGAATCCGGGAATTCAAGAAGAACATCAGCGACGTCGAGCGTCATCTCGCGGAGCCCGAGCCTGAGGTTCGGCCCGCGGAGCGACTCAACGCGGGTGAGCGGTCGGTCACGCCGACGCCCAGCGAGGCCGCTCGGCCAGAGCCGAAGCGACTGATCTAGACGTTCAGCTCGATTGACGACGGAGCGCGGAGTTGATTACCTGGCGCCGGTCGTCGATCTTCGCCGAGTCGTGCAGGTCACTCATGAACAACTCGAACTGTTGCTCCTGAGCTGCTTGCATCCGTTGTTGCCGCTGCACGGACTTCTGGGCGAGCCACTTGGCGCTGTCGGCCAGCGTGCGCTTGTCGACGCGCAGGACGAACACGCCATTGTCGGTGCGGACCGGATCGCTGATCGCACCGATGGGCAAGGCGAATGCCGCCCCAACCGCTTCGTTGCCCTCGCCGAGACCGGTCGCGAAGGACTGGCGCGTGAACGGCCCCGCGTGCTCCACCGTGAGCCGGTGCTGGGCCGCCGCGGCGTCTAACGTGGTGGCGGATGCGGCCGTTGCGGTGGCGGCCGCAACCTTCATGAGCGAGTCGAGTTGCCGGTTGATGTCGATCCGCTGTCGAACCGCTTCCTTGACGACCGCGAAATCCGGCGTGGCGCTGGCTTGCACGACCGTGTCCAGGCGGGCCATGTAGTAGCCTGCGTCGTCGTCGAACAGCTCACTGGTCTCGCCCGGGTGCGCTCCGCCAAACGCCCATGCGCTCACGCTCGGAACCACGTGTCCATTCGCCATGGCCGGCTGGTCTTCCGTCACGACGAGCCGCTGGGGTGTCAGACCGAGCGTTTTCGCGGCGGTGTCGAACTTCGCCGGCTCCTCGGCCGAACCGGCAAGGTTGGACAAGGAGTCCGCGCGGCGGTCGACTCGCGCCGTCGCGGAGTCGCTCGCTTGAATTGGAATCAGAATGTGGTGGAGCCACAGCGTGTCACCCTTGCGGGAATCCAGCCGGATCAGGTGGAATCCGTACGGCGAGAGCACCGGCTGTGAGATCTCTCCCGCCTTGAGCGCGTAGGCCGCCTTCTCGAATTCCGGGACGAACTGCCCCTTCACGGCCTTGCCAAGATCCCCGCCTTTGACGGCGCTCGCCGAATCCGACGATTCACTCTTGGCGATGTCCTCGAACTTGGCGCCCGCCAGGATCTGCGCTCGAAGTTTGAGCGCGTGATCCCGCGCCGCGGCGGTGTCCGCCGCGGTCACCAGCCGGGGGACGATGAGCAGCGACACAATGGCCCGTCCGGGGGCGCGGAACTCGTCCTTGTGGCTGTCGAAGTACGCGCGCAGCTCGTTGTCGGAGATCGCCAGGCCTGCCGGCGACCCAGGCTGTGGCCGAAACGCGATGAAGCTGACGGTCGCGCTGTCGTGGGCGTCGCGATACGCCTGCCACAGCTCCGCGTCCGTGATGTAGACCCCGTCGGTCACCTGGTCAAACAGCTTGCGCTCGGGAATTTCGGCCCGCATCTCGTCCTCGAGCCGGAGCAACAGCCCTTCCTCCCGGGCGCTGGAACTCGACAACCACCGGACGTACTTGTCGGGATCGAACACGCCGTTGGTCTGCAGCTCCGGCGCTTGCGTGATCCACTGGGGCGGCGCGTACCTGGCGTACTGAATGATCTCGTCGTCGGTCACCGTGATCCCGCGTCGGCGGTATTCCTGGTCCAGGAGGACGTCGACCACCATTCGGTTGAAGACGTCGTTCTGAATCTTGCGCGTGTCGTCCAGGGTCAGCGTTCGCCCCTCGCGCTCCTGCTCCTGACTGATCGCCTGCTGCACCTCGTTCTGGTAATCCGTATACAGAATGTCGTGTCCGTTGACCACGGCGACCGGCGTGGTCGGCGTGATCGGATTACGACCGAGCAGCCCGGACGTCTGATACAGCAGAAACCCACCAACGAAGGCGATGGCCACCAAGAGCCAGACGTACTTCGCCAGGTTCCGCATCTGATGCAACACGAGAGAACACTCCTCAGCCGGGAGGTGGAAACGACAAGGGCAAGCTCGAAAAGCTAGACCACGACGAACCCTAAAATCAAGTGATGCTGGGACTTCTGATTGACTTGATCGCTCGGCAGAATGTATCCTTGTGCCCGGGTCCTCCTTCCCATCCTCTCACCCCGCGTTTCGATGGCCAGCCCCGCCCGAATCGACGAGTTGCGGAAGAAATTCGACGAGAATCCGCGGCGCTATTTCGCGCCGCTCGCGAACGAATACAGGAAGCTCGGTGATCTCGACCAGGCGATCTTCATTTGCCAGGAGTATTTGCCGCAGCAACCGGGCCATATGAGCGGCCATATCGTGTACGGCCAGGCGCTCTACGAAGCCAAACAGTTGGACGAGGCCCGAGCGGTTTTTGAGACGGCATTGACGCTCGATCCCGAAAACCTGATCGCGCTCCGGCATCTCGGGGACATCGCCAACGGGGTCGGAGACTCCGGAGCCGCCCGGGCCTGGTACCAGCGAGTGCTCGAGGCCGATCCGCGAAACGAAGAAATCGCGACGCTGCTGAACAGTCTGCTGAGCGCGCCGGCCGTCGAATCTCCCGAGGGCGCGGGTCCCGCCGGGTCGCCCGCCCAGGAACGCTACTCCCAGGGCGGCATCGCGGCTGTCGGCGAGGAGGCGCCGCCGGCAGAGCCTCAGGCGGCTGGCCCCGCGCCGCCGCCAGCGCACGAACCGGAATCGAGGTATGCCCCCGATCCCGTTGCCGAGCAGCCGCCCGTGGCGCAGCCGCCCGTGGCGCAACCGGCCGCGGCGGCAGCCGATGAGCTGTTTGACATCTCAGAACTCGACATAGGCGGCGAGACGATCGGCTCGGCGCGCCCCAAGGCACCGGCCGAGATCCCCAAGCCTGAGCCGTCGCCCGAGACGGACGAACTGGTGGCGGCGGAATTCGCCGCGGTCTTCGAGCCGGACCACCTCGCGGTCACGGGCTTTCAGGATGATGCGATCCATCCCGGCGCGGCGTCGCGGGATGATTCCGACGCCTCGGCGTTCCCGGACGGTTCCGCTCAGGCGCGGCCGACGCCGTCTGACCTCGCCGTCGAGACCGTTGCCGAGACCGTTGCCGAGACCGTTGCCGAGACCGTTGCCGAAACCGCCGCCGTGGGCGGGTCGTCCGCGCCATCCCCGCCGGAGCTCGAATCGAACGCGGGAGTCGAACCCTACGCGGAGCCCTCTCCGCAACAGGAACCGATCGCAGCCGAGGCAGACGGCCCGGTTCCGGCCGCTCCGTTCGTCACCGAGACGATGGCCGAGCTGTATATGCGACAGGGACATCGCAGCCAAGCGGTCGCGATCTATCGCGAACTCCTCGAGCAGCGCCCTGACGACGAGGCGCTTCGCGCCCGCCTCGTCGCCCTCGAGACCCCGCGCACCTCGTCGGTTGGGCAGTCGCGACCGCGGGAGGTTCCCGGCGCGCTCGCTGCCGAGGGGCCGTCCATTCGCGAAGCGCTGCGACACATGTTTTGGGAGTGGAGTGCGCCGGCCGCCCCCGAAACGGGGGCGTCGGACACCGTGGATCAGGAGACGGCGGACGACGCGCCCGCGCCTGACGCGGATGACGTCATCGACTACGCGGAGCCGCGGGAGATCGAAACGTCAAACGGCGGCATCGGTTCGATTGACGCCTTGTTCCCGGCCGAGCACGCCGAGGCGGATCTCGCGATGGCCATGCTCTTCGCCGACGCCTACCGGGTCGAGGACGGGGAGAGTCCGCTTCGCGGCGTGCCCGCGCATCGTGCCACGAGCGAGCTCTCGCTCGAACAGGTCTTCAGGGGCGAGGGACAGCCGCGCAAGGACACCCCGGTCGCGGGTCAGCCGGCCGGTCTCGCCTTCGATCAGTTTTTCGCCGGCGGATCGTCCGGCGCGGTCGCCGACGCGGCCGCCGAACCGGTCGCCGGCGCGGACGCGGCGTTGGCCGAGGACGTGGAGGCGTTCAACGCGTGGCTGCAAGGGCTCAAGAAGCCGTGAGAATATGTGTGCTGAACGGTCCTAACCTGAATCTGCTCGGGACCCGCGAGCCGGCCGTCTATGGGACCGCGTCGCTGGCGGACGTGGAGCGCGCGCTCACGTCCGTCGCGTCCGAACTCGGCGCCGAGGTGGAGTTTGCCCAGCACAACGGCGAAGGGGAGCTCATCGGCGCCATCCACGCGATGCGGGGCCGCGTCGCCGCGGCGATCGTCAACGCCGGGGCGTACAGTCATTCGAGCCTCGCGATCCGGGACGCGCTCGTCGGCGTCGCCGTTCCGTTCGTGGAAGTGCACCTCACCAACGTCTACGCGCGCGAGCGCGAGCGGCATCGGTCCATGCTCGCGCCCGCGGCGATCGGCCTCGTGTGCGGACTCGGCACCTTTGGCTACGAGGTGGCGTTTCGATTTCTCGTCCGGTCGTTCGCCGCCAGTGGCTGACTCGCGACCGCGCCGCCTGGCCGCGCTCGCCGAGGCGTTGACGGCGGTCCAACTGGACGGGCTGCTCGTCACGAGCCTTCCCAACATCCGCTATCTCACCGGGTTTTCGGGATCCAGCGCGCTGGTGTTCGTCACGCCGCGCGACACCCTGCTGGTGACCGATTTCCGGTACCAGACGCAGGTCGCCGAGGAGGTGGGCGACCTCGCGCACGTGGTGATCGAGCCGCAAAGCCTCTGGACGGGCCTCTGGACCGAGTTGGCGCGCCTGCAGCACGTCACGGTCGCCGGGTTTGAATCCGCGCACCTGTTTCATCGGGATTTCCAGCGCCTCCTCGAGAATGGGACGCGGTGGCAGTGGCGGCCGACGGTCGATCTGGTCGAGGCTGGACGGGAGCGAAAGGACGCGGGCGAGGTCGCGCTGATCGAGGCGGCCGCGGCGATCGCCATGCGGGCGCTCGCAACCACGCTCCCCGCCGTTCGCGCCGGGATGACCGAAATCGCCGTGGCGGGGGTGCTCGAGAAGGCGTTGCGCGATCACGGAAGCGAAGGCTTCCCGTTTCCGTCGATCGTCGCCGCCGGGCCGCGCTCGGCGCTGCCGCACGCCCGATCCTCGCCGCGCGAAATTCGCGAGGGCGACTTCTTGCTGCTCGATTTCGGCGCCGAGTTCGGCGGGTATTGTGCGGACGTCACGCGAACCTTCGCCGTTGGACGGGCGAGCGACGAGCAACGGGAGGTGTACGACGTCGTGCGCGCCGCCAACCAGAAGGCCTCGGCCCAGGTCCGGGCGGGGATGAGCGGTCGGGATGCCGATGCGCTCGCTCGGGACTACATTGAGCACCGCGGGTTTGGGGAATTGTTTGGCCACAGCTTGGGTCACGGACTTGGCTTGGAAGTGCACGAGGCGCCACGCCTGTCGCGGACCGCCGACGGACTGTTGCCCGACGGAGGCGTGGTGACGATCGAACCAGGGATCTATCGACCGGGGTGGGGCGGCGTGCGAATCGAGGACGACGTGTATCTCGGCGCCGACGGGCCGCGGATGCTGACGCACTTTACGCGCGACCTCGTCGAACTGAGCTGACAGATGACCAGTGTCCGGGACTCTATGATCGACCTCCGCTACGTCAAGAAGCTGATCGACATGATCGATGAGTCCAGCGTCGACTCGATCGAGATCACGTCGGACAAGGGGATCAAGATTCGCATCTCCAAGAGCCCGCAACAGCGGGGAGCCGTGCAGATCGCCGCGCCGATGGCCGCGCCTGCGCCGGCACCGATGCCGGCCCCGCGGTTCTCACCCGCTGAGGGCCTTCCGGCGGTCGCGGACGCCGACGGCGCGGCGCGCGCCGAGCGACCAAAGCCGGCATATCTCGAGGTCAAGTCGCCCATGGTCGGCACGTTCTATCAGGCGCCTGAATCAGGCGCCAAACCCTACGTGACGGTAGGGGACCGCGTTCGGAAAGGGCAGATTGTGTGCATCCTCGAGGCGATGAAGATCATGAACGAGATCGAGTCCGAGTATGCGGGCGTCGTCCGGGAGGTGCTCGTCCAGAACGCCCAACCGGTGGAATACGGTCAGGTGCTTTTCCGGATCGATCCCAATGGCTGAGGCGCGGCGTTCCTCGGCGGGGGCCGCGCAGCCGAAGGAGCCGTCCGCTTCCGCGGGAGGGTTTGATTTCAAGACGGTGCTCCAGGAGTTGGTGCAGCGGAACGCGTCCGACCTCCACCTCAAGGTGGGGCGCCCGCCGACGGTTCGCGTCGACGGCGAGCTGGTTCCGCTCGATCACCCCCCGCTCAAGCCCGAAGATTTGAAGGCGTTGGCGGAGCAGCTCATGACGCCGCGCCAGGTCAAGCAGTTTGGCGAGGAAAAGGAGTGCGACTTCGCCATCGGCGTTTCGGGCATCGGACGCTTCCGCGTCAACGTCTATCAGCAACGGGGCTCGCTGTGCTATGCCATGCGCGCAATCCCGTATCACCTGCGGACGATCTCGGAACTGAACCTGCCGCCGGTGCTGCAGGAAATCGCGATGAAGCCGCGCGGCCTGGTGCTCGTCACCGGCGTCACGGGATCCGGCAAGTCCACGGCCCTTGCCGCGATGATCCAGCACATCAACGCGTCGCGGCGGGCGAACGTGATCACGATCGAGGATCCCGTCGAGTTCCTGCACCGGGACATCAATTCCCATATCAGCCAGCGCGAGGTGGGCACCGACACGGCCACGTTCGCGCAGGCGCTCCGGCGCGTCCTGCGGCAGGATCCCGACGTGATCCTGATCGGCGAGATCCGGGATCTCGAAACGCTCGATACCGCCCTCAAGGCGGCCGATACGGGCCACCTGGTGTTCGCGACCCTCCATACGACGGATGCGACCCAGACGATCAACCGCGTACTCTCGTTCTTTCCTCCGCATCAGCAAGCCGAAGTGCGCTTCTCGCTGGCGAGCGCCTTGCAGGCGGTCGTTTCGCTCCGACTCGTTCCGCGCGCCGACAAGGCCGGCCGCATTCCGGCGGTCGAGGTGTTGATCAACACGGCGGCGGTCCGGGACCAGATCCGAGACATGCACGCGTCGCTCAACATTCCCGACCTGATCAAGGAGGGCGCGGTCCAGTACGGGATGCAGAGCTTCGACCAGGCGCTCATGCGGTGGTACTCGCAGGGCGTGATCTCGTACGAGAGCGCCTTGTTTTTCGCCACGAGCCCGGCGGAGTTCGCGCTCCGCGTCCAGGGCGTCGCCGGGACGAGCGACACGTCGTGGGCCGGTTTCGAAAAGGGCCCGGCTTCGTAACCCGGCCACCGTCCATGTTCAAAAAGGTGCTCATCGCCAATCGGGGTGAAATCGCGCTCCGGGTCATCCGCGCCTGTCGGGAACTGGGCATCGAGACCGTGGCGGTGTATTCGGAGGCGGATCGCGAATCCCTCCACGTCCGGTTCGCGGACGACGATGTCTGTATCGGCCCGCCGCCGGCGCGTGATTCGTACCTCAACATTCCGCGGATCATCGCGGCGGCCGAGATCACCGGCGCCGACGCGATTCACCCCGGCTACGGGTTTCTCGCGGAAAACGCCGAGTTCGCCGAGATCTGCGCGGCGTCCAAGATCGCGTTCATCGGGCCCACGGCCGGCCAAATTCGCCAGATGGGGGACAAGGCGGCGGCGCGCCGGACCATGTCGTCGGTCAACGTCCCGATCATCCCGGGAACGCCGGGCCCGGTCGAAGATGTGGACGAGGCGCTCACGTTCGCCAAAGAGGTTGGCTTCCCCGTGATCATCAAGGCGGTCGCGGGCGGCGGGGGCAAGGGCATGCGAGTCGCCCGGGATCCCGAAGACTTTGCTCGATCGTTTCAGCTGGCCCGGTCGGAGGCGCTATCCGCGTTCGGCGTGGGCGACGTGTACGTGGAGAAATACCTCACCCGGCCGCGCCACATCGAGTTCCAGATCCTTGGCGACACGCATGGCCACGTGCTGCACCTGGGCGAGCGCGACTGTTCCGTGCAGCGGCGGCATCAGAAACTGATCGAAGAGGCGCCGAGCCCCGCGGTCACGCCCGAGTTGCGCCGCCGGATGGGCGACGCCGCGGTGGCCGGCGCCAAGGCGATCGACTATGTGGGGGCGGGCACTATCGAAATGCTGCTGGACGAGGACGGCTCGTTCTACTTCATGGAGATGAACACGCGAATTCAGGTGGAGCACCCGGTGACCGAAATGCTCACCGGGATCGATCTCGTGAAGGAGCAGATTCGGGTGGCGGCGGGCGAACCCCTTTCCGTCGCGGAGATCCCGCCGCTCCGGGGCCACGTCATCGAGGTCCGTGTGAACGCGGAGAATCCGGCGCGCAATTTCCAGCCGTCACCCGGAAAGATCATCGCATTTCATATCCCCGGCGGCCCGGGAATCCGGGTGGACACCCATGTCTACGACGGGTACACGGTTCCGCCCTTTTACGACTCTCTGCTGGCCAAGCTCGTGTGCCAGGGACGGGACCGCGCGGAGGCCGTCGCGCGGATGTCGGTGGCGCTGGACGGATTCATCGTCGAAGGCGTGACGACGACCATTCCGTTTCTCGAGCGGGTCATGCAGAATCCCCGGTTCCGGGCGGGGGACGTCGACACCAAGTTTCTCGAGCGGGAGACCGACCTGATGAAGGAGCCGGCCTAGCCGCGGTCAGCGCTCGACGGTCA
>Ga0335085_10012455_pt1 | contig 12530 bp, 12 predicted proteins | sample Lox_Sample_45_FD_206712 | JGI IMG/M metagenome (GOLD analysis project Ga0335085, IMG submission 206712) | Soil microbial communities from Loxahatchee National Wildlife Refuge, Florida, United States - Lox_Sample_4.5 | ecosystem: Environmental > Terrestrial > Soil > Wetlands | place: USA...
TGTCCTGGACTCTCACCGACGACCTGAGGGCTCTGGTGGAAAATAAGATTGAGCATCCAGATTTTGACGACGGAGGCGGCCCGGTAGCTGGTCCAAACGACAAACATTACACGACTCCAAAATGCCTGTTCTGTCCCCGTGCGGACTTTTCTGAGGAAGCCGCCGCGCACAATATCGAGGGTGTCGCTGAGTTTGTGGTCGTGGTCGGGGAGGATGGACGCGTCACCAACGTTCGAATCATTCGTCCGTTGCCGTATGGCCTCACCGCCAAAGCAATGGAAGCGATTCGACGCTGGAAACTTTCGCCTGTCCTCGGCCCCGATGGAAAGCCCGCCCGCGTCCGTCAATTGATCGAGGTCACCTTCCGGCACTTTTGAGAATGCGCCGCGATCCAACTTACTCTTGCTGACCGGCCGGGACCTTCACTCGGCTTCCTGCGCGTAGCGATGCTCCGCGCGATACAGGCGGGTACCATCCGGACGTATCGCGTAGAAGAGCAGCGCACCGTGCGAGCCGTTTCTCATGGGGTGGGCCACTACGGTGATGGAGTCGCCGGGCTTGTAGGTCGTGCGAGTCCAACCCTCGGCGGTCATGAGGCTGGTGCTGGAAGCCTCGATATCCCAGGTTCCGATGGTTGCCGTGTCCTTCGCGCCGGCGCTAACCACGATCACGATGTGGCTGTGCGGATTTCGCCAGTCGTACTCCTTCACCACGCCCTGATATGTGACGTTCCTCGCGACATCGAACATCGCCCGCGAATGATGGGCCAGCAAGGGCTGCGCCGCGATCGCCAGGAACAGCGCGGGCAGGAGAAACCAACCGATTCTTCGCATCTTCGTGCGTCTCACGGTGACGAGATGTTCCCACAAAGCTCCCCAAAAGTGCGAAACCGGCCAAAATCAGGCGCCGGAAGAGGCACTGCAGACGTTCGGGCGAAAAATGCAACTATGCGAAAAGTTTCCGATTAGAACGGCCAAAAAACGCGTTTTGCAAGGCTTTTTGCCATATTCTAATAATCATAGTTTCCGATTAGAAGGGTTCGGAGCGACGGGATCGACTGTATACCCTGGCTTCGAACACCGAAGGCCGGATCTGCCTGCGCGTTTAGGCCTGTGATACACTCCGCGCAAGGTGCTTTAAAGGGGGGGGACCTTGAGGTACAAACTTCCGGTATTTCTAGTGCTCGGCGTGATCCTGCTGGCGGCGGGGACTGCCCGGGCGCACCATTCGCCTTCCTCGATTTTCGACATGGCGAACAAATTCACACTGAGCGGGACGCTGACGCAGGTGGAATGGGTGAATCCGCACATCGCCATATATATTGATGTGAAGAAAGCGGACGGCTCGGGCGTGGAGAACTGGAAATTCGAGAGCGCGCCGCCATCCTGGCTGCGGCGCGTGGGAGTGAACAGCGCGGATTTCAAAGCGGCCATCGGACAGCAGGTCACGGTGGAAGGCAATCGCGCGCGCGACGGATCGACCTACGGATTCCTGCAGAAGATCACGTTTGCGAACGGCAATTCGCTGGCGATGGTCAGCCCGAGCGACGTCAACACGACCAAGTAAGCCGGATGAAAGGGGGCGGGAAATGAAACGAGCAATTTTTTGCGCGATCGCGGCGGGATTGTTGCTAGCGGGACAGGCGCCGGCGCAGCAGAAGGCGACCGAAGCGACGAGCAAACCGCCCAATGCGGCGTCGATGCATCCGGACTTCAGCGGCATCTGGGCCTTCTCGGTGGCGATTCCGGGCGGGGCGCTGAAGCGAGTGGACGACGGGAAAACATCCTTCGCGACGGTGGATTTGAGCGGGCGGATGCCGGCCAAGACCGCAGTGCCGGGCGCCGCGGCCTTCACGGCAAAGCCTTCCTACAAGCCGGAATTCCAGGACAAGGTGAAATATCTTTTCGACCACGAAGCGAAACTCGACAACGTTTTCTACTGCGGCAAACCGGGCGTGCCGCGCGTCGGCCCGCCGCGCCAGATCATTACGCTGCCGAACGAGCTGGTGTTTCTCTACGAAGACATTTCCGGCGATCCATATCGCATCATCTATACGGACGGGCGCAAGCACGATCCGAACGCGGAGCCGAGTTACTACGGCGACTCGATCGGATACTGGGAAGGCAACACGCTGGTGGTGGATGCGACGAACTTCGTCGACAACACCTGGTTTGGCGAAGACGGTTATTTCCACACGCAGACCATGCACGTCTACGAGCGGTTCTGGAAGGTGGGCGACGATCTGGCCTATCAGATCACTGTGGACGATCCGAATGTGCTGACCATGCCGTGGGTCGAGGCGCCGCGCATCATCAAGCCCTCAAATGAGCCGCTATTGGAATCGCCGGCGTGCGTGGAGGATGACGCGCACCGGATGGACAACCTCGATCATCATCTGCAGCGGTAGGTGAACCCGGGGACAGGACTTTTTCATCCTTCGGCTACGCCTGAGGCTGAAATTCGCCACTTACTTCGCGGCGAATTTCACCATCCGGATTTCATGCCGTAGATGCCGGTGTTGACGATCGCTTCGACGCGCATGATTTTTCCGTCCTGAATCTTGAACATCTCGCCGATTTCCCAGGTCCAGGGGCCGGTGCGGGTCTGCTTGACCGTCTTGCCGTTCGCCATGGTGTAGGAACGCAGTTGCGCGTCGTGGTCGAAGAAGGCGAGGACGAACACCAGCCCGCGCTCTTCGTCGATCACGGCGAAGCGGCGGTCGCGAATCAGCGTATCGGGCTGGAAGTTGCGGGTCTTGATCTGATCGGCGCAGCCCATGCCGAGCACGGAATCGGGAGTGGTGGCGAGGGCCGCGTTATTCGTGGACTGCACGCCGGATTCGATGCGGTTGCAGTTCGCGTCGAACGGCACGTAGGAGGCGTGGCCTTTTTCGATGGCGTTGAAGTAGCTGTTGGCGATGGCGATCATGTTCTGGCGCGAACGGCGCTGCGCGGCTGGCACAGTTTCGGAAAAGATTGGATTGGGCGTGACGAGATTTTCCGGGCGGGCGATGCTGCCGCCTTCCTTGCGGCCGACGATGGCTTCGATTTCGCTGATGCGGTGAAGCTCGACCTTGAGGCGCAGGCACAAGATCACGGGCGCGCCGTTTTCGGGCAGCACGCCGAGGAACATTACTTGTCCGGCGACCGGATCGTCGGCGTAGATCTTGTAGGTGGGCGCGCCGCTGGCGGTGCCCCACAAACCGTCGTTGAGTTTCAGGAGCTGGCCGTTTTCGGTGTACTTCACGTCGCGCGCGAGCGGAAGCGAGGATGCATCGTGAGCCGCCATGGCGGCGAGCAACTGATCGACGTAGGCATTGAGGCAGGCGCGGTCGCAGTCGTAGTTGAAATTGGGATCGTAATCGGCGGGCGGCGCGGTGGCCTGGGCGCGGGCCGGCGGAGCCGCGGCCACGGCGAGAACGAGGGCCGCCGCGGCGCAGAGAAAACGGATTCGATTTTTCATGTGACCTCGCGAGCTACTTCGAACCCTTCACCCACGGGCTCGGCATGTCGTACGGAACGACGTCGAGCACGGCTTCGATCTGGCGGATCTTGCCATTCTTCACCTTGAATAGCTCGAAAATCAGGAAAGTGAAGGGGCGATCGAAGGGCGCGCCGATGGTGCGAACGGTGCCGTCGACCAGCGTGTTCTTGCGAAGGACACCGCTGTGATCGAAGAAGGTGGCGGCGAAGACCATTTGCTTCTCCTCGTCGACGAGATAGCGGCGATCGCGCACGCGCGTGACCATCTTCAGCATTCCGGTTTCGAGCTGGGCCTGGCAGCCCATTTTCGCCACAGGATTGGTGGCGTTGGGATTGTTGGCGGTGCCCGAACCGTTCTCGAAGCGCTGGCAATCGGGATCGAATTCCGTGAAGAGCTTGCCGGTGTTGAGCTGGATGGTGGAGAAATAGCCGTCGGCGAGCTGGATGAGCTTGTCGCGGGAGACGCGTTCGGCGGCGGGTTCGTCTTCCGAGAAGAGCGGCTTGTCCTTGAGATTTTCCGGACCGCCGGTCATGGGGCCGGCGCCGCGCGGGCCGGGATTATCGGGACGCGCGACGATGACTTCGATTTCGGACACTTTGTGGTGGACGATTTTGAGGCGAGCGGCGAAGCAGGAGAGGTTTTTGTCCTCGTTGGCGACGCCGAGAAAACCGACCTGGCCGGATTGGGGATCGTCGGTATAGACCTTGTAGGAGCCCCAGCCGTCGGAGGTTTGCCAGAGGCCTTCGCCGAGAGGCATCTCGACGTTGTTCTCGGTGTAGCGGACTTTGTCGGTGTGCGGGAGTTTCGAGGCGTCGTGGGCGGCGACCGCGGCCATGTACTGGTCGACGAAGCCGTTGAGACAGGCGCGGTCGCAGTCGTTGGATTTTGCGGGCGCGGCTGACGCTTGCGTGAGCGAGCCGGATGCGAACAGAGATAGTGCGAGAGCGAACGCGAGATGCAGCGCGAGTTTCCTAGACATTCTTCCCCCCGGGACAAATTAAGAGCACGTATGTTTTGCGGGAAATCTATATCAGATGGCGAGGGTGGGCGCAACGGAGAGATCGCCGGGCGGGTGCGCAAACGATTCAATGTAACTTGATGAATTTAGTAACGGACGCCATTCCGGAAAGACAAGAGAGATTCTGCGACGGCGCGACCGGACGTCCCGAAAGAGCGGGACGAAAAGCAAGAGCGTCCGGCCACTCCGCTCAGGAGCGACCCGCCGAGCGAATCCCGATGGCAAAAGGGCCCGCGAGACGCCGACGGTACGAGATCAGCGCCATTTTTTCAGTTGGGGCCAGAGATCGGTGAGCGTGCCGATTTTAGGATCGCGGCAGATCCAGACGGCGATGCCGGTTTCGAGGGCGTAGCGGTTGTCGGGCGAGTCGCCGACGTATTGGACGCTGGCGAAGAGCTGTTCGAGGCGCTGGCGATGATCGCCCAAGACGATGAGGCACCGACCGGAATAGCCGCGGGGTCCCCAGAGCCAGTAGGTTTGATGGCCGCTGAGAGCGGGCGGAAGACCGTAGCGGCGGCCGAGAAAGTCGATGGCGCCGGCCTGGCCGTAGTCTTGGGCGAAGATGCCGCAATCGGAACGATCCGCGAGCGGGACCTGATTCCAAGCGACGGCGGCTTCGTCGGCAATTTCCTGCCAGCCGAATTGATCGGCGTACCACTGAGGGAGGGCGACGCGGTCGGTGCCGTGTTCCATGACCGGGAGCTTGAACGGCAGGCGGTTGGCGTAGGCGATAAAGCGTTCCGGCGACAGAATCGGGACTGAAACGGGCGCGAGGTGAGCGCCGCTGGCGAGCAGAAGAACGGCAATCACCGGTTTGAGGACGCGCCAGACCGGCCGCGAGAGCGCGAAGTCGACGACGACCGAGCCCGCTGCGAGGAGCATGGGGTAGACGGGCGCGAGGTAGTAGTTCTTGCCGTGCAGGACAAAAAGAACGGCGTAACAGACAAGGTACGCCCAACCGAGCAGGCGATACGGCTTGAGCCGGGCGGAGAAAAAGAAAGCCGCAAGGCCGGTAATCCAGATGGGGGCGGTGAGCGGATGGATCAGCAACGTCTGCTGGAAGAAATAGTCGAGCGGGCCGAGGACAACGTCGCGGCCTTCGGCGCGGATGTTGTGCATCAGCTCGAGGAACGGCCAGTGGTAATGCAGATTCCACAAAAGATTGGGCAGAAAGACGGCGAACGCGGCGAGGCCGCCGATCCAAATCCATTTGTCCAGGAAGGCACGGCGCTGGGCGGTGAGGATGAGGCCGACGACGATCCCAAAGCCGAAAAGGGCGATGGTGTATTTTTCCTCCAGGCCGATTCCGGCGACGACGCCAAACCAGAGCCAATAGCGGGGCTGATTGCGCTTGATGGCGAGGATGGCGAAGTACGCGCATCCCATCCAGAGATTGGGCTCCAGGCAGTTGGTGGTGAGCAGGCTGGCGTTTGAAAGATATTGCGGCGCAATCAGGATGCACACGGCGCTCAGGAAGAGCGCGAAGCGGCGGCCGCCGAATTCGCGGGCGATGAGGGCCGTTTGCACGACGAGCAGCGAGGAAGCCAGCGCGGGAATGAGGCGGATACTCCGGAGCGAATCGCCGAAGACGGCGCGGCAGACGTGGATGAGGAATGGAATGAGCGGCGGTTGATCGACGTAGCCCCATGCGAGATGGTCGCCGCAGGAGATGTAGTCGAATTCGTCCCGGAAGTAGCCGTAGCGGTTGTTGAAATAAAGATGGAAGAAGAATTTGGCGAGGGCGATGGCCCAGATGAGGGCCATGGCGGAGGTGAACCACGGGCGTTTTTCGTACGCCGCGGCGTGGGGAGCGTAGGTGACGGTGGAGGACATTTCGTTAAGGCGAAATGACGCCGTGATCTTAATACGGATTCGCGGCAGGGATTGTTTCGGTGAAGGCGCGCCGGGTTAAGGAGCTCAAGCCGAGGAGCGAGCGAAGCAAGCTTCGCTCGCGGGCGGCGGCGGCATGGCGACGGCGGATTGCAGCGCGCGTCGTGCTGCCGTTTGTCGACGCCAAGCTCGCCGGAGCACAGACATGAGTGTCTGTGCCACCTAAAGACAAGAAACCCGCTAGGTCATTTTGTTCAGGTTGGCGCCGTTGACCCACCAGCCGTGGACCTGGCTGTAGGTTTTGAACGGCAGCTTGATGGTGGCGACGGGGCCGGCGTCCATGTGTTGCGTATCGACGATGATCATGTCGGAGCGGCCGCCTTCGAGCAAACGGCTGGCGACGCCGACGAGGTAGCCGTCGCCTTCGGGAGCGTCCATGCTGCGCGGGACGAAGCAGCATTCCTGAAGGCCGGAATCGTCGCCGACCCAGAATTCGGAAGTCTTGCGCGTGGAATGGTCGAATTTGGTCCAGGAATTCGTGGGACGGAAAGGCATGTTGCCGAGCTTGGGGTTGAGCGGCTTCGACGGATCGCTGGTGGGCATGAAGCCGATCTTGTAGGGAATGGTCTGGTAGCGATCGTCCTGGCGCGGCAGAGCGCCGGACTGCGGGTAGAGCTCTTCCATACCGTAGTCGCGGGGCGTTTTGTCGGAGAGGTCGACGGAGAGACGGTGCACCGTGCCGGACGCGGCTTTGGGATCGAACGGCTCGCCGTGGAGATTGGGGAAGAACGGAAATTGGTTCTTCAGCGCCATGTCGACGTCGACGTAAATTTTGTTGCCGTCGGAAAAGGCGCCCATGACGTGCGTGGCGCAGCGCTCGGGACCTTTGAACCATCGCAAGTCCTTGCCGTCGCCGCCGCGCTCGAGGACGCCGAACCAGGTGGGAAGCGTGGAATCCCAGGCGAAGTGGACCTGGCCCTGTTTCATGCGCTCGACGTTGGTGGCCATGGGGAGAATCAGGAACGCGATGTATTTCTGGGTGACGGCGAAATCGTGAATCATGCCGACGTAAGGGACTTTGATCCAACATTCCCAGGTGACATGGCCTTTGGCGTCCGCGGAAAAAACGTAGACGTCGTCGGTGGCGAAGCCCTTGGCTTCATAGCCGTATGAAATCATTTCGCCGGTGGCGAGATCGAATTTCGGATGGGCGGTGTGCGTGAGGCTGTGGAAGCCGCCGCCGAAGGTGTAGTAGTCGTCCACGGTTTCGAGGGTGTTGGGATTCATGGCGACCGGCGGGCTATCTTCCTTCAGAGCGAAGAGCAGGCCGTGATGGTAGACCACGTGCGTGTTGGCGGTACCGCGGCTGACGTTGGCGACGCTGGGATCGTCGGTGAACTTGTTGCGATACATGCCGAAGAGGCGGCGGCGCGCGGCGGCCTGCGCTTTCCAGCGCTGCGTGCGCGGGTAGCGGCTTTTGAAGTCGGCGTGGCCGTTGGAGATGCGGAACATGCTGACGTGGCCTTCGCCGTCGAAGGGGATGTTCCCCTTCATCGGCGGATATTGCCAGTCGGGGCCGACGCGGTAGAACGCGCCGTCGATGTTCGCCGGGATCTCACCCTCGATATCGCAATCGCGGATATCACATTCGGTGCGGAAGACGCTGGAGCCGCCGCCGCCCATGCCGGGAGGATTCACGAAATGCACGGTTTCCGCATTCGCGGAGGGAGCAAACGGCGCGAGAGTGCCTGCGACAGCCGAGGTGCCGGCGGCGGCAGCGAGAGTTCCCATGAAACTGCGCCGGTTGATCTGTGCAGCGGACGAGGATTTCCTGGATTGCTTCGATTTCTTTTTCACAATCACCCCCGGATACGTATGCCGAATCTGCGCGTAGCTTCCCAAGAATCGGGGCGGTTTGCAAGTCGAACGCGCGTCTACGGCCAGGGGACGCCGGGGCGTCTTTGAAGGATCGGCTCGGGGGCGGGGCGCTTGAACTTGGCGAGGACTCCGGAAACGGCCAGAGCGATGCCGAGAATGGCGATGGCGATGTAGATGGCGATGGTGGCCTGGCCCTGCACTTTGTTCAGCGAGATATCCGCGTCGACGACCGATGAGGGCGGGTGGAGCTGAGTTTTGATGGCGTAAAAAGCAAACAGAGTGCCGAGAAGGACGCGTCCCCATTTGATGCTGCCCGGCTGGTGCATCGGCGCGCCGTAGGCCCACCTCCACATTCGAATTCCGGCCCAGACGAGGTAGGCGGCGACGGCGACATTGAGCAGGCGGGAGGCGAGAAGCCAGAGATCGGAGAGATTTTCGGTGACAAAGCCCATCAGGGCGTAAAAGCCGTAGACGACGGCGAGGAGCAGGGTGAGGACTCCGAGAACTTGCACGGCGCGCTGCTTGGCGTCCATTTCAGGCCTCCGGAGGGTTCGAGGCTACTGTAGCGTTGCATATCTCAGGACGTAAACAGGGAATAACTGCCGGCGTGTGCGAGGAGTACCGGCGAAGAGACGGAGAAGATGCTACATGAGGCCGGGAGGGATGCCGATTTCGGCGGGACCGCTGAGGCCGAAGCCGGGGCCGCGAGTGATCCAGAGCAGGATGGCGAGGGCGTGTTTGGGGTAGCGGGACATCATGGCTTTGGCGATGTCTGTGAAGCGGACGCCGGGTTTGGCGACTTCCTTGTAATCACGCATCCACTGGATGCTTGCGTCGATCAGTTCCACGCCACCGACAGGGCCATGGCCGGGAAAAAGCGTTTCGATCGGGCCGAGCGCGCGGATTTTTTCGAGGGCGTGGATCCAGGTGTCGGGATCGCCGACGTCGGACATGTAATGCTGGGCTTGCGCGTAGACGGCGTCGCCGGCGATGAAAGCTTTTTGGGCGGGAAGATAGAAGGCCGTGGCGTGGACGGTTTCGATCATGAAGAGATCGATGAAGCGGATTTCGTGGCCTTCAAGCGAAAGGCTATCGCCGGAAAGCGCGCGCGGCATGGGAATCGATTCGGGGAGTTCGCCGCGATACATTTCCTGCCAGTGGACGATCTTGGCGCGATATTCGCGCATGGCGTCGATCACGGCTGGGCGCGCGAAGACTTTCGCGGCGGGAAACGCGTCGCGGAGGGCGGGCAGGCCGAAGTAGTGGTCGGGGTGAGCGTGGGTGATGAGGACGGTGGACAGTTCCCTGCCCGAGGCGCGGATGAGGCGGACGAGTTTTTCGGCGTCGCTCTGGATCAGGCAGTTGTCGACGAGAACGGCTTCGTGGCGAGCTTTGATGAGGACGGCATTTGAGGCCAGAGCGCGCGGCTCGGCGACGAACAATTCGAATTCGAGATCGTTTGCGGGGCTGGGCATGGCGAACCTCCTTGAGAACGAAGCGATGAATCAATCGCGCAGTCCGAATCGGGGCGCGATGGCGAAGTTGAGCTGCACGACGACGATAAAAGCGATGCTCCAGTAGGTGCTGAAGAAACAGAGCAGCGCGCCGAATGCGTAAAACGACTGGCCGGCGATGATGCGGCGGCAAATGGCGGCGATGGTTTCGGGCGAGACGTCGGATTTGAGCAGGCCGGCGCGGACGGCACGGCCCCAACTGAGATAGAGCGTGAGGCCGAGCAGAGCGATATTGGCCCAATAGAGGACGAGAGCCACACGATAGGCGGCGAACTCGGCGAGCAAGCGGGTGGAAAACGGCATGAGCGTGACGGCGAAGAGAAAGGCGAGATGCACCCAGGTGAGAGTACGATCGGAACGCGAGAGATGATTGAGTTGCGTCTGCTGGCCGATCCAGAAAATTCCCAGGGTGAGGAAGGTCATGAGGTACATGACGATCTGGGGCGCAGCGGCGCCGAGGGCGTGCCAGAGATCGCGCTCGGAATGTATTGCGTCCACGAGCGGCGTGCGAAGATCGAGAACGAGAAGCGTCATGGCGACGGCGAAAATTCCGTCGCTCAGCGCGGCGAGGCGCTCGACGCTGCGGCCGGCGACCTGGTTGTAGCCCGTCATGGTGCGCATAGTATGCCGGGGGCGAGGCGAATTCTAAGCAAATTCGACTCCCGGTGATTATGCCGGGCGGCTGGCGGGGATGGCTCGCAAACTCAGTTGAACTTTGAAGGCGCGGCAGATACGATCTCTGCGCTCGTGAGCAATCCGATGAACGAGAAATGCATCGGGGGAGCGCGCGACCGGCGATGACCGGCGCGCGAAGGGAGGATTTGATGAAGAGAGTTTATGCAATAGCGATCGCGGCGGCAGCGGCGTTGCTGCTGGCGAATGGGGCGCGGGCGCAAGTTTCGCTGAATTCCGTGCGGGTGGGCGCGCAGGATACGGCGGCGCTGGCGAAGTTCTACGAGAACGCGTTCGGAATGCAGGAAGTGAACCGCATCAACGTGCCGGGAGGCGCGGAGATTTTCGTGAACTTCGGGGCGACGGCGGATGCCGCGAAGGCCAACAAGAGCGAGCCGATCGTGGTGACGCACCGGGATTCGGACGACGTGAAGGATCCGATCGCGCATGTGATTCTGAACGTGAAGGACATGACGGCGACGGTCGCGGCGATCAAGGCGGCCGGTGGTTCGATGGCGGGCGATCCCCGGCCGTTCGGAAATACCGGCATCGTGATCGGGATCGCGATTGATCCGGTGGGTAACCGGATCGAACTCATCCAGCGGCCCTGATGCAGGGGCCTTCGGGCTTCGGGACCAAAACCGTTCTAACCCTCTTTGACGTGGGCGCAGGCCGTGCCGGCGTCCACGTCCTCCAGAGTTTCTCCGCAGTCCTCTTATAGCTCTTGCCAAATTGCGCGATGCGATTAATTAAGTCTTACGAATTCCCCTTTTCCCGGTAACGATAGTAGATACGCTTGTTGAATTGGGTTTGGGGCCTTGTCGAGCCGAGCTTTTTACAGAAGTCTTACAACTTCCTCAGAATCATCAGTTTACAGTTTTGACCCGACCGAACTCGGCTCGTCGTGACCGATCGGCCGGGTCTGGCATCGCCAATGGAGGGCAAGCACCGTGAGGAAATACGCGTGGATCGTGGGTTGTGTGTTGATTCTGCTGGCGACGCCACTGATGGGGGCGGGCGGCGAGGAGTACATCTGGATCAATATTATCAATCCGAACCTGGCAGTCGGGCGGCAAACGAATTATGCGGGCGACCACATCGACGTGGTGGACGTGAAGAATCACAAAGTCGCTTTCAAAGTGACGGGAATCCCGGATCCCACGGACCGCGTTTTTTCTCCGGACGGAAGCAGAGTTTACATTACGAGCGTGACCACAGAGCATAACGTCTACGTGGTCGATGCGAAGAACGGGAAGACGATTGCGAAAATCGCGATGAGCGGGCGGCCGAACCGGCCGTCGATTTCGAAGGATGGAAAGTGGCTCTACGTGGCCATTCGGGATCCCGGACCGGCGGTGGCGATTGCGGACACAAAGGTGGAGGATCTGGACTACAACTTCGACAACAAATATCAGTGGGCCAAGCACGGCGGCGCAGTGGATTTCGTCGATACCGCCTCGCTGAAGGTGGTGAAAAGCGTGCCGACGTCAGGGCCGCTGCACAATTGCTACGTGACGCCGGATCAGAAGTTCGTGGCCTGCGATTCGCCCGAGGGCCGCAACGTGGCGGTAGTGGACATCAAAGCGGAGAAACTCGCGTGGGAAGCTCCGATACAGGGTCCGCACCCGGAAATTACGATATTCCGGCACGGAGATCCGCAGTCGATGTCCGTGGAGGCCGGACCGGACGGCTCGACGAACCGGCTGACCGTGGAAATCAGGGGTTTGCGCGGATTCGCGGTGGTCGACTTCAAAGCGCACAAGCAAATCGGGATCGTGACCCTGCCGGATCAGCCGGGAGGCTTCCTGAGCAACGCGGACGAACCGCACACGCACGGCGACCGATCGTACGACGGCAAGACGCGGTGGGTGGCGAGCCAGGATTCCAACGCGTATTTCATTTATTCCATTCCCGATGACAAGCTGCTGGGATACGTATCGATGCCGGAGATCAAGGCGTCGGACAATCCGGACTTTCTGGCGGCGGGGCACAAGAATCGCGCTATTGGATGCAATACTGGCGATTTCGAGTTCACGAAGGACGGAAAGCAGATCTGGGCTGAATGCAGCCCGGGATTCGGCGTTGCTCCGTATTTGTTCGGAGTGGATGTGGCGAACCGGAAACTGCTGTACGAT
>Ga0335085_10012457_pt1 | contig 12529 bp, 6 predicted proteins | sample Lox_Sample_45_FD_206712 | JGI IMG/M metagenome (GOLD analysis project Ga0335085, IMG submission 206712) | Soil microbial communities from Loxahatchee National Wildlife Refuge, Florida, United States - Lox_Sample_4.5 | ecosystem: Environmental > Terrestrial > Soil > Wetlands | place: USA: Florida...
GCGTGAACGCGGCGGTCTGGCCGTCCACGATGACGGAGGCGTGCAGCATCTCGTCGGTGCCGAGCGCCCCGCCGATCTCGGCGAGGCAGGCCTCGTCGGCGGCGCAGCCGAGCATCTGGCGCTGGTATTCGAACGAGAGCATCTCCCGGATCTCGGCCATGCCGATCGCCGAGACGCCCTCGAGCTTTCGCACCTCCGCGAGGAGCGAGCTCTCGAGCAGGGCGACCTGACGGGCGGGAAGCTCCCCCGTGATCTTCGGGTCGGGGAGCGCGAGGCGTAGCGCTGCCTTCGGTTTCGGGGCGGTCAGGGTGGGCGGAGGAGGCAGCGGGACGTCGAGGTTCGGCTTCGCCGGCGCGGGAGCAGGGGCGGTCTTCGCGTCTGGCTTCGCGGGCGCGGCCGTCGTCTTGGGGTCGGGCTTCGCCGTGGACGTTGATGCCTTCGGAGGGGAGTCGGACGGGGCCGACGCGAGAAGAACCCAGAGTATGGGTAAACCGGTCGTCGCCATCAGACGAGCCTACCAACTTCGGGCGGTACCCGGATGAGGGATACCCTGTCGGAGCCTGATGGCACGCCCCGGATGGCGCGTGGAACGGTCCACACGCACGGGAGCACGTGCATTTCGCCGATTAAACTCGACCGTTCGGTGTTCGTCCCCTCGACCTCTCCCTCCGGCCCGCGAACCACCTCGACCCTCCATGACCATCCCTTCGCGCGAGAAGCCCCTCCTCCCCCGCCTTCCGGCGGCGATCCTCCTCGCCGCGGGCGTGACCTTGGCGACGGCCTGCGACCGGAAGCCGGCCGCCTCCGGAGCGCCGGCCGCGGTCGAGGTGGGCGTCGCCACGCTCCAGCCGACCGCGGTCACGCTCACGCGCGAGCTGCCCGGCCGGACCTCGGCGTTCCGCGTGGCGGAGGTGCGCGCGCGCGTGAACGGAATCGTCCAGAAGCGCTGGTTCACCGAGGGCAGCGACGTGAAGGAGGGCGAGCGCCTCTTCCTCGTGGACCCGGCCCCGTACGAGGCGGCGCTCGAGGGCGCCCGGGCCGCGCTGGCGCGGGCCGAGGCCAACGTCGCCAACGCGAAGCTCCTCGCCGACCGCGCCGAGGAGCTCGTGAAGGACAGCGCGGTGAGCCGGCAGGAGTACGACAACACGATGGCCGCGCTGAAGTCGGCGCAGGCCGACGTGGCCGCCGCCCGTGCGGCGGAGACGCAGGCGCGCATCAACGTCGGCTACACCACCGTGACCTCGCCGGTGTCGGGCCGCATCGGCCGCTCGATGGTGACCGAGGGCGCCTACGTCCAGGCGACACAGGCGACGCTGCTCGCCACGGTGCAGCAGCTCGATCCCATGTACGTGGACGTCACGCAGTCCACAGCCGAGGTGCTGCGGCTCCGTCGGGACCTCGAGAGCGGCCGTCTCAAGGCGGCCGGCCAGGGGAAGGCCCGCGTCCGGCTCGTCACCGAGGAGGGACGCGAGTACGACCTGCCGGGCACGCTCGAGTTCACCGACGTGACGGTGGACCCCTCCACCGGCTCCATCGCCCTCCGGGCCCTCTTCCCGAACCCGAAGGGCGACCTCCTGCCCGGCATGTTCGTGCGCGCCCGGCTCGAGGAGGGCGTGAACCCCGAGGCGCTGCTGGTGCCGCAGGTCGGCGTGGCCCGCGACGCCAAGGGCAACCCGTTCGCGCTCGTCGTGGGCGCGGACCGGAAGGTGGAGCGCCGGCCGCTCGTCACCGATCGCACGGTGGGTGACGCGTGGCTCGTGACCTCCGGCGTGAAGCCGGGCGACCAGGTGATCGTCGAGGGCCTCCAGAAGATCCGCCCGGGCGCGGTCGTGTCGCCCGTGCCCGCAGCCGGGGCGCAGGCGGCGCGCTGATCCGGAGCCTCGAACCCCAGGAGCGATGCCGTGGCCCAGTTCTTCATCGACCGACCGATCTTCGCCTGGGTGATCGGCATCCTGGTGATGCTGGCCGGGGCGCTCTCCATCCTCGGCCTGCCGGTCTCCCAGTATCCCGCCATCGCCCCGCCCCAGATCAGCGTCTACGCCGCGTTCCCCGGGGCGTCCGCCCGCACGCTCGAGGACACCGTCACTCAGGTGATCGAGCAGCGAATGACCGGGCTCGACAACCTGCGCTACATGGCCTCGGCGTCCGACTCGGCGGGCAACGCCCAGGTGACGCTCACCTTCGACGCCGGCACGAATCCGGACATCGCCCAGGTCCAGGTCCAGAACAAGCTGGCGCTCGCCATGCCCCAGCTGCCCCAGGAGGTGCAGCGCCAGGGCGTGCGCGTGGCGAAGTCGGTCTCGAACTTCCTCCTCATCATCGGCCTCATCTCGACCGACGGCTCGATGTCGCGCAACGACATCTCCGACTACGCCTTCTCCTCCATGCAGGATCAGATCAGCCGTCTGCCGGGCGTCGGCGAGGTCAACGCCTTCGGCTCGCAGTACGCGATGCGGATCTGGCTCAACCCCGACCTGCTGACCAAGTACCGGCTGACCCCGCTCGACGTCTCGACCGCGGTGCAGGCCCAGAACGCCCAGGTCTCGGCCGGCCAGATTGGCGGCCTCCCGGCGGTCGAGGGCCAGAAGCTCACCGCCACGCTCACCGCCCAGACCCGGCTCCAGACGCCCGAGCAGTTCCGGGCCATCGTGCTCCGGGTGAACCCGGACGGCTCGAGGGTCCTGCTCGGCGACGTGGCGCGGGTGGAGCTGGCCGGCGAGTCCTCCGAGATCGAGACCTTCATCAACGGCAACCCTTCCTCCGGCATCGGCGTCCGGCTCGCCGCCGGGGCGAACGCGCTCCGGACCGCGAGCATCGTGCGGGCGAAGGTGGAGGAGCTCGAGCGCTACTTCCCACCCGGCCTGAAGGTCATCTACCCCGTGGACACGACGCCCTTCGTGCGCCTCTCCATCGAGGAGGTCGTGAAGACCCTTCTCGAGGCGATCGCCCTCGTGTTCCTGGTGATGCTCCTCTTCCTCCAGAACTTCCGGGCCACGCTCATCCCCACCATCGCCGTGCCGGTGGTCCTGCTCGGCACGTTCGGCGTCCTTGCGGCGGCTGGCTTCGGCATCAACACGCTCACCATGTTCGGCCTGGTGCTCTCCATCGGGCTCCTCGTGGACGACGCCATCGTGGTGGTGGAGAACGTCGAGCGCCTGATGAGCGAGGAGGGGTTGCCGCCGCGCTCGGCGACGCGGAAGTCCATGAAGCAGATCACCGGGGCGCTCGTGGGCATCGCCCTCGTGCTCGCCGCGGTGTTCGTGCCGATGGCCTTCTTCGGGGGCTCGGTGGGCGTCATCTACCGCCAGTTCTCCATCACCATCGTGTCGTCGATGGCGCTCTCGGTCCTCGTGGCTCTGACCCTCACCCCCGCCCTCTGCGCGACGATCCTGAAGCCCGTGGAGAAGGGTCACGGCCCGGCGCGTTCGGGCCTGTTCGGCACGTTCAACCGCGTGTACGACCGCGGCGCCCGGCGCTACGGAAAGGTGGTGGAGCTCTTCCTGCGGCGGCGGGTGCGCGGCGCCATCGGCTACGGCGTCCTCGTGGTCGTCCTGGGCCTGCTCTTCACCCGCCTGCCCACCGGCTTCCTGCCCCAGGAGGACCAGGGCCTCATGTACGCGCAGGTCGTGCTCCCGCCGGGCAGCACGCTCGAGATGACGAAGAAGGTCCTCGCTCGCGTCTCCGACCACCTGCTCAAGGAGGAGGGGGAGTCGGTCGAGGCGGTGATGTCCATCGCCGGCTTCAACTTCGGCTCGCGCGGCCAGAACGCCGGGGTGGGCTTCGTGCGCCTCAAGCCCTGGGACGAGCGGCGGCCGGCCAGCCTGCGCGCCGACGCGGTGGCGGCGAGGTTGCAGAAGGCGCTCGGGCCGACCCGGGACGCGAACGTGTTCGTCTTCACGCCGCCGGCGGTGACCGAGCTCGGCAGCGCCAACGGGTTCGAGCTGCAGCTCGAGGACCGTGCGGGCCTCGGCCACGACGCGCTCCTGGCGGCCCGCAACCAGCTGCTCGACCTCGCCCGCAAGGACCCGCGCCTCGCCAAGGTCCGGGCACAGGGCCTCGACGACAACCCCCAGTTCAACGTGGACGTGGACCAGCAGAAGGCCGCTGCGCTCGGCGTCGCGCTCGCCGACGTGAACCAGACGCTCGCCTCGACCTGGGGCGTCGCCTACGTGAACGACTTCATGGACAAGGGCCGCACGAAGCGGGTGTACATGCAGGCGGACGCGCGGTACCGCATGCGCCCCGAGGATCTCGACCGCTGGTACGTGCGCAACCGCCAGGGCGAGATGGTGCCGTTCTCGGCCATCGCCACGAGCCGCTGGACGTTCGGATCGCCCAAGCTGGAGCGTTTCAACGGCATCCCGTCGATGGCCATCCAGGGCGAGCCGGCGCCGGGGAAGAGCTCGGGCGACGCGATGCAAGCCCTGGAGCAGCTCGTCGGGAAGCTGCCGGCCGGCATCGGCTACGAGTGGTCCGGTCTCTCCTACGAGGAACGCATCTCCGGCGCGAACGCCCCGGCCCTCTACGCCATCTCGCTCATCGTGGTCTTCCTCTGCCTGGCCGCGCTCTACGAGAGCTGGTCGATCCCGGTGTCGGTGATGCTGGTCGTGCCGCTGGGCGTGCTCGGGGCCGTCCTCTTCACGCTCTCCCGGGGCCTCGCCAACGACGTGTTCTTCCAGGTCGGCCTCCTCACCACCGTGGGCCTCTCCGCCAAGAACGCCATCCTCATCGTCGAGTTCGCGAGGGAGCTCCACGACCGGGGTCGAGGCGTGGTGGAGGCGGCGCTGGAGGCCGCCCGCCTGCGGCTGCGGCCCATCCTCATGACCTCGCTCGCGTTCGTGCTCGGCGTGCTGCCGCTGGCGGTGGCGCGGGGCGCCGGCGCGGGCGGGCAGGTGGCCATCGGCACGGCCGTCATAGGCGGCATGCTCTCGGCCACGGTCCTCGCCATCGTGTTCGTGCCCCTCTTCTTCGTGGCGGTCGCGCGCCGGGGCGCCCCTCCCGCGGAGCCCCGCGACGAGGACGACGCCGCGGCGGAGGCGGACGCGCGCGCCGAGGCGGAGGACGAGCAGCGACGCACCGCCGTGGCGCGGGAGGCGGCCGATGCGTAGCCGCGCGCAGGCGGCCGCGGCCGCGCTCGTCGCCTCGGCGCTGGGCTGCACGATGGTCCCCCATTACGTGCGGCCGGCCCCGCCGGTGGAGGCCAGGTTCCCGGCCGCCCCCGAGGCCGCGCAGCCGGGCTCGGCCGCGGCGGATCTCGGCTGGCGCGACGTGTTCGGCGACCCGCGCCTGCAGGCGATGGTCGGCCTCGCCCTCGAGAAGAACCGCGACCTGCGCATCGCGACGCTCAACGTGGAGCAGGTGCGGGCGCAGTACCGGATCCAGCGCTCGTTCTACTTTCCCGAGGTCGTCGCGGCCGGGACCGGCTCGGGCACCCGAACGCCGGCCGACCTCAGCCTGAGCGGGGCCGCCGCGACCAGCCAGGCCTGGACCGTGGGCGGGGCCGTCGTCGGCTGGGAGCTCGACCTGTTCGGCCGGGTGCGGAGCCTGTCCGAGGCCGCGTTCGAGCAGTACCTCGCGAGCGACGAGGCGCGGCGGGCCGCCCACCTCGCCCTCGTGGCCGAGGTGGCGACCCAGTATCTCGCCGAGCGGTCGCTCGACGACCAGGTGCGGCTCGCCCGAAGCACGCTGGAGGCGCTGGAGAAGTCGCTCGCCATCACCCGCCGCACGACCGAGGTGGGCCGCACGTCCGAGCTGGACCTGCGCACCGCCGAGTCGCAGGTGGAGGGTGGACGCTTCAACCTGGCCTTCACCGAGGAGGCCCGCGCCCGGGCCGGGAACGCCCTGGTCGTCCTGGTGGGCGGCCCCATTCCGGCCGACCTCCCGGCGCCGATGGCGCTCGACGATCAGCCCGTCGTCGCCGACCTCCCCGCCGGCGTGCCCTCCGACGTGCTCGTGCGCCGGCCCGACGTGCTCGCCGCCGAGCACGCGCTCCTCGCGGCGAACGCGCAGATCGGCGCGGCGCGGGCGGCGTTCTTCCCGACCGTCTCGCTCACCGGCAGCGCCGGGACCGCCAGCGCCGAGCTCTCCGGCCTGTTCCTGCCGGGCTCAGAGGCGTGGAACTTCGCGCCGCGCATCGTCCTGCCGATCTTCATGGGCGGCGCCCTGCGCGCCAGCCTCGACGTGGCCGAGGTGCGGAAGTCCATCCAGGTGGCGCTGTACGAGCGGACGATCCAGCAGGCCTTCCGCGAGGTGGCCGACGCGCTCCAGAGCCGCGACCTCGTCGAGCGGGCCCTCCGGGCACAGGCGGCCCGGGTGGCCGCCGAGGAGCGGCGCTTCCACCTCTCGGAGCTGCGCTACCGGTCCGGGCTCGACAGCTACCTCGTCCTCCTCACCGCGCAGCGAGACCTCTACGCCGCGCAGGCCATCCTCATCCAGGCCCGGCTCGCCTCGCTCACGAACCGGGTGGAACTCTACCGCGCCCTCGGCGGGGGATGGAACGAGAGGACCCTTGGGCAGGCTCAGGGCAGGCGGGTCGTCGCCCAGGCGTCGGGTACCCAGGGCGCCTCTGCGTCGCCGGTCACGCGTCCTCGATCCGATCCCTCAGCCGGTAGCCCACGCCCGGCTCGGTGACGAGCAAGCGCGGGCGCGCCGGGTCGGCCTCGATCTTCTTCCGCAGCTCGGCCACGTGCACGCGCGCCACGTGCACCTCGGTGGCGTGCGGGCCCCACACGTCGCGGAGGAGCTGGCCGTGGGTGATGACCTTCCCGGCGTGGCGGGCGAACAGGGAGAGGAGCTTGTACTCGGTGGGGGTGAGCCGTACCTCTCGCCCGTCCACGGTCACCTCGCGCCGCACGAGGTCCACGCGCAGCGGCCCCACCTCGACGGGCTCGAGGGCGCCGCTGTCGGTCTTCGAGGAGTGCCGCAACGCCACCCGCATGCGGGCGAGCAGCTCGGCCACGCCGAACGGCTTCGTGAGGTAGTCGTCGGCTCCCGCGTCGAGGGCGCGGACCTTGTCCTCCTCGCGGCCGCGCGCCGACAGGACGATGATGGGCGCGTGCGTCCACTCCCGGAGCCGCCGGGCCACGTCGACGCCGTCGCCGTCCGGCAACCCGAGGTCGAGCAGGAAGAGATCCGGGTTGTGGCTCGGGGCGAGCTGCTCGGCCTCGCGCGCGGTGGAGGCCTCCAGCAGGCGGTAGCTCGAGCCGAGCGCGGCGCGCAGGAAACGGCGGAGCTGCGGCTCGTCCTCGATGACGAGCACCACGGGCGCGTCGGCGGTCACACGGCCTCTCCTGTCACACGGCCTCCGAGGCCGGCGGGGGAGGCTCGCCGGCGGGCAGCGCGAGGCGGAACACCGCACCGCCGCCGGGCCGGTTGGCGGCGGTGAGCCGGCCGCCGTGGACCTGGGCGATGGCGCGGGCGATGGGCAGGCCGAGGCCGGCGCCATGCTGGACGTTGGCGTGCGGGCCCCGGTGGAACCTCTCGAAGATCCGCTCCTCCTCGCCCGGGGGGATGCCCGGGCCGCGGTCCGCCACGTCCACGACGAGCGTGCCCCCCTCGCGCGACGCGCGCACCTCGATGGGCGTGCCCTCCGTCGTGTACTTGAGCGCGTTCTCGAGCAGGTTCACGAAGAGCTGCTGCAAGAGGACGGGATCCAGCCATGCGAGCGGCAGGTCATCGGGGATGTCGGTCAGGACCTCCCGGCCGGCCAGCCGCTTCTCGAGGCGGGTGAGCGCCCCTCCGATCACCTCCACGAGCGGCACCCACTCGCGCTTCGGCTCGACGGTGCCCGAGTCGAGCCGGGTCATGTCGAGCAGGTTCCCGACCAGCCGCTCCAGGCGCTCCGCCTCCTCCACGATGGTGCCGAGCATCTCGGAGGCGGCGGCCGGCGCGAGCGGGGGGCCGTCGCGCAGCGCGGTGGCCGCCCCGGTGATGGCGGCGAGGGGCGTGCGGAGATCGTGCGACACGGTGGAAAGGAGGCCGCTCCGCAGCTCCTCGGTGCGGGCGCGCAGCGCAGCCGCGCGGGCCTCCTCGGCGAGGCGTACCCGGTCGAGCGCGAGGCCCACCTGACGGGAGAGGGTCTCGAGGAAGGTGCGCTGGCCTGCCGGGAGCGGGCGGTCCCGGCGGAGGGCGATGACGCCCAGCACCTCGCCGCCGCTCCGGACCGGCGTGCACAGCACGCCCTCGCCGGGGAGCGTGTCGGTGCCGCGCCCCGCCGGCTCGCCGTGGTCGGCCACCCATCGCGCCACCGCGTGGGCCGAGGTCTCGAGCTCGGTGCCCGGGGGCGAGGCCGCGAGCACGTGGAGCTCGTCGCCGCGGCGGTGGAGCAGGACGGCGCTCGCCTCGAACGCCTCGGCGACCGCGCGCGCGCACACGGAGCCCACGCCGGCGGGGTCGAGGGCGCCCGCGAGGTCCCGGGTGAGCGCGTAGAGCGCGGCGGTGCTCCGCTCCCGGTCCACGGCCGCCAGCTGCTGCAGCCGCAGACGGCGGGCCAGGGTGCTGATCACCACCGAGACTCCGAACATCATCGCGAAGGTGAGGAAGTAGCGGGCGTCGCGGACGGCGAACGTGTAGTAAGGCGGGACGAAGAAGAAGTCGTAGGCGGCGACCGCCAGGGCCGCCGCGGCGGTGGAGGCGGCCCGCCCGGTGGTGAGGCCGGCCACCATGACGCCGAGGATGAACAGCATCTCCACGTCGGGGACCTCCATCACCGACTTCACCGCCAGCGCGAACGCGGTGGTCAGCCCGATGATGGCGCCGGCGCGCAGGAAGTCGGTCCCCGGAAGGGCGGCGCGGCGCTGGCCCTCGGGCGCGGTGCGCTCCCGGGGCTCGGAATCGCCGGACAGGATGTTCACGTCGATGTCGCCGGAGCCGCGGATGATCTCGTCCACCAGGGACCCGCGCAGGCGGTCCCGCCAGCGCGCGTGGCGCGGCTTCCCGAGGACGATGCGCGTGACGTTGCAGCGCCGGGCGTGGTCGAGGATGGTTTCGGCCACGTCCACGCCGGTCAGGCGCACCACCTCCGCCCCCAGCGACTCGGCCAGGCGCAGGTGGGCCTCCAGGGTCTCGCGATCCTGCTCGTCGAGCGGCGGGCGACCGGTGGCCTCGACGGCCGCGGCGATCCACGGTGCGCGCAGCCCGGCGGCGATGCGCCGTGTCGCCCGTACCAGGCGTGCGGAGTCTGGCGAGGGACCCACGCACACCAGGAGGCGCTCGGCGGTCGGCCAGGAGGCGTCCACGCCCTGCTCGGCCCGGTAGGCGAGCACGTCGGCGTCCACCCGCTCCGCCATCCGCCTGAGCGCCAGCTCCCGCAGGGCCAGCAGGTTGCCGTGCTTGAAGAAGTGCTCTCGCGCCCGCTCGGCCTGCTCGGGCAGGTACACCTTTCCCTCGCGCAAGCGCTGGAGCAGCTCCTCGGGCGCGATGTCCACGATCTCGATCTCGTCGGCCCGTTCCAGGATGTGGTCGGGGACCGTCTCGCGGACCTGCACGTGCGTGATCTGGGCGACCACGTCGTTCAGGGTCTCGACGTGCTGGACGTTGAGGGTGGTGTAGACCTCGATGCCGGCGTCGAGCAGCTCGAGGGCGTCCTGCCAGCGCTTGGCGTGGCGCGAGCCGGGCGCGTTCGTGTGCGCGAGCTCGTCGAGGAGGAGGATTCGCGGCCGGCGGGCCAGCACCGCGTCGAGGTCGAACTCGTGGAGGACCCGTCCGCGGTAGGGCAGCTCCCGCCGCGGCACCACCTCGAGCCCGAGCAGGAGGCCCGCGGTGTCGTAGCGCCCGTGGGTCTCGACCGCGCCCACCACCACGTCCACGCCCTCGGCCACGAGGTCGCGGGCCACCTGGAGCATGCGATAGGTCTTGCCGACGCCCGGGGCGAACCCGAAGAAGATCTTGAAGCGGGCGCGCGCGCCGCGGCCTTCCTCGGCTTTCACCCTGGCGAGGAGGGCATCCGGGTCGGGCCGCTGCGTGTCGCGCTCGTCGGCGTGCACTCGTCAAGATGGGTCACTACGGGCCGAGGCCGTCAAGGGCCAGGTTCACGGCCAGCACGTTCACCCGGGGCGCACCCAGAAGGCCGAGGGTGGGCTGGCGCACGTGCGCGAGCACGACGGCCTTCACCTCGTCCGGGTTGCGGTTGCGGGCCCTGGCGATGCGCGGGACCTGGTAGAGGGCGGCGGCCGGCGAGACGTCCGGGTCGAGCCCGCTCCCCGAGGCGGTGACGAGGTCCACCGGGACGGGAAGGGCCGCGCTCGAGGGGTCGGCGGCGCGGAGGGCCTCCACCCGGGCCTTCACGGCGGCAAGGAGGTCGGGGTTGAGCGGGCCGGCGTTGCTGCCGGTGGAGTTGCGACCGTCGTAGGCCACCGGCGTGAGCGCCGAGGGGCGGCCCCAGAGGTACTTCGGGTCGCTCCAGGCCTGGCCGACCCGCTCGGAGCCGACGACCTTCCCACCGGCGGTGACCGGGCTGCCGTTCGCCCGGGACGGGAAGACCACCTGGGCGATCCCGGTCACGACGGCGGGGTAGGCGAGGCCACAGAGGAAGGTGAATGCGGCGAGCAGGACGAGCGTTGCGCGGATCACGGAGATCTCCTCTAGGCGAGGTGGAGGACGCCCAGCAGGACGTCGATGAGCTTGATGCCGATGAAGGGGACGATGACGCCGCCGATGCCGTAGACGAGCGAGTGGCGGGCGAGGATGGCCTTGGCCGGCGCGGGCCGGTAGCGGATGCCGCGCAGCGCGAGCGGGATGAGGACCACGATGATGAGCGCGTTGAAGATCACGGCGGACAGGATGGCGCTCCACGGCGAGTTGAGGTGCATGACGTCGAGCGCGCGAAGCACCGGGTAGGTGACCGCGAACGCCGCCGGGATGATGGCGAAGTACTTGGCCACGTCGTTGGCGATCGAGAACGTGGTGAGCGCTCCGCGCGTCATCAGCATCTGCTTCCCGATCTCCACGATCTGCATGAGCTTCGTGGGGTTCGAGTCGAGATCGACCATGTTGCCGGCCTCCTTCGCAGCCTGGGTGCCGGTGTTCATGGCCACCGCCACGTCGGCCTGGGCGAGCGCGGGCGCGTCGTTGGTGCCGTCGCCGGTCATGGCCACGAGGTGGCCCTTCGCCTGCCACTCACGGATGTGTGCGAGCTTCATCTCTGGAGTGGCCTCGGCGAGGAAGTCGTCCACGCCCGCCTCTGCCGCGATGGAGGCGGCGGTGAGCGGGTTGTCGCCGGTGATCATCACGGTGCGGATGCCCATCCGGCGCAGCTCGGCGAACTTCTCCTTGATGCCGCCCTTCACGATGTCCTTCAGCTCGACGACGCCGAGCGCGCGCTTGCCGTCGCAGACCACGAGCGGCGTGGCGCCCCGGCGCGCGACGTCCTCGGCGATGCGGCGCACCTCGTCCGGGAACGCGCCGGCCTCGCCGCCGACGAACTTCGCCACCGCGTCGAGCGCGCCCTTGCGCAGCCGGCGGCCGGGCAGGTCCACGCCGCTCATGCGGGTCTGGGCGCTGAACGGGACGGCGGTGCCACCCTCGATCTCGCGCCCGCGCAGGCCGTGCCGCTCCTTGGCGAGGACCACGATGCTGCGGCCCTCGGGGGTCTCGTCGGCGAGCGAGGCGAGCTGGGCGGCGTCGGCCAGCTCGCGCTCGTTGACTCCGGCCGCCGGGAGGAACGTCGTCGCGTGCCGGTTGCCGAGCGTGATGGTGCCGGTCTTGTCGAGGAGCAGCATGTCCACGTCGCCGGCTGCCTCCACCGCGCGCCCGGAGGTGGCGATGACGTTGGCCTGGATCATGCGGTCCATGCCGGCGATGCCGATGGCGGAGAGCAGGCCGCCGATGGTGGTGGGGATGAGGCAGACGAGCAGCGCCACGAGGACCGTGAGCGGTACCGGCGCGCCCTGGCCGGACGCCTTCACCGCGTAGAACGAGAACGGCAGGAGCGTCGCGGTGGCGAGCAGGAAGATGACGGTCATGCCCGCGAGCAGGATGTCGAGGGCGATCTCGTTGGGGGTCTTCTTCCGCCTGGCGCCCTCGACGAGCGCGATCATGCGATCGAGGAACGACTGGCCGGACTCGGTGGAGATGCGGACGACGATCCAGTCCGAGAGGACGCGGGTGCCGCCCGTCACCGAGCTGCGGTCGCCACCGCTCTCGCGGATGACCGGTGCCGACTCGCCGGTGATGGCGCTCTCGTCCACCGAGGCGATGCCCTCGACGACCTCGCCGTCGCCCGGGATGGTCATGCCCTTCTCGACCCAGACGTGATCGCCCTTCCTGAGCCGGGCGGCGAGCACCTCCTCGCGGGCCGAGCCCCGCGCGGCGGTGGCGAGGCGGATGGCCACCACGTCCCGGCGGGCCTTGCGCAGCGTCTCGGCCTGGGCCTTGCCACGGCCCTCGGCGATGGCCTCGGCGAAGTTCGCGAACAGGACGGTGAACCAGAGCCAGAGCGAGACGGCGATGATGAAGCCGGGCGCCGCGTCGCCGGCTCCGGTGGTGACGGCGTGGATCCAGAGGACGGTGGTGAACACGCTCCCGATCTCGA
>Ga0335085_10012458_pt1 | contig 12529 bp, 11 predicted proteins | sample Lox_Sample_45_FD_206712 | JGI IMG/M metagenome (GOLD analysis project Ga0335085, IMG submission 206712) | Soil microbial communities from Loxahatchee National Wildlife Refuge, Florida, United States - Lox_Sample_4.5 | ecosystem: Environmental > Terrestrial > Soil > Wetlands | place: USA...
TGGCGGCCCAGGTCGGCGGCATCGGCATCGCCCCGGGCGGCAACATCAACTACCTCACCGGGCACGCGGTGTTCGAGGCCACGCACGGCACGGCGCCGAAATACGCCAACCTCGACAAGGTCAACCCCGGGTCGGTGATCCTCTCCGGGGAGATGATGTTCCGCTACATGGGCTGGACCGAAGCGGCGGATGCGATCATCACCGCGATGGACCGCACCATCGGCCAGAAGACCGTCACCTACGACTTCGCGCGCCTGATGGAGGGCGCCACCGAGGTGTCCACCAGCGCCTTCGGCGACGCGCTGATCAGGAACCTCTGACGCACCGTGCGGCGGCACAGGCGCGCCCCGGGGACAGATCCGGCGTGAGTGCCGCGAGCGGCCGCGCCGGCACTCCGCTCGCCCGCAAGCTTGCTATCCGGGAGGGCCGCGTGGGCTTGCGCGCGGCGCGGGGCGACCCGGCATGAGCGGCCGCCCGCACACCGCCACGCTGCTCGAGTGGGCGCGCCGCGTGCAGGCCATCGCCCAGAACGGCCTCGCCTTCACCAAGGATCCGTACGACCTCGAGCGTTACCGCCAGCTGAGTGCGCTCGCCGGTGAGGTACTGGCGAGCGAACTTGGCGTGCCGGAGGCAACCGCGCAGGCGTTCTGGGAAGGACAATATGGCTACGCCACCCCCAAGGTCGAGGTGCGCGGCGCGGTCTTAGACCGCGGCAGGGTGCTCCAGGTGCGCGAGCGCGCGGACGGGCGCTGGACGCTGCCCGGGGGCTGGGTGGACGTTAACGACTCGCCGGCCCACGCCGTGGAACGCGAAATCCGCGAGGAATCCGGCTACCGCGCCCGGGCCGTGAAGCTCGCCGGGCTCATCGACCGCAACCGCCACCCGCATCCCCCGAGCGTGCACCATATCTACAAGCTGCTGTTCCTGTGCGAACTTGAGGGCGGCGCGGCCGCGACCTCGATCGAGACCGACGCAGTAGAGTTTTTCGCGCTCGATGGTCTGCCGGAGCTGTCGCGCGGCCGCATCCTCGACTCGCAGATTCACCGGCTCCACCAGCACCTGCTCGACCCCTCGCTACCGGCGGACTTCGACTGAGCACCCCATGAGCAGCCCGCAGGAACCGCGCGGCGACCCGGCCCCCGAGTGCGCCGCGCACATCGTCGAGGCCTTCGCGCGCTACAACGCCGAGTTCCGCGCCATCACGCGCCGGGCGCCGGTGCGCTTTGACACCCGCGACGCGCACGGCGGCCAGCAGGATGCCGTGGAGCGCATCGAGCTCTACGACCGCTTCGTCAACCAGACGGTCGCGGAGCTGGAGCAGTCGCTCGGCCCGAACGCCCGGGACCGGGAGCTCTGGCACCGCATCCACGCGCAGTTCGCCGCCCGCATCGCGGGGCTCCCGGACCCGGAGTTCACCAAGACCTTCTTCAGCTCCATCAGCCGCCGTCTGTTCGGCACCGTAGGTGTGGCACCGGACATTGAGTTCGTGGCAGCCGACCTGGACCCACTCGCCAACGTACGCAGTGCCGTGGTCACCAACACCTACGCCAACCACGGCTCGCTGCCGCTGCTGTTCGAGGACCTGCTGGGGGACGTGCGCTTCCGCTCCCCCTGGCGCGACCTGGACAAGAGCATCGCCTACGTCGCCGGCGAGGTGCAGGCCGCGCTCGGCGAGCACGGCGAGCGGCGCGAGGTCGAGAAGGTCGAGGTGATCCGCCCGGTGTTCTACCAGATCTCGCGCGCCTACATCGTCGGGCGCGTGGTCGGCCGGGGATTCACGCTGCCGCTGGTGATCGCCCTGCGCAACAGCGACGGCGGCGTGCTGGTGGATGCGGTGATGCTGAAGGAAGACGACATCAGCATCATCTTCGGCTTCACTCGCTCCTACTTCCACGTCGACCTGGAGCGCGTCGCCGAGGCGGTGCTGTTTCTGAAGGACATCATGCCGCGCAAGCCGGTGAGCGAGCTGTTCACCGTGCTCGGCCGCGCCAAGCAGGGCAAGACCGAGCGCTACCGCGAGCTCATCCGGCATATGGAGCACACCGAGGACCTGTTCGCGCACGCCGCCGGCGAGCGCGGGCTGGTGATGGTGTGCTTCACCCTGCCCTCCTTCGACGTGGTCTTCAAGATCATCCGCGACCGCTTCGCTTACCCGAAGACCGTGCTGCGCGACGAGGTGCTGGCCAAGTACCGCCTGGTGTTCATCCACGACCGCGCCGGGCGGCTGGTGGATGCGCAGGAGTTCCGGCGCCTGCGCTTCCCGCGCGCGCGCTTCGCTCCGGAGCTGCTCGAGGAGCTCCAGCGGGAGGCCTCGCAGACGGTACACGTCGATGGCGCCGACCTGGTGTTCGACCACATGTACATCGAGCGCCGCATGACCCCGCTCAACCTGTACCTGCGTAGCGCGCCGGCGGAGGCGGCCGAGAAGGCGGTGCTCGACTACGGCCAGTGCATCCGCGACCTCGCCTACACCAACATCTTCCCGGGCGACCTGCTGCTGAAGAACTTCGGGGTCACGCGCCACGGGCGGGTGATCTTCTACGACTACGACGAGCTGTGCCAGGTGACCGACTGCGTGTTCCGCGACGTGCCGCAGGCCACCAATGAGGACGACGAGCTGCGGGGCGAGGCCTGGTTCTACGTCGCTGACAACGACATTTTCCCCGAGACCTTCATCCGCTTCCTGGCCTTCAGCGACGAGCAGCGCGAGTCGCTGCTGCGCGTGCACGGGGAGATTCTGACCGCGGCCTTCTGGCGCTCGGTGCAGCAGCGCCTGCGCGAGGGCGAGGTGGTCGAAGTGCTGCCCTACCACCCGCACCGCGTGCGGGTGGCGAGCAGCCTGTAGCGCTGCGCTGCCCTAGAAGCTGCCCCCCAGACGCCGTTCGGCGACCGCCAGCGGTGCCCGCACGCGCGTGCCGGTGCTTATCTGGGCGAGCAGGCGGTTGGCGCACTCCCAGTCCACCAGGTCCTCGAGGAAGCTGTTGACGTAGGCGGCCCGGCGATTCTGGAAGTCCAGATAGTAGGCGTGCTCCCACAGATCGAGCGCAAGCAGCGCCACATCGCCGCGCACCAGCGGGGTGCCCGCGTTGCCGGTGCACACGAGCTGCACCGCATCACGGCGCCAGACCAGCCACAGCCAGCCGCTGCCGAAATGCTCGGCGGCCGCCTCGCGGAACTCGCGCGCGAAGTGCTCGAAGGAGCCGAAGCGGCGCCGGATGTGGTCCGCCACCAGCCCGTGGGCGGGACCACCGCCGCGTGGGCGCATGGAGCGCCAGTAGAGGTTGTGGTTCCACACCTCCGCCGCCCAGCGGAACACTCCGTGGTGAGCCGGGTTGCCCTCGGTGGCGCGGATGAGGTCCTCCAGCGACAGCGCTTCGAAGGCGGTGCCGCGGATCAACGCCTGCAGGCGGTCGTAGCACAGGCGCTGGTGACGCAGGAAGTGGAACACGAGCGTGTCACGCGACATCACCGGCTCGAGGTCGGCGAAGTTGTAGGGGATCACGGGCGACTCGATCATCATGCGGAATCCTTTCTGCCGTGCGAAGTCACTTGAGAATTCCGACCCGCCGCGCGCGCCGCAGTTCCGCCGCGGGCAGTTTTCTTCAGGAATCTTGCCGCAGCCGCATTGCAGCCGCGCGGCCACGCGCGTTCATTAAGAGTTGCTAATTTGGGACGAACGCGGCGCCGTATGCGCCGCCGCAGCCTCGCGACTGTTGCGCGCGCCCTCAGGCGGCAGCGGCGGGCAGCGCCTGTTCCAGGTCCTGCAGCAGGTCCTCTACGTCCTCGAGCCCGATCGACAGCCGCACCGTCCCCTCTGTGATCGCCGAGATGCGCTGCTGCTCCGCGCTGAGCTCGCGTCCGGCCATCATCTGCGCGGTGACCAGCAGCGACTCGGTGGACCCGAGGCTCACGGCCAGCGCGAAGTACTGCAGCCGGTCGGCGAAGCGACGTGCGGCGTCCGCTCCGCCCTTGAGATCCAGGGTGACGATCGTGCCGAAGTCCTGCATCTGCCGTGCCGCGAGCGCGTGCTGGGGGTGACTTGCGAGTCCCGGGTAGTGCACCCCGGCCACCGCCGGGTGGCCGGCGAGGAACTGCGCGACCCGGCCGGCGCTCGCGCACTGGGCACGGTAGCGGGCGAAGTAGGTCTTCATGCCCCGCAGGACCAGGAACGCGGCGTGCGGGTCGAGTGCGCCGCCGAGCACACCGAAGTCGGTGCGCAGCCGGCGGATGAGCTCGCTGCGCCCGATCACCGCGCCGCCCATGACGTCCCCCGCCCCGGAGGCATACTTGGTGAGGCTGTGAAGATACAGGTCGACCTCGAACTCGCCGTGCTGGTGGAAGCCGGCAAAGGTGTTGTCCATCACCGCCAGCGCGCCGGCGGCGTGCGCCAGGCGCGTGAGGGCGGCGACGTCCGCGATCTTGGTCACCGGGTTCGTCGGGCTCTCGAAAATCACCAGGCGCGTCGGCTGGGAGGCGAGTACCCGCTCCACGCCGTCGAGGTCCTCGACCGAGAGCATGGTGTGCGTGACCCCGAAGCGGGCGAGCAGCCGCCGGATCAGGTAGCGCGTCGGGTTGTAGGTCTCCACGAAGCACAGCACGTGGTCGCCCTGCTTGGTCAGTGCCAGCAGCGTCTGGGCGATCACCCCGACGCCGGTCGCGGTCACCAGGCAGTCGTCGCGCCCCTGCAGCTCGGCGAGCAGCAGCTCCAGCTGGCGCGTCGTCGGGTTCGCCGTGCGCGAGTAGAAGAACCCGTCGCGCTGCCCCTGCAGGAAGCGCTCGGTCTCCTCCACCGTCTCGAACTCGAACTTGACCGACTGGTAGATTGGCGCCACGAGTGCGCGGTTGCCGGGCGGCAGCGGCACCTCGGGCGGATGATTGACGCGAGTCGGCTTCTTCATGGGGATCGGTTCCAGGCCTTCATGGTTCAAGCGTAAAACGGTCCGCGTCCAGGTGCGCCGGGAACGCTTCGCGGTAGCGTGCGAGGGCCTCGGGCTCGAGCATCACCGTGGCCACGGCCGGTGCGTCCCCGAGCTCGGCCAAAGGACGGCCGAGAAAGTCCAGCGCGACACTCGCCCCGGGATAAGCGATCCCGAGGCCGTCGGGCCCGGTGCGGTTCACGCCGACGACGTAGGCCTGGTTCTCGATGGCGCGGGCCCGCAGCAGCGCGCGCCACGCCTCGACACGCGCGGCCGGCCAGTTGGCGACATACAGCAGCACGTCGTACTCGAGCTGCGCGCGCCTGCGGCTCCAGACCGGGAAGCGCAGGTCGTAGCACACCAGCGGGCAGATGCGCAGGCCGCGCCAGGGGATGGTGAGGGCACCGCCGCCGGCGGTGAAGTGCTGGTGCTCGCGCCCCATGCGGAACAGGTGCCGCTTGTCGTACTGGTAGACCTCCCCGGTGGGCATCGCCCAGACGAGGCGGTTGTAGTAGCGCCCGTCCGCGCGGGTGATGAGGCTGCCCGTCACGGACGCGTCCAGCGCCGCGGCCTGTGCGCGCAGCCACGCCACCGTGACCGCGTTGGCCTGCTCGCCGAGGAGCTCGACCTCCATGCTGAACCCGGTGGTGAAGGTCTCCGGGAGCACCACCAGGTCCGTCGTCCCGGCAAGCCCGGCCATCAGGTCAGCGAACCGGGCGCGGTTGGCGGCCGGGTCGTGCCACACGAGCGGCTGTTGCAGCAGGGTGACCCGCAGCGCACCCATCAGCAACCCCGGCGCAGCCGCGCCGCGAACGCGCGCAGCCGCGCCCCGGCGGCATCGAGCGTGGCGTCCTGCTTGGCGATGCACAGGCGCACGTAGGGCAGCGCGGGCGGCTGCTCGTAGAAGGGCGACAGCGGGATGCTCGCGACGCCGCCCTCGCTCAGCAGGCGCTCGGCGAAGGCCATGTCGTCGGGGGGGGCGAAGGCAGAGAAGTCGAGCAGCTGGAAGTACGTGCCCTGCGCCGGCGGCAGCACGAAGCCGCTGCCGGCCAGGGCGGCGCACAGCCGGTCGCGCTTGGCCTGGAAGAACGCCGCCAGCTCGCTCCCCAACTCCGGGCGCTCCGCGAGGTAGCCTGCGATCGCGAACTGCGCCGGATGCGAGATGCTGAAGGTGTTGAACTGGTGCACCTTGCGCAGCTCGGCGGTCAGGGCCGCGGGCGCCACGCAGTAGCCGATGCGCAGGCCGGTGGCGTGCAGCGTCTTGCCGAAGGAGAACACCGCGAAGCTGCGCGGCGCGAGCCCGGGGTGTGCGAGTACCGAGTGGTGCCGGCCGCCGTCGAACACCATGTGCTCGTACACCTCGTCGGAGAGCACCAGCAGGTCGTGGCGCTCGGCGAGGGCCGCCAGCTGCTCGAGATCGGCGGAGCCGGCCACGGTGCAGGCAGGGTTGTGGGGGCTGTTGAACAGCACCAGCCGCGTACGCGGCCCGGCCGCCGCGCCGATGCGCTCCCAGTCGTACCCAAACCCCGGCTGGGTGAGAGGGATGCGCACGCAGCGGCCGCCGGCCAGGCGTACCGCCGGCTCATAGGAGTCGTAGGCCGGATCGAAGGCGATCACCTCGTCGCCGGACTGCACCACGGCGAGGATCGCCGAGAAGATCGCCTCGGTCGCCCCCAGTGCCACCGTGATCTCGCTCCCGGGGTCCGACTCGATGCGGTAGTGGCGCGCGAGCTTGGCCGCGATCCGCTCACGCAGCTCGACGAGCCCCTCCATCGGCGCGTACTGCGCGTGCCCGGTGGCGAGGGCCTCGGTGATCAGCTCGGTGAGGCGCGGATCGATCGGGTAGTCGGGGTAGCCCTGGCCCAGGTTGAGGGCGTTCAGCTCGCGCGCACGCCGCGAGACGACGGTGAAGATCGTCGTGCCGACCTCGGGCAGCTTGCTCCTAAGGGTGGGCATCGGAGGCGGCCAGCGCCGCACCGATAACGCCCGCCTGGTTGCCGAACTGCGCCGGACGCAGCTCGGCCTGCGAACGCAGGAGCGGCGCGAACTCTGCGAAGCGCTCGCTCACCGCGCCTCCCAGGATGTAGAGATCGGGCCAGAACAGCCGGTCCATGGCGGCCAGGTACTCGTTGACGCGCTCCGCCCAGGCCGGGAAATCGAGCTTCTCAGCAGTGCGCACGTGTGCCGAGGCGCGCTTCTCGGCATCCATCCCGCGAACCTCCATGTGGCCGAACTCGCTGTTGGGCCAAAGCCGCCCATGGTTGAACAGCGCCGAGCCGATGCCGGTGCCGAAGGTCAGCATGATCACGGTGCCGGTCGCATCGCGCCCGGCGCCCCAGCGCACCTCGGCGAGCCCCGCGGCGTCGGCGTCGTTGAGAAACAGCACCGGCCGCCCGAGCTCGCGCGCGGCCAGTGCCTGGGCGTCGGTGCCGATCCAGCCGTGATCGATGTTCGCCGCCGTGAGCGCCACGCCATTCTTGATGACGCTGGGGAAGGCGACCCCTACCGGCCCGCGGCCCGGACCGCAGCGCTCGGCGAGGGTGCGGATGACCCCTGTCAATGCCGCCGGCGTCGACGGGCGGGGGGTCGGCAGCGAGCATTGCTCGCCGACGATGCGCCCGCTGGCCACGTCGACCTTGCCCGCCTTGACCGAGGAACCACCCACGTCGATGCCGAGGACTTGCGCTGCCATGACTGCCTCACAGGTTGGCGGCGGCCGCGAGCTGCAGGTCGCGCGCGTGGCGCCTTTCGCGGTAGCGCATCCACACCGTCGAGATGGCGATGCCGGTGGCCACCAGCAGCACCATGATGGTCGCCAGGGCGTTGACGTCCGGGGTCACCCCGAAGCGCACCTTGGAGAAGATCACCATGGGCAGGGTACTCGAGCCGGGGCCGGCCACGAACTGCGTGATCACCAGGTCGTCCCAGGAGAGCGTGAAGGCCAGCAGCCACCCGGAGGCGATGGCCGGCAGGATCAGCGGTAGCGTGATGCGGAAGAATACCTTCAGCGGCCGCGCTCCGAGGTCCATGGCCGCCTCCTCCAGCGACTCGTCGAAGCCGGTGAGCCGCGACTGCACCACGACCGTGACGTAGGCCATGCAGAAGGTGATGTGCGCCAGCGTGATCGTGACCGCGCCGACGCCCTTGGGCCAGCCGATCAGCTGCGACATCGCCACGAACAGCAGCAGCAGCGACAGGCCCGTGATCACCTCGGGCATCACGATCGGCGCGGTGGTCATGCCGGCGAGCAGCGTGCGGCCGCGGAAGCTGCCGAAGCGCGCCAGCGCCATGCCGGCGAGCGTGCCGAGGATCACCGCCGCCGTGGCGGACACCAGTGCGATGCGGATCGACAGCCACGCGGCCCCCAGGATCTGACCGTTGTGCACCAGTGCGCCGTACCACTTGAGGGTCGGCGAGTTGGGACCGTCCCAGACTGTCACCAGGCGCGAGTTGTTGAAGGAAAACACGATCATCGACAGGATTGGCACGTACAGGAAGATCAGTCCCAGCACCAGCATGACGCGCGTGAACAGGCCGCGGGACTTCATGCCGCACCCTCGAGCTCGCGGCGCTGCGCGCGCTGGAACAGCATGATGGGGATCACCAGCAGCAGCAGGATGAGTATCGCCACCGCGCTCGCGACCGGCCAGTCGCGGTTCTCGAAGAACTCATCCGAGAGCACGCGACCGATCATCAGCTGGTCGGTGCGACCGAGCAGCGTCGGGATCACGTACTCGCCCACCGCCGGGATGAACACCAGCAGCGAGCCGGCCAGGATTCCCGCCAGCGACTGCGGCAGCGTCACGCGCCGGAACGCGGTGAACGGCCGCGCTCCGAGGTCAGCGGCCGCCTCGAGCAGCGCCGGGTCGTGCTTCTCCAGGTTGGCGTACAACGGCAGGATCATGAACGGCAGGTAGGAGTAGACGATGCCGATGTAGACGGCGAAGTCGGTCTGCAGCAGCGCCAGCGGGTGGTCGATGAGGTGCAGGTACAGCAGCGCGTTGTTGATGACGCCGTTGTTCTTCAGCAGCCCGATCCAGGCGTAGACGCGCAGCAGGAACGAGGTCCAGAACGGCAGGATGATCAGCATCAGCAGCACCGAGCGTGTCGAGGGCTTGGCGTGCGCGATGGCGTAGGCCATCGGGTAGCCAATCAGGAGGCAGCACAGGGTGGATACCGCCGCCACCTTGAGCGAGTACAGGTAGGAGCTGACGTACAGCGAGTCGGTGAACAGGAACTTGTAGGCCGACCAGTGCACCTCGAACGACGGCGAGCCGTGATGCCAGCTGATGAGCGGCGTATAGGGCGGTATCGCGAGGCGCACCTCCGAGAAGGAGATGCGGAACACGATCAGGAACGGGATCATGAACAGCAGGATCAGCCACAGGGTCGGCACCCCCGCGACCAGCCGCCGTCCGGCACGCTGCGACAGCGGCACGCCCTACTCCGTCAGCACCACGGGGCTCGACCCGTGCCAGGACAGCCACACCCTCTCCTCGCGCACCAGGGGGCGCTCGCCGCCGCGCACGGTGTTGGGCAGCGTCACGCGCACCATCTTGCCCGACTCGATCTGCACCAGGTAGATCGACAGGTCGCCCATGTAGGCGATCTCGCGCACCGTGCCGCGCACCACGTTCTCCCCCGCGGCCGTGCTCGGCTGGCTGCGGCGGATCGAGATCTTCTCCGGCCGGATCGCGGTCCACACCGTGGCCCCGCGCGAGCACTGCACCGCGCGCTCGGCCCGCACGGTCGTGCCGATCTCGGCGCAGTCCACCTTGAGGCCCTCCGGGCCCTCCTGACTCACCCGGCCCTCGAACATGTTCACCGACCCGATGAAGTCGGCCACGAAGCGGTTCGCGGGCGTCTCGTAGATGTCCGTGGGCGAGCCCACCTGCACGATGCGGCCGTGGTTCATCACCCCGAGGCGCGTGCCGAGCGTCATGGCCTCCTCCTGGTCGTGGGTGACCACGACGAAGGTGACCCCGAGGCGCTGCTGGATGTTGATGAGTTCGAACTGGGTGTGCTCGCGCAGCTTCTTGTCGAGCGCCGCCAGCGGCTCGTCCAGGAGCAGGAGCTTCGGGCGCTTGACCAGGGCGCGCGCCAGCGCCACGCGCTGGCGCTGGCCGCCGGAGAGCTGGTGCGGCTTGCGCGCCCCGTAGCCGGCCATCTTCACGATGTCGAGGATCTCCGCGACCTTTTGCGCGACCTCCGCGCGGCTCAGCCCCTCCTGCTCCAGTCCGAATGCGACGTTCTTCTCCACGCTCATGTGCGGGAACAGCGCATAGGACTGGAACATCATGTTCACCGGTCGCTCGTACGGCGGGATGGTGCTCATATCCGCGCCGTCGATGCTGATGCTTCCCGAGGTCGGGGACTCGAAGCCCGCCAGCATCCGCAGCAGGGTGGTCTTGCCGGAGCCGGAGCCGCCGAGCAGGCAGAAGATCTCCCCGCGACGGATGTCGAGCGAGACGTCGTCGACGGCCACGAAGTCACCGAACTTCTTGGTGACATTGGCGATGCGGACGTAAGCCGCGGCGTCCACGGTGGCGCTGGGGGCGGGGGTACTCACCTTGAAACCTGCCTGCGTCGTTGTTGCTCTTGAGGGCTACTTCCCGGTCTTGAAGCGCGTCCAGGCGCGCGTCAGCAGCCGCTGGTACTCGGCCGGCCGCGGGCGCTCGGGCACCAGCTTCGCACGCACTTCCGGCGGCGGGAATACCCCCGGGTCGTTGAGCACCGCGGGGTCGAGCGGTTGCAGCGCCGGGGACACCGCGTTCGCGTACTTGATCAGCAGGGAGTTGCGCGCCGCCACGTCCGGGCGCAGCAGGTAGTTGATGAACAGGTGGGCGTTGCGGACATGCGGGGCGTCCGCAGGGATCACCAGCACGTCGAGGTTCACGATTGCCCCTTCGCGCGGGATCGAGTACACGACATTCACGCCCTTGTTGGCCTCCTGGGCCCGGTCGTGCGCCTGCTTGACGTCGCCCGACCACCCCATCGCCAGGCACACGTCCCCGTTGGCCAGGAAGTCGATGTAGCGCGAGGAGTCGACGTACCGCACGTAGGGGCGGATCGCCTTGAGTGCCTGCTCGGCCGCCTTCAGGTCATCGGGTGAGTTGCTGTTCGGGTTCCTGCCGAGGTAGAGCAGCACGGTCGCCACCACCTCGGAGGGGGCATCGAGGATTGACACGCCGCAGTCGGCGAACCTCGCGACCACGGCCGGGTCCAGGATCATGCGCCAGCTGTCGACGGGGGCGTCCGGCATGCGTGCCTTGATGGCGGCGGCGTTATAGCCGACCCCCGAGGTGATCCACATGTAGTCGACCGCGTACTGGTTGCCCGGGTCGTAGATGGCAAGTGCGCTCTGGATCTGGGGATCGACGTTTTTGAGGTTCGGCAGCAGCGACTTGTCGAGCTTCTGGTAGATGTCGGCCTGCAGCTGGCGCTCCATGAAGGCCGCCGAGGGCACCACCACGTCGTAGTTGGTATGCCCGGTGAGCAGCTTGGTCTCGAGGATCTCGTTCGAGTCGAACACGTCGTAGTTGACGTGGATGCCGGTTTCCTTCTCGAAGTCCTTGACGACCGAGGGCTCAATGTAATCCGACCAGTTGTAGACGTTGAGCACCTTCTCGTTGTTGCTCGCCGCGGGCGCGTGAGCGGCCGGCCGCTCGCAGCCAGCGAGCAGGCTCGCAAGCGTGAGGATGGCAGCAGTGCAGCGAAGAAATCGGGGGGCGCTGGTCACGTCCTCTTCTTATATATCAGGCGGCCGGCGCTGAGAAGGCGAGGCCCGGGGAGGCCCGGCGAATCCTTAGACGTTCAGCAGCAGGTGCTCGCGCTCCCAGGAGCTGATCACCTGCAGGTACACCTCGTACTCGGCCTCCTTGACGATCGAGAAGGCCTCGACGAACGGCTCGCCCAGGAGCTTCACCAGCGGTTCGCAGCCGCGCAGGGCGCGCAGCGCCTCGTCCAGGGAGCGCGGCAGGCCGAACGGCAGGTCGTGCGCGCTGCCGACGATCGGGTCGCTCGGCTGCACCCCCTCGACCATGCCGAGGTAACCGCAGGCGAGCGAGGCAGCGAGCGCGATGTACGGGTTGGCATCCGCACCACCGACGCGGTTCTCGACCCGGCGCGCCTGGGCATCCGACATCGGCACCCGCAGCCCCGCAGTGCGGTTGTCGTAGCCCCAGTGGACGTTGATCGGTGCCGACAGGTAGCGGGTCAGGCGGCGGTAGGAATTTACGTTGGCGCAGAACAGCGCCATGGCCGCCGGCAGGTACTTCTGCAGGCCGCCGATGTGCGAGAAGAACAGCGACGAGGGCGTGCCGTCCGGGTTGCTGAAGATGTTCTTGCGCGTCTTCACGTCCACCACGCTCTGGTGGATGTGCATGGCGCTGCCGGGCTCCTTGGCGTGCGGCTTGGCCATGAAGGTCGCGTACATCTTGTGGCGCAGCGCCGCCTCGCGCGCGGTGCGCTTGAACAGGAACGCCTGGTCGGCGAGGTCGAGCGGGCTGCCGTGGATCAGGTTGATCTCCATCTGCGCAGGCCCATCCTCGTGGATGAGCGTGTCGATCTCGATGTCCTGGTCCTCACAGAACTGGTAGATGTCATCGAAGTAC
>Ga0335085_10012459_pt1 | contig 12528 bp, 13 predicted proteins | sample Lox_Sample_45_FD_206712 | JGI IMG/M metagenome (GOLD analysis project Ga0335085, IMG submission 206712) | Soil microbial communities from Loxahatchee National Wildlife Refuge, Florida, United States - Lox_Sample_4.5 | ecosystem: Environmental > Terrestrial > Soil > Wetlands | place: USA...
TGGCCGTCGGCATGTCCTGCAGGATCCGCTGAGGCTTTGGCGGTTCGCGCGCCGGGTCGGGTAACGATTCCCGCAGAATGGCGGCGACGATGAAGGTCTTCCAGCACGAGACGCGCCTCCGCACCGTCGGCGGCCTCACCGTCACCGACATCACCGAGGACGTGCAGAACGCCGTCAGGGAGAGCGGCGTCGGCGACGGAATCGCCTGCATCTACTCGCCGCACACGACGTGCTGCGTGCGCGTCAACGAGATGGAGAACGGCTTCCTCGAGGACTTCTGCGAGCTGCTCCGGCGGCTCGTGCCGAGTGAGAGTTACTACGCGCACGACGACTGGGACCGCCGCACCGAGAACATCTGCCCAGAAGACATGGATCAGGGCAACGGCCACTCGCACTGCATGGCGATGCTGCTCGGCACCGCCGGCGAGTCGGTGCCCGTGCGGGACGGCGAGCTCCAGCTCGGCACGTGGCAGCGCGTGCTCTTCATCGAGCTGGACCGCGAGCGCGACCGCCGCTGGCTCGTCCAGGTCGTCGGCGCCTAGCGTCCCTCGGGCGGGCTCAGTGCCCGTTGATCGAGAAGTGCATGTAGTCCTTCGTCGAGCCGGCCCAGGACCCACCCCAGCCCCAGCCGATCGATGCGAACGCGCGGCGCACCGCCGGCGTGACCATCCCCGGCCGGTGATGCGAGCGGTTCATGTACGAGATCGCCGTCTTGTCCCGCGTCATCCCGCAGCCGACGTACGGGTTCTCACGCGGATTGAGGTCGACGGCTTCGCCGAACGCGTGCATCGACCAGCTGTTCGTCCTGCCGGCGGTGCAGGGCGACGCGGCGGCATTGCGGCACTCGAACGAGGCGGTCACGTCGCCGTTCGGGTCCGGATGCGAGCCGTACATGGATGAGAACGCTCCGTTCCTGATCGGGAAGTGCATCCGGTACAGCTTCCCGAAGACCGTCGCGAGCGGGGACGCGACCTGTGCGTTGACGACGATCTGGCCGAGATGGGTCTTTCGGTCGAAGCCGTAGTAGCGGTAGCTGAGGACGCGGAGCTGCGACGGCCACACCGGGCAGCCGCGATGCCATTCGCCGGCCTCCTTGATCGCGGCACGCTGGGCAGGCGTGAGCCGGGCGATCCGGGTCTGGTCGGTCGCCGCCCGGGTCGTCGCCGCGGTGAGAGAGAGGACGCCGGCGAGGACGACGATCGCGATGCTCTTCATCCGCCGACCATGGTGCCAGCGATCCGCCCCGTTCGCGGCCCGGCGCGAGGAGCGGTCAGGCTGCCCGCGCCGCGGGCGTTTCGACGACGGCCGTGTTGCGCGTGAGCTTCGCTTGCTTCACCAGCCGACCGGCTGCCTCGAGGACGTCCTCGGCGGGACGGCCCTCGTCGAGCGACGCGGCGCCGACGGAGCCCGTGATCCTGCGCGGCCGCCCGTCGATCGAGAAGGGCCGCGTGGCCAGGAGCAGCCGGAGGCGCTCGGCGAAGTCGGCCAGCTCGGTGCCGTCGACATGCGGAGCGAGCACGACGAACTCCTCCCCGCCCCAGCGAAAGACGAGATCGCTCGCACGCAACTCGCCGCGGAGCCGCTGGTAGACGTCCACGAGCAGGGCGTCGCCCGCCACGTAGCCGTACGTGTCGTTGACCGTCTTGAAGCGGTCGAGATCGAGGAAGCAGACCGCTGCTGTGCGGCCGCCGCGCCGGATCCGCGCCTGCTCGGCCGTGAGCGCCTCGGCGAGCGCCCAGCGGTTCGGCGCGTGCGTCAGGGCATCGACGCGGGCGCGCGAGCGTTCTCCCGCCAGCGTTCGCTCGAGCCGTAGGCGGAACCCGTTGCCTGCGGCCGCCACGAGCAGGAGGCCGGCGGCGTACGCGAGCGCAAGTGCCGGGGTCGGCCGGAAGAGGTAGATGAAGGCGACGAGCAGCGGCGCGGGCAGGAACCACAGGCAAGCGAGCGCACGCCAGGCGGCGCCGAGCTCGGGGCGCAGCTTGATACCGCGGTCGAGCGCGACGAGCGTGATCGACGCAATGTTCAGCGCGAACCCCGCAGCCAGCCCGACTGCGGCGGCCGCGACAGCGCCGGACACTCCCTGACGAGCCAGCTGTGTTCCGACGACCCCCACCACGAGCCCCTGGACGGCGCCGGCGCCCGCATAGGCCAGGCGCTTTCGCCAGACGTCGCGCACGGCGAGGGCCTCGATCGAGGCTCCGGCGAGGGCACCGAGCAGCGGTCCGCCGACGAGCGCAGCTGCCACGAGGAACGGGCCGGCGAGCGAAACGCTCGTGCGCGGCGCGACGACGAGCTCGATCCGCGCCGCGAGCGCCGTCAGAGCAACGAGGACGACGGCTGCGGCGATGCCGGTGTCGAGCCCGGATCCGTGCAGGCCGACCCAGAGCGCTACGCCGCCGAGCGCCGCCACCGGAAAGCCGATCGCGACGAGCGTCCCCTGTCCCCGCTCGGGCCACATGAACTCATTGAACAGCCGCGGCCGGACTACAGATCCGGCCGGGACGTAATCTGGTGCGAGGTGGACCAGCAAATCGGGTTCGTCGAGTTCGACGGCAGACGGATCGCCTACGCGACGGTCGGCGACGGGCCGCTGCTCGTGCTGCCTGCGTGGTGGGTGAGCCATCTCGTCGAGGACTGGCAGAACGACGCCTTCAGGGAGTTCGTCGAGGCACTCGCCCGGCGCTACCGGGTCGTGCGGTACGACCGGCTGGGAACGGGGCTGTCGGATCGAGAGCGGCCCGCCGACACGCTGACGCTCGACTACGAGGCGGCGCTGCTCGAGGCGGTGGTCGACGAACTGTCGCAGGACTCGCTCAGCCTCCTCGGCGTCTCGTGCGGCGCTCCCGTATCCGCGGTCTACGCGGTGCGGCATCCCGGCCGGGTCGACCGCGTCGCGATGTACGGCGGGTATGCGGCCGGTCGCACGCTCGGCGGCCCCCGCGAGGGCGCACACCTCGCGCTGGTCGAGCTCGTCCGCTCCGCCTGGGGGCTCGGCAGCCAGGTGCTCGTGGACATCTTCATGCCGAGCGCATCGGTCGCGGAGCGCCGCACACTGGCCGCCTACCAGCGCGCCGCGGCAACTCCGGAGACCGCCGCGGCGCTGCTGCGCCTCACCTACGAGTACGACGCGCGCGACGCCTTCGCGCGAATGAGCGTCCCGACCCTCGTCGTCCACCGTGAGCACGATCACGCGATCCCGCTGCGGGCCGGGCAAGAGGCCGCGGGCCTCGTCGCAGGTGCCGAGTTCGTCGTCCTCCACGGGGACGTCCACCTCCCGTGGTACGGCGACGTGAGCGAATCCCTCGGCGCCATGGCGATGTTTCTGGGCCTCCCGCAACCCGCGGACGACCCGGCCCCGAACGGCATTGCGGACCTGAGCGAACGGGAGCGTGAGGTGCTCCGGCTCGTGGCGGAGGGGCTGAGCGACTCGGAGATCGCCGAGCGGCTCGTCCTCAGCCCGCACACCGTTCATCGTCACGTTGCGAACATCCGCCGGAAGCTGGGCCTGCGCTCCCGCTCGGCGGCAGCGGCAACCGCCGCGCGGGCCGGTCTGATCTAGCTCGAGATGGCCGGTTCGGGCCATCGCAAGATGGCCGGTCGGGGCGAAGCGGACTCCTGCCTCCGAGAGCCACAGTGCGGTCATGCACGCACATGCCTTCCACAACCGCTCCCTCGGCAGGACGGTCACGGTCCGCGCGCTCGCGGACGGTGACACGGCCACCGTTGCGTCACTGTTCGAACGACTGAGTCCCGCCTCGCGCGAGCGCCGCTACCACGCGGCGAAGCCGCACCTCACGGCGCAGGAGCTCGGCCGGCTCGCGCAGGTCGGTCCCGACAGCCATGTCCTCGTCGCCCACATTGACGGCGACCCACGGCCGGCAGGCATGGCGCGACTCGTCCGCGACGCCTCCGACCGCACGGCGGGCGAGCTCGCCTTCGAGGTCGCCGACCGCTACCACGGTCGCGGGATCGGCACGCTCCTCGTAGAGCTCCTCATGGCCGATGCCCGCGCCGCCGGCATCCAGCGCGTCGGCGCCTGGGTGCAGACGTCGAACCGGCCTGCGCTCGGCCTGCTCCGCCGGGTGCTCGACCGGTCGACGGTGCACGTCGAGGGCGCGGAGACACTCGTCGTGGCGACGGTTGTCTGACGCGCTCCGCTTGGCACAGGATGGGGCGGGCATCCGCTGATGCCCGCCCCAGTGCTGCGGCTACTTCAGAAGTTTGCTCCCGCCTTACCGGTCTGTCCACCAGCCGCGCTGACCGTCGACGTCCCCGCGTGGATCGTCACCGAGGTTGGGTGCGCCCATGACGAAGATCTCGAGGCCGCCCGGACCGGCCTCGTAGCCGCGCCACGTACCGGGTGGGACGCGTACCGCGTCCCATTGCCTGAGCTCGACGATGTCGTCGTCGAGCTTCATCCGCCCGCTGCCCCGCACGACGACGTACACCTCCTCTTGCGTGGCGTGCGTGTGGCCGTACGGAAAGCGATAGCCCGGAGGGACGTACTGGTAGCTCAGGGCCGAGTGCTCGAGCTCGAGGGCCTTCGTCGCCGCGCGGAACTCGAGGTCCGGCGCACCGTCGAACCTCGGACCGAGGTCCTCCAGGTCTTCCTTGATGTTCCGGAGCGTGAACGGCACGGCGCAAATCCTATTTTCGAGAAATGGCGGCCGTTGTTCGACTACCGCGCGACGACCGTGATCGCTCCGTGGCGCGCGACGTGGTAAAGCCGTCCCTTTGCACTCGTGTCGACGACGTAGAGACCGTCGGCTGCGGCCGAGACCGCGTAGGGATCGTCGAACACGCGCTTGATCGTCCCGAGCCGACGCCGGGCGCCGATCGCGCTCTCGTCTCGGTCAGCGTCCTGCCCTGGCTCGAGTGAGCGCTCGGCCGTCGCGCGCCTGGCCTACTTGCCGAGCAGGAAGCGGGCGACAGCTGCTCGGCCGACGTTGCTCACGGCGCGCGACTGCACCGAGTGACCCGCGCCCGGGACGACGACCAGCTTCCCGCGTGGCGTGAGCGCGAGCTGTTCGCGAGCCCAGGCGAGCGGGGTCGAAAGATCGTGGTTGCCGTTGACGAGCAGCGTCGGCACGCGGAGCTTGCCACGCGGGAGCGGCGTCGGCCGGGTCGGAGCCCACGGCAGGCACTGCCGGACGAACCCGTTGCCGGAAGCCGTGCGGACATCGAACGGGTAGAGCTTCGCCGCCGGAATCCGTCGGACGGCAGCTCGGAGCTTCGCGGCACGGCCTGCGAGCGGCGCGGCGGAGCTGCCCCAGGGATACCGCCAGTCGGCGCAGAGAGCGCTCGCGTGCAGGCCCTGGTCGAGGGCGGCGGCAGGCGTGTTCCGCTGGTAGTACGAGGCAGCGGCGAGGAAGCGGTCGAGCGGCTTCCGGTTGCCGCGGCGCGCTGCGTCCAGCGCAGCGGGCACGTCCCAGTACTTGCGGTAGGTCGGGTCGGCGATGCTGTCGAATGTCAGCGCGTCGAGCAACTGCGGCCCGAGGTGATCGCGCCGCACGACGGCCGCCAGGTCGTCTACGCAACCGGCGCCGCACACGGAGCGGAGCACGCGCCGGACTGCCGCGAACTCCACGATGCCACCATCGAACTCCCCCACCTGCGGCACGACCGAGTCGAGCACGAGCTTCGAGACGCGTGACGGATGGGCCAGCCCGTAGCGCTCACCGACGTACGTCCCGTAGGAGATGCCGTCGAGCGACCACTTGTCGACGCCGAGCGCCTGTCGCAGGCTCTCCATGTCGGCGACGACGTCGTCGGTGCCGAAGAATTGACGCCGCGCGCCCAGCTTGCGGGCGCAGGCACGAACGGCGCGAGCGGTCGGCGGCGTGAGATCGGAGCTCCCCATCTGGTGCTGCATCGCGTTGCAGTCGAGCGCGCCGGCGCCTGTTCCTCGCTGGTCGAACACAACGATCCGGTATGCGCTCTGCTCGGCAGAGAGCGCGCGTGAGACGTACCCGTCGAGGATCGGCAGCCCGGGCTGCCCCGGCCCGCCCGAGAGCACGAGAAGCACGCCGCGCGGCGCGTGCACGTTGTCGCCAATCCCGACCTGCAGGTGCAACGTCCCCCGTCCGGGGTGTGCGCGGTCGAGGGGAACGTCGAGCGTGGCGCACGTGTACCCGCCGGCATCGGGGCAGGGATGAGCCCCGTGCAGGCCCGCGGGGCTCGCCGCTGCGAACCCGGAGACGGCGAAAGCGGCAACGACCAGCAGTACGAACGCACGGACCGGCATCGCAGTTACCGACGCACGAGCCGCCCGGTGGTTAGGACGATCACCCACTCCCGCTCGGGACGCCGTGTCGGATACTTCTAGGCCGGTCCGGAGGCCACCACGTCCTGCTCGGGCAGCGGTCGCCGGCTCGCTATGGAGCTTCTACGTACGCGACTCCGCTTCGCGGACGCGCTGTGCCAACGCCTCGAGCAGTGCCCAGACCATCTCCGGATGGCTCTCGACGATCGGTCTGAAGCTGAAGACGGGCAGCTGATAACCGGAAACCTCGGTCTCTGCCCTGACGGTGGCGCTACGAGCGGACTTGTCGATCAGGGCCATCTCGCCGAACGAGTCGCCCGGGCCAAGCCTTCGCACTTCCTTGCCGTCCAGGAGCACCGTGGCCTCGCCACTTTCGATCACGAAGAACGTACGGCCGCGCTCGCCCTCCTCGGCGAGGAGCTCGCCCGACGCATACGTGCGCGGGTTGAACTCCTCGGCCAGCCGGTCGAGAAACGTCTCGTCGGTTTCCGCGAAGAGTGGGATCCCGCGAATCAAGTCGCGGCTCGGCGCCGGCATGAGCCGATCTTAACGCGCGTGCACGCCGGTGATCGAGTCGCGGAAAGGTGGAGGCGGCGGGAATCGAACCGCGCAACGTTCGATCGGGTCGCAAGACGAGATGCGACGCCACGGCCGCTCGTGCCGAATGGCGCGTTCAGATCAGGGTACGCTCGAGCGCTCGCCGCCACGCTTCGCGGTGTGCTTCGGCGGTCGACCGGTCCATTCGCGGCTCGAACGTACCGCCGGGGCGGGCAAGGCGAGCGACATCGGTCGGTGACTCCCATACGCCGACACCGAGGCCGGCGAGGGCCGCTGCGCCGAGAGCCGTAGCTTCTTGCTCCGAGGAGACCTCGACGCGCGTGCCGATGAGGTCCGCCTGGAGCTGCATCAGAAAGCCGTTCGCGCTCGCGCCGCCGTCGGCGCGCAGGACACCGACCTCCAGTGGAAGAACATCGAGCACGTCCGCCACCTGGTGGGCGATCGCCTCGAGCGCGGCGCGCACGAGATGCGCGCCGGTCGAGCCCCGCGTCAGACCGCAGATCAATCCGCGGGCGTTCGGATCCCATTGCGGTGAGCCCAGACCCGTCAGCGCCGGGACGAAGAACACGCCTTCGGTCGAGGGGAGTGCGGCCGCGAGCGCCTCCGACTCGGCTGCGGTGGCGATCACGCCCAGCCCGTCACGCAGCCATTGCAGCGCGGCGCCGCCGACGAGCACGGATCCCTCGGCCGCGAACTGGGCCGGCGCCGCCTGCGCGACGGCAGCAGCCGTCCCCAGCACACCGTTCGAGACGGGTGCGAGACGCTCGCCGAGGTTGACGAGCACGAACGTCCCCGTGCCGTAGGTCGCCTTCGCCTCTCCCGGTGCGAAGCATGCCTGGCCGAAGAGCGCGGCCTGCTGGTCGCCGGCGATCCCGGCGATCGGCACGTCCGCCCCCAGCAGCGAGGCCTCGGCGACGATCCCCGACGAGCCGACGATCGACGGCAGCACCGACCGCTCGACCCCGAAGAGCTCGAGCAGTTCGTCGTCCCACGCGCCGGTCGCCAGGTCGAGCAGCATCGTCCGCGAGGCGTTCGTCACGTCCGTGATGTGAGCGGCGCCGCCGGTGAGCTTCCAGACGAGCCACGCGTCGACCGTTCCGAATGCGAGCTCGCGCTGCGGCGTGTCCGCGCGCCCGAGGATCCATTCGAGCTTCGTCGCCGAGAAGTACGGATCCGGCACGAGGCCCGTTCGCCCCCGGATCAGATCGGCCGGCAGCTGCGCGCACCTTGCAGCGGTCCGACGGTCCTGCCACACGATCGCACGGTGGACAGGGCGGCCCGAACGCCGCTCCCAGACAAGCGTCGTCTCGCGCTGGTTCGTGATCCCGATCGCGGAGAGCTCATGCGCCCGCACGCCCGCTTCCGCCAGGGCGTCCGCGGCGGAGCTCTCCACACTCGCCCAGATCTCGTCCGGATCGTGCTCCACCCAGCCCGGCTGCGGAAAGTGCTGCTCGAGCTCGCGATAGCCACGGCCGACGGGACGGAGCGACTCGTCGACGACGAGACACGTCGTGCCCGTCGTGCCCTGGTCGATCGCGAGGATCACAGCCGGCCAACGGTAACGCGCGACATCCTCTTACAACGGTGATGGAGGCGGCGGGCGAACCCGCGCAAGGTTCCGGTCGGCTTGCCCCAACACGGTGCGCAGCCATTGTCGACCGACGGGCGAAGACGTAGGGTCAGTAGTCCGAACGAATCGAGGAAAGGGGTCGGATGAAACCGGCAGGCTGGGAGCGCTGGGCGCCGCTCAGCGGCATCGTCTTCTTTCTGCTCACCATCCCCACGCTGTTCTTGCCGGCGAAGGCACCGCCAAGCGCGGGGGACGCGGCTGCGCAGTGGGCGGCGTTCGTCCAGGATCACCGCAGCGCGTATCTCGTCTCCATGTGCTTGTCGGGGCTGGCGGTCATCGGCTTCCTGGTTTTCCTTGCCACTCTGGCGACCCGGCTTCGCGCGGCCGACGAGGAATTGCTCGCTGTGGTTGCTCTCGGCGCCGGACTCGTCACAGCCGCCATTTGGTACGTGTGGCTCTCCTTCGAGGGTGTCCTTGCGTGGACGTCGCCCAGCGGCATCGACCCCACAGTGGTCAAGACGCTGCTCGCGGCGGCCGACTTCGCGTTCCCCTTCCCGATCGCCGCGCTAGTGGGTGCAACATCGATCGCAGCGTTGCGGTCGGCGATCTGGCCGAATTGGCTCTCATACATCGGACTCGCGGGCGCGGTCTGGCTCGTTGTCGGCGGGATGGCTATGGCAAGAAACGGATTCTTTGCACCGACCAGCGGTGCCCGTCTGACCGGCTGGGCGTTCTTCTTCCTCTGGGTGCTCGTGGGGAGCGTGTTCCTACTGCGGAAGCCGCAACACGGACGCGCGGTCGTCGTGTAGAGAATGCGTGCGGGATCAAACCCGCGGAATGTTCCGATCCCGGCTGCCGCTTCAGAGCTGGGGACTAGCGGGGAAAGTGGAGGCGGCGGGAATCGAACCCGCGTCCGCAGCCGCACCGGCTGAGCGTCTACAAGCTTAGGCTGCCCTTTGAATTCGTCCGCCGGCCGGGGTGCAGCCGCCCTACCGCCGGACTAGCCGATCCTTCGGTGTCGCGCTTTGGGCGATCAGCTCTCCCTCCGCGCCGAGCCCGTTCGTTGGCGCCGCCTCCGAGCCACGGGCACTCCCGGGGCGGCGTCGCCACGCTAGGTCTCCCTAGGCAGCGAGTGCGAGATCGTTCTTCGCACTTGCGTTTTGCCGGTGGATTTACGAGGCCAACCGGCGACCTCGGCTTGCAACTCATCCGGATGGATCGACCACGTCGAAGCCAGGTCGCCCCCGTATGTTCGTATCCGAATTGTAGCCCGCTAGCGCCGCAGGCTCTTCAACTCGCGCTCGATCTGCCGCCGCGCGTCGCGGTCCGCGATGTCGCGCCGCTTGTCGCGCAGCTCCTTGCCCCGCGCGAGAGCCAGCTCCACCTTGACGCGGCCGCCCCGGAAATAGAGCCTGGTGGGGACGAGCGTGAACCCCTTCTCGGCGACCGACGAGGCGAGCCGCTCGATCTCCTTCCGGTGGAGCAGGAGCTTGCGCGGCCGGTCCGGATCGTGGTTCGCGCGATTCCCCTCGGTGTACTCGGGCACATGGAGCCCGACGAGCCACGCCTCGCCGTCGCGCACCTCGGCGTACGCCTGCCGCAGCGTCGCCTCGCCGCCGCGCAGCGACTTCACTTCCGTACCGGTGAGCACGACGCCGGCCTCGACACGGTCCGACAGGTGGTAGTCGTGCCGCGCGCGCCGGTTGTCGACGATCAGCTTCTCTCCGCTGGGGCCGGTCATGGGGGGCAAGTGTAGGCTCGAGCCGATGGAGCTCACGCTCGCGCAGCTGCAAGAGCTGGGGTCGATCGGCTTCCCCGGCCTGCTCGGGATCGAGTTCGACGAGGCCGCGAACGGCTGCGTGCGCGCACGTCTCGAGCTGGACGAGAAGCACATGGCGCCGAACGGATACGTCCACGCCGGGACGGTCGTCGGGTTGGCCGACTCCGCCTGCGGGTACGGCTCGATCCTCAACCTTCCGGAGGGCGCCACGGGCTTCACCACCATCGAGCTGAAGACGAACTTCTTGCGGAGTGCGCGCGAAGGGACGATCGTGTGCGAGGCGCGGCTCCAGCACGGCGGGCGCACGACTCAGCTCTGGGATGCCGCCGTGACCGACGCCGAGGGGCGGACGATGGCGCTCTTCCGCTGTACGCAGCTGATGCTGCGCTGAGCTAGCGGCGACCAGCGCGGTACCCCCGCGCCATGAAGCAGCGGTCGCAGAGCGTCGCCCACGGCGCGGTCCTGGCGCCGCAGACGCGGCAGCGGCCGATCGTCGGATCCTCGATCTCGGCCCTCAGCTCGCGCACGACGCGCTCGGCCGCCGCCTCCTCGAGCGCCGCGGCGCGCTCGATCGTGACCCCCGCCACGCCCGGATACTGCAGCGCGAACCAGCGGAGGATCGACGCCTCGCGCGCCGCCTGCTCCGCCTCCTCGAGGCCGGCCGCGTCGAGGCGGCGCGGGTCGAGGATCCAACCGAGAACCGTGCGCTGCGGCTTGTCGCCCGCGACTGCCGCCGCGAGCGTGCCGAGGAGCGGCGCGCCGTCCTCGTCCACCGGCGCCTGCACGAGCTTCCAGACGTCGGCGAGCCCGAGGGTGCGACGCGCGTGATGGAGCGCGTCGCGCACCGCGTCGAGGCGGGTCAAGAGCGGCTGGATCGACTCGACCTCGAGCCAGCCGTCGACGCTCCAGTACCGCAGCGCCGCCTGGCGCCACGCGTGCAGCGCCGGCTCGAGCTCGTCGACGCGTGTCACGTTGAGGTCGGAAAGCTGCGGGCGCAGGCGGCCGGTGTCCACTACGCGGTAGCCGAGGTGGCCGTCCTCGATCGGGACGTGCGGAACGAGCGCCGCGCGGACGAGGTCCGGATCGGGATCCGCCCACGGAACGCCGGTGAGAACACCGACGTGGCCGCGCTCGTGGAAGCCAAAGCGTCCGGCCCGACCGGCGATCTGGGCTATCTCCCACGGCTCGAGGTCGCGCCGCTCCTTGCCGTCGAACTTCGTGGTCTCGGCGAAGAGGAGCGTCTCGCACGGCAGGTTGACGCCGTGACCGAGAACATCGGTCGCCGCGCAGACCTCGGCGCGCCCGTCGACGAAGCGGTCGATCTCCTCCCGCCGCGACGCGAGCGGCATCGCGCCGTAGAGACACGCGACGCGCCCGGGATGGAGCTGGTTCAGCTCGCCGGCGAGGCCGATCACCGCCCGTCGGCTGAAGGCGACGACGACGGTGCCCGGCCCGAGACCGGCGATGCCGCGGCGGCCTGCCCAGTCCAGCGGCGCCTTGCGCTCGAAGTAGCGGATCTCGGCCTGCGGGAACGCATGTCGGACGAGCGGCAGCGCCTCGACTGCCCCGAGCAGGAGGACGTGCCGGTACTCGCCGCCGAGCAGGAGCCGCGTCCACGCCGACCCGCGCTCCTCGTCCTCCGCCCACTGCACCTCGTCGAGCACGAGCGTCTCGCCGCTCGCCGGCGCCATTTCGGCGGTGCAGCACACGATCGGCGCGCCGGGATTGACCCGCTCCTCACCGGTGACGAGCCCGACGCACTCATCGCCGAGCTCCGCCTCGAGGCGCCGGTGCGCCTCCTGCGCGAGCATGCGCAGCGGTGCCGCGTACACACCTCTGCCCTGCTCGACGAGGAAGCGGAGCGCGTCGTGCGTCTTGCCGGAGTTGGTGGGACCGAGGTGCGCGATCACCGTCTCCGGCTCGACGTGGCGCTCGGGCAGGCGGACGGTCAGCTCGGAGACCGGTCTCCGCGCGGGCTGCTCGTAGCGCCGCCGATGCCGTTCGCTCCGACTGGGGCGCCTTTGCCGCCCCCGCGCCACTAGCGAGTCACTTTAGACCTGCAGGAAGCGGCGGAGCGTGACGGCGGAGCCGGTGGCTCCGAGCAGCAGACCCGCCACGAGCAAGAAGATCGCGTTGAGCGTGAACGACACCGCGTGGATGTCGGAGTTGCTCCCGTCGATATGCGGCAGGATCGACGGCAAAGCGATGGCCTTGCCGAGCACGAGCAGGACCACGGCGAAGACCGAACCGGCGAGACCGCAGAGCAGACCCTCGAGCATGAACGGCCCGCGGATGAACCAGTTCGTCGCGCCGACGAGCTTCATCACCTCGATCTCGCGTCGTCGCGCGAAGATCGAG